>Ga0255341_1002699_pt1 | contig 21469 bp, 11 predicted proteins | sample wastewater_treat_8_FD_192418 | JGI IMG/M metagenome (GOLD analysis project Ga0255341, IMG submission 192418) | Wastewater microbial communities from Lulu Island WWTP, Vancouver, Canada - plant12 | ecosystem: Engineered > WWTP > Wastewater > Unclassified | place: Canada: Vancouver, British...
TCAACCCGGGCAATGAAGTTGTGGTCTCCATTGACCAGGTAGAGGAAGATTTCGTTGCCCATGAGTTCGGTCACATCCACTGTCACGTCCACCGGTTCGGCGATGATGCCGGGAGCGGCGTATTCGGGGTTGTGGATATCTTCCGGACGGATACCGAAGATAATGTCCTTACCAACAACGCTTTCGTAACGGGCGATGTCCTTATCCGGGACGCGGACGCGGAAGGTGCCCATGTCCACGAACATCTTGCCCTCTTCCATCAGGACCTTGCCGTTGAAGAAGTTCATGGCGGGGGAGCCGATGAAGCCGGCAACGAAGAGGTTAGCGGGGTGATCGTAGAGCATCTGCGGCGTATCGAGCTGCTGCAGTTTGCCCTTATTCATGACGGCGATGCGGCTCGCCATGGTCATGGCTTCGGTCTGGTCGTGGGTGACGTAGATGAAGGTGGTCTCGAGGCGCTTATGGAGCTTGGAGAGCTCTGCCCGGGTCTGGACGCGGAGTTTCGCGTCGAGGTTGGAAAGGGGCTCATCAAAGAGGAAAACCTTAGGCTCGCGGACGATAGCGCGCCCAACAGCCACGCGCTGACGTTGACCGCCGGAAAGCTCTTTGGGTTTGCGCTTGAGCAGATTTTCGATTCCGAGGGTGCGCGCTGCTTCTTTGACGCGGCGGTCGATATCGGCTTTGTCGAATTTGCGCAGTTTCAGACCGAATGCCATGTTGTCGTAGACAGACATGTGCGGGTAGAGGGCATAGCTCTGGAAGACCATCGCGATATCGCGGTCTTTAGGAGCGACATCATTGACGACCTGGTCGCCAATCTTGACAGTACCTTCTGAGATTTCTTCCAAGCCAGCCAGACAGCGCAGAGCGGTCGTCTTGCCGCAGCCGGAAGGACCAACGAGAACCAGGAACTCCTTATCCTCGATTGCAAGATTTAAATCTTGCACGGCGACGACATCGCCATAACGCTTCCAAACATGATCGTACGTAACACTTGCCATAAAAATTTTCCTCCAATCTTGAACGAGTATAGTGGCTTGATTATACGCCATTCCCTGGAATCAGAACAGGTTTTTTTGTACAAAAACGCATTTTTGGGGTTGATAGGGGGATAACAACAAAAACGACCCGATACACTCAGGTCGTTTTATTGAATGATGGTTGAAACAACGGGAATTAGCTGATCTTTTCGAACTGATCTTTGCCAACACCGCAATCGGGGCAAACCCAATCTTCGGGCAGGTCTTCAAACGGGGTGCCAGGTTCAATTCCGGCAGAAGGGTCACCGATGGCAGGATCATAGATGTAACCACAGGCGATGCATTCGTATTTGTTCATGTTTCTCCTTAAAAAGCTTTTACTATATAGTCTGGAGGATATTCTCCAGTCTCGACAAAGAAAATTATACAACAGCTTGTCCCTAAGAGGTTGATTCATACAAGGTCTGGGCTATATTAATAAAACTCTAATTGCGGTCAGCGAACAAAAAGAGAGCGCAAGCATTGAAGAACGTCCAGATGATCCGGCTTGGCAACTGTGGTCTGCAGGCAGTGTACAGGTATAATAGGCTAAACTGAGAGACATATGGAAAACATTAGAAATTTTTGCATCATTGCGCACGTAGATCACGGAAAGTCCACCCTGGCAGACAGAATGCTGCAGATGACCAACACGATCTCCGACCGTGAGATGACGGCGCAGGTCCTGGATTCGATGGACCTTGAGCGTGAAAAGGGCGTCACCATTAAGGCATCCGCTGTGCGGATGATCTACAACGCCAAGGATGGCAGGGACTATGAGTTTAACCTGATCGACACGCCCGGGCATGTGGACTTCAACTACGAGGTCAGCCGCGCGCTGTATGCCTGCGAGGGAGCGGTTTTGGTGGTGGACGCCACCCAGGGCATTGAGGCGCAGACGCTCGCGAACCTCTACCTGGCATTGGACGCGAACCTGGTCATTATCCCGGTCCTCAACAAAGTAGACCTGCAGTCAGCAGATGTGGAGGGGGTCAAACGCGATCTGATCATGCTGTTGGGCGTTGATGAAGAGGAAATCATACCGATCAGCGCGAAAACTGGCTTGGGGGTCGAGGAAGTGCTGGAAGCGATCGCCTCACGCGTGCCAGCGCCGCAAAGTTCCTCCGGAAAGCCATTGAGGGCACTGGTTTTTGACTCGCATTACGACTCGTACAAGGGCGTGATCGCTTACGTGCGGGTTTTTGACGGCAGCCTGACCAGCAGCGACAAAATCGCGATGATGGCGACCGGTACAAAAATTGTCCCGGTGGAAATCGGCATCTTCTCGCCCAACCTGATCCCGATCGACCGGTTGAGCGCGGGCGACGTGGGCTATATCGCGACCGGGCTCAAAACTGTTTCAGAATGCCGGGTCGGCGACACGATCACCAACGCTGCCAATCCGGCGGACGCGCCCCTGCCGGGCTACCGCAAAGCCAAACCGATGGTCTTTGCGGGCGTCTATCCGGTGGAGGGCGAGGACTACCCTGACCTGAAAGAGGCTTTGGAGAAGCTGCAGCTCAACGATGCTTCGCTGACCTACGAGCCCGAATCCTCGGAGGCTCTCAATTTCGGCTTCCGGTGCGGCTTTTTAGGGCTCTTCCACATGGAGATCATTCAAGAGAGGATCGAGCGTGAATACGACTTGGACGTAGTCTTTACCGCGCCTTCAGTTGAATACAAGGTTGACCTTACCGACGGGAGCACGATCATCATCGACTCGCCTGCCGATCTGCCGGAAGAAGGCAGAATCAAGGAAATCTACGAGCCTTGGATGGCGCTGGAGGTCTTCAGTCCTACGGAATACTACGGCGTGATTATGGAGATGGTGCGCAAGCGGCGGGGGATTTACGTGAACCAGGAATACCCTGCGGCAAACCGCGTGCAGCTCAATTTTGAGATTCCTCTTTCCGAAATCATTGTCGATTTCTTCGACCTGCTCAAGTCCAATACCCGAGGGTACGCCTCGATGGATTACAAGTTTCTGGAGTATCGGGCGGGCGATTTGGTGAAGCTGCAAATCTTGCTGAACGAAGAACCGGTGGATGCCCTGACAGCAATCGTTCACAGTCAGGATGCCTACCATAAAGGTCAGGCGTTGGTCAGCAAGTTGAAAGGAATCATCCCGCAGCAGCTCTTCACAATCCCAATCCAGGCGTACGCAGAGGGGCGGGTCATCTCGCGTGCGAACGTAAAAGCCCTGCGGAAGGACGTGCTGGCTAAGTGTTACGGCGGTGATATCACCCGCAAAAAGAAACTGCTCGAAAAGCAAAAACGCGGAAAAAAACGCATGAAAATGGTCGGGAGTGTGGAAATCCCCCAGGAAGCTTTCATGGCGATTTTACGACTGGAGAATTGATGACCGGAGCGAATGAACGCTCCCGCGCGGGTGAATTCGCGCGGGTGGCAGCAGCGCTGCTGGTGAGCGGGCTGGCGATCTGGATGCTGGCGCGCCAGATTGACGGGCAGGCGTTTTTGGCAGCGCTGAGGTCTCTGAACGCGCTTCAAATCGCGTTAATCATTGCCTGTTTCACGGCAGGATTATTCGTTCGGGGTTTGGTCTGTTGGATAATTCTTGGAAAGGAGTTCAGCTTTTCCGAAGCGTTTTGGGCGATGAACGTCGGATATTTGCTGAACAGCATTCTGCCGTTGAGGTTGGGTGAAGTCGGCAGGGCGGTGCTGCTCGTGCGGCACGGCAGGGGCAGGCGCAACTACCCGGAAGTTTTCGCGGCGATTGTGACCGAACGGATGATGGACCTGATGGTCGGGTCGCTCTTCTTCCTGGCAACACTCCCGCTGATGGTCGGGGAAAGCAACCTGAAACGGGTTGTGATCATCACAGCTATCGGTCTGCTGCTCCTCAGCGTGGTTATCTTTCTCAGCGCCAGGCGCAGGGAGAAGCTGCTCGAATGGCTGGAAAACCGCTTCGGGTCAAATAAGCTGGTGAGAAACCAGATTTTGCCGGTATTGGATAAACTGCTGACTGGCTTTCAGATATTCCTGAAACCTAAATTGTTTCTTTCTGCCTTCGTACTGCTTGCCTTGAGTTGGGCGATGTCGATGGTGGAATTTGGCATCCTGCAGCACGCGATATTGGCGACCGCGCAGTGGTGGTGGCCCCTGCTCATCACGCCCGCCAGCGCATTTGTGAACGCACTGCCGGCAGCGCCGGCAGGATTGGGCGTGTTTGAGGCTGGGGCGGTGGCGGCATATTCACTCGTGGGAGTAGGCAAGGCGGACGCGCTCGCGATGGCGCTGGTGGTGCATGCCGTGCAGGTCATCATTCCGATTTTTGTCGGGATGGTTGGGATTTACGTTATGGGAGAAAACCTGGGCAGCCTGGTGCGCAGCGCAAGAAACCAGGCAGGAGGCAGCCAGGTCTCATGAAAATATTAATCAGTGCCACTTACTTTCACCCTTACAGTTCCGGTCTCTCGGTCTATGCCCTGCGCGTCGCGCGGGGACTGGCAGCGCGGGGGCACGAGGTACGCGTGCTCACCTCCCGCTATGACGATAAACTTGCCAGCGAGGAAGTCCTGGATGGGGTCAGAATCCATCGGGTGGACGTTGGAATGCGGCTCTCGAAGGGCGTGATCATGCCAGGGCTTTGGAAGCAGGCGAAGAAGTTGGTCGCCTGGGCGGACGCGGTGAACGTGCACCTGCCGCAGTTTGAGTCTTTTGTGATTGCCCGTCTGGCAAAGCGCTTCAACAAACCGCTCGTGGTCACTTATCACTGCGACCTGGTGATGAGCGGCGGCTGGTTCGACAGGCTGGCGGGCTGGGGCACGACTCTGCTCGGGAAAAGCGCGCTGAATAATGCCGCTGTCATCATTCAGAACACGCTCGATTATGCCCAACACTCCAGGACCCTGCAGCCTTACCTGGACAAGGTCGTGGAAGTGCCGACGCCGGTTGTGATGTGCCCGTCAACCAGAGGAGAAAGGCTTGCTTTTCGTGAGCGGTTTGGGTTGGCGGAAGTCGACAAGGTGATTGGTCTGGCGGGCAGGGTTGCCAGCGAAAAAGGCTATGAGTACCTGGCTCAGGCGTTGCCCGCGGTTTGGGATAGATTCCCGAGCGCGAGGGTGGTGCATGCCGGCAGTTGGAAAGGCGTTATCGGCGAGGAAGCGTATCTGGCGAAGGTCGAGGCAATGGTGCGACCCTTCGGGGAGAAATGGACCTCGCTCGGATTTCTGACGGATGGAGACTTCATGCGCTTTTTCGCGGCTTGCGACCTGCTGGTTTGTTCAAGCCTGAACGCGACAGAATCCTTTGGGATCGTGCAAATCGAAGCCCTCAGCCAGGGCACGCCGGTGGTGGCTTCGGACCTGCCGGGCGTGCGGCAGCCTGTGCTGCAGACCGGCAGGGGACGGATCGTGCCAGTGAGGAATGCCGGAGCCTTGGCGGAGGCAATCATCGCTTTATTGGACGATGAGACGGATGTGGGTATAATCCCCGAGGCTTACCTGGAACCGTTCAAACAGGAAAATGTAGCGGAAAGATACCTGGAAATTTTCAGGTCTGTAGTTTAGATAATGAGTCAAACACGAAAAGAACAATTGGACGCGATTTGTGAGAGGCAGCTTTTTTATCTGCCTTATTTCCGCGGCATGCTGCGGGCTGTTGAGCAGAGCCAGTACCCGCAGGAATTGCTGATCGAGCCGATCCTGGATATCGGCGCGGGCGACGGGCATTTTGCCTGGGCGATGTTGGAAGGGAAAATTGTGGATGGGGTCGATCCCTGGCTGGCGCCGATGAAGGAGGCGCGAAGTTGGAATGTGTACCGCTCGCTGGCGCTGGCGAACGGGCAGGAGCTGCCCTTCGCGGATGGGCAGTTCCCGACCGCCATCAGCAACTCCGTACTGGAACACATTCCCGGAGTGCAGGATGTGCTCAATGAGATCGGGCGCTGTCTGGAACCGGGCGGGCATTTTATCTTCGCGGTCCCGAATGAGCGCTTTCGAACGGAGCTGTGGGGGATGAGCGTCTTACGCAGGGTCGGGTTGGGATTTTTGGCGCAGCCTTACTCGCGCTTTTTCAATTGGGTTTCGCGTCATGTAAACCTCGACGCGCCGGCGGTGTGGGTTGAGAGACTGCGCATAGCCGGTTTTGGAGACGTGCGGCATTGGAATTACTTCCCTAAGTCCGCTCTGCATCAGTTGGAAAGGGGACACGCCGCAAACCTGCCGAACCTCTTGTGGAAGAAACTCTTCGGCAGATGGGTGCTGTTCAAGTCTCGCAAGAATCCGTTCATTCATTTCGACCGCATCCGCCGCTTGGTGGACGCACCGCTGGATGAAAATGGCTGCTGCACCTTTTACGTTGCCGTGAAAGAACGCTGAACGCGGCGCAGGACTTCAACCGCCTTTCCTTGGAATGGAATAGAATATCAGCATGGACCCACTGGAAAATTTGCCTGATGATTGCGACCCGACCGTATTGGAGGTCGTGAGGGCATGGATTCACGACCAGTTTCGGGTAAGAAAAGCGGAAGCGGAGGACGCGCAAACGCAAACCTGCGAGGATACGATCGGGGTAAAGCCGATTTTTTGGATTGGCACGCTTCTGTTAGCGTGCGGACAGGTGCTTTTGGGGATGGAGAGCCAGAGGCTGCCGCTGGCTGGACTTTTGGTGCTTGGGGGCGGGGCAGCATGTTTGTGGTTTGGAAGATCAGGCGAAGAAGCAGAGCCGGAGAGGACCGCGCCAGCAGCCATCGGAGAGGTGCGTTTCGCTTGGAAACCCATCTGGTTTTCCGCAAGCCTGGTTATGGCGGCGGTTTGCTTCCTGTTGTTTACCGAAAATCGGTTTGGCTGGCTGGCGACCTTGAGCTGGCTGGTTTCAATTGCCTGCGGAATCTACGCGTTTTGGAGTGACAGCGAAACCGATGGAAAACTGATTCTCAAGCAGAAAATTCGGGAAAAATGGCGCAAAGACCGCTTGTTTTTGGGTTTGGCGGCGCTCGTGGTGGTCTGCGGCTCGTTTTTCAGGATGAAGGACTTAGCCGGAGTCCCGCCGGAAGTCATCAGCGCGCAGGTGGAAAGCTACTATTCCGTAAGCGAGATCAAGCAGGGCGCCAACCATGTACTGTTTTCGCGCAACGCTGTGCCCGAACCCCTGAACTATTACTGGGCGTACCTTGTGAATCTCTTATCAGGGAAGCCGCTGACAATGAGAAACCTGCGCCTGGCGAACGCTCTGGCGGGTTTGATCGGCTTGGCGTTCCTGTATGGATTGGGCAAGACGACTGCCAACCGCTGGGTTGGGCTCGCGGCTGCTGGTCTGGCAGGAATGAGCTTTTGGCTGTCATTGCAGGAGAGGGCGGCAATCGGCGGAGCTTTGGTCTTCCCGCTGATGGCTGCGGCGCTGTATGGATTGATAAAGGCTCTGGACGGGCAGGATGGGCGGTTTTTCCTGCTCTCCTCGGTGGCTTTTGGACTGGGGCTGATGAGCAATAAGATATTTCTTATATTTCCGCTTGCCGCGGCGGTGGTGATTCTCTGCTGGAGGGGCAGCGTAAAACCGATACCAGCCGGACGGATTTGGGCACTGCTGGGAATAGGACTCTTTCTCACAGCACTGACAGCGATGCCGCTGATCCGGGCGGTGAGTTTAGAGCCGGCTGCTTACTTTGCGCCCATCCTCGCGCGGATTGGGCAATCCGAACAAGCTTATCCGGGCAATCCGCTGATCATCTTCCTTACGAATTTCGCGCAGGCGCTTGGGATCGCGAATTGGAGCAGCCACGGCAGTTGGGTGGACAGCCTCCCCAACCGCGCCGTCGTGGATGGGCTAACCGCTTTATTCTTCTTGTTCGGACTGCTCCGCGCGGCAGGACGCTGGCGGACTGGCAGGGATTGGAGACTGCTCTCAATGCTCGCGCTCTATCCTGTTTTATTACTCCCGAGCGCGCTCGCGTTGGCTTTCCCTGCGGAGAACCCCTCCCCAACACGAGTGGTTGGAGCTGCTGTCCCTGTTTTCCTGATTGCCGCTTATGGGGCGCTTGAACTATTCAAGCTCCTGAAAGGCGCATTCCGGGGGCAGTCGCCAGCGCTGGCGGCGGGCGTGATCGCGCTGCTTTTGGGAAGCGCGGCGGTTTGGAATTACGACCTCATCTTCAGGCAGTACGCCGAACGCTATAAGCAGTCCGCCTGGAATGCGAGCGAAATCGCGGAGGTCATCCAGCGCTTCTTCTCCAACGGGAAAGAAGGTATCAGCTACCTGATCAGTTATCCGTATTGGGTCGATTCCCGGGCAGTGACGATCAGCATGGGGCAGCCCGGACAGAACCTGAGCCTGCCCTCCTCGGAGATCGCCAGCACCAGCAGTGTGACGCTGCCGAAGCTCTTTATCCTCAACCCGATGGATAAAGAAAGCATCGCCAAGCTGCAGTCGGTCTACCCGGAAGCAGTTATCAGCACCTTCCAAAGCGCCAATCCGGACAAAAATTTTATCCTTTTCATTGTAGGTCAGTGATTACATGAACGTAGAAAACGAACAGAAGGTTCAAAAAAGACGCATTGACTGGAAATCCATCCTTGTGATTTTCATTCTGCTGGCGATTCTTGGAGCTGGATGGAGCTTCCGCAGTTTGAACAATAACTGGGACGAATCCCGGCATCTGCATCCGGATGAACGCTATCTTTCGATGGTCGTCAACATGATTGAGCCAGTTTGGACGGCGCGTGAATATTTTGATACCACAGCTTCGCCGCTCAACCCAGCCAACAAAGATTTTAGTTTTTTTGTATACGGCACCTTGCCGCTCTTCATGCTGCGCTACGCGGGGGAGTGGACCGGGCAGACGGGTTATGACCTGAACACGCTGCTCGGGCGGACGATGTCGGCGGCGATGGACACACTCACGATCCTGCTGATCTTCCTGACTGCGAAAAAGCTCTTTAACCGCTGGATCGGGCTGATTGCCGCGGCGCTTTACGCCTTCGCGGTGCTGCCCATCCAACTCGCGCATTATATGACGGTCGACTCCTTTACCAACACTTTTGCCATGCTGACCGTGCTGATCGCGGCGGAAATCCTCATGAGGAAGCCCCTCTCAGCAGAGGAAGAGAGCGGCAAAGTCATACGGATTTGGAAAGAAATCTGGCCATACCTGGCTTTTGGCGCGGCGCTTGGGATGGCGACTGCCTCTAAAATCAACGCCGTCTCGCTGGCGCTGCTGCTGCCGCTGGTGGAGGGGGTGCGGTATTTCAGGCAGGAAGATGAAGGAAACGAACCCTCCCTTCGGATGATTATCGGTAAAATCGGTCTGGCGGCGATTGTGAGCATTGTGGTCTTTCGCGTGTTCCAGCCATATGCCTTTGACGGTCCGGGCTTTTTCAATTTTTCGATCAATAAAGGCTGGTGGGAGAGCATGCGCTCGCTGAAGGCAATGAGCACGGGCGAGGTGGATTTTCCGCCGGCACTGCAGTGGGCGCGCCGACCGATCTTGTTTTCCTTTAAGAACCTGCTGCTTTGGGGTTTGGGGCTGCCTTTTGGGCTGGCGGCGCTGGGGAGCACGCTGGCGATGGGCATCACCACAATCCGAAAGAAACAGTGGGAGAATCTGCCAATTCTCGCCTGGACGCTGATCTATGCCGCATGGCAGGGGCTGGCGTGGGTAAAATCCATGCGCTACCTGATGCCGATCTATCCGTTGCTGGCAATCATTGCCGCCTGGGGACTTTGGAAGCTGGCGTCCGCGCACAAAGGTTTCAAATGGAAAAAGCTCATTCTCCCCATGAAGAAGATAAGGGCGGGGGGTGTAGTCCTGACGATTCTGGTCTTGGTGGGGACGCTTGCCTATGCCTTCGCGTTCAGCCGGATTTACACCCGACCGGTGACGCGTATCATCGCTTCACGGTGGATCTATGAGCATCTGGAGGGTCCCATTAACCTGATCCTCGAGACTGAAAACGGCGATTTTACCCAGCAGGGGCAGTACCGCAACCAGGTCACATTGCAAGCCGGCGAGAGTTACCTGAGCCTGTTTACCGCAGACCGCGACGGCGTGATCCAAACAGTCACCTTCCCGGAGGCGCAGGACCTGACACAGTCGATTGATCCGATCCTCTACACGCTCGACATCCGCGAGGCGAAAAACGGCAAATCCATGCTGACCGGCGTCTTGAGCAGCCAGCCGCAGGCGGGCAGCCAGGTGAATAGTCTGGAATTTCACCTGGAAACTGGCATTCGCCTGGAAAAGGGTCAGGCTTATATCCTTGAGCTTGGTTTCAGTACCGACAACTGTCAGCCTTATCTCACCGGTGTTCCGTTTATTACTTACGCCGGGCAGAGCGGCACGCTCAACAAGCAGTACCTGCCGCGTGTCAGCCAGCGGATCACGGAAGGAAACCCGTTCGAGATTCGTGTGATGGTTACCAAAGCGGGTGAGGTCACACAAGTGAGGCTGCCGCGACTGGTGGATGCCTCGCAGAATCCGGCGGAGAAAGTTTTGCGGCTGACGCTCGCCACAACCGCTGAGGATCCCCGCCAGACCGTCAGCGCCGAGATCAGCGGTACTTTTCTTGACCCAGGCAAAGGATTGGGCAGCGAGGTGGTGTTTGACCTGCCGCAGAGCCTGAATCTGAGCCGGATTCAGGATGTTGAACTGACTTTGGAATTGATTTCAGGGTCAGGTCAGATCGCGGTCAACTCTTTTGGCGTGGTGCACGAGACGGTTTGGGATGACGGTTTGCCGGTGATGATGAGCGGTTACATCCCCTACGATTCAGTCATGGGCATCTTCCGGAACGACCTGAACCTGGACATGTACGCTCAGGATGATCAGGCAAAACGCGACCGCTTCTTCCAAATGCTGAGCCAGGGCGATTACATTTTTATGAGTTCCAACCGGCAGTGGGGTACGATCCCGCGCGTGCCTGAAAGGTATCCGCTCAGCACGGCGTATTACCGTGCGCTGGTGGGCTGTCCGGAAGAATTGGACAGTGTTACCTGCTACAACCTGGCGGAACCCGGCATGTTTGAGGGAAAACTCGGCTTTGAATTGACAGCCGTGTTTACCTCTTATCCTACTTTTGGGAATTGGGAGTTTAACGATCAATTCGCGGAAGAAGCCTTTTCGGTCTATGACCATCCGAAGGTGATGATTTTTCGCAAAACCGCGGACTTTGACCCGCAAAATCTGGCAGCTTTCCTCGACAGTGTGGATATCAGCCAGGCGATTTTCCTGACTCCCCGGCAAGCCTCTCAGTATAAATCCGGCAAACCCACGCTGATGCTTTCGGAAGAGAATCTGGAATTGCAGCAGGCGAACGGCACCTGGTCGGAGATATTCAACCGGCAAAGCCTGCTCAACCGACAGCCTGCCCTGGCTGTGATCGCTTTTTATGGTTTCACTCTGCTTCTGGGCTGGCTGGTCTTTCCATTTCTGCGAATTACTCTGCCCGGCTTGAAGGATAAGGGCTATGGTTTTTCCAGAATCATTGGGCTGCTGCTGTTTGCCTTTTTAGCCTTCGCCCTGGGATCTGCCGGCATGCCTGTTACGCGCGGACTACTCTGGGGAGTGTTGGGCGGAATGGCGCTGGCTGGGCTGCTCTGCGTATGGCTGACGCGGCAAGGCTTTGCGCGCGATTTGAGAACCATTTGGAAGCAGTTGCTGGTTGAGGAAGGCGTCTTCCTCCTGATGTTCGCGTTCTTCCTTTGGGTCCGCTGGCTGAACCCTGACCTCTGGCACCCCTGGCGGGGCGGGGAGAAGCCCATGGATTTCTCTTACCTGAACGCGGTCATCAAAAGCGCCGTGTTTCCGGCTTACGACCCCTGGTACGCGGGCGGGTATATCAACTACTACTATTACGGGCAGGTTCTGGTTGGCATGCCAATGAAACTGCTCGGTGTCATCCCGGCAACAGCTTACAACATCCTTTTGGCGCTGTGGTACGGCATGTTCTCGGTGGGGGCGTTCAGCCTGGCTTGGAACATCACCAAAGCGATCATAGGCGAGGAGAAACAGGAAGCGAAAGTCTTCGACCTCGCTTTTTGGGCGGGTCTCGCGGCAATGTTGACGCTTGGATTCCTTGGCAATCTGGGAGAGGTCAAGCTCTTTTCCGATGCGATCAGTTCGCTTGGTTCGGGCGGACAGGCGCTCGCGGAGGGGAACCTGGTTCAGCGCGCGCAGTGGCTGCTGATTGGGATCGGCAAGCTTTTCCGCGGTGAGCTCCTTCCGATCAGCGCCGGCAGTTGGTATTGGAACCCGAGCCGAACCATTCCTGGGGAATCCATCACGGAATTCCCTTACTTTACTTTCCTCTATGCGGACTTTCACGCCCATTTGATCGCGATGCCTGTGGTGATCGCGGCGATGGGTTGGGGAATCTCGCTGCTTTTGAACCGCGGTCAGTGGCACGGGCAGCCGGGAAAGAACCTGATTGGCGCGGTGTTTGGATTCCTAATCGGCGGGCTGGTCATCGGCGCCTTGAAACCGATCAACACCTGGGACTTTTATACCTTCATGGTGCTCAATATGGTTATTCTTGCTTATGTCGGGTGGCGGTATATTCCGGCGATTCGCAATCGCTGGTTCCCGCCAGCGCTGACGAAGCTCGCGCAAATCCTGCTGAGCGTTGCCGCGCTCTATCTCATCTCCAGTGTGATCTATAAACCGTTCACACGCTGGTTTTACCCGGGTTACGGGCAAATCGGCTTCTGGCAAGGCGATCGTACCCCCCTGGCTTCGTATTTTACGCACTGGGGATTTTTGCTGTTTTTGATCTTTTGCTGGTTTGTTTGGGAAAGCCGCCAGTGGATGGCTGCCACGCGGGTATCGAGCCTGAAACCATATCAGGGAGCGAAGGGCTGGATCATCGCCGCATTGCTTTTTGTCGGGGCGGCGCTGGTTGGGCTGCTAATATTGAAGGTCAAAATCGCGCTGATTGCTCTGCCGCTCTGCCTATGGGCGCTGGCGCTGCTTTTGGCGCCCGGGGTGCCGGACGGCAAGAAACTGCTCTTCTTTATGGTTGGGACGGGGCTCTTGCTGACCATCGTGGTGGAATTGGTGCACCTGGTAGGGGATATCGGCAGGATGAACGTCGTGTTCAAGCTCTACCTGCAGGCGTGGATGTTTTTGGCGCTGGCGGCGGGGGTCGGTTTGGCGCTGACCTGGCGGGATATGAACCAATGGCAGGGCGGTATCCAGGCGCTTTTCCAGGTGCCGCTGATCCTGCTTTTGACCGCCGCATTGATGTTCCCGATTTTTGCCACGCGCGACAAGGTGACCGACCGGATGGACCCCGACGCTCCGCATACCCTGGACGGAATGAAGTACATGGAAAGTTCACGCTACCAGGTGAACGGCGTGGATATGGACCTGGGGCAGGATTACCGCGCCATCCAATGGCTGCAGGATGAAGTGCAAGGTTCGCCTGTCATCCTGGAGGCGCAGGCTTACGAATACTACTGGGGCAACCGCTACACCATCTACACCGGTCTGCCGGGTGTGGTCGGATGGAATTACCACCAGCGCCAACAGCGGGCGGTAGCTGGCTCGGATAAGGTTCAAGCGCGTGTGGATGAAGTGAACGCGTTTTATATGAGCCTGGATAAAGCGTTTGTGGAAGCGTACCTGGAAAAATACCGGGTGGAATATATCATTGTCGGGCAGCAGGAGCGCGCTTTTTACTCCGCTGAAGCCTTGATGAAATTCCCCGCTTATAATGGAGAGTTGTGGGACGAAGTTTACCGTGAAGGGGATACGGTGATCTATCGGGTCAGGTGAGCATGATCGGAGTGATGAGCTGGTACTTGTTCAGTCTGTTGCTTGCGGCGCTAAGCCTGCCGCTGGCATACGCGGGGATGAAAAAGCTGCCTTCGAAGGGCGTCTTTTTGCTGCGCCCCTTGGGAATGCTGCTCTGGGGAGCGATTTTTTGGTGGCTGACGACTCTGCGTCTGATGCAAAACGACCTGGCGTCGCAAGTCACCGCGCTCTTCATCCTGGCTGGGATCAACCTGGCGGTCTTGCATAAAACTGACAAGGCAGACTTCCGCGCTTGGATAACGAAGAATAAAAAGCTGTTTTTGATCGGCGAAGTCCTCTTCCTGGCTGCTTTTATCCTGATGGCGCTGGTCAGGGCTGCAAACCCGGAGATCATCAATACCGAAAAGTTCATGGAGATGGCTTTTATCAACGCCATTTTGAAATCCCCGGGCTTTCCTCCGATGGATCCCTGGCTCTCGGGCTACAGTATTTCCTACTATTACTTCGGCTATCTGATGGCGGCAATGCTCATCCGCGTTACGGGTGTCAGTTCCGCGGTTGGGTATAACCTCGTTGCGGCGTTTTGGTTTGGGATGACTGCCGCGGGGGCTTACGGCGTGCTTTGGGACCTCTTGAGTCTGCGCCAAGAAAACGCGAAATGCGACCAGACTGCCATTTTTTTGACGAGGCGGAAAGCGGTTTTGGCGCTGCTGGCGCCTCTGATGATGCTGGCGATGGGGAACTGGTTCGGCGGGCTGGACATGATCCATGCCAGGGGGCTGCTGCTTGCGCGCGTCTGGGAGGATCTGGATATCCCAGAGTTGACGCGTGAACCTGCCGCGTTGACCATCAAACCTCAGCGCGGAGGATGGTCGTGGTGGCAGGCAAGCCGCGTCGTGCAGGATAGGACTCTGGACGGAAGAGCCATGGAAGTGATCGATGAGTTCCCGGCATTTACCTTCTTGCTGGCGGATATTCATCCGCATATGCTTTCCATGCCCCTGGCGCTGCTGGCGGTAGCCCAGGCGCTGAATGCCTATTTGGGCGGTTGGGAGGGGGAGATCCGCTTTGGCAGGGTGACCTTGCCCGCTTCCGGAATGAGCATCGCGCTCGGTGTCGCGACCCTGGGCGGGATCGGGTTCATGAATACCTGGGACTTTCCCTTTTACCTGCTGCTGATGGGAGCCGCATTTATGCTTTACCGCGCGAGAACGGCGGGTTGGACGGGGAAGCGTTTTTGGGAATTGGTAGGTTTCGGGGGAATTGGCGGCGTTTTGAGCATTGGCGCATATCTGCCGTTTTACCTCAGTTTCTCTTCGCAAGCTGGCGGGGTCATCCCGAGCCTGGCTTTCTTCACTAAGGGAAAATATTTCTGGATCATGTTTGGTCCGCTGCTGATCCCCATCCTGGGCTTTTTAGTCAGCAGGTTAAAGCGGATATCGAAGACCTCGCTGCTTTATGGATTGCGGATCGCGGCTGCTGCACTGGTGGGTTTGTTCGCCTTTGGAGGGGCTTTGGGGCTGGCGAGCACGCGCATTGAAGTTGCGAAAAACGCTTTGTTGGGGCTTCAGGGGGCGGTCAGCATGGGCGAATTATTGAAAGAAAGCCTGCTGCGGCGTTTGACCGCGCCGGGAACCTGGCTGACCTTGTTTCTGATGGTTTGGTTTGCTTTCAGCCTGCTGATCGAGAAGGTGCGAACTGATAAAACAGATCCCGCCGGGATTGAAGGCGAGACAGAAGTGGAAAAACCGCGGGCAAAGCCGACGGTTTTCGTCCTCCTGATGGTGCTGGTGGGCGTGATTTTGACCCTTGTGCCCGAGTTCGTTTACCTGCGCGACCAGTTTGGCTGGCGGATGAACACAATTTTCAAGTTCTACTATCAAGCCTGGATCCTTTGGTCGCTGGCGGGCGCTTATGGGCTGGTTTGGCTCTTTACACCCGTGAGGCAGAGCGCGAAGCAGAACAAATGGTGGCTTTTCGCGCTGCTCGCGGCGAGCCTGGCAGCCGGTTTGGTGGTTTTGAGTGATTGGGGTGAAATGCCGCTGGGCAGCTTCGGAAGCTCCGCGTTGGATTACGTGATGCTTTTGCCTGGCTTGATAACCTTGGCATGGATGATCGCGCTGGCAGTGAAAAAGGACTGGCGCAAGGTGATCGGGCTGGCGGCAGCCTTCGGCGTTTTGGTCGGGATGGCTTACCCGCTGATTGAAGGCTGGAACAAAACGAACGGGTTCAGTCCGCACAGAGGTTTCTCGCTCGATGGAAAACGCGATTTTTACCTCAGTGCCGGCGATGAAATGATGGCGGCGGAGTGGCTCGCAAAAGCGCCGGTCGGCGTGATGGCGGAAGCGATCTCGGAGACGGGCGGCAGTTACACCACCTATAACAGCATCTCGACCTTCTCGGGCATGCCGACCGTTTTGGGTTGGGTGGGGCATGAAGCCCAATGGCGGGGAGGTTACGAGGAAATCGGCAATCGGCAGGCGGATATTCGGGAGCTTTACAGCACCGGCAAATGGGAACGCGCGCAAGCTATCATCGACATGTATAATATCCGCTATATCGTGGTTGGCAATACCGAACGCAACACCTACCAGATGGATCAGAGCAAGTTTGACGCGCACCTGGTGAAGGTATTTGACAGCCAGACAGTCGATATCTATGAGGTCAAGCCCTGAGATGGAAGTACGTCAAAACGATCCTTTGCGAGAAACAAAGTTCCTTTTTATCGGATTTCTGACCGCGTTCCTGCTTGGACTGGGTCTGAGATTGCTGCAACTGGGAGAGATGCGGTTCACCCTGGTAGAGGCGCGGCTTGCGCAGAGCTCCTGGCAGATGGCAGGAGGGATCGCCCCCGGACTGACGGGTAACCTCAGCTATGCCGGATTGAGCGCTGTACTCTTCCGCCTCTTTGAACCGAGCCCGTTTTTTGCCCGACTTGTTCCTGTTCTTGTCGGCAGCTCGCTGATTCTGCTGCCCTGGTACTGGCGCGAAAAGCTGGGCGGGAAAACTGCCTTGATTCTGGCTTTTGGTTTGGCGTTTGACCCGCTCCTCTTCAATTTCTCACGGCAGATCCTGACGCCGGTTTTCGTTCTGGCGGGCTTGGGATGGACACTTGTGGGGTTGAAGCAAAAGAAACCCTTGCTGGCGGGGAGCTCTTTCGCGCTGGCATTTTTGGGCGGGTATGGTTTTTGGGCTGCAGCGCTGATCACGTCAGCGGCGCTCGCAATCTGGCGGGGCAGATGTAAAAAACGATGCCCGTGGCAGCGCTGCCTGACGAAGGAGCACATGCTGCGTTTTTTGGCGGGCTTTCTCAGCAGTTTGTTCTTGATAGGCAGCGGATTTCTGCTCTGCCCAAACGCTTTGGGCGGGATCGGCGCGGGAATCGTGGACTTCGCGCGTCTGTTCACCGCGCGCTATGAATTCCCGGTGTACCAGCCGATGATGATTGCGATCGCCTATAGCCTTTTGCCGCTTGGCTTCGCTGTTTGGAGGCTGATTGAAAATTTGCGGCAAAACCAACCGCTTCGCAACCTGCCATTCCTGGCTGGATGGGGCGGCTGCCTGCTGCTGACGCTGCTGCTCGGAAGGCAGGATCTGGGCTTGCTGGCATTCGCGGCGGTGTTTGCATGGTTGGCTGGAGTCGGTGGAATCGCGGATGTCTTCCGCAAACCAAGCGGAAAAAAGGAAATTATCTGGGGCGTTCGGTTGTTCCAGATAGTCATCCTGGTTTATATCTTTATGGCGGCGGGGAGGTTGGTCAATCTGACCGCGGGATCAGCAGAGTATCGCGTGTCCATTTTCGCGCTTGCGGCGGGGTTTCTGCTGTTCGTGATCTCGATCCTTCTGGCGGGGTTGGGATGGTCGCGAGTGGTCAGTGAAGAAGCCTTACAAGGCAGCCTGCTGGTCTTTCTGCTCGTTGTCAGCCTGGCGATCAATCTGCGCGGGATTCACTCCAACCAGGAAAGCGCCACGCTGAGCATTCTGGCAGGACCCATCGTCCTGCCGAATGATGACGTCAGGTCGGTAGTGGATGAGATCGACCGGAATGGCAGAGCGGATAAAACCGAGATCACCTATGACCTTGGGGATTTGGATAGCAGATTTGCCTGGTTTTTCCGGAAGCAGGCGGGCTGGAAGGGCACGGCAGTTTCCCCGCAAGCCGATTTGGCGCTTTCCGTAAATGAGGCGGAATTTTCTGCGGTGGATGCCTACCGCGGACGAAATGTGGTTTTGTATCGATCGCTTGACAGGCGGGCTCTCAAACCGGGCGATTTTTGGGAATTGCTGCTCGGAGAACCGCTGCCTCTCGTTTCACAACAGGGCGTCTTATGGACGCGATCTGACCTTTTCATAGGAGCAAATTGAGTATGTGCCAACCAGACCTTCACAAATTGCCGAGAAATATTGCCATCGACGGACCCGCGGCATCGGGGAAATCCACGATCGGGACGCTGGTCGCGAACAAGATCGGTTACATGTGCCTCGACACGGGCATCATGTACCGCGCGGTGGCATTCCAGGCTTTGAAGGAAGGGATTGACATTGCTGACAAAGAGGCTGTCGAAAGGCTGGCGGAACGGATCGAAATCAACATCCGTCCCGCGAGCAGCAAAGACGGACGGCAGTTCGATGTGATCATTAACGGCGGGGACCACACCTGGGATATCCGCACGCCGGAAGTGAACGCGGTGGTTTCGGAAGTTTCGGTGTACGCGGGGGTGCGCCGGGCGATGACCCTGCAGCAGCGCAAGATCGCGGAGAAGGGGCGGATTGTGATGATCGGGCGGGATATCGGCACGGTGGTGCTGCCCGACGCGGAACTGAAGATCTACCTGGATGCCTCCGTGGAAGTCCGGGCGCAGCGCCGCTACATCGAGGACCTCAGCCATGGAAAAGACGTTTGCCTGCAGGACGTCATTGAGTCTCTGCGGCACCGGGATGAGATCGATTCGGGCAGGGCGCTCGCGCCGCTCAAAGCCGCGGAGGACGCGGTGGTGATCGATTCGGACAAGATGACGGTTTATGAGGTCGTGGAATATGTAATGGGGCTGTTGAAGCAGCGCGGGTAAGCTTAAAAGATTATTTTTGAAATAGGACGGATTGGAATCGGGGAAAGGTTTCCAAAGGAGGGAGCGCCAAACGCGCCAAACGGTTTAAATTGCGCTTTTCAAAAATTCGCCGATCATATTGGACGCATTTTATTGTTGGGCGCGAATCTATTGTAGGCGTAGCGGAGGAAAATCCGAACCATCGTTCTGCAACATTATGACTGTCCTCAACCCGCTGATAGAAGCGGATGGAGCGATACCCTGCGGGCACATGCCCCATCCGTACGACGGGGGTATGTACCCGCGGAGCAGGGCATTACTCCCGCCGATTTTCTGCTTTTTACGATAACTGCTGAATGTAATATTGCAGCGGGCGCGATTGGGGACGACAAGGTCTAAAATATTGATTCTATTTGACCGTCCCCAATCCGCCATCGAGGAGCGTTATCATGTTCATTCCGGCGAATTGGAAGCGGGGAAGGCAGGTAACGAACAGGGTTTTCGACGCTTCAATTTCCACAGGCTCTTAACTTTGGAAGGCACGGGAAATCGGAAGGAGCGATACCCTATGGGCACATGACCCCTCCATACGATTGGATTGGAATGTCAGGCAAGGTTGAGGAAGTCAATAATTATGCAGGGCATTACCATCCTCATCCTGCCATTAACCACCAAGCCAGTTTTGATCCTGGCTTGGTGGTTAAGAATTGGATGGGTTTTTTACCTCTCAATCAGAGGGAGAGCTACCGCGAAAGGAGAGGGCGGAATATAGTGAATTGTTACCTGTGTCGCGCAAACCAATTCTGGATCCACGTATGGAGGATAACTTATCCTCAAAAGATAATTATTAAAATAGTTGCTAACCACATGATCCAAGGTTGTACTAATCGCAAAATTTCCATTACTAAAGCTTGACCCAGATTCCAGGTCAGCCAGATAATCTCCACCTGAGTTATCAAAGCGGATAGACCGAAAAACCAATCGCACTGAAGAATTAGCACTATCATCGTATCCAGAAAAATCGATATACGTAATGCGGGAACCATGTGGAAGGTTTACAGTCTGATAAGTATTGATCCCTTCTTGAGGATCATCGTTCGCTCTACAGCCAGAAAAGTAATAAATAAAACTACCTCTATTAATAGTGAACCCTAATGCCCCATAGGAAATGATTTGTGTACCTGACATGATTTCGTTGTTCAGTTCCGGTTTGTCAGTCAGATATATCTGCTCACCCGTACCTGGATCTTCATTGAAAATAGCTTCGTCAAACGGATCGCCATATTCAAGTGGGATCTTTGCATTGGGACCAGGTGACACTGGAGGGGGCTCATCGGCGCGGACTTGTTTGGGGGCGGAAACGCTGACCATGCCCAACACCATACTGACCAGTACAACACAAACAATAACTAAAATGCTTCGCTTTTCCATGATATTCCTTTCTTTTTGTTTCTACCGGAATATGGATGAAGCTTTTTTATTGGCATTCAAACCTTAACCGGAAGTCAATTGTCGGTGACTCGTGAGAGTTCACTCGCTGAACAGCGCTCAGCAGCAATTAGCTTCGGGGCGAAATGTGGGTTTTCTGTTTACCGGGTCCTCCTTTCAGGATTGATCAGGTATTTTATTGGTACAGTACAAGATTGATTTGACGTTTACAGCACTATCATCAGCGCATTCTTACGGGTAAAATTATAGCAAAACCTTCCATTCTATACAATGGTAGCAGGGAGGAATAAGGAGGAGAAGTTAGAGTAAAAAAGCGCGTTGGAATCGGAGGCATGCTATAATTTATTCTGTATGTTTGTGCCTGCGTCTGATCACTTTCCACTCCCTTACCATCTTCCGGCAACCCAAATGCCGGAGGCAGCCTGGATCCTGCCTGCGGCGCTGACGCTGAGCTTGAGTCTGGCGGTTTGGAAACTGCAGAAATGGCAAATACGCTACACGCTGCGGGAACTGAAGTGGTTCGTTTTCCTGGCGCTGCTGGTCTTCCCGCTGAGTTTTCTGAATTTCCGACCCTTTGACGGGCAACTGCTGACCCTGAATGGGAAGACGACCGAACCGGTCGTGATGGCGCTGAGCGCGCTGCCTGTTTTTTTGGCGGTAGGGCTGACTGGTCCGCTGCCGGCGGTGATCCTAGGCATCGGAACGGGCTTGGTAGCCTGCCTGAGGCTGGGGCAGGACCCGATGGGGATCTTTTTCTACGCCTCCCTCGGGCTGGCTTTTGCCTGGACGCTGACGAAACAAAAGTCCCAATGGCACAGCGACTGGAAGCAGCAGCCTGCGATGCAGGTGGTCTGGTCCTTCCTTTTTGGCGTCGCTGTCCTCACGCTGACGCAATTCACTCACGCCCTGATCTACGGTCAGCGCAGTGTTACCGCCATTTTGGAGCAGGTTCTGGTTCTGACCGTGAGTCACGCGCTGGAAGTCCTGATCAGCGCACTGATAATCTGGGCATTTGTTTACTGGCTGAACTCCGACTGGCATCCGATGGATTTCATCCGGGAAATTCCTTCGTCCAATCCTTTCGACAAGGTAATGAGCCGCATCCAGGAGCTGACCAACGGGGATTACGAAGAACAAATCCCGCCAGCCGCGCTTTCGGGCAATGAAAAAGCGCTTTTCACCGCGCTGGAGCGGCTGCGCTCGAACCTGCAGACGCGCAATGACGCGCATGCAAGGCTGCTTTCGGT
>Ga0255341_1002700_pt1 | contig 21467 bp, 24 predicted proteins | sample wastewater_treat_8_FD_192418 | JGI IMG/M metagenome (GOLD analysis project Ga0255341, IMG submission 192418) | Wastewater microbial communities from Lulu Island WWTP, Vancouver, Canada - plant12 | ecosystem: Engineered > WWTP > Wastewater > Unclassified | place: Canada: Vancouver, British...
TAATTTCTGACCCCAAATTAGTAAATATTAGCAAAACACCCTTGATATTTTCCTAATAATGGTTATTGCGTGAAGTTGTCAAGGTACATCTATTGTAAAAAAAGAGTTTATGCAGTGGAATCAAGAAGTATATATCCTGAGGAGACGGCATTATAAATCGGTATTCTCCTGTTTGTTCCGGTATAAAATAATAATAGTCTTTAAGGCAATTATTTAAAATCCTTCCTGTAATTTCCTCGCCTAGCTTGATTTGTTTTGCCGTATCAAAGGTATCGTTTGTTTCGTCTACAGCCAATTGAAATTCAAAAGTATTATTGTTTTCGTATATTTCATCTACAGAGTTATCATAATCTATGTGTATTTTTATTGAGTATTCTCCGGCAACAGACGGTACCCACATATTTGTTCCACTTATACCTGTTACTTTTATTTTATTGTATGAGTCTTTAGTTAATATGGAATTATAATCGATCCAATAACAATATTCCTTCTCGTTAATATCAACCATTATTCTAAAATTGCTGTTACAATCAATATCACCGATATTAGCGATACTAACTTCCAGTTCAACAGGTTTACCAACGTATGCCTTTTGTGGAGAAACATTGCTTACCATCAAGTCGACATTTGGATTTGCAGGCCTGATTACAAATCTATAATTAATATAATATAGCCAATTCTTTAGATATAAATAATATTTTTTACCTACTTCAAAGTAGTAGCCATTTTCAGTTAAACTGATTTCAGCACCCGTATTATCAAGAAACCGTGAACTATACATTACCGTTCCATATCTTTTAAATAAATAATAACCGGACTTTTGAGGTATAAAGCTGAAATATTCTTCATCATCCAATTTATCCATTTTTCCACTGATTTCTTTTTCAAGCTCAATGGGTGTAGATTTATCCATTGTATTTCCATGATCATCTTCAAGGCTAAATATCGAAAGTATATCGCTAGCATCAGAAATATTTCCCGATGTATCAATTGCTATGACATATATTTTATTTGCTGCATTTGGGGTTAAACCAGTACATATAATTTCAGTTTCTTTTGTAGTAGCAATCAACTTGTCATTACAATATATTTCATATCTATCTAACATTTCATCATATGATGGAGACCATTTTAAGGATATACTGGAACCTGTATACCAAAGATATTTTAGATTTTTAGGCTTACTTGGCTTAATAAAATCTTCAAAATAATCAACTTCAACAGTTTCATATGAAGATATTGTAGCATTAAAGTGCCTTGCCATTATAATGACATCAGCCATATTAATACTGCCATCATCATTTAAGTCACAATCTTTATTAAAATCATCGTTTTGAGCCAATTTATTGAAATTAATTGCAATCTGTATAACATCCGACATATTAATGGTATCATCCTGGACACCGTTTTTAGGGATGTCTCCAGCCCACATTTTAACCGGCTCACTCTTGGTCCCAACATTAACTATGCCCCTTAATGTCAGGTTACCTATTTGTCTTTTAAGAAAACTTGATTTTGTTATCTGTAATATGTATTTTTCTTGTGATTCAACCCTTCCGGATATTGTAAAGAACCCCTCTTCATTTGTTTCAGTACTGTATTCTGTTCCTAAAATTTCAACTTTAAACCCAGAATTGACTGATGAAGCTGCGGTAAAATCTGGTGCAACATATCCTGATAGTGTAAATATGCTTTGAGTTTCTTTATTACCCTCTTCAGTACTCGTAATTTCACTAAGCTCCGAAGGTACATTAAAGTTCAAAAGACTTGATACCTTCGTATCATCATAATCTTGTCCCAGAATATCGGTATATTCCTTGTAATTGTCGTTATCTTGATTTTCGGCAATATTGATATTCTCTTCGACTAACTCAAGGCTTGAACTCTCATCATCTAAATATTCGTTCAACATCCTTGAAAGCTCCTCTACTGCAGCTTCTTGTGATGCAGTATCTATTTCTTTTATTACTTCCTCCTTCATTGACATTTCCACCCCATATGCCGATGAAGCACCTAATACTATTTCAGTCATAAGCACAAAAATAAGCATAACTGAAATAAACCTTTTCTTTCCCACAAAATTTCCCCCTTATCATTGAAAAATAAACTAAAATAAATATTGGTAAACATTGTTTTGTTAATGATATTACATTGTATATAAATATTTGTATGTAGTCAATAACAAAATTCATTGATATATGTAAAAACAGTCTATTTTCAAGTATATGACTACTTAATTACTGCCCCACCGGGTATTATCAATACAATTGAATTGTCTTCCATAACCATTCTTAAAAAACCTTACCATTATTATTTTTCAAAATGTCTTACATCATAGGATATTTCAATCCATATCTGCAAAAAATAGATATCAGTAATTACACTTTGGAGGAATAATATGAATATAGATGAGCAGAAGAATTTTAATAAGCCTCCCCAATCATACTGGATGGCTTCTACATCTAGAACTGAATACCCAGTTTTAGATAAAGATATTAAAGTTGATATTGCAATTATAGGAGGTGGAATTGTCGGAATCTCCTCTGCCTATATGCTGAGCAAAGAAGGCTTAAATGTGGCAATCGTTGAAGCAGACCGAATTGTTCAGGGTACTACTGGACATACCACTGCAAAAATCACTTCTCAACATGGGCTGATATACAACAAAATAAAAACTCAGCTGAGTGAAGAGTTTGCAAAACAATATGCAGATGCAAATGAATCCGCCATCAGGATGATTGAAAAAATAGTAATAGAAAATAACATTCAATGCGATTATATGCCTCAATCAGCTTATATTTACACATTGCGGGATGGGTATGTTGATAGGATAAGTGATGAAGTAAAAACAGCATCACCCCTGGGTATAAAAGCCACATATCTCGAAGAAATACCGTTACCGTTCAAAGTTAAAGCCGCTGTTCGTTTTGATGATCAAGCCCAATTTCACCCGCGTAAATTTTTACTGCCTCTTGCTGAAAAAATAACGATGAATGGCAGTCAAATATTTGAACAAAGTAGAATTGTTGACATTGAAGAAAATGGCAATTACATTCTAACAACAAACCAGGGTAAAAAGATAACAGCAGAAAAAGTTATTATTGCATCTCATTACCCATGCTATAATAAACCCGGCATGTACTTTGCCAGGATATGGGCTGATCGGTCATACATTGTGGCCATTAAGGCAAAAGAGAAATATCCGGGTGGGATGTATATAACCGCAGAGGAACCCGGCAGGTCACTTCGCAGCCAAGTATCCGACAACGGCGAATTGATATTTGTTGGCGGAGAACACCATAAAACCGGGCAGAGTGAGGATACGAACAAGCATTATAAAGCATTAATAGATTTTGCAAACGACACCTTTACGGTAGAGGATATCCCTTATCGCTGGTCTACGCAGGACTGCATGACGCCGGATGATATTCCCTTTGTAGGCCATTTTACTTCAAAAACGCCAAATATGTTCGTTGCCACAGGCTTCGGCAAATGGGGAATGACTAACAGTATAGCATCAGCCATGATATTAAAGGATTTAATAGTTGATGGAAAAAGCCCATGGCAGGATGTTTACAGCCCTTCACGGCAAATCACGGCAACTTCCGTTAAAAGTATTGTTGTTGAAAATTTAAATGTTGCAAAGGAGCTCATCGGCGGTAAAATCTCACCACTTCCGGATAACGTTGATATTAAATCCGGGGAGGGAAAATTGATTGAGGCAGACGGACAAAAAGTCGGAGCATACAGGGATGAAGAAGGTACCCTTCATGTAGTCAACAGCACTTGTACTCATATGGGATGTGAATTGACCTGGAACTCTGCTGAAAAATCATGGGACTGTCCCTGTCACGGTTCAAGATTCACGTACGAAGGCGATATAATCGAAGGGCCTACAGTTAAGCCTTTAAACTCACGCAAAGATGTAAACACAATTGAAAAGGTAGTCAAAGACAAATTCTAACCAAACACAAATTCCAACAGATTTATTGAAGTATTATAACAGGCTGTCTTTAAAAAACAAGGCAGCTTATTGTTTTACTTAGAAAGCATTAAGCTGCCCTCTTGTTAAATTTGCATGCTCCACATCGCTTATAACCTATATTTCTACGTAATCAGCACTTTAACATATTATTTATCATATTCTTTTGGATGCAATGGTTTATTTTACCATAAAGCGCTTTATCCTCTGTATATTGATGTGTAGCCGCCAAGTAAATGGATATGCCTGTTTGGAATAATGGCTGCACTTGTATTACCTCTATAATAATGATAATGTCCACCATTAACATAAATCGCCGGACCGGTTGGAATTCTATAATTATGAGTATGCCCATCATCATAAGTAGTGACTCCGGTCATATAGTGAATATGCCCATCACGGTCGGGATCTGCACTTGTTTCTCCAAAATATCTATGAATATGTCCACTATCAAACGTGGTTGTACCGCCAAAACTATGGGTGTGTAACTCATTTGGCATATTAATCACCTCATGATATTTTATGTTAACTGCATCAAAACTGTTACATAAGCAACTAATTAATATGCCGGATAAAGAACGAATAAAGAATAGATCTCTTTCTATTTCATGGACTCCGCTCGATGTATATGATCTGCAATCCTTATAGCAAGCTCTGACCATAATGCTTTTGGCAAACCATGTCCCATACCCTCAAATGTAACTAATTCAACATCTGGAATAGCAGCTGCAGTAGCACGTCCTCCACTGACATCAATCATTTTGTCATTTTCACCATGTATAACAAGAGTAGGTATCTGTATAGAATGAAGTTTTTCTGTTCTATCTCCTGATTTTATAACTGCAGCTGCCTGTCGCATCATACCCAAAGCATCATGATCCCTATCCCAAGCAATGCCTGCGTTTTCAGCAGTTTCCCTTTCATCTAAGGGGTACTTCGGAGAACCGATTGCTTTTCGTGATTTTATCTGCCAATCGATGTAAGCCTGCCGATCGTCATAAGAGAGCGAACCCAGACTAGCCAGCACCGAATAGTCAGCCTGTCATACCGATTGATGCCCGGTTGTAGACATCATAGATGTCAGCGACCGAACCCTATGCGGAAACTCTATAGCAATTGTTTGGGCTATCATTCCACCCATTGATGCACCAACCAAGTGCACGCTGTCATATCCAAGTGCATCCATAAGACCTACCGTGTCTGCTGCCATGTCAGAAAGAGTATATGCAACTGTAGAGAAATCACCGGATTGTATCCCAAAAAAGTCCGGAACAGGTGCATGAGAAAAGTGAGTTGAAAGCCCGGCATCTCTATTATCGAATCGAATTGGATGCAGACCTCGACTGGCCAGTTCCAAGCAAAATCCTTCAGGCCAGTTAATCATCTGTGCACCTGCACCCATAATCAAGAAAACAGGTAATAAAGAAGGATCACCAAACCGCTGATACACCATCTTTATTTTCGATGGTCCAACATTGTCAACACTTTCCTCTCCATGAATTTGAGCTTTATTTTTATCCAATATCCTATCCTCCTCGTACTATTATTAATTAAACTAAGTTAAGCCTGTATGTATATTATATGAGCATAATCCAAAAACAAATAGCCTATAATATATATTTTTAGTATGTTATAATTATAGTGGGATAGGTAATACAACATTTTATAAAGAATAAACATAACGTACTTCGGTAAGTTGTTTCCCTCCAATTTCACAAATGCATTCATCACCATTGCATCGCCATTTATTCTTTTCATCGCTTAACCTTTTTTCAAACGCTGACACCCAAAAATCTTCTTTAAGTTCATCCAGGTAATTTTGCGGAACAATTCCTTTATAGGCTGCCTTCCAGCTTAAGACATGAATACGGTTCATTTCTTTAACATCATCAATTGTAGCTTTTCTAATTTCCAATTCAGCACCTTGCCTTTTCTATCTACTCTCATTCTGGCACATCAATTTTGTTTGTTCCATTACTATATCCACAGCCTTTGGAGTCTTATCCGGCGGATACCCGTACTTTTTAAGCAGACGTTTAATTGTCATTTTCATTTTGGCCTGAACACTCTCACGGATTGCCCAGTCAACGCTAATGTTATTTTTTATTGCTACGGTTAAATCTCGTGCAATCTGCATCAAGATTTCGTCTCCCATAATATCTCGTGCAGATTCATTTTCTGCCAATGCATCATAAAAAGCCAGTTCATCAGGTGTCAAACCCGTTTTTTCACCACGTTTTTCTGCTTCATTAATCTGTTTTGCAAGTTCAATCAGCTCCATGATTACCTGAGTTGTTTCAATTGCTCTATTTTGATACTTTCTAATGGCAGCCTCCAACAACTCTGAAAATTTCTTTGATTGCACCAGGTTTCTTCGTGAAAAAGTCTTAATATTTCCTTTTAATAGCCTGTTCAACAATTCTACCGCCAAATTCTTCTGCTTCATACCTTTTACTTCTTCTAGGAATTCTTCAGAAAGTATTGCTATATTAGGTTTTGAATGCCCTACTGCGCCCAATATATCAATTACTTCATTGGATGAAATTGCTTTTGAAATCAACTGGTTCAGTTCACTGTCAAGCTGGGTCGTTGTTTTCTTCTTGTTTTCATCAACAATCATCTTAACAAGACTTGCCTTAACAGCTTTATGGAAGCCTACTTCAACATTAAGCCTTTCAGCAACATCGGTTGTTGCACATAGTGAGTAAGCCCGTGCCATTTCTGTAACTAATTTGATATAATCATTTTTTCTTTCCTCACGAAGCCCAATAATATAATCCATTGTTTCAACAATTGCCTGCATTCTTTCACTTGACTTCCCTGTGAAAAACTTACTGTAATCATGCCCATGTAAAAGTTCTTTTATTAAATCATATTTCTCCAATAGAACCTGAGATGCCACTTCTGTATCTACACCGGTTGTCTTTTTATCACTTTCTGTATATTGCTTTAATGCCTCTTTCAAATTCTCAGCGATTCCAATATAGTCAACAACAAGCCCGCCCTGTTTATCCTTAAACACCCTATTTACCCTGGCTATAGCCTGCATCAGGTTATGACCGCTCATCGGTTTATCTATATACATGGTATGCATACTCGGCACATCAAAACCGGTTAGCCACATATCACGTACAATAACCAATTTCAACTCATCTTTTTTATCCTTCATACGCTTTGCAAGAGTCTCTCTGCTGGCTTTTGTACCGATAAAAGGCTGCCACTCGGCAGGGTCTGAAGAACTACCTGTCATAACAACTTTGATTTTTCCAGCCATTATATCATCACTGTGCCAATCCGGTCGAAGTTCGACTATTTCTTTATAAAGGTCAATAGCAATTCTTCGGCTCATGGTAACAATCATGGCTTTACCGCCCTCATTTTCCTGGGCTTGCTCACGCTTTTCAAAGTGCTCTACTATATCCTTTGCAATCTGCTGCACTCTTTCCTTTGCACCAACAATTGCCTCAAGCCGAGCCCATTTGCTCTTAAGCTTTTCTTTTTGGCTGTATTCCTGATATTCTGTGATTTCCTCGTACTCCGAATCAACCTTCGGCTTCATTTCTTCCGGAAGCTCAAGCTTTGCAATACGGCTTTCATAGAATATTTTAACCGTTGTGCCGTCCTCAACAGCTCTTGTCATATCATATACATCAATATAATCACCAAAAACAGCTCTTGTATTTTTATCCGTAAGTTCTACAGGAGTTCCTGTAAAGCCTATATAGGAAGCATTAGGAAGGCTTTCACGCATATACTTGGCATAACCGTATTTTATATCAGCTTCAAATTCGCCCTTTACAATCTCAGCTTCAAACCCATACTGGCTTCGGTGTGCTTCATCAGCAATAACAATGACATTTTTCCTATCAGTCAGCACCATACTTTTAGCATACATAGGCGGTGACTCAGCTGCCTTGCTATAGTTGAAAATTGATTTCGTTTCTTCTTTAGATTTCTCGGAAATTGGTGCAAATTTATGTATAGTAGTGAAGATAATGCCACCGCTGGTGCGGTTATTAAGGAGTTCTCGGAGATTCTGCCTGTCTGTTGCCTGAACCGGAGTGTTTCTTAAGTAGTCCTTGCTTTTTAGAAATGTGCTATACAATTGATCGTCAAGGTCATTTCTGTCAGTAATTACAACAATCGTAGGATTTTCAAGTTCCTCACTTATTACAAGCTTACCTGCATAAAACACCATTGAAAGACTCTTTCCACTCCCCTGAGTATGCCAAACAACGCCTATTCGCCTATCACCATGCTCCATAGTTGCACGCTCAGTACTTTCAATAGCCTTATTTACTGCATGGTACTGATGATATCCTGCTAATATTTTATAAGTATCCTTTCCATCACTCTGGAATAGGACAAAATGTTTAATAATATCCAAAAAGCGGTCTTTCTGAAACATTCCTTTTATTAAAACTTCAAGCTGAGGAATAGATATAGGAGCTACATCATCACCATCAATAGTACGCCAAGCCATAAATCGGTCTTCGTCAGAGGTCAATGTTCCAACCCTTGCATTAACTCCATCACTGGCAACCATAAATGAATTGTATGTAAAAAGAGATGGAATGGACATTTTGTAGGTTTGAAGCTGATTATATGCATCGCTTATATCAACATCTTCATCCGCGGCATTTTTAAGCTCAATCACAACTAATGGAATTCCATTTACAAAGACAATTACATCCGGCCTTTTTTCAACACCATGTTCAATAACGGTAAGCTGGTTGCAGACCATAAACTCATTATTAAGGGGCTTTTTAAAATCAAAAACATATGCCTTTTCCGTCATATAGATGCCACTTGCATGCTTCACCTGAACATCAATACCATCGGTAATCATCTTCTGAAAAGATTTATTGTTCATGATTAGACTTGGACTCTGTGGTATAACTATCTGTCTGAAAGCATCTTCTATTGCTTCACATGAAAGCTTGGGATTTATTCTTGCCAAAGCTTCCTTAAGCCTTTCATTTAAGATTACATCCTGATAGTCTTCACGTTCCGGATAATCCCCATCAGGTGCAATTTGGGGTGCAAAAACAACCTCGTATCCAAGTTCCTCAAACCATTCCAATGTTGCTTCTTCCAAGTGTGATTCAAAAAAGCTCCCTCTTGGCATTTAATCTTCACTCCCCCGAAATCTGTTTTGCGTTCATATCTTCTAAATTTTTTATGTTTTTGTTGTTTAAAAATGCTTTTAATTGGCTTCTTGCAATTTCGTTCAGCTTAAGTAATCTTTCCCTTTGCTCCATTCCTTGCTCTATAAAACTTGCATTGAAATTTTCCAAATTTACAAGAACAATAAGTTGCTCAATAGATGCATAATCTCTCATATTACCTTTTAAGTTAGGGTTTTCAATTTTCCACTCCTTAGCTGTTTTTCCAAACAATGCAACATTTAAAACATCTGCTTCACTGGCGTAGGTCATGGAGATTTCCTTTTTTGATAAATCGTTGGAAATCAGGTTCTCTTTAATTGCATCGGTATGTATTTTATAATTTAGTTTGGAAAGCACTCTGTTAACATTCCATTCTAAGGAAAGCCTGTTATTCTCGTCTGATTTTAATCTTTGATACTCCTTGATTAAGTAAATCTTAAATTCAGGACTTAGCCATGAACCAAATTCAAACGCAATATCCTTATGTGCAAAAGTTCCTCCATATCGACCAGCTACAGATTTTATACCTTTCGCATTTGTTAATTCTACCCACTTTTTTATTGATAAATAATAGCTACTCGTTCCAGCTTCATTTTTAATTCCCTCGAATTCGGGGGAATTAAAATGCGGATTATAAATTTTCTCCCATGTCCCCAGAAAAACTATAGTATCTTTATTTCTGATCCATTGTTCTATTAAAGCACTTCCACCTTCAAAACTTTTAGTCATATCAGTTAATGAAATAAAATCGTCGTTTTCATTTTCTCCTGTTGAGGTCACAGCAATTTCAGAACCATTTACATTTATTTTTGCTTTGTATAATTTTTCTTTTCCCATTGGCAAAACCTCACTTCTTAATTTTTAGGTGCAAACCTCTCTGATTTGATAGGTTTGTATATTTTATATAACAAAAATACTTTTCAAGCTTTATTCCTAAACCCGTCGAAATCGATGGGTTTTACTTTCACATTTTTCAAACTGGTCGAAATCGACCAGTTTAAAATCAGTATTATTATTTTGCAATGCCTGTAATAGAAATAAAATCATCATCTTGCCCTAGTATTGAGATAATTATAATTTCAGTGTCGTTCGCATTTATTTTAGTCTTGATTTCTTTTGCCATTAACGCACCTCCTCAATGGGAACTCGGATTTCACCTGACATAAGTTTTGGTAGTAGAGTATCTCGAATACTACTAAGGCTTTTATTTTGGTATTGATTTGATTTAATTTGCATAATAATATCCCTTAAAATATCTGTAATATTATCAATTACATTCTTTGGTGGAATAAGTAATTTATATTTTTTTAAGTCAGCCATCCTAATCCCCTTTTGAACACTTCCACTTGCCAGTTGATGTGCATATTCTTGCATTTCATTACTTAATAGGACCATATATAAAACTTCTGAAGATATCAAAGTATTGGGTCTCATAGTAAAAATAGATTCACTAATATTCCAATTGTCTGGTGTATTCTCAAGTAAATAAACACGTCCAATTGTGCCAATTCCCGAAAATAACAAATCTCCTTTTTGAAGATCAGAACGCTTATTAATTTTTATTAGTGCTTCATCAGTTACTTTGTCGCATCTATCATCTAACCAGACTTGATTATCCCCCATATTTTTGATAGTTACATAAAAGTTGTCACCTTGCCCAAGGACAAAATTCTTTCTTGGATTTAGACCAGTAGTAAATTTGGATGTTACTTCATCAAGCCTTCCAACTCTCCATCCCTTGGGAATTCTGCCCAACTCACTATCCTCAAACTCCCCATCTTGGAATGGCTCAAAATCTATAAACCAACTCTTAAAAATAGTCTGTGCCATTTCTTCGAGTTTTTTGTTGATTTGGTTGTTGAGTTCAATTTTACTATCGAGACAATATAAAACATTACCTATCTCAGATTGTTCTTTTAACGGAGGTAAAGTTATTTGTAAACGTTGTAATATATCATTATTTAAGCTTGCTCTGGTACTAATAGTTGCCATACTTGTTAAAGAATCTCTAAACTTTTGAGAACGAAAATAATAACCTGCATATTTTTCATCAATAACATTCATAACTTTTGGTCGAAGTCTTTTAGTAAACCCATTAAAAGTCGCTGTTGGATAGTCTTTTAATGCAACACAACTCATACCAAGTTCATCTAATGTTTCACTAGTTCTAGTTAAAAAAACATCTCCTTTTTTAATTGAGTATTTTTCTTGTTCTCTTTCAGTCGTATTAGCTAATTCGTCAATATTTTGTGGAATAAAATAATTATTAAAAACCGTTTTGAAAGATAAAAAAGGATATCCAAATCCAAATTCTTTAGCATTTTTAGATAACCCTGATGAAAAATCATACACTTCACCAAGTTCAGTTTTAACCCATCCTTCAAAACTCAAACCCAATCGCCCCCAATCTTTGCTTAATCTCTTCCTCCAATTGATGAGATTTTGCAAACATCTCTGCCAGCTCGCTTGTAAGCCTTGTCATCTTTCACTTCTTAAATCCCAACATATCTGCCTGGAGTCAGGATATATTCATGTCCTCTCACTTCCTCAATATCTGCCGATTTACAAAACCCTTGTACATCCTGATATTCACTTTTACCGTCTCTCCAATCATGATAGGTATCACAAATCTTTTTAATTTCATCATCCGACAGTTCTCTATGCTTACGAGTGATCATCGTTCCCATCTTTCTTGCATCAATAAACAGTGTTTTATCCTTTCGATTTTCCCTTTTCTTGGAGATAAACCACAGACAAACAGGAATTGTGACATTATAAAAAAGATTCGAAGGCATTGTCACAATACAATCCACAAGCCCGGACTCAATTATATTTTTCCTTATCTCACTTTCAGCCTTTGTGGATGTACTCATAGAACCGTTAGCAAGTACAAATCCGGCTACACCTTTTGGTGAAAGCTTACTTATAATATGCTCAATCCAGGCATAGTTTGCATTATTTGCCGGTGGAATTCCATATTTCCATCTGGCATCATCCTGTATCAAAGTATAGTCGCTAACATTAAAAGGAGGATTTGCCAAAATAAAATCAGCTCTTAGGTTTTATGAAGGTCATTTCCAAATGTATCTGCATCACGCTCTCCAATGTCTCCATCAATTCCCCTTATAGCAAGGTTCATTTTGCATAATCTCCATGTAGTCGCTGTATATTCCTGACCATATACACGGATATCATCTTTCCTTCCCTGATGTTCCTCAACAAACTTTGCAGATTGAACAAACATTCCTCCTGAACCACAGCAGGGGTCATAAACCCTGCCTTCAAATGGCTCAATCATTCCTACAAGCAACTTTACAATGCTTGGTGGTGTATAGAATTCACCTTCACTTGAACCGAATTTCCCTAAGAAGTATTCATAAACTCTGCCTAAAACATCCTGTGCCTTAGCTTCTTTGCTTCCAAGATTAAAGGAAAATAGATCTATCAATTCGCCAAGCTTTGTTTTATCAAGCTCCGGTCTTGCATAGTTTTTCGGAAGAACCCCTTTTAGGCTCTTATTCTCCCTTTCAATAGCAATCATAGCTTCATCAATAATTTGACCTATAGTACTTTGTTTTGCACTCTTTTTAATAAACTCCCAACGGGCACTTGGTGGCACAAAGAAAATATTGTCTTCAATGTATGCATCTCTGTCTTCTTCAAAACCTTCACCCTCCTCAACCAACTCATTGAATTTCTCTTCAAAACTGTCAGAGATGTATTTCAAAAAAATCAATCCTAGAACAACATCTTTATATTCGGAGGGTTGAATGTTTCCCCTTAGTTTATCCGCCATTTCCCACAACTTATTTTCAAATTCCAGATTCACTGCCATAATCAATGTCCTCCTTCGATTAACTCTGTATATAAATCACTTCTTATATTTGTCCATCTTTTTTCTGCTTCACTAACAGTCTTTTTATAAATTTCCAATTCCTTATTATACTTTTCAACCATTTTTTGCTGTGTCTCAATAGGAACTATTGGTATTTCCATTTCCATTATATCAGAATGATTGATATTCATTATGGTTGTTCCTCTTTGAAAGCTTTTTATAATTGCCATGCCTACAGGACTTTCTAAAAACATTTTAACATATTCACCTTTAATTCTATCATTAGGCCTTATAACAACCAGGTTAGCAGATGCAATTATTAATTTGTCCTGCTGCTCAAATACAGCTACCTTTATGGCAGTTCCTCTGCAGGAAAGCACCACATCACCGCTTAATAATTCATAGCGTTTGACCTTACGTTCTTCCTCAACAATTGTATCCATGTCAGAATAGTTAATCTCGCCATTTTCAATATTTGAAATATTAAGAACAGAAATATTACCAACAGCAGTATCCTTCTTAAGTATGGATTTTCCCCGGAACACCTCTGCCACATCTTTTAATTTCACTTTCTCAATGGTAGAACATTTGAATTTTTTGATATTATCATCATCGTCAGATAAAAGCAGCTCAATCCTCCAGTCCTCATGAGACAAGAAATCTTTTGCTGAAATCGTTTTTTCTTCCGATACCTCAAAGGCATCTCTGTTCAGGACAAAAGTCCCAAATTCCACATTTTTTTGCATACTGTTTGCAATAGTAAAAAAATATGTTTTGATTGAAGTTACAGGTCTAAAAGTTCCCTCAGGTAAAATGTAAATATTATTGATACTAAAATTTTCAGTAATGTAGGATCGAAGTTTTTCAAATCCCATTCCAGCAAAGGTTATTTTTGCAGGAACGATAATATCAAGTATCCCTGCCTCATTAAGATGGCCTAACATGTTTTCGATTGCTATCCCGTCACTCTCACGGGTAAGATAGCTCTTCCCTATTTCATCCGGCTTATAACCGAATGAAGGCAGACAATAGATATAATCAAAGAACTCATTCAATAAACAGTCCAAGTATATTGACTCAAACCTGACATTTACATTTTCAGCCTCTCCAAAAACAAGCTTCAATAACAATTTCATAGGTTTTAGCTGAGTTGTTAGTGTAATTTTACTATCAGGTATCTGGCTAATTATTTCCTTAAGCCCGGCCAGATGTTTTTCAGCCTCTGTTATAAGTACATTCTTAGGCTTGAGTTTCTTTAGTTTTTTACTAATATACGAACTTAAATAAACAGGTGCAAGAACTGTACCCATTCGGTCATTTTTATAAATCTCTATAGTAAACTCCAATAAGTCAATATCATTTAAAGTATGGAAAATATCAAAAAAATCATCTCTATCCGCAGGAAAAAAGCCCAATTCTTCTTCAGTTGCCTGTTTCATAAACTGAAAAAGCTTCTCTTTATCTTTTATATTAGTTGAGGACTCCTCAAGTTTCTTCGATGTCAATTTTACTCTTAACACTTCATTTAAGAGCTGCTCTCTGGAATATATCTGTCTTTGGTACAGAATATTCAAGGCAATTTCTAAATTCACAATAGATCTCCTTCCTATACATCACTGACAATTTTAGTATATCTTATTAATTTTTAGTATGTCAATACTAAAATATTATTACTTATGCAATAATTGATTTATATAGACAAGCATTTCTTAAAGCCTAATAAGCCATAAATAGATCTTTCAAAGTGCTTTATATAAATACTCAAATAAAGCGAAAAATGCAACATCAATGTATCATCCGAAACTATTGTACAAATGTAAAAAAAATGATATCATATGCAAAATGCCAATAGTTAAATAATTAATTTTCATTCCAAATTTTTGTGATTTCTTTATGAGAACTTATTTAGATAAGGTTGGTGATATATGGGGTATATAGCAGTTACTGGTGCAAAAAATGGTAAAGGAGTTGCTTTATTTAAAGCAGTTCAAGAGTTATGTCCTTCGGCATCAAAAAAGCTATTAACACGATGGTAGATGAAGTAAAAACGAAAGTTTCAGAATCAGCAGGTAAAAACCCTGTTGAGGTTAAAAAAGCACTTTTAGACATTAAGGGATTTAATACATTACCTTCTGACATGATTAATCAAATTGTAAAAGATTTAAGCTTTGATAATTTTACAATAGGAAATGAAGTAAATCCCAAAAATAGTACATATGAAGAAAGAATAAGATATGCCCCCAGCAGATCCAAGTAAAAATGGTGAATGGATAGGCAATGATGGTAAAGCTGGCGTAAGAGGAGAAGCAAGGTTTATTTCAGAGGATTCTCGTGTTAAAAAAGTTTTAGATGAAAAAGGACTAAATGGCGTTGATTATAAGAATGGAATGCCTGATTTTTCTCCTTTTGCTATTGGAGAAGTACAAATTGAAAATATGACTGATGATAGAAATAAAAATTTTGAAAAAGCTGACAGACTATTAGCTGAAAAGTGGTCAACACCAGAAAAAACTTGGACACCTGATGAAGTAAAGGCGTGGCGGAAAAAGAATAAATATACTTGGCACGAATTGAATGATATGGAAACTATGCAATTAGTACCAAGCTGTATAAACCATCCTGTATTTAAACATTTAGGCGGAGTGGGCGAATATAACTTAGAATCGGAGGATTTTGTGGATGATGCTAAATGATGATGTTTTTGGAAATTTAGAATATGATATGAGTTGGGACGGTAAAACTAAAGTTACTTTTCTTGGTAAAGAAGTTGAAGTTACTTTAAGGGTTAGAGGAGATGAAAGTGGTAAGTTTTTAGATACTCAGAAGCAAGCTTATACAAATTTTATGAATCAGCAGGAAACACTTATGTTGGATGTTGCAAATGGAATTTTTGATTATTACAATTCTGTTCGTGATGAATATAGAGAAATATTTGGTGATGATGCAGATATATATGCACCAATAATTAATTCAGTAGATGAATTAGCTCCCTTGGTTAAATTTACACATTTGATTGTAGAAAATTTTGATGAGGCTGACCGCATTATTTTGTTGTTATTTAAATCCAAATGGGACACTGACATGGGTGTGGGTGTTATGCTTAGAAATGAGCAAATTGATACTCTAGGTACTCAAGATGATGTATTATAAACAAACATTCAGTTTTTAACACTAAATAGAGATAAAAGGAGGCTAAAATTTATTTTTAAGGCCTCTTTCTATTACATTAAATACTTTATTAATCATTACATCTAACAGAACAAAAAAACAAACGCTTTAACAGAATTTGGCTATAGATAAATGTAAAACATCGCAAGCATTATATAAATAATTATTATAGAAAAAAATAATATTTTAAAAATCTTTAATCTGTATTTATTTCTAGGTGCAATACTTAAATTATTAATTTCCTTCATAATTATATAAAATTCCTTTCGGTTGTTTAGCAGCTCGTCCATCTATTCTGGGCATACACTGTCAATTGCAGTATTATACCTTGCATACTGCGGTTTATGATATTTAATTCTATCATAAATTTCCTTTTTTAATAAAGACAAAGAGCTAATTTTATATAATACTATCGATACAATGCCCGCTTGATAGAATATTAGGTTAAAAAGTGATAGAATTGGATCTAAAGAAAATATTTCTATATAAAAGGAGCAGACTGAATATGAGCAAAACAATTCATTATATAAAAGGTGATGCAACAAAACCGGAAGGTAATGGAATAAAAATAATTGCACATATATGCAACGACATTGGAGGCTGGGGAAAGGGTTTTGTTTTGGCAATTTCAAAGAGGTGGAAAGAACCTGAAATTAATTATAGGAATTGGTACAAAAGCGGTGATAATTTTGAACTTGGGCAAGTTCAATTTGTTAAAGTTGAAGAAGATATCATTATTGCTAACATGATTGGGCAAAAAGGGATTAAATCCAGCCATTTAGATGTTCCTATCAGGTATGATGCCGTTGATTCATGTTTAAAAAAATTGAGTGATAAAGCAGAAGAGATAGGTGCATCAATACATATGCCTCGCATAGGCTGTGGTCTAGCAGGTGGAAAGTGGGATATGATAGAACCATTGATCCAGAAGAATATAATCAGCAATGGTATTGATGTCTGGGTATATGATTTTGACTAAATGAAACTATTTTAAATAATAGAAATCTTAAACATTTTTAAATTAGATTGGGTGATTTTTATGAAAGCAGAAGATCTTAGAAAGTTAATAAAAGAAGGCCAAAAGTCTTTTAAAGATATTGATTTGGAAGGTTGTTTTATAAATGAGGTTCTCACTGCTTTTGAAAACATTGAAAAAAGAATGGGTAAAGAAGCTTACATGAAGGAGTGGCGGGAATTTCCGGATTATCAGTTGGCAGAGCTCAAGGAACACTTAAAAAATAGTAGATAATAGTTATATTTAATATTTTCATCAAAATTCTTTTGAATCTTTTCGTATTCATCAATATCCATATCTGAACCACTTTTCAAGCAACTCTGTCTATATTAATCTTCCTCTTCTTTTCATAAACTCTCTCCAGTTTCCGTTCGGTACTAAAATCCCATTTTCTATTGCATATTTCTCATCCGTGAAAATATATACCCAACAGATCATATCTTCTCCGCCTTCGGTAGATATGCTCCTAATCTCTCTAACGTATAGATTGTTGCTGCCAAATTCATCATAGTCCTCCAGCCTGTCCAAAGACTTTAAAAGCTCTTCATCAACAGGCTCCATGACCTCTCCTTCAACTATCCCATTTCCCGGCAAGAAAGCAGGATATCCTTCAGGCAGATGATAAAGCAATCCATGAGTTCTGCCTGGCGTTATGCGACTTATCCGCCCTTCAAGATACCATTTATAATAACAAAAATTTTTCATTAGTGTTCCATATACAAATACCTTGTTTATATGAGAATCGCAATTTATCGATTGATTATTATTTGTTACCACTTATACCATCCTATTCTTATGTAAAGAATTTTTGCCAACAAAAAGTTCCTTTCTTTATGCCACATTCTTACTAATAGCTACATTCCTTCTAACCAATTTAAATCTTCCTAATCGGTAGAATCGCGTATTGTTCTTTCCTGACAAGCTCTCCATAGCAGAAAGAAACCGGGGTTTTGAACAGTGGGCCATCCGATACAAATGTATGGTATTCCCCATTTTCTCCGCAGGCATCTGCTCCTTCTGAAATAATCGAGGAAACCGTTTCAGGCGATAGTGTCATTCCAAGGTGCTTTGTACTTAGCCTATATGTATCAACGACAATAATATTTGCAGTAAACCCGTTTTCAATGAACTCATCCACCAAAGTCTTTCTATCTTCTTGCCAAAGTGGGAAAAAGGCTTCGATACCCGCTGCATCACAACGTGCAGTACACCACTGTAAATGTTCCTCAAGGTCTATATCGCCAAATACACAAATTTCAGCACCGTTTTCTTTCTGCACCTTAAGCTCCTTTTTGAAATTTGCTGCATAATCTTCTCCGGAGGTCTTAATCAATTTAATCGGTATATCCAGTGAAGCTGAAACCTCACTCAATAATTCATCAGGAATACCATGAAACCATGAGCGTTCCATATCGACATTATAAGTGATAATAAGTGAAACGGGTTTCATCCCAAGCTTTATAGCTCTGTAAATTGCAAGAATACTATCTTTGCCTCCACTGTAAGATGCGACAAAATTTCTTCCATTATATGTTTTAATCACTTATTTATCTCCTTTATCAATTAATTATCATTGCTTCTGTATGTAATTGTCAATTTTCTGACCTATGGATATTCCACATGTGATTAAGAGGTCCGCTTCCTTTTCCTAAGTCAAGCATTGCCTTTAAAGCACCTGATATATAATCCTTGGCAATTTGAATTGATGTCTCCAAATCCATGCCTTTAGCAAGACCGCAAGCGATAGCACTTGATAATGTGCATCCGGTTCCATGTGTATTTTCATTGTCAATTTTCTCCCCCACGAACCATTTGTATTTATGATTATAATACAATAAATCATTGGCATCATTCACTCTATGCCCGCCTTTGCAGAGAACAGCACAACCGAATTGGTTGCCGATAATTTCTGCTGCTTTAATCATATCCCCTTCATCTGCAACGGATATTCCCGATAAGACAGACGCTTCCGGAATATTGGGCGTCAATAAGACTGCCTGGGGAAACAAACTGTTTTTCAATGTTTCTATTGCATCATCTTCGAGGAGCTTTGAACCGCTTGTGGAAATCATCACAGGGTCCACAACAATGTTTCTTGCATTATAAAATTTCAGCTTTTGAGACATGGTTTCGATTAATTGAGTCGATGAAACCATTCCAATTTTAACTGCATCCGGATAGATGTCGGTAAAAACACAGTCCAGCTGCTTGCTTAAAAATTCCGGAGTAACTTCCATAATACCTGTTACACCGGTTGTATTTTGTGCAGTAAGTGCTGTAATCGCACTCATGGCATATACTCCGTTTGCTGTCATTGTTTTAATATCCGCCTGGATTCCTGCCCCTCCGCTAGAATCACTTCCTGCAATTGTTAATACTGTCTTCATTTTTCTTCTCTCCGTATATTTTAATTGAATTAATCTTTATGTACAGCCCCAGTATAAAGTTTCCATGTCTTTACAAGTTCAGCAGCCGTCCTAATTATTTGCTCTTTAATTTCCGCGCTTTCAAGCATTTGATATTTCCCTTTCTTCGAAAAATTACCTGTAAAAAAAGCACTCTCCAGTTGTAAGGAAAGTGCTTTTTTATTATGCTCAATAAAATTATTATTTTCGATAATAATTTTATTCCGTATAATAAATTGCTTCCCTACACCAGTATTAACTGACAGGTTCAAAGGGTTAGGTTTTACCTTCTCAACTCAAAAGAGTTCCCCCACAATTTAGTTATACAGTAACATTTATGATATTTTGTGTCAACCTTTATTCAACAGAAACTGAAAACTTACGCTTGGGTTGGCCAGAAATTGTATGTATCCTTCATTGATCAACATGCTTGAGCAACAACAATTAGACGCCAGCTTTTTTCATTGTAATCATTCATATCATAATCCCCGTAAAACTTAATATTTTTAAATCCTGCTTGGGGAAGCAACCTTTTATAATCTTCATCAAGAAGGATTCTGTAAATAATGTCATATTGATTGCTTTCTAATCGCTTGGCGCTATGGAATAAATCCAATACATGAATAGTTTGAAACCGATCATCATGCTCCTTTACGAAAATCCGTGAAAAGTCCGGACGATTAACAACAACTTCAATTGATGGTAATGTCAGTGTAAAATGTGTTGTTCCCTGTGTTAAAACCAACAATCCATTTTTATTTAACCTGTTTTTCATGGAACGAAGAGCTGTCAACAAATCTTCATCCGTATGTAAATGGGGCAATGAATTTGTGAGACATACAATTGCATCAAATGTTATATCAAATTTTTGCTCTAAAAACCTAAAATCACACTGATGCAAAGGAATATTGTAGTTTCTCTTTTGCAGATTTTTGCGTGCTACCTCAATCATAGATTCAGAGTAATCTGAACCCCAAACAGTGTATCCTGACTGTGCCAGCATAAATAGATGTTGACCTGTTCCACAAGCACAATCTAAAACGTTCTTGACTCCATGTTCTGAAAAAATTTTGTTCATGAACGTTTTCTCATCACCTAAATACTCGTCTATGGCGCCAAATTCGTCATAGTCATAAGCAAACTTTTCATATAAGTCTTTCATTTGATAATCCCCTTTCATAAACGAGTTTTGTACCTTTACTTTATATAATACATTTCTGCGAAAAAGTTGCAAACTTTTTGTCTGTAAATTGGTAAATAATTCTTATATACTAAAAATGTAGTGAGCAGTGCAGAAAAGAGTTACTTCGTTTAAGGGAAAAAATACTCCTTCCGATTTTCTCCCAAATAATAATTTCCTTTGAAAGGGGAGTAACTATGTCAAAGTTTAATTTAAGAGCCTATAGAAACTATATAAAATATAGAGAATATAGTGATTATGGAGATTATGAAACGATAAATAACGAGGGAGCAATCGCTTATTCCATGAACGATAAGGAAAAGCAGGTTACACAAGTATTAACAAGCTTTTTCAATGAGAATAAATTTTACCGAGACAACTCCCAGGATATATTGGACACCGTCAATAATGTAATAAAGAGTGAAGCAAGTTTTGTTGCAAACTTGTGCATTTATGCAAGAAACGAGATGCATTTGAGAACAATATCCCATGTTTTAGCATCTGAGCTGGCAAAAAGTTCAGAAGGCAAAGATGATTCCACTGCATAAACTCTTTTTTTACAATAGATGTACCTTGACAACTTCACACAATAACCATTATTAGGAAAATATCAAGGGTGTTTTGCTAATATTTACTAATTTGGGGTCAGAAATTACCTTTTTTAATGCCTAATTCCTTAGGTTTTACCCCCTTTTAGCTATAAATGGGCATAGG
>Ga0255341_1002717_pt1 | contig 21377 bp, 17 predicted proteins | sample wastewater_treat_8_FD_192418 | JGI IMG/M metagenome (GOLD analysis project Ga0255341, IMG submission 192418) | Wastewater microbial communities from Lulu Island WWTP, Vancouver, Canada - plant12 | ecosystem: Engineered > WWTP > Wastewater > Unclassified | place: Canada: Vancouver, British...
TTGACCTCGGCGTCGTCGGACGCGTTGGCGAGCTGCGAGTACATCTGCATGGCCGCGAGCTCCTTCTTGATCGCGACGACGAGGCCGTCGATGGGCTTCATGTCCGGCGTCAGCGGCGGGGTGGGGAGCGTGTCGCCGACCTTGTAGTCCTTGGTCGACGAGAAGCCAAGCGAGGTGATGTCGCGGCTCAGCAACTTCTGCAGGTACTCGCGGTGCCCCTTCTCCTCACCCGCGAGTTCGCCGAAGAGCTTCTTCAGGTTCGCGTCCGTGACCTTCTCGGAGACGGTCTGGTAGAACGTGTAGGCCTCGACCTCGTTGTTGATCGCTTCGGAGATGATGCCCTTGTATTCTTCAGGAGTCATGACTAACGAAAACCTCCGTTGTAACCAAAGTGTACCTCCTTACTCTATTTAAGAGATTGTTTTGGGGTCTTCCCCGTCCCTGGTGGTGTGGACCAGAACCGCTCATCTGCGAGGCCCAGTTGTAGAGTCTGGGGATCACCTCCCTTCTTCGATGACATCGCTTGAAAGCGGAGATCCTGATCGACGCAAACGAGAACGGGGATGGACGCTGCAACGGCGCGGTAGGCAAGCAACGCCTGCGGGCGGTGATGGTCGCGTGGTCCGCAGGTGCCGACCCCTTTCGACGGCGGCGTGTTCCGGAGGGATATGCTATGGATCCCCGCGATACCGCTCCTCGTTCTCGCTCAGGATCCTGCTGGGGGTCGCGATAAAATATTCGCCCTCCCGTGAGCCGGATGTCGGCGGGATGACCGTTGTCCGCCGTCACAGTGCTCTCGGTCATCGCGGGCTCAGCGTCCGCTGGCATGAGCTGCGTCCTCGCCTAAGTCGAGGTTTCGGTCATGAGACCGGCGCAGGACAGGGACAGGGAGCATCCCGGTTCCGACGAGGCCCGACACGGCGAGCGGATCTCATACTGAGCTTTTTTACCCTGCTGTGCCCGATCAGCTCACATGTCTCTCGCAAGGACCCGATCCCTGCTTCTCATTCTCGGGCTCGTGGTCGGCATCGCGGCCGGCGCCGGCTGCCTCGCCGACGAGGGGCAGCCCGGCGGAAAGGAGAGCACGACGCAGCCATCCGTCCCCGATACGGGCGGAGGGTCGGGCGGCACACCACCCGAAGCTGGTGACACAACGCTCCCCATTCCGATCCCGATCGGGACCTGAGCCAGTTGGCACGGGCCGGGGGTTGCTCGGCTTTTCGGCCGTCGACGGGCTCCGCCCGTGCCGGGGGCGGGTATCAGCTCGTGGTCCTCGCTGGGTTGCCGGCGTGCCGGGATGATCCTCTGGTCCCTGGAGTTGGTTCGTCTCTCACTGCAATCCTCGCTTCGCTCGCCAGCGGACAGGGCCAGGAGCTCTTCGTTGCTGGCATCATGGCACGAAGATAGACGCCGCAGGGTGCGCGAGTATTGTACGCTCACTCTTCCGATGGTATCGGCAGACTCCAGCAAGGTTTATTACCGATAAATGTAATGATTAATCATTATATTAAGGTGGAGCCAGTGCGGAGGTCCGCCGAGTGCTCCACGAAGAACACCTATGGTGACAGTCCCAGGACGACTGTCGCCGGAACCGATTCCCGACCGCACGCCCTGGTGAACTGCAGGGGCCAAGCAGCGAGAGACCCATGGAAGAAGACTTCGACGTCCGTCTTGTCGACGAGGTCAAGTACTACCAGCCGGCACCGGAGTACCGGCAGAACGCATGGACCGATGATTACGAACGGACCTACGCCGAGTTCCTCGCCGACCCGGTCGGCTTCTGGGAACGGCAGGCGCACCACCTCGAATGGTTCCGACCGTGGGACGCCGTCCGGGAGTGGGACTACCCCTATGCCCGCTGGTTCGTGGGCGCGCGTCTGAACATCACGCGCAACTGCCTTGACCGTCATGTCGCCGACCATCGCCGCAACAAGGTTGCCCTGCTCTGGCGTGGCGACGAGGGCGAGGAGCGGATCTACACCTACTACAAGCTCTGGCGCGAGGTGAACCGGTTCGCGAACGGGCTCCGCTCGCTCGGGGTGCAGAAGGGCGACCGGGTCTGTATCTACATGCCCATCGTGCCCGAGCAGGCGATCGCGATGCTCGCGTGTGCACGGATTGGCGCTGTTCACTCGGTGGTCTTCGGCGGGTTCGGCGCGCAGGCCCTTGCGATGCGGCTGAACGACGCCAGGGCAAAGGTCGTTATCACCGCCGACATCGGGTACCGGCGGGGCAAGCGGATACCCCTGATCACGATCGTCCAGGAGGCCGTCATCGACGCTCCCGAGGTCGAGCGAATCGTCCTGCTCCGGCGCCAGCAGGAGTACCCGGTCGATATCCACCCCGAGCGGGAGACGGACTTCTACGACCTCATGGAGGAACAGCCGTTCGAGTGCGAACCCGAGGAGATGGATGCCGAGGACCCGTTCTTCATCCTCTACACCTCCGGCTCGACTGGCAAGCCGAAGGGAATCGTCCACACCTGCGGCGGGTACATGGTCGGGACCTACTACACCACTCGCCATGTCTTCGACTTCAAGGACAACGACGTCTACTGGTGCACGGCCGATCCCGGCTGGATCACGGGCCACTCGTATGTCGTGTACGGGCCCCTGATGGTCGGCGGGACGGTCGTGATCTTCGAGGGAACCCCCGACTACCCCGACCCCGGGGCGTTCTGGAAGATCATCGAGGACCTCGGCGTCACTATCTTCTACACGGCTCCGACCGCGATCCGGATGTTCATGAAGGTCGGTGAGGAGTGGCCGGACAAATACGACATGCGGTCTCTACGCGTGCTCGGCTCGGTCGGCGAGCCGCTCAATCCCGAGGCGTTCGAGTGGTACTACCGCGTGATCGGCAAGCGGCGCTGCCCGGTGGTCGACACCTGGTGGCAGACGGAGACCGGGATGCAGATGATCACGACCATGATCGGCGAGCCGATGCGGCCCGGGTTCGCGGGCCGCTCGATCCCGGGCGTCGTGGCCGATGTCGTCAACAAGGCCGGCGAGCCCGTGACGCCAGGGACCGGGGGATTTCTCGTGATGCGCGAGCCCTGGCCCGCGATGCTTCGGACGGTCTATGGCGACGACGCGCGGTACCGGCAGTACTGGGAGACCGTGCCGGGCTGCTACCTGACCGGCGATCTCGCCGTTAAGGCGCCCGACGGCTACATCATGGTGATCGGGCGTGCCGACGACCTGATCATCGTCTCGGGACACAACATCGGGACGGCCGAGGTCGAGAGCGCGCTCGTCTCGCATCACGCGGTGGCCGAGGCAGCCGTCGTCGGCAAGCCCGATCCCCTGAAAGGAAACCTGATCAAGGCGTTCGTGATCCTCAAGCTCGGCGAGACACCGTCCGAGCGGCTCAAGAACGACCTGGTCTACCAGGTCCGGATGATGCTCGGCCCGTTCGCGGTCCCGTCCGAGATCGAGTTCGTCAACGCCCTCCCGAAGACCCGGTCCGGTAAGATCATGCGGCGGGTGCTGAAGTCACGCGAGCTCGGCGTCGATCCTGGCGACCTCTCGACGCTGGAGGAGTAGGGGATGGCTGAGCCATCCCCGACCCTCTTCGGGATGCCGTCCGAGCGGGGGCGCTGGGTCTTCGTCCTGCTCGGGCTCGTGATAAACCTCGCGATCGGATCGATTTACGCATGGTCGGTCTTCAGAAAGCCGCTCGAGACGTTCTTCGCGGTCGGAGCGACCGAGTCACTCCTGCCGTTCATCGTCTTCCTCGCGCTCTTCGCATTCACCATGCCGACCGTCGGCGGCCTCCTCGATCGATACGGTCCCCGTCTCCTCAGCGTCGTGGGAGGAGTGATCGTCGGAGCGGGCTGGCTCCTCGGCTCGCAGTCGGATTCGATGGCGATGCTCACCCTGGCGTACGGCCTGATCGGCGGCATCGGTGTCGGCATCGTGTACAACTGCCCGATCACGGTTGCAGGGCGATGGTTCCCGGACCGGCGGGGGCTCGCTGTAGGGGCCACCGTGCTTGGATTCGGCCTCTCGCCGCTCATAACGGCACCGGTGGCGAATGCGATGATCGCGGTGATTGGCCCGCTCGCGACCATGGCGTACGTCGGTGTCGCCGCGCTCGTGGTGATCGTGCTCTGCGGCCTTCCGCTCCGGTTCCCACCCGAAGGGTGGGCGCCCGAGGGCTGGACGCCGACGGCGGTGGCAGCGAGCCGGGTCGACCTGAACCGGTTGGAGATGGTCAGAACACGGCAGTTCTGGGGGCTCTGGCTCTGTTTCTTCATCGGGACCCTTGCCGGGCTGATGGCGATCGGTATCGCATCGCCGGTCGGACAGGAGGTCTTCCTGCTGGCCCCCGCGACGGCAGCGGCGCTGGTCGGCGTCTTCGCGATCTTCAACGGGATCGGCAGGCCGATCTTCGGCTCGCTGGTGGATCGGATCGGAACACGCACCACAGCGATGGCCAATCTGGGCCTGATCGCTGTGGCGGCTCTCCTGCTCTGGGCAGGATCGGGGCCCGGACTCATGGTGGTCTACGTAGCCGGCTTCGCAGCCCTCTGGCTCAGCCTCGGCGGCTGGCTCGCGATCGCTCCCGCCTGCACCGCGGCGTTCTGTGGGACGAAGTACTACGGCCCGAACTACGGACTGGTCTTTACCGCCTACGGCGTGGGAGCGATTGCGGGAAATCTGCTCGCGGGGAGTCTCCGCGATATCGTCGGCTCGTACACGGCTGTCTTCCTTCCTGTTGCGGGGCTCGCGCTCGTGGGCGTGGCGGCTGCAGCGCTCTTCCTGGGGCCGCCCGTCCTGGCGGAAGGAGAATAGCGAGATCCCCTCTCTTTTCTGCGATGTGGGGCTCGACGTCTCGATGAGAACCTGGACGATCTGCATCTCGGGGGAAGGGCGTCGTTTGAGTCAAATTTATAAATGTAGGAATAAAACTTCCTTCCTTTAGGTGACCTGGGACTCCACTCACTGAGATGAACTCGCAATGGCGCTCGACACCGGTAACACGGCATGGCTTCTCATATCGATGGCGCTCGTCATGATCATGACACCCGGGGTCGGGTTCTTCTACGGGGGCATGGTCAGGAGAAAGAACCTGATCGCGATGATCGCGCTCTCGTTCATCGCGTTCGCGCTCGTCTCGGTCCAGTGGGTCGTCGCCGGGTATACGCTCTCGTTCGGGCCCGATATCGGCGGCCTCATCGGCGGGCTTTCCTACCTGGGGCTCGCAGGGATCGGCGTCGACACGGGCGACGGAACATATCCCCCGATCCTGTTCGTGGCGTGGCAGCTCGTCTTCGCAGCGGTGGCCCTGGCCATCCTGACCTCGGCGGTTGCCGAACGGATCAGGCTCAGCTCGTTCATCGTCCTGGGACTGCTCTGGACGACCCTGGTCTACGACCCGCTCGCGCACTGGGTCTGGGGAGGTGGCTTCCTGATGGACCTCGGCGCGCTCGACTTTGCCGGCGGCACGGTGGTGCACATCAGCGCCGGCTTCGGGGCACTCGCGCTCGCACTCGTGATCGGCAAACGCGTCGGCTTCGGCCAGCACACGTTCGAGCCGACCAACATCCCCATGACGCTCCTCGGGGCCGGGCTGCTCTGGTTCGGCTGGTTCGGCTTCAACGGGGGCAGCGCGCTCGCAGCGGACGGGCTCGCGTCGAACGCGCTCCTGGTGACCAACACCGCTGCCGCGATCGGCGCACTCGCCTGGCTCGCCGCCTCGTGGATACACGGCAGGCCGTCCTCGCTCGGGTTCGTCTCGGGCGCGATCGCCGGCCTGGTCGCCATCACGCCGGCCGCTGGCTACGTCGGGGTGCCGGCGAGCCTGGTGATCGGCGCCGTGGCGGGTCTGCTCTGCTACGGCTGCATGCTGCTCCGCCTCCGTTTCGGCTCCGACGAGTCCCTCGATGCCTGGGCTATCCACGGCATGGGAGGTGTCTGGGGCGCAGTGGCAACGGGCATCTTCGCCAGCACCGCGATCAACCAGTATCCAGGCCTGCTGGAGGGCTCGACGAGCCAGTTCCTCGCGAACCTCGCAGCCGCCGGTGTCTCGGTGGTCTTCGCGTTCGGCCTGACCCTGGTGCTCGCCCTCATGGTGAAGCGGACCATGGGCCTGCGCGTGTCGGAGGAAGAGGAGTACGTCGGCCTCGACATCGCTCTGCACGGCGAGCGGGTACAGGCATGAGGGGGAGACGACAATGCACCTCCTGACCGCGATCATCCGGCCCGAGCGGATCGACTTCGTCAAGAAGGAGCTCGAGGACAGGGGTATCTACGGCATGACCATCACCGAGGTACGCGGGCGTGGTGAGCAGAAGGGGATCGCGCTCCAGTACCGGCGCAGGACGATGTCCGTGGACATGCTGCCCAAGTACCGGGTCGAGGTCGCCGTGGACGACCGCCTGGTCGATACCGCGATCGAGGCGATCTGCGCCGGCGCCCGGACCGGAAAGGTCGGTGACGGCAAGATCTTCGTCCTGCCGATCGCACGGACGATCAGGGTCCGGACGGGAGAGGAGCTGACAGATGGTCCGGCCCCGGACGCGGAGGACGAGGACCCCTCGTCCTCCGCTCCCACCAACCCGATCTAAGAGTTCAAGTCGCACCGTGACCAACCCTCTGCTATGCGGGTCACGGCTCTCTCCTCCGGCTCCAAGGGGAACGCGGTCCTGGTGGAAAGCCGGGACGGCGCGCTCCTGATCGACGCCGGTCTCTCAGCGCGCGACCTCCTCGCCCGGATCACGCAGGCCGGCGCCGACCCGGCCACGATCGGGGCTGTCCTCGTGACCCACGAGCACACCGACCACGTCCGGGGGCTCGACGCATTCGTAAAAAGGCTCGACATTCCCGTCTACGCCACGCCGGGAACGATCTCCGAGTTCCTCCTCCACCGGAAGACCTCCAAGAGAGCGATCACGACCCGGCCCGTCCGCGCATTCGAGCCGTTCGAGGTCGGCGGGTTCGAGATCACGCCCCTACCGCTCTCGCACGACGCCCGCGAGCCGTGCGGGTACGCGATCAGCGGCGACGGGGCCCGGCTCGGGTACTGCACGGATACGGGCGTCGTCCCAGACGGCGTGCGCGACCTCCTCGCGGCCTGCGACGCGCTCGTGCTCGAGTCGAACCACTGCCCGCGCATGCTCGAGGAGGGCCCCTACCCGGCCCTGCTCAAGCGCCGCATCCGCTCGCGGCATGGTCACCTCTCGAACGAACAGACGGCCGAGTTGCTCCGCACCTTCTCGGGCGACCTTGCCGCGGTCATGCTCGCGCACCTCTCGGACACGAACAACACCCTCGAGCGGGCGCGCATCTCGGCCGAGACGGCCTTCGGCCTCTTCCTTCCCGATGTCCTGCTCACGGTCGCGCTCCAGCAGACGGTCTCGGACCCGATGGAGGTCTAGGTGGAGTTCGCCGAGTTCGCCGCGCTCTGCGAGCAGCTCGAGGCGCTCGCCGGACGGCTCGAGATGCGCGACCTCGTCGCGTCCGTGCTCCCGGGACTCGACCGCGACGAACTCCCCGTCTTCGTCCGACTGGTCCAGGGCAAGGTCTTCCCCGACTGGTCTCCCGAGAAGCTCGGTGTCGGGCCGATGCTCCTGTACGAGGCGGCCGCGTACGTCGCGGGACGCAAGAAGGCGGACGTCGTCCGGCTCGTGAACGAGACGGGAGACGCCGGTCTCGCGATCGAGCGCCTTCTGGCGCGACGGCAGCAGTCTGCGTTCTTCAACGAGGCGCTCTCGCTCGTCGAGGTGCACGCGCTCCTTGTCCGGGTTGCGGGAGCGTCCGGCCCGCAGTCGCAGCAGGCGAAGATGCGGCTTCTCCGGCAGGGCTTCGGGGCCATGACCCCGTGCGAGGCCCGGTTCTTCGCCCGGCTCGTGCTTGCCGAGCTCAGGATCGGGATCGGCGAGGGGACGGTCCGTGACGCGATCGCGCTGGCGTTCGGCGTGGAACCGCGCCTGGTCGAGCACGCCCAGCAGGCGCTCAACGACCTTGGCGAGGTCGCGCTCCTCGCCCGACAGGGGGATGATGCCCTCGTCTCAGTCCAGATAGTCCCGTTCCGCCCGGTGCGGATGATGCTCGCGCAGCAGGGGACCATCGCCGGACAGCTCGAGGACTACGGCCCGGTGGCGGTCGAGTTCAAATACGACGGCTCGCGGATCCAGTTCCACCGGGTCGGCATGGTCTGCCGTATCTGGTCCCGGCGACTCGAGGAGGTGACCCACGCCCTCCCCGAGATCGTCGAGGCGCTTCGCGCTGCGACCGACCGCGACGTCATCCTCGACGGCGAGGTCGTCGCACTCGGCGCCGAGGGCCGGCCGCTCCCGTTCCAGACCGTGCTTCGCCGCTTCCGGCGCAAGCACGGCGTGGCGGCGGCACGGGAGTCGATCGCGCTCGTACCCCGCATCTTCGACTGTCTGTATGCCGGCGGCGAGACGTTGCTGGACCGCCCGCTCTCCGACCGGCGACGCGTGCTCGAGGCGGTTGTCGCCGAGTATCTCGCGCCCCAGGAGGTCCTAGGCGACGAGGACGAGATCCGCTCGATCTACGACCAGGCCATCCGCGACGGACACGAGGGTGTGATGCTCAAGCTCCCCGACTCGCCGTACACCCCCGGTGCCCGCGGACGGGCCTGGGTCAAGATCAAGCCGGAGGTCGATTCACTGGACCTCGCCGTGATCGGCGCCGAGTGGGGCGAGGGGCGGCGGGCCCAGCACTTCGGGTCGTACCAGCTCGCCGTCCAGGACCGGGGAAAGCTCCTCTCGGTCGGGCGCGTCGCAACCGGGATCACCGACGAGCAGCTGGCCGAGCTCCACGCCCTCTTCACGGACCTCGTCATGGCCGAGTCGGGGAACTCGGTGACCTTCGAACCGCAGGTCGTCTTCGAGGTCGGCTACTCCGAGATCCAGAAGAGCCCCAACTACGCGAGCGGGTACGCGCTTCGCTTCCCCCGTTTCGTCCGGGTCCGCGACGACAAGGGCATTGACGAGATCGAGTCGCTCGGGGGCCTCGAGGCGCGATACCGTCGCCAGGCCACCCAGAACGGCGCCGGCACGGACTGACGCACCCGGCGCTTCCCCCGCCTACCCGTGCCACTGCATGAGGTAGAAGACGTGCCCATAGGTCGTGGGATACGATGCATGGATACGCAACTCCTCCTCGACCTCGGCGATGACACCCGCTTCGTCGGGCGTCGCGCCGCGCGAACGCCACTCCCGGCACCGCATCCGCATCGCGCTGTAGAACGCGTCCCGTGCCGTGTCCGGGAGGCATGCGGCGCCGAGCCAGCGATAGCCCGCGGCGGTGCAGGCGGCGATGTTCATCGCGACCGTACGCATGCCCGGGTAGGCCGCCGACCAGAACGTCCGGACCTCCTGCGGGGGCTCCTCGACAAGCCAGCTCAGGTCCGAGACCACGACGTATCCTCCCGGCACGAGCAGGTCGCGCCAGGACCGGAGCGCGACGTCGAAGCCGATAGTGTAGACCGATCCTTCGGACCAGACCAGATCGAATGGTCCCTCGTCCTCCGGCACTGCGTCCATCGAGACCTTCAGCGTCCGGACCCGGCCGGCAAGTCCTTCCCGGGCCGCCCGTTCATTCAGCCGCTGGAGGAGCCCGCTGGCGAGGTCGACAGCCGTCACCCGAGCACCGGCTCGTGCCAGGGTGAGCGCGGCCGCGCCGCTTCCCGAGCCCATGTCGGCCGTGCGCGGCCGCCCGGGGAGGTCCGGAAGGAGGCCGTAGAGCTGAGCCGTGAACCGGTCGTCGCCCGGACCCTCCCGCGGAAGGGTGGCGACGAACCGGAGCAGCATCTCCTGGTGCGCGTCCCCGCCCATTCCCTGGACCACGCGGACCACGCGCCTGCCGCCCCGCGTACGACGGCGCGGCGCGGACCGTCCGGGGCGAGCCGGCCCAAGGCCGAAGGCTGCCCTTGTCCCGGCGGCCATCAGGTTCACGGCCGTGCGGATGATCTCCTGGTGCCGATACAGTCGCTCCTGCCATTCGGTCGGGATGCCCGAGAGGCCGTAGCAGGCGCCGGCCAGCTGTCCGGCGACCGCCCCGACCGTGTCAGCATCGTCGCCCAGGTTCACGGCGGCGAGGACCACCTCGGAGAACGAGCGACCATGCGCGAACGCCCAGAGCGCGGCCTCCAGGCACTCGACGGCACCGCCCTGTGCCCGAATCTCGGGAGGCTCCCTGGCGAGGAACGAGCCCGCCACCACGTCCGCGATCGGCGAGCAGAGCCGCGCATTCTCCCAGATCCCCTCGACGGGCTCGTACAGGGGCGCCGAGAGGGCCGATACCGGGGCCTCCAGTATCGCACCCGAGAGGAGCCCGGCGCAGTACCGACAGGCGTCGATCGACTCGGGCGCCGCATGCGTGGTCCGGCTCATGGCCGCGGCCTCCTCAACGGCCCGAGCAGGGTCCCCGGCGAAGAAGATGGGCACCGGCGCGACCCGCATCAACGACCCGTTCCCCGGCATGAGCCCCGCGACAGGAGCGGCCTCGACCGACCCGGTCCTGAGGAAGACCTCGAGAGACCGCCTCGTCGTGGTATCGATATCCAGGCAGACCCCGGTGGGGGCCAGGTAGCCCTCGCGCCAGTACCGGACGTACCGCTGGAGCTGATCGAGGGGGTCCATTCCGCCGCAGGCGATGAGGCTCTCGGCCAGGCAGAGTGTCATGGCCGTATCCTCCGTCCAGCACCCGGCGGGAAGATTGAGGATCCCGCCCTCGCGGTATCCCGAGATCGGCGCGAAGGTCCCCGGTTTCAGGAACTCAACGGGAGCGCCGAGGGCATCTCCGACCGCGAGCCCGACGATGGCCCCGAGGGCCGCGTCCTGGACGTCGATAGCCATCGCAGAGAGTATGTCCCTCTGTTGATAAAAAAGAAGCCACTTCGACGCGGCGAACCTGTTTGAGTGGCAGGGGATAGGACCGTGACGATGGATGCGGCACCCCGCGCTCTCTTCCTGCCCACCACTCCAACGGCTCGTCAGGGAGCCGGGGCACCTGCCTCCGGAGGGGGCGTCCCGCTGGACGGGAGCCCCATCTGGCCGGGTGGTCCGCCCTCCGGCGGCGTCCCGTTGAAGGCCCCTCCGGGAAGACGTCCCGCCGGCGGTGTCCCGTTGGGGAACCAGCGGTCCGGAGATGCTCCGTCGGGAGGCGTGCCGTTGGGACGGAATCCGTTCTGGGGCCCGTCGTGTCCTGTGGCGTTCGAGGCGATGCTGGCGTCTCCTCCAGCCGAGGTCGTTGTCTGGCTCGTGGTGCAGCCGGCTGTGAATGCGAGGTAGCCGAGGACGACGGCCGTAGCCAGGACCAGCAGGAGCAGGCGGGAGCGTCGAAGGCCCTGTAATGATTCTCTTTTCACGAATATCATTTCCATGGTGGTATGGTCGGAAGACCGGAGACCGGGACTCCCGGTGGCCCGTCCTTCGCGAGCGATGCACTCATCCAGTTGAACCAATCGGCGAAATCGCGCCCGGGATCCGCTCTCGCCTCCTGTTTCGCTTTCGTGGACACCGGAGCAGGGATGGAATGGGGTGAGGGATCCGCCCGTTGCCTGCCACTCAGTGGGTGTCAACGTAATTTATAGCTTACTTTTTATATGATTATTTTTACCTATAACTGGATGGATTGGTCGGCGTCAGACGCACCCGGCGCGTACGGATTGATGGCCGTATCGGTCGCCCGTCTGCCGTCACTACGAGGCCTCGCCGGAGAGCCGACCGCCTCCACCGCTGTGAGATCCCCTCCCCTGCGAGATGGCGGCGCCGTCCGGCATGGTCACCATTCCCGCGCCAGTCATCGGCGCACGCTGGTCAGGCCGAACCGGGGCTCAGAGAAAGTCGGCGAGGGTCCGCTCGCTCCGCATCCGCGGAAGCAGGGCGGACCTGGTGCGCCACGAGGCGTCGCCGTAGCACCGGTCGAGCGCCGCGGCCCCCTCTTCGAGGGTCGCGTACCGCTCCGCCGGACGCTGCATCGCCTGCCGCGTCGCCTCGCGCACGACCCACGTCCCCAGCGGTGCCCAGTACTCCCCCGTAACCGACCGGAGCACGAGAGCCCGGGCCTGGCGTCGTGCAGCGACGAGGTAATCGGTCACGGCAAGCCGGGCCGAGTAGTACGCGCCCGCGATGGGCGAGTATCCCGATTTTGAGGGTCCCTCGCCGTCGACCGTGACCGCGTCGTTCTCCCCGGTCCAGAGGCTGTGCGCTCGCCAGCACTCGATCATCTCGTACCGCCACCCGCCGGGGACGAGGAGCACGGCGATGGTGTTGCCGAACAGAGTGGCGCAGAAGACCAGCACCTCCTCTATCGACGGGTATCGCACCAGCTCCCGCTTCGCAGCCCTGCCAAGGGTATCGTCAACGGCCGTGATCGCCCAGCGCGTCGGGACGACCCGCGCCGATCGTCCGAGCGTCCCCGCCGAGAGCAGGTCCGCGAGGTGATAGACGTCGACGTCGGAGCGGTAGAGCTGGGCCAGACCGTCGGACGCGGCGAGGTCCGGGTCGCCCGCCACCTTCTCCACCATCCGCGGCACGACCGGGTTGTCGAGGACGTCGAGCTTGCGGACTGGCCCGGACATCCCGATCGGTGTGAAGACGCCGTCGAACCGCAGGTCGGCCTCGACCGGGCGGGCGAACGCGACCTCGACATCGACGGGGGTGGCCGAGAGCGCGACCTCGGCCATCGCGTCTCGCACGCGCCCGACCGGAGCGCGCGCCGCGATGGTCCCGGCACGGAGGTTCACCACGTCCTCGATGGAGAGTCCCCGGGCGATCCAGTCGGGCGGACGATCCGGGTCGCCGAGCAGGAGGGGTCCCCCCTGTACGCCCGGGTAGCCGTGCGAGCCGACGAAGACGGAGGGCGCCGCGCCCATGTACGACGTGACCGGCCTCGCCCCCGCACGCGCGAGGAACCGTGCCGTGATCGGGCAGCGCGCGAGGCCGCAGAGCCCCTTTCCCTTGCAGGAGGCGCAGAGCACCCCCCCGGTGTTCATCCGATCACCTGGACTCGGTCCCGGAGTACGCAGAGGGCGCGTGCGACGAAGGTCTCCCACTCGAGCGGCCGGTCGTCGCAGTGTTCCGCGAGTTCCCGACCGAGCTCGTCGTCGCGGTCGCCGGTCGCCCGGAGGACGAGCGAACCCGGGGCGCCCGTGCAGTCGCCGACGATCCCGTCGCCGTCACCGTCGGTGATGCCGAGCACCGGGAGCCCCAGGTGCGCGCCGAGGTGGAGGGCCGCGGCCGTCGTGTCGTCGCCGATCGCGAGCAGGCCGCAGTGGTCCTCGGAGAGCTCACGGTAGAGCGCGATCGCGTCGTGGTCGAGGACGAGCACGCGTCCCGGCGCTCTCCGGCGGGACGCCGGGCGGGGCGTCGCGGCACGAAGCGGTCCCGCCGTGCACCAGGCCTCCGGGAGACGGATCGGACCCCGGCGGCGAAGTTTCTCGACGCCGTGCGGTTTCAGCAAACATCCTCGATCGGCCTCGAGGCGGTCGCCATCGGAGACCAGGACCACCTCGTTCGCCGTGGCGAGTCCGATGACCAGTCCGTCGACGAGCACTGCATCGCCGGGCCGGCACCCGCGGACCACGCGACATTGACCGCCCGTTACCGGCGGCGCAGCCATCCGCGTCTCAGTCTTCCAGCCGAGCAGGTCCGCGAACGGGGCACCGTCGGCACCGTTCCAGCAGACCACGGTCGCGTCCGCACACTCGAGCTGGACGAGGGGCCGACCGATCCTCGCGGCCACGATCTCGCCGAAGACCCTTCCCGAGTCGGGGGAACGCCCCCGGTTCACGAGCACGGCCTCGGGGTCGGCCGCGAGGGCAGCCGACGGCTTCTTCGCGGTCCAGCAGGAGAGGAGCCCGTGTTCTTCTGCCGCGCACCGGGCCATGACCCCGGCGACAACGACTCGTGCTGGCTGGAGCATTCCGACAAGGCGGGCGGCGTCCCCCGAATCGATCACTTCGGGCCCGTGGATGACCACGCTACCGCCGTGCACGCCGCTTGATCTCGAAACGCGTTCAGCGTTCGTGGCAGCGGAGGAGTGCAGGGCCGTCGCTCCCGTCGTGGGCGGAGGACACGAATCGAGAGCCCTGCAGGGAGCCGCTCCCGGGCCTGGCCCGGACCTCGGGGGCGGGATCGGGGTGGCGGACGGACCGGGCATCTTCCCTGGCAGGGATGGAGCCGGTCCCCTCATCAATCTGATTGTCGCGGCGGGGCGATCTCGAGCGTGAGATCGAGTGATCGGACCGAGTGCGTCAGGGCCCCGATGCTCACCAGGTCGATCCCGAGCGCCGCGTACTCTCCGATGGTCGCCTCGGTGATCCCGCCCGAGACCTCGACCCGGACCCGGCCACGGAGCCCGGCCGACGTGAGCGCGGCCATGGCCCTCTCCACCTCTTCCGGGGTCATGTTGTCGAGCAGGACGACGTCGGCACCGGATCGGGCGGCCCGGACGGCCTCGTCGGCCGTCTCGACCTCGACCTCGACCGTCTTGTACGCGGAGAACGCCCTGGCCCGCCGGACCGCCTCCTCGATCGGGACCAGCGCGAGGTGGTTGTCCTTGATCAGCACGCCGTCCGAGAGCGTGAACCGGTGGGGGTCGCCACCGCCGAGCATGACGGCCTTCTTGTCGAGCAGGCCGAGTCCCGGAGCGGTCTTGCGGGTGGCCGCGACGCGGACATGCGGTCCTCGTTCGCGCGCGCGTGCCGCATAACGGGCAGTCGCGGTCGCTATCCCGCTCATCCGGCCGAGGAGGTTCAGGGCCGTCCGCTCGACGAGCAGCACGCTCCGGACGGGGCCCTCGAGCCCGAGCACGATCTCCCCCCCCTCGACCCGGTCCCCGTCCGACGCATGCGACGTGACCCCGACGCCGTGGTGGGAGAAGAGCGTCGTCGCCTCGGCGAGCCCGGCGGCTATCCCCGTCTCCCGGAACCGGATCACGGCCGTGCACAGCCGGTCGTCCATAACGGCCTCCGAGGTCACGTCGCCGAACGGCGCGTCGTCGGCGAGGTACGAGAGCAGGCGGGCGAGCGGGACGCCGATCACGTCCCCACCACGATCGGCTCCCCGAGGTCGCGGAGCAGGACCAGGATTGAGAGGGCGGCGAGGTACGACGTGGCCGGATTGTCCGGGCTCGGGACGTTCTCGATGCGGAGGAGGGCGGTGCCGAAGGGACCCTCGGCGCTGATCTCGTGGATGTTGCGGTCCACAGCCGGGTCGGCCCAGAGCTCGACCTGGACCTCGTTCCCGGACGCGAGGGCGAGCGCGACCGAGACGTTGACATTCTTGGGATAGGCCTGGACGCAGTCGTCGGCCCGTCCGCGGAAGACGAGCGTCCGTTCGGTGATATCGAGCCCGAGCGAGGCCGGACTCTTGGTGGTCTTGAGCACGACCGTATCGATCCCGCCGATCCGGCCGACCTTCAGGTTGTCGAGCCCCATCACGGCCCCGCTCGGGATGTAGATGCGCCGGCCCGACGCGATGGCCGCCTGCCGGAGCCTCGTGCGGAAGGCGAGGTCGGCAAGCCCTCCGACCGACATCACGACGAGATCCCTGCCGGATGCGAGCACGGCCTCGCCATGGGCCCGGACGGCCGCGATCGAAGCCGCCTCGACGATGAGATCGACGTCGGCGCCGACGAACTCCTCGAACGTGTCGTAGGCGACTCCCTCCGAGCGCATCGCGAGTTCGCGGGCGCGCTCGGGGAACAGGTCGTACAGGGCCGTGATCGTGAAGCCCTCGGCGTGCGCTGTGAGCAGGTTGCCGATGTTGCCGCACCCGAGAAGCCCGATCCGCAACATGGGGTAGTGTGTGGTCTTCGGAGAGTAATAAGGTCCGCGGGAGGCGCAACAAGGCTGATGTCACGTGCCGGCGATAGCTGGTGGATGACGATCGACGAGATCGAGCGGGGGCTATCTGCCATCGAAGAGCGGATCAGCGAATACCGGGAGGCGATCGCGGAGGCCGGAGAGACCATCGACAGGGAGGAAGCCGCCCTGCTGGCCCGGATGGCCCGGACTGCTGCCGCGATCGTTCCCGCGGCCGGCCTCGAGGTGATGGCACGGGGCAAGGTCGACGGCGCGGGCGAGATGTTCGACCAGAGCTATTACCCCGGAAAGATGCTGATCCTGGGCCGGACCGACCCCATGCCCTTCCGGCCGGACAACCCGGAGAAGGCGGTCACGGACCAGTTCTGCGTACTCAAGGAGGACGGGACCCTGGCCGAGCTGATGTACTCGAACGACACCGTGCTCGTGGATAGCCATCTCAGCCCCATCACCCCCGAGGACGCGCTCGGGGTCTACGGCCCCGAGCTCCTCTTCATGCTCTACCGGGGACTCCGGGAGTATCACGAGGGGCAGGAGGCGCTCCTCAACGCCCTCCGGACCACGCTGGAGTACCTCCACGGATAGCCTGGACTATCGCCAGCCGAAGATCGGGAATGTGGGCCGGAGCGGGTCGGCCTCGGGACGGAGGGCCGAGAGGAGTTCGACCCGCTGGAACGACTGGCCCGTGCTGTTTTTGAACGTCACGACCGCCTTCACCTCCGTCACCTGTCCGGGGAGCGGCTCTTCATGGATCGCCTCGACTCCAAGCGAGGGCAGGTCGAACTCGATCTCGACGGGGACGATCGAGGCATGCACCTGGAGCGCCGTGGCGTTCCCCGAGTTCCGGAGCACGATGGAGCGGGCGTCCTCGGCGAGGGTGACCGCGATATCGGGCAGATCGACGGCATCGCGGCTTATCGCGAAGGACGCGGCGACGACGACGGCGATGACCAGGACGATCAGCGAGAGATAGGGGGAGACGAGATAGAGCCCGGCGGCAGCCACGAGGCCGAGCACGATGACGATCACGATCGAGCGCTCCATGAGAAAGAGATCCACGCGAAACGATAAAAAACAGGGCGTGAATGGGCCCGATGAGATTCGAACTCATGGCCTCCCGGTTATCAGCCGGGCGCACCACCTGGCTATGCTACGGGCCCTCCGAGTTACCCTACTAGATCAATCGTCCCGGTTCTTATAGATTATCGAAGGCATCCGGACAGACGCTTTTGTATCCTTTCCGCTGCAATAACTCATGAACGGGCCGCCCGCGCACGGCCCGGCAGGGGATGGTTCATGGCTAGGCAGTATCTGCTCGGCAACGAGGCGCTCGCCCATGCCGCCCTCGAGGGCGGAGTCGGGTTCGCGGCCGGGTACCCCGGCACGCCCTCGTCCGAGGTGATCGACCTGCTCCGGGCCGAGCGGCCCGAGGGCGTTCACGTGGAGTGGTCGACCAACGAAAAGGTCGCGTTCGAGAACGCGCTCGCCGCGTCCTGGTGCGGCGTCCGCGCGCTCTTCACGACGAAGCACGTCGGGCTGAACGTCGCGGCCGACCCGCTGATGACCAGCGCGTACACGGGCGTGACCGGGGGGTTCGTGGTCTTCTCGGCCGACGACCCGTTCGCGCATTCGTCCCAGAACGAGCAGGACAGCCGGCTTTACGCCGCGATGGCCGGGCTGCCCTGCCTCGACCCGACCACGATCGAGGAGGCGCATGCCATGCTCCGCGACGCCTTCGCCCTCTCCGAGGAGGTCCAGCTGCCCGTGATCGTCCGACCGACGACGCGCATCTGCCACTCCAAGGCCGACGTCGAGCTCGGCCCGGTCCCGGCGCCGCAGACCGAGGCCGTCTTTCACCGGGATCCCCGCCAGTACGTGGTGATCCCGGCGCATACCCGCGTCCTCCACCACCGGCTGAACGAGAAGCAGCCGCGATTGCGCGAGCGCCTTCTTCCGTACAACACGGGCGAGATCCGCGGACGGCGGGCCGTGGTCGCGAGCGGCATCGCGGCGAGTTACGTCCGGGAGGTGCTCCCCGACGATGTCTCGCTCTTCACCGTCCGCGCCTATCCCCTCGACCCCGAGCAGCTCCACTGCTTCTGCCTCGAGCACGAGGAGGTGCTCGTGATCGAGGAGGGGGCACCCGTGGTCGAGGAGCAGGTACGGCAGGCCGCCGGCTGCGTCCGGGTCTTCGGGAAACGGACCGGCCACGTCCCCGCGGAGGGCGAGCTCTCTCCAACGGTGGTGCGAGGCGCTCTCGCGAAGGCCGGGTACACCGACGTCTCCCCGGCCCCCCTGAGACCTGAGGAGGGGATCCCCCCCCGCCCGCCGATCCTCTGCGCCGGCTGCCCTCACCGGGCCGTCTTCCACGCGATGCGGCGGGTCTTCAGGGACGCGGTCTTCCCGTCCGACATCGGCTGCTACACCCTCGGGCTCCAGCTCGGCGCGGTGGACACCACGATCTGTATGGGCGCCTCGATCACGGTCGCGTCGGGGATCGCGCTCACGGCGGGCGGCGACGTGGTCGCCACGATCGGGGACTCGACCTTCCTCCACACCGGCCTGCCGGGCCTGGTGAACGCGGTCTACAACGGTGCGGAGATGGTCCTGGTGATCCTGGACAACCGGACCACGGCCATGACCGGACACCAGCCCAACCCGACGAGCGGGGTGACCGCGACCGGCGAGGCCACGCCGAAGGTCTCGCTCGAGGCGCTCTGCCGGGCGTGCGGCGTGACCTGGGTCGAGACGGTGGACCCGTACGACATGACGGGGCTCCTCGCGACCCTCCGCGAGGCGAAGGGCCGGTCCGGGGTCCGCGTGGTGATCGCGAAGAAGCCCTGCGTGATCAACGAACGGCGGGCGAAGGTCGCCCGCCCACGGCTCTCGGTGGACCCGTCGGCCTGCAACGGCTGCCGGACCTGCCTCCGCTACGGCTGCCCCGGCATGGCCTTCGAGGGAGAGACGGCCACTGTCACGGCGCTCTGCTCGGGCTGCGGGGTCTGTGTCACCCTCTGCCCGCAGGGCGCGATCGGCCGGGAAGGGCGACCGCCGGCGAAGGGAGGTGAAGCATGAGTTTCGACGTCATGATCGTCGGGGTCGGCGGCCAGGGGACGATCCTGGCCTCGAACATCCTCGGCGAGGCCTGCGTGGTCGAGGGACGGACCGTCCGCGGCGCCGAGACGCACGGCATGGCCCAGCGCGGCGGCTCGGTCGAGTGCTCGGTCCGGATCGACGGTCGGTACGGCCCGCTGATCGACCCGGGCACGGCCGACCTCCTGCTCTCGTTCGACCTCCTGGAGGCGCTCCGGTACCGCCACTTCCTGAAGCCGGAGGGGCGGGTGGTGACGAACACCGCGATCATCACGCCGACGCCCGTCTTCACGCAGCAGCTCCCGATGCCATCGCCCAACGAGTGCCTCGCCCGGCTCGCGCCGTTCCGGCCGCTGGCCATCGACGCCGGCGCCCTCGCCCGCGAGGCCGGTTCGGAGCTGGCGCAGAACGTGGTGCTGATCGGGGCGGCCTCGCACCTGCTTCCGCTCGCGCCGGAGTCGCTCCTCGCCGCGATCGGGCGCTCCGTCCCGCCGAAGACGGTCGAGCTGAACCGCAGGGCGTTCGAGCTCGGGCGCGCGGCGGCGGAAGGCGAAGGGTGATCCCCTCCCCCCGCGTCGGCGGGTGGCACGGGGGCGGATTCCGCCGTACCACCGGCCCTGCCCTGCCCGGTGAGTGCGCCATCAGTCGCGGCTCAGGAGAACGGGAAGGCCATCGGCGCTGACCAGTACCACGCCAAGAATACCTGGCAGTACAGATTATGCGCGGTCTTACGGGGATAAATAACATTCCAATATATCCTCGGGAACCCTACAATGTCTCTTTTTACTCTCATGTTGTCTCCAGGTCCGACCGGGTGCTTTGGTACTTATCCATGGTTCGCTGAACCCTCATGCCCGATCGACCCATTCCGGAGATCCCCGCGCAATATCATGAAATAGCATAATCGTCGCGAAATAAATGGTTGATTGATATATTTTCAGGTACTCGACAATCGATTCATTTATCTCCTCAACCGTGTTGTGCCGTTCACTCTCTGCAAGGCACTACTGCAAAGCATTTCGTAAACGCACGAAAGAATATATCATAGGTACAACACAGCGGTAATCATAGCCATCCCTATCTGGTCTGGCCATCCGCGGGCCGTGAGCCGGTTTCGAGACGGCACGGTCATGGTCGACCAGTCTGCCGCGGGGGACGGCTATCGTATCTGACTGGGAGAACTCATGACACGACGAATTTTCCCGGGGGTATGCATGCCCCTTGTCGTGGTTGTGCCAGCTGTGGCGTTCACCACTGGCCGCGTTTCTGGACAGACGGCGGACGAAACGGCTCCGCACTGGGATTCCCAGCCCCAATCGATGTGAGAGTGAGGTGTTGACGATGAAAGGTTACGATTCATACAAGGTTCAAACGAGGACGAACATCATCCTGGTTGCATTCGCGATCGCGGTTGGGTTGCTGATCCTGGCTCCTGTTGTCTCCGCTCTGCCGGCGGGGTTCCAGGAGTTCTACATGCCCCTGCCCGCGGACCAGACACAGGATATTTTCCTGGACATCCCGAACGACCAGTACGACAATATTCCCGAGTCCATGCATTATGTCATCGGGGTGACGGCAAGCGCGGACAACACAGTTCTCTATTATGACCACTGGGAGAATGGTCTCTCCCAGGGCCCCGCAGGAGACGAGGTAGTACCCCTCAAAAAGGGTCAAACCATTAAGTTCGAGGGCGCCCCCGGGGACGCGACAGCGAACATACCGACGAGACCCCGCGGCACCGACACCTATTACGACGGCGGTGACAGGATCTTCGTCTCCGGAAGCCTGCTGCAGCTGGTCGTCTCGACGTGGCCCATGCCAACGGGCACGGTGTTCACCGATGCGTGGGAGGTCTACCCGGTGCAGGCGTGGGAAACATCGTATACGGTTCCCGTAGGGGAGAACCTTGGTAACAATTACGGGGGTCTAGGCTATGACGACTTCGACAAGGTCTGGATCCTCGTGCAGTCGGCGAGTGATGGGAATACTATTCTTATCAAGGGTCCGGATGGGACGACCATCGACACCGTTCCCCTCGGTAGAGGGCAGACGTACACGAAAGAGGTGCCGACATCGGGCACGACGGTCACGTCCTCCGCGCCCATCCAGGTCCAGATCATCGCGGGCCAACCGACGAGCAACTACGAGATGCGAGGGCTCACGATCACGCCCCAGCAGTACTGGGGAACGAGCTACTGGGCGCCCGCACCGAGCTGGCCCACACGGACGGTCGGCAGAACGACCTATACCCCTGATACCGACCTCTTCCTATTCAACCCCAGTTCGGCCGAGATCACGGTGAACTGGGAAGACCGCTCGGGAGCGGGCGGAGCCATCGCATCGGGTTCGTTCACCATCGCTGCGGGTGGAACGCGGTCATACCGCGAGGCGACCGGCCATTACGTGCCGCAAAACTCGGGCGCCCACCTGTGGTCGACGACCACCTTCTGGGGGGTTGGCTGCTGCGATACCGAATCGTC
>Ga0255341_1002721_pt1 | contig 21344 bp, 12 predicted proteins | sample wastewater_treat_8_FD_192418 | JGI IMG/M metagenome (GOLD analysis project Ga0255341, IMG submission 192418) | Wastewater microbial communities from Lulu Island WWTP, Vancouver, Canada - plant12 | ecosystem: Engineered > WWTP > Wastewater > Unclassified | place: Canada: Vancouver, British...
CCCCACGAGGATGCTGGTGAGCAGGTTGCGCTTGCGGTTGGGACGCACGGGCTTTTTGGGGTCGGCCGGCGACGCGCGCTCGGCGATGACCACGCTGTCGGTGTTGCGGGTGCGGTCCACGCGGGCCTTTTCGAGGTTTGAGAGCAGGTTGGTGTAGATGGTCTCGGCGACGTCGGAGGCGCGCATGAGGCGGGTTAGCTCGCGCTCTTTTTCGGGCAGCTCGTAGAGCTTGCGATTCACTTCTCGCAACATGTCCTTCTGAACAGTCACCCTGGCGGCAAAGCCGACCGACTCCACCTCGGCTGCCGCATAGGCGTCCGCAAGGCCGCTCTGCTTCTCGGGCGAGCCGGCTTTGCTCTGCACGATGCTGGTGACTTCCGCCTCGAGCCTGCGCTTGAGTTCGTCGCGCTGCGCACGCAGAGCCGGCAGCACTCCGGGGTACTTGTCGGTGTACTTCTGCTCGGCAGTGAGAATCTCGACTTCGACATTCGTGAGCTGCTTGCGCAACTCGGAGATGACGTCGAAGTTGAGCAGGGTGCCGGACCCGAGCGCCTCGGTCTGCGACTGCAGCTGGGCCTGCAGAACCTGCGCTTTGCGGCGGGACTGTTCGAGATCGGCCTCGGAAAGGGCTATGCCGGACTCCAGCTTCGTAATCTGCTCCAGTGCGTTTTCGGCCTGCTTTTCGGGCCGGACGACGCGATTCTGGCTCTTGTAGTCGGACAGCTTCTGCTCGGCCCTGCGGAGGTTCTCCTCGGCGACCCTGAGCTGGTCGCTCAGCACGCCGATGCCGGTGCCGACGTTCTCCTGCCGGACGCCGCGCTTGTATGATACGAACGCCTCGGCCGCGGCGTTCGAGATGGATGCGCAGAGGACGGGGTCGGTGTGCTCGGCTTTCAGCTCGATGACGTCGGTGTTCTCGACGTCGGCAATCTTGAGGGCGTTGCTTATCTGCGAAGCCGAGACGTCTATCTGCCGCGCCTCGAGCCGCTTCTGGGCCATTGTGGCGACCTCTTTGGACTTCAGCAGATAGACCTGGGTGGCCTTGTCTTCGACGGTGGGCGCGGTGGGACTGGTGTCGGAAATCAGGACGGCGTAGGACGGGCGGTTGAAGAGCAGCTTGCTGGTGGCGGCGTAGACGCGCGGGCTGCGCAGGGTGATGATCCAGCCGGTGAGCACGCACATCACCAGGCAGGCCAGCATGAGCCACCTGCGCCGGATGAGGATGGGGCCAATATCCTTAATGGTGAATTCCGCGCCTTGAGTGTCCATAGATTACCCGGCTGAGCGAAGGCCGGCGGTCAGATTGCCCGGCGCCGGCAGGTTTGCCGGAAGTGCTATCCCGCCCGAGAAAGAAGGCTGGCCAGACGAGACTAAGAGCAGCCGCCCGATGCCGCGGGCGAGGCTACTGTTTGAAACTGCTGCTTCCAGCCCACCCGACACACGAAAACCCGCCCCGGCACGAAATGCCAGGGGCGAGGCTTATGTACGCGAACTTCGGCCTCAGCTTCGGACCGGAGTGCCGCGCACACCGCACCGGTGCCGCGCAACGCAGTTGCCGATCCGGCCGAACTTGATACAGCTTATTGCTCGAGCTTCGAACTCGATTTTCTCCGACCTGACCTCGGGTTTTCTGTATGTCTTCTTCATCAGCTCACAGCTCCCAGTCGTTCGTGCTGCTCGTGTACTCGACGGTACGCTTCCGCCTGGCGGCAGGCCTCCGTGGACCGGCCCAGTAAGTCTCCATCTTCCAACAACGCTAGACCCGGGCACCGAAGGCAGTGCACGACGTTGGGACAGGCGTTACAGTCCTTCAGATCCGCAAAACGGACCCCGCGCAGTTTCTTCACGGCTGGCGAGTCGCGCCAGATTTCCCCAAACGGACTTCGCCTTGTATTGCCTATTATACAGCATAATTGCACACATGGGAAGACATCGCCATAAGGATTAATGCTGCAGGTGGAGATTCCCGCGCTGCAGGGGCGCTGTTCGCGCAGTTCGGCGCGCTCGCTTGCGCCGATGCAGCTTATGACGGACGCGAAGTAGTCGTCCTCGTTTTCGGCGATAAACTGCTCGAGCCGCTCCCGCGTAATCCTGCCGCCGTGCGGGGAGAGGTCGCCGTCCTGTTTGGCGGAAAGGGTGAGGTCGAAGACGCAGTCGCATCCGAGCGAAGTCGCCAGCGCGCGGACGGCGTCGCGGTCTTCGAAGTTATCGCGCGTGAGCGGGCACTTGACGGTGACGGTGAGGCCTTCGGCCTTCATGGCCCGGATGCCATCCAGCGCCTTTTGCCACGCGCCGGGAACCCGCAGTACCGCATCGTGCGCGGCGGCGGTGGAGGCATGCAGGGACACGTCCACGTTCATGACGGACAGCTCGCGCAGCCTTGCGGCGGCCTCGCGCCCGATGAGCGTGGCGTTCGTCTTCACTTCGAGCGCCATTCCGGCCGCCCGCGCGTGGGCGGCGATTTCGAAGAAGTCGCCGCGCACGAGGGGCTCGCCGCCTGTGAGCGTGAGGAACAGGCACCCTTCCGCCTTGAGCGCATCCACAAGCGCGCAGCACTCATCGGTGGTCAGTTCGGGCTCGCGTCCGGGCACGACGTAGCAGAAATCGCAGGCTGCGTTGCAGCGGTAGGTGATCTCGAAAATGACGCGCAGAGGGACGGCCCGCTCGAGGGAGAGGTCAATCAGGGAATCTATGATGCGCGGCGGGTGCGTATCCGGGTGTTCCATGCGCGTGTCAGGCGACGCTCACCAGGCCTTTTTCGCTCAGGTCGGTGAGGAACTCGAGGATATCGCGCTTGGCGCGCTCGCGCTCGACGTCGTACTCTTCGCACACCCAGTCGAGGATGCTGCCGGCGGTGCGGCCGCCGTCAATGAAGCTCCAGATGCCGCTCTCGATGTCGCCCAGGCAGTGCACGGTCATGTCGGACAGGTTGAGGACGAAGGTCTCTTCGAAGTGGTCCTGAACGGCCAGATCCGGGCTTTTCGCTATGCGCGTTTCAAGAGAGATCATCTATCAGCTCCCAGACGCCCGGCTCGGGCCGGAAATGCATGGTCTTCAGCCCCACTTCGCTGAGGAGCAGAAGAGCGCTGTGCAGCAGGTTGGACATAAGCGGCGCGGGGGCGCCGAACATGAGAATGTTGCGCATGAGCTGGCGCATTTCGGAGCCGCGCCTGGGGCGGCCTACCCTCATATCGGCACTTTTGCGGATTAGCGTTACCGCGGCCAGCGGCGCCGGACCGGGGCTCGCGGCCTCGGTCACCTCGCCCGAGAACGGCGTTCCGGCGATCCACCAGCGCCCGTTGACGCGGCGCAGCAGGGCGATTTCGTCGGTGAGAAGGGTGAGCCTCCGCGTCAGGGCGAGCTTTGAAAGCGTGGACTTGCCCGCACCGGACTTGCCGATGAACGCGTAGCCCCGCCCGCCGCTGACGACTCCCGCGCCGTGCACGAGCATCGCGCCGTGCTTGAGCGCCCAGACGGAGACAGCGAAGCGGAGGAACGCCTCGAGGGAGACATCGGGGTAATCGGTAGGATAGATGCGAAGCGCCCCGCAGCCCGCCTCGGTGTCGAACTCCCCGTCGAGATCGCTGCGGGCGGCGTGAACGACGCCCCCGTCACAGCGGACGCTCAGGTCGCGCAGCGAGGCATCGCCGGCGCTTTCCGAGATCTCGACCGAGAGCCGCAGAGGCTCGGCGGCGCCGCCGCCTTCAACGCCGCCCGGGCCTTCGAACGCGGCGAACCGGCCGGAGACGCTGCGCCGCAGATCGGCGTCCAGGAAGCTGAGCGAAAGGGCAACGCCCGCCATATCGATGGCCAGGGCGTCCGTTTCGGGAAGGGCTGTAGTTGAGGTGCGCACAGCAGAGTGATGAGGCGGCCATGAAGGCGGCCCGGGGCCGGGCGTGCAACTCTCACGCACAGCCGCAGGGCAACTCTGGCCGCGGCAGCCTTTTCCTTAGTTCGACGACCGGGCGCCCCGGAAACGGCGCCTCTTCACGCTCACTGAGTATAGGCCGCGCCGCGGCTGGCTGTCAAGAGCGATTGGCATTTGAGCGCGGCGCGCCGCGCTACCAGATGTCGCTCTGGCGGCGGGTGATGACGACCGGCCGCAGGCTGCCGGACACCTCTTCGATGCTGGCGATGCCCGTCACCCGCGCGAGCTGCCCAGCCGCCGGGAGCGCCAGCCCCGGGGCCCGAATCTTGAGGCCGCCCGGCGTGCTGCCATCGGAGAGGAAGAACTCATCCGCCCCCGTTGACAGCACCGTTCCCCAGACGCTCACGAGAAGTCCGGCGCTGCCCAGCCCGACTCCGCCGGAAACACCCGGGGTGTGCTCGCCTCGCGGCCCTCCTCCCACGGCGCTGCCGCGCATCATCAGGGGCGGCAGGGGGTCTGCGGGCGAGGCGGACAGGACAGACCGGGCGGCTATCTCGCGCGATCCGCCAGCGGTGGCCATCTGTCCGGTGACGGTGAAACGGTCTCCTTCGCCCATCTGCTGGCCGGTGATGACGCGAATTCCCGCGGAGCGATCGGTCTCGGAGATGTACTTGCTCGCGCCGAACGAGGCGGTTACCGGCTTTGCCTGGAGCCGCACATCCGTGCCATCGGGCTGCAGCAGCGCTTCTCCGATGGTCTCGCAGCAGCCGATGGCTCCCGGCAGAGACAGGTCGTGGAAAGCCTCCTCTGTCTCTCCGGCCCAGAAGCGCAGGTTGAAATCGCTGACTTCCAGGAAGCGGTACCAGACGCCGCCCTGGTGTTCGATGCGCAGGATGGCCACTCCGTTTGCGTGCCCGTACGTGTGGACGATGTATGATGAAGAGAAGGGATTGCGGCCCAGAAGCGCGCGGCCCAGCGAATCGGTGGTCAGGGTGAGGTCGGGGGTGTTGTCGAACGTCTTGCCATACCAGCCGGGACCAGGCCCGGCCCGGTACACTCTGACCTCGGCCCCGCGCAGAGGGAAACCCGCCGGGTCCTTCAGCCTGAGCACGTTCTGCCGGGGAAGGTCCTGCAGATAGGCGCCGATGTTGCACGGAGCGTTGTAGTTGCCGCACAGGGCACGATGTCCGGCGATCTGATTCAGCGCCCCGGCCTCGTAGGGCGACCAGACGAAGCCGTACGGACCGGTCATCACGCCGCCGCTCTTGTTGTAGTAGAGCACCTCGTTGAACGCGAGAAACGGCATGAGGGACGTGCCTGCGACGGGCGCGCCGTTTTCGAGAATCTGCACCGAGTCGTGCCCCTGCCCGGTTGCCGGTTTGTAGGTGTTGTGCACGTCGAACCCGTACGAATCTATCAGATAGCGCGCGTGTCCCAGTTCGTGGAGAAGCGAGGGCTCTTTGTAGAACGGGTTGGCAACGCTGGCGTAGGTGGTGTTGGCGTAGAACGCACCGTCGAGCAGGGAGGAGGGGAAGCCCCACATCAGGTCAACGGTTTTGTCGCGCAGGTCCGGGGTATTGCTCGCGAGTCCGCCTGCCAGCGGCAGGGCTCCATCGTCCACGACGATAATCCTGTCGACGCGGACCCGGTCCAGGACGCCGGAGGGGCTGCCGGGGTACACGGCGGAGGCGTAGAGTTCGTTCTGCCAGGCCATCTGGCGCCCGGCCCAGTCCTCCCACGAGTTGGACCCGGCATTCAGGTTCCTCTGGAAAGCGTGGAAGTAGTCGTACAGGGACCGCTCCACCCAGAAGCCCACCGCCAGAGCATCGGTGCGGTCGGTGCGGCTGTTGTTGGCCTCGCTGGCTTCGGCTATCAGCCCGGCGGGATCGGTTGTGAAGGTGACGGTATGCGCTCCATCCTGCCACAGCCAGCCGAGCTGCATCTCGCGGGTCGTGCTGGCGGCAAAGCCGGCGATGGATCCGCTCTGAACCACCTCGCCGTCCACGCGCCACTCGTAGCCGGCCGATGCGAGGTCGCCGTTGCCCCAGTTTCGGACGTGCGCCGTGAAGACGACCGGGTCGCCCGGCGCCGGCCTGTTCTTCGGGGCGTCGTAGTCATACCGCGGGCTGCGCTCGATGAACAGGACATCGAGATCGCAGGGCTCGGGGTTCACCGCAACAGAGGCGGTGTCCGAGAGGCCGCCCAGGCTGGCTGTGACGTCCGCCTGGCCCGGGCTCTGGGCTGTCACGCGGCCCGAGCTGTCCACCGGGGCGGTATCGGGGTTGGATGAGACCCACTGCACCCGCGTGCTCAGGTCGAGCGAGGCGCCCGTTGCAGTGCCGCCCGTTGCTGTCAGCTTGCCGGTCTGTCCCTGCAGCAGGGAGAGGCTGGAGGGCGCAACTGAGATATCGAGCAGGGTGATGGCGCCGTGGATTTCCCACTCGTTGAGGTGCACGTAATCGTCGCCGGCGAGCCGCTCGGCGATGAGCCTCACGATGCGCGCCGCGCGGGGAGCGGCGGGCGCGCCGGAAGAGAAGACCATATCCCCGGCGCCGGTCCAGGGCACAAGCTCGCGCCACGAGCCTGTGTGCGCGTCCATGTCTGCCTGCGTGTCCGCGGACTCGACCTTCCACCGGTAGGAGGCGGCGTGCGAGAACAGCGCACGGAAGCTGTAGAGCGTCTGGGGCTCTGAGAAGGTGACCTGCACGAAGCAGGGATTGACGCTGGCCGACCGCAGGAGCGTGGCGGTGCTCAAGTCGAACACCGCTTCTATGGTACCGATGTCGTAAGGTGACGCGCTGGCTGCCGCCTGACCGCCGGCCAGCATGGCCTTGATGTCGAGCCGCTCCGTGAGCGGCTCCTGCGCGCGCAGGAGCGACTGCGGACATGCCAGCAGCAGCGCAGCCAGAAACACTGCAGATGAAAGCGGCGAGCAACGCATAGAAGACCTCCAGCCCCGGCGGAGGTTATTTTACCACAACGGCGGGAGCGGTCTCCACGTCACTGCGGGCTTTGTCCGGCATCCACGGTCCGGCGCCGCCCGAGCAACGTCATTCCGGGCTTGACCCGGAATCCAGTCCGGGTGGGCCCTGAATCAAGTTCAGGGTGACGTTGTACAACGGCCGAAACACGTCATTCCGGGCTTGACCCGGAACCCACGGCTTCCAGATGTGGGCCCTGAATCAAGTTCAGGGTGACGCTGTAAAACGACCGAAACACGTCATGCCGGGCTTGACCCGGAACCCACGGCTTCCGGATGTGGGCCCTGAATCAAGTTCAGGGTGACGCTGTAAAACGACCGAAACACGTCATGCCGGGCTTGACCCGGAACCCACGGCTTCCAGATGTGGGCCCTGAATCAAGTTCAGGGTGACGCTGTACAACGACCGAAACACGTCATTCCGGGCTTGACCCGGAACCCACGGCTTCCAGATGTGGGCCCTGAATCAAGTTCAGGGTGACGTTGTACAACGGCCGAAACACGTCATTCCGGGCCTGACCCGGAACCCACGGCTTCCGGATGTGGGCCCTGAATCAAGTTCAGGGTGACGCTGTAAAACGACCGAAACACGTCATTCCGGGCTTGACCCGGAACCCACGGCTTCCGGATGTGGGCCCTGAATCAAGTTCAGGGTGACGCTGTACAACGGCCGAAACACGTCATGCCGGGCCTGACCCGGAACCCACGGCTTCGGCGCTCCTGCTATAATCGGGGCGCTTTCGACCGGAGGGAAAACGCCTTTCAATGAAAACCGCCATCTTCACGCTGCTCAACTGCCTGATGCTGCTCGCTGTGCTCCTGACCTCGGCGCGGGCGAGCTACGTTCCTCGAATCAGAAACGCCGGCGCGCAGCCGGACTTCGCCCGGTTGCCGGTATTCTTCAGCAGCGACGCGCAGTACGACGCGTTCGTGAACGAGTACTTCATGCGGCACCTGAGCGTGGACGAGCGGGGCGTCTATCTGGGCGGGGGGCCGATTCCCGGCGTGGTGGATCACATGTGGGAGAAGGAGTGGGACGCCTGGTTTCTACCGTGGATTGACCGGGGCGCGATGGGACTGGCGCGGCAAGGCAACGATGCGACAGATGTGGTGCTGAACACGCTGGCGCACGTGCCCGTGGACCGGTTCGGCTACTGCTACGGGGCGGCCTTCTTCCCCGAACCGAACGACATGCTCGGCGGCTACAAGCCTACGTTCGGCTGGCCCTGGCCCAAGCACAATCGCAACCATACCGTGGACCGTCCCACCGGCTGGGAGTTCAACGAGCCTCCCGAACAGACGGATGCCGCCCTCAGGCAGTGGCGGGGCAAGGACGTGCGGTTTCACAGGCCGTTTGTGAACCACAGGCTGGAGTTGACGGTCACCGGGACGAAGCCGGTGGTTCTGACGCCGGACTTCGAGACGGACGTGGCGCAGGCGCCGGTGTTCGAGATTGACGTGGAGTACCGGCGCGCCGACGGCGGCGACCCGAGAGAGCTGGTTCAGGGTCTTCGGGTGTTCTGGACGACAAGCGACTCTCCCGCGTGGTCGGATGACAAGTCGGTGGGCGTGGACTTCTGCGACCTTCCGCCGGCGGACTATCCGGAGGCCTTCGCGCAGATGACCTCGGCGTCGGCCGCGCGCTATCCGCTCTACTTCCCGATGTTCCTGCACCCGCAGTGGGGGCGGCAGGAGGGACGCCGCATCACGGGACTGAAGGTTCAGCTTGCCGGACCGGACGCGGAGGGGTGTACGCTGGCGCTGAACTACGTTCGGGCCAGCTACTTCGCCGGGCTCGCGACCTCGAACAGCACGCTCATTCTGGTATCGCACAGGTTCTTCATGTGGTCGGACGATACCGGGTTCCTGGCCCACCAGATGCCGCGGCTGCGGCGGGCGATGGTCTTTCTGAACGAGCACCTCGGCGGGCGCAGGGAAGGGCTGATCAACCAGGGCTGGTTCCCCGGGCACGATGGTCTGGGAGGAGAAGTGGGCCGGAGCATGATCGGCGGATACTGGGATCTTCTGCCGTACGGCCGCTACGACACAGACAGCAGCCTGGCCTACCACAACGCTCTGCTTGCCATGGCGGCGCTGGAGAAGGCCGTGGCGGCGCGAAATGTCGCCGTGCCGGAGGTGAGCGTCATCGGCCCCGGCGACAGGACTGTGCTGCGCTACAGCGAGACGCCCGAGTCGCTTCTGGCGATTGCGGCGCGGGTGAAGCGCAACATCGAGAGGCGGTTCTGGGTTAGCGAAACAGGGCGCTTCTGCGGCAACATCGACGTCAACGGCCAGAAGCACGACTACGGTCACGTGTACTTCAACGTGCAGGCGCTGGCGTACGGCGTGGGGACCGAGGCGCAGCGCAAGTCCGTTCTCTCATGGCTGGACGGGCGGGTGATTTCCGGCGACACGGCGACGGGAGCGGACATCTACAGGTGGCGGTTCGCCCCGCGCATCTCGACGCGGCGCAACGAGAGCCACTACTACTGGGCGTGGATATGGGAGCGCGAGCGCGACCCGGACAACCCCCAGTTCGCGTGGGGAAACCAGATGCAGGACGGCGGCGCGGTTCCGATGACGTCGCTTTTCGAGCTGGTCTCGCGCTGCCAGACCGGCGAGCAGCAGCAGATTGACCGCGCGTTCGAGCGCACTCTGGAGATTATGCAGTGGTTTGGCGACGTGAAGGCGGCCGGAGGCAAGGGGCGCGACTTCTACCGCGCGTACTACGGCGGACACCCAGAGCGTGGGCTACAGCAGGGCGGCGGACCGGCCGGCGGGCTCGGGCTGGACAGGGAGTTTCTCTCGGACGCGAGCATCGGCACGACATTCCCTCTGTACGCATTTCTGGGCGTCAGCGCGAACGAGGACGGTGTGCTGACGATAGCCCCTGCCCTGCCCTCGAAGCTGGAGAAGATCGGGGTGAGCAACGTCTTCTACCGGGGAAACCATCTCACGATAGAGGCGGGAAGGACGTACGTTTCTCTCAAGGGCAGTTCAACCCCGAAGTCTGCGGGGCTGAGCGCGCGCGTGCTGTTCCGGCGGGCTCCGGCGGGGTCAGTTGTTCAGGTGGACGGTAAGCCCGCGGCGGACACCGCGCGGGACGCATCCGGCGGGCTGGAGGTGACGGTGGAACTGAAGCCCTGCCTCATCGAACTGATTCCGCCCCCTCTGCCCTGAACCCCTGCAGCTCAGGCCGGAACCCCGTACAAAAAATATCCCCGGCTGGAGACAAGCCCCAGCCGGGGCCTTTCGGAAGTTTTGCGTGCTATTGGGTGATGACGCACTCTGTAGAAAGGGAAAAACCCCCGAAAGGTATATTCGCTCTGCGCTGTGTGCTATATCTAAGACGAGCAGGGTTGCGCTGAAGTTCCATGTAATTTATGAAGATTCTTGGAACTTATAAAGACTCCGCGGGGGTTATTCGTGCGCTGAGCCCCGTCCGGGGAACTCCGTATGCGTTATTTGTGTTCGGCGGAGGCTGCCCGGGCGCCCCGAACTCCGCACGATCTGTGACAACACCCGCGCGCCTCAGAACACTTTGAAGACCAGGCTCGTGCCGAAAATGTGCCTGATGTCCGCGAACTCCGGCCGCCGCTCGCGAAGCTCGTGCAGCGCAGCCGGCACGTCCTGCCCCGTGCGCTTATCGTAGTCGTGCCACACGATGACGCCCCTTCCGCCCCGCAGAAGCTTGAGGGCGCGCTCGGTGTCGCTCATCACATATTCGTACGTGTGCGCGCCGTCCACGAACACGAAATCCACCGCCCCTTCCCAGGGCGAGAAGTCGAACGTCGCCGAGTCGCCGTAGAGCTGCTGGATTCTGGCGGCGTAGGGCGTATTGAGGAACCGCGCGCCGGAGACGTCCTTCTCGACAAACGCGGCGTCGGCGTCGCTGATGTCAAAGGCGGCGGACGCGGCCTGGTCCCGCGGGAGGTCGAGCGTATAGACCTGCGCGTCTTCGGGCAGGTTGGCGGCCATGTTGAGCGTGGTGCGCCCGTCGAACGTGCCGATCTCGAACACTGTTTTCGGCGCGTGTGCCTTCAGCAGGCGCGCAATGGCGACAATCTCCTCGAGCGCGACGTTCCCGCCCCGCCCGATGGGCTCCAGGATGCGGATGGGCTCGTCCGCCGGGCCGATGTCGCCAATGGCGGCCTGCGGGAGTTCCAGGGCGCGGCTGTCGGGCGGAGGAGCAAGCTCGCGCTGGCGGAAGAACCCGAAGTGACGGCAGATGCGCGCGATGAGGCCGCGATTGCGCCCGGAGACGATTCCGAGCGTAAAGAGATACACGGCGCACGCAAGTCCGCAGACATACTGCGGGATAAAACTGACAATTCTGCTCAAGAACACTCTCCGGCCGCCCGACGGGCTGTGGCGATGGTACCCTCTTCGGGATATTCGGGCTCGCGCGCGGAATAGTTCACCCCCGGCGCAGTTCCAGAAGCGCAATCTCGGGCGGAGCAAGGAAACGCAGAGGCAGGAAGCTGGAGCCGATGCCCCGGCTGACGTACACCTGCGTGCGCCCGGGGTCCAAATCGATTACCTTTCGCAGGCTCTCGCCCCCCAACAGCCCCGCCGCCAGTCCCTTGCCGTGCCCGGAGCGGGTGTAGAGCGGGCCGATGAACGGCAGCGCGAGCTGCCCGCCGTGCGTGTGTCCGCTCAACACGACATCCGCGCCCACCTCGATGGCCGCGACGATGATTGCGGGCGTATGCGACAACAGAAGCGTGAACCGATCGTCCGGCGCGCCTTCCACCGCGCGGCCCAGGTCATCGCGCCCGCTGTGCGGATCGTCCACTCCGGCGATAACGATACTCGCGCCCCCGCGGCGCAGCATGATATGCTCGTTTTCGAGAAAGCGGATTCCCGCCTCGCGCATCACGCGCCGAACCCCCGCATAGAACCCCGGGTGCCGCACGTCGGCATTGCCCGAGATCGCAAAGGCCCCCTCGCGCGGGCGCGCTCCGAGCGCCATCGCCGCAAGCTGCCGCCCCGAGACGTCGTCGAAGGCGAGGTCGCCCGTGATGGCGAGGATGTCCGGCGAAAGATCGCGGATCATCCGGGTCACGCGGCGCTCGCGGCGGCCCATTTTGGACATGTGCAGGTCGCTGAGCTGCAGGATCGTAAACCCGTCGAATTCGGTGGGCAGGCGCGGGCAGTTGAGGCGAAGGCGTCGCAGGCGGATGGCGAACGGCTCGTATGCGGTGGCATACAGGGCGATCGCCGCGGCGGCCGCGGAGGCCAGAAGGACCGGGGCGGGCAAGTTCAACCTGCCCTGTCTGGCGCGGTGGGTCTGGTTATGGTGTGTCACCTCGCATGGCGTGCGGTGTCGTTCGCCGCGACCGGGCGTGATACCTTCCGGAAGGGCCGCCAGCGCAGCCCGCCGCAACACAGATTCGCCTTTCTCGCCCGTACCCCTTGCCAGCGGCGGCCCCGGTGCGGCATTATTGCGATTGCCACAATGGATGACGTCAAACGCCGCAAACTCGCCGCCGTCTATCGCGACGGCCTTCTGAACGATACGATCCCCTTCTGGTCGACGCACGCGCCCGACCATGAGCACGGGGGCTTCCTGACGTTTCTGGACCGGGACGGTTCGCTCTTCGGCACGGACAAGCCCGTGTGGCTGCAGGGGCGCACAGCCTGGGTCTTCTCGAAGCTCTACAACTGCGTTGAGAAGAAGGCGGAGTGGCTCGAAATGGCGCGGCTGGCGGTGGACTTTCTGCTGGCGCACTGCTTCGATGACGACGGGCGGATGTTCTTTCTGGTGACCCGCGACGGGCGTCCGCTCAGAAAGCGCAGATACGTGATCTCCGAGGTCTTCGCGGCGATGGGCCTTGCGGAATACGCGAAGGCATCCGGCGACGACCAGATGCTGGCAAAGGCCCGCGACGTGTTCGACCTCCTGATGCGCTATCACACCACCCCGGGGCTGCTGGAGCCGAAGGTGGACCCCCACACGCTGCCGTCCGTGGGACACACCATGCCCATGATCCTGCTGAACCTGTCTCAAGTTATGCGGCAGGTGGACGACCGGCCGGTGTACCGCGAAACCGCGGACCGGTCGCTGGATATGGTCTTCAACCTGTTCGCAAAGCCCGAGCACCGGGCCGTGCTCGAGATGGTCGCGCCGGACGGATCCATCATTGACACGCCGGATGGCCGGACGATTCTTCCCGGGCACGCGATAGAGAGCGCGTGGTTCATTATGGAGGAAGGCCGTCTGAGCGGTGACAGGGAGCTTTCGCTGAAGGCGCTGCCGCTTCTGGAGTGGTCGCTGGAGCGCGGATGGGACGAGGAGCACGGCGGACTGCTGTACTACGTGGACCTCTTCGACCGCCCGCGCATCGAGTATCAGTGGGACATGAAGCTGTGGTGGCCGCACACGGAGGCGATTTACGCGACGCTGCTGGCGCATCATCTGACAGGAGACGCGAAGTGGGAGGCGTGGCACACGAAGCTCCACGATTACTCGTACAGCCATTTCCCCGATCCTGAGTTCGGAGAGTGGTTCGGCTATCTGCACCGCGACGGAACGGTTGCGAACAACTGCAAGGGCAACTGCTGGAAGGGGATGTATCATCTTTCGCGGATGCAGCTTCTCTGCTGGAAGCTGATTGAGGAGGCAGGCGTATGAGCACGGACGCGGGGATGATACTGCTCGCGTTTGCGTTTACGCTGTTCGCCGGCCTTGCGACGGGAATCGGCAGCGCGATCGCCTTCTTCGCGCGGCGGACGAACTACCGGATGCTGGCGGTTGCGCTCGCGTTTTCGGGCGGGGTGATGCTCTACGTCTCGTTCAGGGAGATTCTGGGCAAAGCTCAGGCGGCGCTGCAGGGGTCGCTGGGCGAGCGGGCGGGGTCGTGGGCGACGGCCGGCGCCTTTTTCGCGGGCATTGCGCTCATCGCGATCATTGACGCGCTGATCCCTTCGGTCGAGAACCCGCACGAGGCGCGGACGGTGCGGGAGCTGGAGGGCCTGAAGCCGGATCGCAAAGCCGACCCGGCCAAACTGCACCGCCTGGGCCTGTTCGCCGCGATGGCGATCGGCATCCACAACTTCCCGGAAGGGCTGGCGACGTTCGTGGCGACACTGCACGACCCGAATGTCGGGCTCGCAATCGCTGTTGCCATCGCGCTTCATAACATTCCGGAGGGCGTGAGCGTGAGCGTGCCGATCTACTACGCCACGGGAAGCCGCAGACGGGCGTTCGGGCTGTCGGTGCTGTCGGGGCTGGCCGAACCCGCGGGCGCCCTCATCGGCTTCGTGCTGCTCCGGCATTTCCTGAGTGAGGCCGTCATGGGTGTGCTGTTCGGCATCGTCGCGGGGATTATGGTGTTCATCTCCATTGACGAGCTTCTGCCGACCGCGCGCGAGTACGGCGAGGCCCACGAAGTGCTCTACGGGCTGGTCGCCGGCATGGCCGTGATGGCCATCAGCCTGCTGCTGGTTCTGTAGCCCCGGGCGGCCGCTAAGGCTCCATGCTCTCGAGGCCGGACTGCCAGAAGTAAACGTCGTCGAAGTACGCCAGGCCGTTGTCGCCAGCCGTGACCCTGCAGCGAACCGCCGCGAAAGCCGACCCCACCGGCGCCGTGCCGCTGAGGTTGACGCTCGTCCAGTCGGCGTCACCCGAGACAGGCTCGGACATCAGCGTGGCGATCTCGGCGCCCATCGAGTCCTGGAAGATAACCTCCACGACCGCTTCGGCTCCCAGATCCACCGCGCGCACCGCCGCCTGAAGATTGTGGACGAAGCCCGGCTTCACCGGGACCGGGTCCGACACCCACCAGCGCTCTTTCGCTCCCGCTTTGATGGTGAGGTTGCGCTGTCCGGCGTATGCGAAGCGCTGCCCGAGATTGATGTCCAGCCCGGGCATCACGTTGTAGGCGCCCCATCCGGCATCCTGCCACACAAGCCCGTCGCCCTCCTCCGACGGCTTCCAGCCCTTCGGCGACTTCGCATCGGAGTCAGGCCGGAACTCGAAGCTGGGATCCGATAGCAGATTGACCGCCACGGGTTCGATGCGGCTCTTCAGCGTGCGCGGCTTCTGGAAGCCCTCGGGATCGAACGCGCGCGCGGTTAGCAGCAGGCAGTCCACGAGCTTGGCGTACTGTCTGTCGTCCGACATCGTGACGGCCAGACCCTTGCCGCGCGGGGTGTCCACGCGGATGGTGAGCGTGTGCGTGCCCTTCGTAATGCGCGTCGCGCCGTAGTGGTACCAGGCGAACACCTGCCGGGTGTCTTCAACCGCGTTGTAGAGCGAAATGACGCTGGTGTCACGGGGCACGAACTGACCGGAGCCCTTCTGCCACGGGCCGCCGTCCACGCGCCAAGAGCAGGCCGAGCTGTACGCAAGGTAGTTCTCGCGCATCCAGAGCTGGTAGGTGGCCTCGGCGGGCGCCGTGAACTTGAACGTCGCGTACCAGCCCGTATCGGCGGGCGGCTCGACGGCCGTTTCGAGCCCCAGAAACGCCTGCCCGCTGAGGTTGGGAAGCCCACCCAGGCGGCTGTAGTTGAAGTTCGAAGCGATGCGGTCCTCGGCTTCGATCCAGACGTACGGCGACCGGGCGCTGAAGAACGCGTCCACCTTCTCAGTCGCGGTCGCGATGGCCTCGGCGTAGCGTCCGGCACTGGCCGATGTCCGGGCGGAAGCGACGATCTTCGGCAGATCGCCGCGTTCGTCTTCTTCAAGCGCCCGCGAGGCCGCGTCGGCGCGGGCAATCACCTCCCGCGCGGCTTCGGCCGGCACGGAATTCGCGGCGGGCAAACCGCGGATCACGACAGAGTCGCGCGCGGCGGTGGAGTCCACCAGCACGCCATTGCGCACCCACGGGTTCTGGTCGCGGCCCGGCCACTGGTCCACGCGGATGAGCTTGCGGTCAACGGGCTGCAGGTCAACAACCAGCTTGCCCGATCGCATCTCGCCCGCCGGCTCTCCGCCCGGGTAAGAAGCCGAAACGCGGCTCCCCGCCGGAATGCTGAACGAGACCGTGCGCTTCTGGCCTCCGGTCAGCCCGGCGACGGTCACGGGAACATCCCCGTCAAGGAAGGTCAGCCCGTGGAGATCGGGCCCGAGGTCGAGCACGCGCGCGCCCAGAAGCTCCTCGAAGACCCCTGTGTACGGGTCGGGGTTGGCTTCGCCGCCGGTCTCCAGGTTGTCCGGCCGGTACCCGTGCAGCCCGAACACCTGCTTCGAGTTGATCTGCAGATTCCCGTCCAGAAGGTTCCAGGGCTCGCCCGTGCGGGCACAGCGATCGAGCACGCGGCTGGTGGGGGTGGGCTTCAGCACCTGGAATTTCCGCCCGTCGGCGTCTTCTCTGAAGACGTCGGTGTAGTACCTGTCTATCTCGGGAATCTCGCCCAGGTCCTTGCGGAACCCGATCATCGTAATGCGCACGCCGTCCTTGACCGCCTTCACGAGCTCGTCGCGGTGCCGCTCGCTGGCGGGGCGGTTCTCCAGACTCACGATGAACATCGGCGTGTCCGGACGCAGCGAGAAGCTCGGGACGATCCAGATGTCGTTTTCGGAGCGTTCCACGGGCTCGCGCCACCACCATCCGCCGAAGCCGTAGTAGTCGCCGTTCGGCTCGGAGGAGAGCGACATGGAGTTCGGGTTGTACATTCCGGGGAAGCGGAAGTACATCGCCGGCTTGTAATCCGCCAGAGCGGGCGCGCTGCCCAGAATCCGGTCGTACGTCCCCAGCCACTCGAGCTGTCGCACGTCGGCGGTCAGGGCGTCCGTCCAGGGGTCGTTGGTGCCTTCGCTCGGCACCATGTTGTATTGGAACACACCCTTGGCCCCGCCGGAGATGAGCGCGTTGTAGTTGGCGTACATGGTGCCGAGGCGGCTCGTGTAGCCCGGCGCTTTGTTGCGCGACGGGCTGTTGTCCTGATGGTTGCCTTCGCCAGTCTCGGTCACGACGAGCCATGTGGTCTTAGTCGCCTGCTCGAGCTCGCCGTACAGGTGCGCCGCCATAAACATCATCATGGGCTCGCCCGTGCCGTACGACTCCATCCCCAGCCCGTCGTGCCCGCCGGGCGTGCCGAGGTCGTTGATGTGCCAGAAGTCCATGTCGGAGAAGCCCTTGTAGATGACGGGGACGTCGTAGAGCTTCTTGAACTCGTCGGCGATGTCGCAGGTGTAGTGCAGAAGCGAGCGGCCCAGGAACTCCATCGCGTCGTAGTTGTACTGCGACGTCGTCAGGTCGAGCGCGAGCGTGGACTGGTCCTGCGGGTCCATCAGGAACTGGTGCAGATGTCCGGACGGCGGTATGTCCTTGCGGTCCAGAGGGATAAGCCGCGCCGCCTGCTCGAAGCTGGCGACGGGCGAAACCGGGTCCCATGCCTCGTTCAGCTTCGCCAGCGTTCCGTAGCGCTTCACCAGCCACTCTTCGAACTGCTTGTAGTACGTTGGCGCGGACGGGTAGAAGTCGCGGTTCATGTTCATCTCGTTCCAGAGCGGGTCCACGAGGAAGCGGAAGCCCGGCCCGAGATTGACTTTGGCGTAGTGCTTGCGGACGACATCGAGGTACTGCGGGTATTTGTCATCCCAGTAGTACATCGAGTACATCCCGGGCGCCTCGCGTTCGAGCGCGAAGACGACCTGGTAGCTGCCGTCTTTCGGCACCTTGACGTCGGCCTCGACTTTCTTGTTGTCCGAGACGCGCGCCCTGCCGGTCTGCACAACATCCCACGTGTCGCGCTCGAACACGGCGAAGTATCCCCCGAGCGTCTTGTCCTGCTCCATCGTTACCGTGCCGCTGCCGGTGACATCCTTGCGCGGGCCGGGCGCGGGGTAGTAGTAGCCCGGCCCCTTCGCCTCCAGCGCCTGGAACTCGAGTCCGTAGGTAAACCCCTGCTCGTCGAGATAGTCAATCGTCTGCTGGAAGAACTTGTAGTCGTCGTCAGAGTACGTCTTCCACACGTATGGCTGATTGACGCCGAGGTGCAGATAGAGGCTGCGGACGCCGTACTTCTTGAGAAGGTCGAGCTGCGCCTTGACGACGTTCCAGTCGCGCCCGTAGACGAACATGCCCCCGGCTGGCATCCATGGGCGTCCGTCCCAGATGAGCGCGTGGGCGCGGTTGATCCGCCACTCGTGCGGGACGCCGTACTTGTCCACCATCCTGCCGCGCGTGATGATCTTGCCGGGACGCGAGGGCACTTCGCCAGTGATCTTGACGGGGCGACTCCCCTGCGCGGCCTGCTGGTGCACTCCGGCGACGAGCTGGTAGTCTCCCGGAGCAATATCGGCGGGAACGGGCAGCCGGAGCGCCCTGATCTTCGTCACGCCCGGTTTCCACGCCGCCGCCGCTGGCTGCGGGTCGAAGTCGAGCGCCTCCCAGGTCACGCCGCCTTTGTTGAGGCACAGATACACCCGCGTTCCCTCCGGAAGCGCCGAGACGGCATCCACTGACAGGCTGACGCTGAGTTCGCTTCCCGGTTTGGCGGACGAGGCGCACGAGACGGAGATCGAGCGCACAAGGGGCGCGGTCTGTGGATAGGCCGCCTTCTGGTATTCGGCGGCCGCGGGCAGGCGCGCCAGAACACCGAGCGCTGCGAAAGCGGCGAGCGGCGCAAGACTCAAGCATATCAGACGGGATGGGGCCATGGTCTTTCCTTCTGTAGATACGAACCCGGCGGCGGTCTAGGGCCGGGTGATCTCGATCCAGCGAATCCCGTAGGGCTCGAGCAGACCGCCGAGCGGTTCGGACTGAAGCTCAGACGCGTCGCCCGCCCTCAGGGTTTCCAGGTTGTTCACGTTGGCGTCCGGGTTGATCCGGACATAGCGGTAGGTGCTGCCGGGCGGCAGCGGAAACTGCACAGTGACTTCGGCCGGGCCTCCTCCGGAAACGCCGGGGAAGTTCCAGTATACAATGGTCGTGTTGCGGCCGTGCGTTGCGGCCAGCGCCTTGACCCGTGAGTTCTCTCCCTGCACGGCATGATGGGCGCCCCGAATCAGCCCGAGAAGCCTGAAGACGTAGTACGTGGGGCGCGTGCGGCCCTGATTGTCGTAGATTCCGCAGTACTGCGGGGCGATGTTCCAGTAGCGTGCGAAGCCGGCCGCGCCCTCCGGCGAGAGGAACCGGCTGAACTGGCCCGGGTCCACAAACACGTCGCGGACGTGGTAATACGAGGCGCGGCTCAGCCGCTCCTCGTGCATGGCGCGGGTGACATCGAGCACGAAGGCCGCCTGGAAACCCGGGCGCGGGTCTGGCCTCGACAACGACATGTTCCACTCGCTGATCACGGTCTCCGTATCCTCCAGAGCCGGATACTGCGCGAGCTGATCCCTGACCTCGGATACGGTGCGGCGGATCGCTTCGGGGCTGCTGTCATACACATGCCACGAGAAGAAGTCGAGCGGGGCCTCGCCATCGGCCGCGAACGCCATCAACTCGCTGCCGATGGGGTGCCGGTGATCCGAAAGAGCCGGGCCGCCCACTCTTGCCGCAGGGTCGGCGCGAAGGATAGCGCTCGCAGTGTGGCGATAGTACGCCAGATACTCCGCGGGGGCGAAGCGGTACGGGCACCCTCCTGCCTCGCCCAGGTCCGGCTCGTTGCCGACTTCCCAGTACTGCGCCCCGTACCCGCGAACGGTGTTGACGTGGCGCACGAGCTGAAAGACGAGTTCCTCCCACTCTTCGTAGCTGGTCGGGTGAACGGCGTCCTGGTCCACAACCGGGAACAGAATGCGCGGCTTGAAACAGAGGCTCAGTTCCGGCCGGGCTCCGGTGGCCGCAATGCAGGCGAGCGACTTGTCCAGGCTCTCCCAGTGATAGCGCCCGTGATCGGGATACAGGTTGAAGTAGTCCTGCACGAACAGGCGAATCGTCTGCGGCCGAAGCTGCGCGAGCTGCTCGGTGTGGGGCTCGATCATGGGCCTGTCCGACAGGCCGCCCTGCCCGAGCGAGTAACGCGCCAGGTCAATGTCGCCGACGGCGCCGCCGGTGTCCACTGTCAGCACGACGGCTTCGGATTCAGGCTTCGGGTCCAATCCTGGTGTCAGGTCCTTATCTGTCAATTGCTGTGCCCGCGGGCGCTCGCTGTCGCGCGCGCCCAGTTCTGTTCTGCCGCTTCCTCAAGTGCGTCGCTGAATCCTCTGCCGGCTACTTCTCGCGTGAGGCCTCGATCAGCACGTCCGCTACTTCCGGACGCGAAAACTCCTGCGGCGGGCGCTCACCGGCCTTGAGCATCTCGCGCACCTTGGTGCCCGAAAGCGACACCCTGTCCTCCGGCCCGTGCGGGCAGGTTTTCGCCGACGCCATCCCCTCGCACCTGCTGCACCAGAACGAATGCTCGAAGAACAGCGGCGTTATGCCGAGTTCCTCCGGCGTAAACTCGCTGAAGATGCGCTGGGCGTCGTATGTCCCGTAGTACGTGCCCACCCCCGCGTGGTCGCGGCCCACTATGAAGTGCGTGCAGCCGTAGTTCTTGCGCACCATGGCGTGCAGAATCGCCTCGCGCGGCCCCCCGTAGCGCATGGCGGCGGGCATTACAGAAAGAAGCGTGCGGTCCTTCGGATAGTAGTTCTGGAGTAGCACTTCGTAGCAGCGCATGCGCACCTCGGCGGGGATGTCGTCCGACTTGGTTTCGCCGACCAGCGGATGCAGCAGCAGGCCGTCCACGATCTCGAGCGCGCACTTCTGTATGTACTCGTGCGCGCGGTGCACGGGGTTGCGGGTCTGGAAGCCGACGATAGTGCTCCACCCACGCTCGTCGAAGGCCTTGCGGGTATCGGCGGGGGTGAGGCGGTACTGCTGGAAGTCATCGTGGGGCGGCGGGGCAAGCAGGGTGATTGGGCCGCCGGCGAGCATCTCTTCCTGAGCGTACAGCGCGGCGACGCCCGGGTGCGCCTCGTCCTCGGTGCGGAACACTTCGCGGGCCTCGCGGTGCGCGTCGTAGGGGAAGACTTCGTTGACGGCCATCACCGCCGCGACGGCGCCGCCCGGCGCCTTCAGCGCGAGGCGCGCCCCTTCCGGCAGTCTGGCGGCGAGGTCTTTCGAGATGGCGAGCGTGACGGGGATCCCCCATGGCAGGCCGCACGTCAGGTGCATGCGCTGTACGCACTCCTCGTAGTCTGCCCGCGTCATGAAGCCGTCGAGCGGACTGAACGCGCCGATGCCGAGCATCTCCACGTCCGAGAGGTCCCGCTGGGACAGCGTCACGGACGGCAGCTCGGCGGCCTTTGCGGCAAGCGCGGCGGCTTCGTCTGGCGAAGCGATGAGGTTGAGGAGGCGTCCTCCGTGGGGTGTTGAACTCATTTGTTGTTACCTGGTGTCCTTTTGTGTATCCGAATCGGCTTCCTTCGGGAGGAAGCAGCCCCGCGCCAGCGTGTCAAGCATCACGTTGAAGCAGACCATCTGCATCTCGACGCGCTCTCCGAGCGGAAGCAGGCCCGGGCTCTCGGTCGTTATGAGATGCCGCGAGCCTTCCCTCCACATGAAAAGCGCTTTGGGCAGGCCGGCCGCAAACCGCCCGTCTGCCTCTGGAGGCCGC
>Ga0255341_1002722_pt1 | contig 21343 bp, 18 predicted proteins | sample wastewater_treat_8_FD_192418 | JGI IMG/M metagenome (GOLD analysis project Ga0255341, IMG submission 192418) | Wastewater microbial communities from Lulu Island WWTP, Vancouver, Canada - plant12 | ecosystem: Engineered > WWTP > Wastewater > Unclassified | place: Canada: Vancouver, British...
GTAATTTCTGACCCCAAATTAGTAAATATTAGCAAAACACCCTTGATATTTTCCTAATAATGGTTATTGCGTGAAGTTGTCAAGGTACATCTATTGTAAAAAAAGAGTTTATGCAGTGGAATCAAGGATTATATGAGTATATTTTGTGATTGATTGCATATATTTATTTTAGTTTCCCTCCATTGGTCTTATTATGAACTTTGATTATGATATCCGACAAATGTTTTATAAATTTTTTTAGAGCTTGCTTTTGAGTAGCATTCATGGCAACTGCTCCTTTAATAACCTTCTGCTAAAGTATATTAAATATAAAGAAAGTCCAATAACCTTTTTTGTAATTTTAAAAGAAAGAAGCCAAATAGGGGGGAGGGATGCTGTCTGAAAACCGATACTATTAATTCGGCAGCATTATATGTACGTGTCAGTACCGAGGAACAGGCTAAAGAGGGGTACTCAATATCGGCACAGACGGAGGTTTTGGCGGGGTATTGCAAGCTTTATAATATAAACATTTACAAAGTATACAGTGACTTGGGGCTTTCTGGGAAAAATATCAGGGAGAGACCCGGGCTCAATGAGCTTTTGGAGGATGCAGAAAAAGGGTATTTTGATTATGTCATTGTGTGGAAAATAAGCAGGCTTTCAAGAAGCTTGAAGGATATTTTGTTTCTTGTAGACACCTTTGAAAACAAGGGGATTTCTTTTATAAGTTATTCGGAGAAGTTTGATACATCAACGCCAGTAGGAAGAATGACGCTGCAAATTCTAGGAAGTATTGCAGAATTTGAACGCAATACTATTGTTGAAAATGTTAGGCTTGGTCTAATGCAGAGGGCTAAAGAAGGCAAATGGACAGGAAATCATGTATTTGGATATGACAATGTGGATAAGAAAATTGAAATAAATGAAAATGAAGCGGAATTGATAAAAAGAATCTTTGAAATGTATATAGAAGAAAACATGGGATTTCGAAAGATTGCAGATACATTGAATAAAGAAGGCTACAGGACTAAAAGAAGCAGGCTTTTCGGACATGATTATATAAGGAGAATACTTACCAATCCTGTTTATATTGGAGTGGTAAGACATCAGCTAAAGGGCGGAAAGGAGTATTATGAAGTAAAGGGAATTCATGAACCCATTATTTCAAAGGAGCTGTTTGATAAGGTCAGGGAAAAAATGAACAAGCATGTAAAGTATCGCACTAAAGTAAATAATCCTTATGTTTTGGCAGGGCTTTTAAAATGCCCAATGTGTGGCTGCAATATGATTGGTAGCATGAGCAAGGCAAAGGGCAGGGAATACAGGTATTATAAATGCAGCAGATACCACAGGCAGGGAGCTGCAGCCTGTAATTCAAGTATAATAAATGCAGACAGGGTTGAGGAAGAAGTTCTTAAAAAGGTGGGTGAAATAGTTAAAAAACCTATGATCATAGATATGGTAGATGAAGAAATCCGTAACATGGTTGACCATAGTGGAGAAATGAATGCTAATGAATTGGAAAGAGTAGATAATGAGTTAGAGCGGCTTAAAGGTTTAAAAAATAAATATATCAAACTCTTTGAAAACGATAAGGTTGATCCTGAACTGTTTGCCGAAAGGCTGAATGGGATACAAAAGCAGATGGAAGCCTTAAATAAAAGGAAGATGGAAGTTAAAAATACTAGCGGCAGCATTTCCTGTGATATAACAAGGCCTGAAATTGAAGGATATATTAATTCTTTTGATAGGGTATTGGAGCATGTTTCTTCTGAAGAAAAAAAGGAATTGCTAAGCTATATGTTTAAATCAATTGAGATTAATGAAGAGAAAAGTGTCGGAAATTTGGAATTGAAATTTCAGGAATCAGGAGTCAGAATTCAGGGTACAGGAGTCAATAAAAAAACCTCCCATGATTTGATTGATTAATTTTCATGGAAGGATTTTTACACGTTGAGCAAATATTTTGCAGCTCTAGAATATGGGATGCTAGAAGCCTAAAATATCTATTTACTGACGAATATAATATTGCTGTATATACCATTATTTGGCAGTACAATTCTTTTGTTGTCGTCAGTTTCAAGAATCGTATAGAGTACCTGAATTTCTTTGACCTTTCCATCTAAATCCTGGGATTTAACCCTATCTCCAACATCAAAGGGCCTGAATAACAGGATTAGAACACCTGCCGCAAAGTTCGCAAGAGTTCCTTGAAAGGCTAATCCTATTGCCAAACCGGCTGCTCCGAACAATGCTATGAAGGATGTCATTTCTATACCTATCAAAGCTAAAACAGAAATAACCAATATTAACTTTAATGATGCACTTAGAAGTGAAGAAAGAAAAGTTATCAAAGTGGCATCGTCATATGCTTTAGACAGAACCTTTCTTGTAGCATTAACCAATAATTTTATGAGATACAATCCTATTATTAGGACTGCAGCACCAAATAAAATTTTGCCTCCAACTGATGTCAGTATATTTAATAAGTAATCGGTATCGACATATTTTTCTAAAAAATCCATATAGATCCTCCTTTAATTATTCCTCTTTATTTCATTTTTCTTTTTTAGGTTCTATTTTTTGCAACAACAAGATTCGCAGTTGAAAGCATGCTGTTGGGAATAATAACTTTAGTGCCATCATCGGTGTAGCAGATAGTGTGCATAATCTGAATTTCTTTAACCTCTGCAATAATTCCTTTAAACTCTAATATTTCACCTACTTTAAAAGGTTTAAAAAACAGTAAAAGCACACCTGAGGAGAGATTTGACAGGTTTCCCTGTAATGCAAGTCCTATTGCAAGACCTGCTGCACCAATAACTGCAATAAATGAGGCTACCTGTATTCCTAAAATAGAAATAACACTGATAAAGAGAACTATCTTTAAAAATACTCCTATAATGGATTTCAAAAAACTGTTTAATGTCACATCTTTTATGCTTTTTTTGAGTATTTTTTCCATGGATTTACTCAAAAGTCCAATCAGCCAGAGGCCTATGATGAGTGTTAATATGGCAACAACAACTTTGCCGCCGTAATATATCACACTATTAATTATAAAATCAAGATTTGGCATTTAAATAAAAACCTCCTTATAAAAATTATTTTAATTAAACTACAAAGATTATATACCAACAATGTTTTTATTTAAAGCAATATTATCAAAAATAGTCTTAGTTATTGAAAATCTTTTTGTAACATTTATTGGACAAAAATATATAGAATATTGTTTAAAAAATTAATTGTGATCATGTAACAGTTTGTATATAATTAACATATATAGATCGATATTCAAAGAAGTTGTCATTTTTTCAACTTAAGGCTATTTTATATAACTTTAAAAAGGGGGGCGATAATAAAAAGTAAAAGCTTAAGGGAGAGGCGGAATTAGGGGAGAAAACTGTATAAAAGTAGAGTTCTATAAAATCATTTTATTTTATCTTTATTAGGTATTGGTATTTGCAAATATTAATATTCTGGGGGATATTTATGTTTAGAGAAATAAGTAAACTTGTAATTCCTTTTGTTGTTATTTCAGTTATTTTTAGCAATACCTTTTCAATGAGCTTTGCTGCGGATACAAACCCGCCAGTAGCAAAATTTGACATCTCCAATGTTACTCCGGCATTAAACGAAGCTGTTACATTTGACGCTTCTTCTTCTAGCGATGCCGAAGGTACTATAGTAAGCTATGAATGGGACTTTAGGGACGGCACTACAGCTACCGGAGTTAGAGTGACACATTCATTTAGCGAAATCGATGATTATAATGTAATATTGACAGTTAAAGACTCAGCCGGAAACACCGACACCAAAAAGAAGAGGGTATTTATTGGAAGGCCTCAGGGGTGGACGGAAAAATCTCATTCTAAAAGTGCAGATCCTGATTATAAACTTCTTTTCCCAGATGACAAAGTCTTAAGATTGGATATTAAAATAAGCTCGGCTGATTATCAGAAAATAAGAAACGATTTGCAAAAGATAACTATGAACAGTACTGTTGAGCCTATCTATGTGCCTGCTACAGTTGAGTTTGAAGGAAAAACATGGTGGAATGTCGGCTTTAGGTATAAGGGAAACAGTTCACTTAACAGTTTGAAAAATAAAACAAAGCTCCCATTCAGATTAAACTTTGATAAATATGAAGATCAATACCCTGAAATAGATAATCAGCATTTTTATGGCTTTTCCTGTATGACGTTCTCTAATAACTGGAATGACAATTCTTTTATGAAAGAAAAGCTTACAGCAGAGATTTTTAGAGAAGGTGGTGTACCAGCTGCAAAAAGTTCGTTTTGCAGAGTATATATTGACACTGGAAGTGGACCTAAATATTGGGGGCTTTATACCATGACAGAAGATCCTTCTGATGCCATGTTAAAGGAGCAATTCGGGGATGACAGCGGAAACTGTTACAAGCCGGAGGGAACTGGTGCAGATTGGACAACGCCCTTTAAGCAGACTGCTTTTGAAAAGAAAAACAACAAAGATGCTGCTGATTGGAGTGATGTAATAGGTGCACACACAGCATTATGGGCTCCAAAGAATGATGCTGCTCAATGGAGAGCAAATCTGGAAAAGTATTTTAATTCAAGAAGCTTTTTGAGATGGCTGGCAATAAATACAGCCGTAGTAAACTGGGACTCCTACGGTCAAATGGCTCATAATTATTATTTGTATAACGATGTTGCGAATAATGCAGGATTAGTATGGATAACATGGGATCATGGACTGTCAATGTCTCAAAGTATGATGGGGGGCGGATTCGGTGGATTTGGTGGATTCGGTGGATTCGGTGGATTCGGTGGAACGACCAGCTTGTCAATGGATGAAGTTACCGATAGATGGCCGTTAATTAGGAAGCTCCTGGACGATCCGGTTTATAAGAACATATATCATTATGAAATGCAACAAGCTATTAACGGTTGCATGAAAGCTGACAAAATCACCAGCAAGGTTAAAGCATATCAGGCTTTGATAAAGCCTTATATTGTGGGTCCTGAAGGAGAAACAAGCGATGTTACCCTTTTGTCAGGAGGGGAAAATGCATTTAATAGTGCTTGCGATGCAATTATAACCCACATTAACAGCAGACAGACAGCAGTTAATGATTATCTCAGGACAGTAAACATTTCACCTGTTCCGGTTCCGACTAAAGCTCCTACTCCTACACATACAAAAAAGCCTTCAGCTACTCCAACAATTAAAGCTATATCGGAAGATATAAACAATGACGGAATAATAAATATGGCGGATATTATACTTATTGCAACAGCATTTAATTCATTAACCGGTAGTGAGAAATATAACGTGGCATGTGATCTGAGCAATGACGGAATAATAAATATGTTGGACGTTATTATGATTGCAAAAAAATTCAATACTGTGTTATAAGGTATGATTAATTATACCTAAAATATATGTATAATGTATTTAAAAATGACATTAATATAAAGCAAAGAAATATCCCATCATTATGGCGAGCATAGTGATGGGACTTTTTAAATTGACATCAATCCTAGCTACCTCACTGTATTAAAAACTTTTGCGATAATAACTACATCGGCCATATTTATGGAACCGTCATTGTTTAAATCATTGGATTCAATATACTTTCCATCCTCCATTGCAGTTGTTGATATGTTAAAGGTTGTTGTTACGGTACTGTCCGATTCATTGTACTTCCATTCAACCTTTGTATCATCGATAAAAGCAAATGCATACTGTTTGTAAAAATTAAAAGTGTTTTCCGAATTATTCGGGAGCAGTGCGATGGAAAAATAGTTTTTGCCTGAAGGGAAATTGCAATTAAAGGTATTTGTACCTATTCCGGTCCAGGTAGAACCTGCCGGTGCAAATAATCCGTAATAGTTGTTGTTAACTTTAACAGCTAGGCAGCTTGTTGATGCATTTCCAACATAAACTGTCGGTAGGCTGTTTTTAAATACAAGCCTGGGCTTTGCATCAACAAAATTGAAATAGGCATACGGACTTCCATGGGCCAATGTCGACTTCATTTGTTTTGAGCCATTTGACATTATAATTTCGATTGACCAATCGGTTTCTTTGTCGGCTTTTGCATCTAAGGGAGTAAAGGTTGACGGCTCAACAATAAAATCACTGTTTGCAGCTGTCAGGGTAGAATTAGGTTCATTTCCCGGAGTGATAGCAGGATTTCCGACCTGCAAACCTGTAGGTTCACAGCTGAATGCAAGGGGGTGGGGATACATGGGCTCAGAGAACTGCTTCCAGTATACAGAACTCGACCAGTTGTTTGTATGTACGGCTCCTCTGTAATTCAAGGTTTTATAGATCACTTCTTGAACATCACCCTCGCTGCCTGGAAAAGTGGATATGCTGCCTGCACCGAGATCGTTCATCCAACTGCTGTCTGCACTATAAGCCGGAAGAGACGCAGGCAGCAAGGTCGTTATCATTGTGAAAACAGTTATTAATGAAATAATTTTAGTATTTTTAAACATACGTATTCTCCTTGATAAATTATAGCTTTGTCGGATCATATGTAGTTTTGTCAAAAACAATTTCTTGACCTTCGTAGCCCAATTTAAAGGTTTCAACAGATATAATTCTTATTTCATCAACAGGTCTGTCATTGATGCCTGTCTTTGCAGCAGCAATCTTATCAACCACATCCATTCCCTCATACACCTGACCGAATACTGAGTGATTTTCGTCAAGCCACGGTGTGCCACCTACTTTTGAATATTCTTCAATGAGATTAATATCTATTCCCATAGATATTAAGTTATCTTTTAACCCATCGGTTATTTTACTATTCTGAACTATAAAAAACTGGCTTCCGTTAGTATTAGGACCGCTGTTTGCCATAGAAAGGGCACCGCGAATGTTGTACAGCCTTTCGCTGAACTCATCGCCAAATTTCTTGCCCCAGATGCTTTCACCGCCTGCGCCGGTACCTGTGGGATCCCCACCCTGTATCATGAAATCATTTATAACTCTGTGGAAGATAACGTCTTCATAATAACCTTTTTGCGAGAGTCTTACAAAATTTTCCACAGTCATTGGTGCATCTTCATAGAATAGCTTTATTTTTATATCACCATAGTTGGTTTTAATAACAGCTACCATATCTCCTTTTACGGGCTTTGAAAGCTGATATGTGAAGGGTGAGAACTTTGCAATAAGCTCATCAACCTTTTTTGAATCAAGGTTCTTTTGGGTTTGGCTTATAATAATAAGCCCTTTATCATAAAAAACATTTTTACCGAGGGCATTTTCAGCCAAGGCTCTTAAAGGAATAAGCATTCTGTTATTTATTATTTGAGCGGGTTCATCCATTAGAAATTTCTTGTCACCAACAAGCATTGTTTTATTGTTTGAGGTAAATTTGACTTGCACACCGTTAAAAGTAATTGTTGCAGTACTTGTTTTACTGTCAAAGCTTACTTGGGCACCAAAGTTTTCCGATACGAATCTTAAAGGAATAAGGGTCCTGCCGTTTTTAACCAGTGCCTTTACTTCCTTGTTGGAAGTATCTATATATGTATCGGTGTTGTTTGCATATGCCCTATTGCTGTTTGTAACCAGAACGACTGAATCCTTTAATTCATTTTCAAGATCGGTGGAAATTCCAAATATATTAATACTGCCTGATATGAGTAATAGTACAATAAATGTGCTTAAAAGCCTTTTTGCTATCATGATAAAACCAACCTCCATAATAAAAGTGTTTAGTGTCTAAAGTATAACATAAGGCATATTGCAGTGCAATTATGGAAGGGATAATGCTCAAATGTGTTTTGCACTTGGTGGGTATTTCCTACAGGGAATACTCTAGCAAAAATTTCAAATGCCATCACCGATACATCGGTTACAATGGCGTTTAAAGCTCATCTGCGTAACCAAAAACCCGGAGTAATTTCAATTTCAACTAATGACGGGTTAGGTGCCAATGCTCAAAATATAGGTAAGCTTATGAATACCAAAAATGTATTTATAGTTCCTTTTGGTCAGGATAGCCCTAAGGATAAACCAAATTCAATTATATCAAAGCCGGATCTCATCGTGCCCACAATTTTAGAAGCACTTAACGGAAAACAAATACAACCCATAATTGTATAATTAGGAATGTTATTCCTTCATAAAAACGCACGCTGTTTATATAAATAAAGGTTGCCGAAATGGCAGCTTTTATTTTTGTTTTATAAATTATACTGCTAAGACTGTTGATACTTTGTTGCATTTAATAGAAAACAAGTTAAAGTATAGTGTACTTAGAATAAACCATTGATTTTATCTCTAAATTTCTCTATAATTTCATTGTAGCGGTTATTGGAATAAGATTATTTTTTCTGCCGGTAAATATCTGGATGATTTATTAATTTCCAAGTAGAAATATGAAAAAATGATAAAATAAATCCCATCTGAGGGGGTGCAGGCTTGAGTGAGAATGAAAAATATCTCCTTGGTTTATCTCGAAAAGGAGATGTTGAAGCATTTGAGATGCTAATGGAAAAATATCAAAAAAAGGTATTCAATATTGCACTTAGGCTTTTAGGTAACCATGATGATGCAAGCGAGGTTACTCAGGAAGTTTTTGTTAAAATCTTTAAATCCATGGATAGCTTTAAAGGTGAATCCCAGATTTCTACATGGATTTACAGAATAGCTACCAACACCTGTCTTGACGAACTTAGAAAACGTAAAAACAAGTGGGTTATGTCCTTAGATGAAGAGTATCACAGGGAGAACGGTGATTATATAATACAGGTAGAGGATAATAAGCCGACACCTGATGTTATCGTGGAACAAAAGTCGTTAAAAAACGCTATAAATAATGCCATAGACAAGCTGTCTGAAAAATATAAGCTCATTATTGTACTTAGAGATCTTCAGGGATTTAGCTATGAAGAAATATCTGAGATTGTTAAAACCCCTGTAGGAACGGTTAAATCAAGGATTAACAGAGCAAGGCTGCAGCTTAAAGAAATAATTTTAAAAGAAAAGGAACTTTTTTCGGATAATTTCGTCAAAGATATTGAAAGGGGGGCTGGAGATGAAAAAATGTGAAGATATCAGGGAGCTTATATCTGAATATATCGACGGTGATTTGGCTGGTGATCTGCTTTCTGAGTTTGAAGAACATATTTCATCCTGCGAAGATTGCAGGAAGGAGCTTAATGACGTAAAAAGCATCATAGCCATGCTGAATGATACTCCAGATGAAGACCTGCCTTTAAATTTCAAGGACGAACTTCATGAGAGGTTGTTAGAAGAAAAGGCTAAAAAGAAAAATGTTATATCCTTGGTTTTTGTGAAGTATTCCCATATATTTGCATCGGCAGCCGGGTTTTTGATTATATTTACAATATGGATGGTTTACAATAATAATACGGCACTTAAGGAAAGCTTGCCCAATGTTAACTCTATACAATCTTATGACAGCAAGGAATTTAGCTCTAATGGAAGTATGGAATCTGATTATGCTGGCAATACCGAGGAGAACATAAACTTACGGACTTTCCAGAATGGTGACGCAGCGTATAAGTACAACGAAGCCATTGGGAGTTTGCAACCGACTCAGGATCAAAACACAATAGCTGCAATAAGTGACATACCTGAAGCAGCAATAAATAAATTAAATCCAAATGCAAAAATTGAAAGTGGTTCACAAGAAATGAAGCAAACTCAAGATAAAATTGCTTCAAAAGCTTCCGGCGATATTAATACAGAAAAATGGGAAGACAAATCCATAAGTGATATAGCTTCAAATATTGATGATAAAAATAAATCCATATCGATGGCCACAATTGGAACGGTTTCTGATGAAAATTTATATACATCAGCTGATTTTACACTAAATACAAAAGATACCTCATCAGGAATAGCTCACGTAAGAAGCATTGTATTGTCATTAGGCGGTGAAGAGTTAGCAACTTTGTCAATGGCTAGGGGAACGGAATCTTCTCAAAAGGTTATTGGTGAGATACCCAACTCCATGGCAAAAGAACCGGAAAATGCTGAATTACTTAATTTCAAGATTCCTGCAAATAGCTATGACCTGTTTTGTCAAAAGGCTAATGAGACATTTGGTTCATCAAATATAATAATCAATGGTGTTACAAATAGTGATTATGAAAGCAGGAAGAAGGAAATACAAACTGAGGTTTCAGAAATTGACAACAAAATCACAAGTAATGCAGATAATAGTAAATGGAGCTCTTCAAACGAATATAAGGAGTTAATAAACAAAAAAAATATTCTGAACAAAGAGCTTGATGAAATAAAAGCCGGATCTCAATATACAATTGTCACAATAAAAATTCAGAAAATAAAATAGTGAGATTTTGGATTCACTTAAGGTGTAATATTAAAAAAATTGAAAATAATTAATTACAGCTGTTTACCGCTGTAATTTTTTTGTGTAAAATATGTTATGGGATCAAGAAATGTAGAAATTAATTAGGGAGGAGCTTTTGCTATATTAAATACGTTATTAATCTTACATTTAGCAGAGCAAAATAACAAACGCTTTAACGGAATTTTGCGATAGATAAATGTAAAAGATTAATCGCATTTAATATATATAAAATGTAAAATATTTATTACAGTACATAATATTTAATACATATAGATTGTTTATGAAAAGAGGAGAAAAGTTAATGGAGATAAATGCAGTTATAGACAGGATTGAAAATGGAAATGCTGTTTTATTATCTGAGGATATAGGTATTGAAATCAGTATACCTGAAGAAAATATAATAGATACATATCATATGGGAGATAGGTTGGTTCTTACAATTAACAGACAATATGACATAATAAATATAAATGGGGAAATATATGAATAATAAAAGAGTAATGCTGATTGACGGCAACAGCATTTTAAACAGGGCGTTTTATGGACTGCAGGGAAAGGAAATGCTTGCTACAAGTGATGGACTGTTTACAAATGCAGTATTTGGATTTATAAATATAATGAACAAATACCTGGATGAAGAGAATCCGGGATATTTGTGTGTAGCGTTTGATCTTAAGGCTCCGACATTCAGGCACAAGGAGTTTGAAGGCTATAAGGCAAAAAGGAAGGGAATGCCTCCGGAATTGGTTGTTCAGGTGCCGCTTATAAAAGAAGTACTTGATGCAATGAACATTAAGAGGCTTGAATATGAGGGGTATGAAGCGGATGACATTCTTGGAACTGTTTCCCTTTGTGCGGAAAAGGAAGGCTTTGAGGTAGTTATACTGACAGGGGATAGGGATTCATTGCAGCTTGCAACTGACAGTACACGTATAAAGCTTCCTGTTACCAAAGGGTGGAAGACAGAAACGGAAGAATATGACTACAACAAGGTTGTAGAAAAATATGGTGTAACTCCCGAGCTTTTTATCGATGTAAAAGGACTGATGGGGGATACATCCGACAATATTCCCGGAGTGCCTGGAATTGGTGAAAAGACAGCTATTGATCTGGTGAAAAGTTTCGGGACTATTGAAAATATTTATGAGAATCTTGAAAAAGTAGAAAAAAAGAGTGTTAAACAAAAATTGGAAGCTAACAGAGAGTTGGCCTTCTTAAGTAAAAGGCTTGCAACAATTGACAGGAACGCACCGGAAAGGTGTGGACTTAAAAACCTTAAGGATCTTCAAAGACAAGAGGTTGATAGGGAAAAACTATATAACCTTTTTAAAAGACTTGAGTTTAAAAGCTTCATAGAAAAATACAACCTTAAGGAGGAGCATTCAAAAACTCCTGTGAAACTTAGTGATGTAGAGGTTGTAAGTGATATTGAGCATTTGGAAAAAATAAAAAAGGAAATAGCCCTTGAGAAAAAGTGCTCCATTTATTATATCATTGAAAAAACAGATGATTTCAATTCAAGCCTTAAATGTGCTGGAATATCATGGGGGCAGGAAAAGGCTGCTTATGTTAATATGTCGGGAGATTTTACCGAAGATTTATTTTTAAATCATTTCAGGGAAATCTTTGAGACAGATGATATAAAGATATACGGTCATGACTTAAAGAACCTGATTGTGTATCTAAAAAACAAGGGTGTTTCATTAAATGGGCTTTCATTTGATACGATGATAGGAGCATATATACTCAATCCTTCAAGAGATACTTATACTATGTCGGAGCTTTCAGAGGATTATATGGATACGGATCTGCCTTCCATAGAAGAAATGGTTGGAAAGGGCAAAAAAAGGCTTCAAATAAAGGATATACCCTTAAATGAGATTGCTCCGGTTATAGGCACATATTCCGAGCTTATTTATGATCTTCATGAACTTATACATAAAAAGCTTGCGGAAAATGACCAGTTAACGCTTTATTATGAAATAGAGCTGCCCCTTATCGAAGTTCTTGCAGATATGGAGCATTTAGGAATAAGGGTAAATGTGGATGCTCTTAAGAGTTTTTCTGTTGAGATGGAGGACAGGATAAGCCAGCTTGTCAAAGAAATATATGAGCTTGCGGGTGAAGAATTCAATATAAACTCCACCAAGCAATTAGGGGTTATATTGTTTGACAGACTTAAGCTGCCTGTATTCAAGAAAACCAAGACAGGCTACTCAACGGATGTGAAGGTATTGGAGCAGCTTGAGCCTATGCATGAAATAGTTGCAAAGCTGTTGGAATACAGGCATTTGGTTAAGCTAAAGTCCACTTATGTGGAAGGGCTTATGAAGGTGATGAACCCAAATACAGGAAGGATTCACTCGAGCTTTAATCAGACGGTGACGGTTACCGGGAGAATAAGCAGTACTGAGCCAAACCTTCAGAATATTCCTGTCAAATTGGAAATGGGCAGGAAGATAAGAAAGGTTTTCGTACCTGAAAATGAGGAATATCTTCTTTCGGATGGAGATTATTCCCAGATTGAATTAAGAGTCCTGGCACACATAACAAGTGACGAAAATATGATAGCCGCATTTACAAATAATGAGGATATTCATACATCTACAGCTTCAAAGGTATTTAATATACCTAAGGACCAGGTTACACCATTTATGAGGTCCAGTGCTAAAGCCGTTAATTTTGGAATAGTTTATGGGATTGGTGACTTCAGCCTTTCCAAGGATTTGGGGATAACCAGGAAAGAAGCCAGAAAATATATTGATGAGTATCTTGGACAATACCCCAAAGTTAAGCAGTATATGCACGATATAGTGGTGCAGGGAAAGGAAATTGGGTTTGTATCCACTATCTACAATAGAAGAAGGTATCTTCCTGAGCTTAAGTCCTCAAACTTCAACATAAGATCCTTTGGTGAGAGGATTGCAATGAATACTCCTATTCAGGGAAGTGCGGCGGATATAATTAAGATCGCAATGGTTAAGGTATACAAGGCATTAAAGGATAAAAACCTTAGGTCAAGGCTTATTTTACAGGTTCATGATGAGCTCATCATTGAAACATGGAAAGATGAGCTAAAGGAAGTAGAGGAGCTTCTTAAAAACTGCATGGAATCTGTTGCAAGCATGCTTGTGCCACTTACTGTGGAAGTGAGATCCGGTGCAAGCTGGTATGATGTAAAGTAATGCGAGGATATAATCTATGAAAATAATTGGAGTTACAGGTCCTATAGGAAGCGGAAAAAGTACTCTTTCAAGTTATTTTGCAAAAAAGGGAGCAAAGGTAATCGATGCAGACCTTTTATATAGGGAAGTTGTACAAAAGGGAAGGCCTGCTTTAAATGAGATAGTTGATTTTTTCGGCAATGAGGTTCTCGATAAGGAAGGCTGGTTGGACAGGAAGAAGCTTGGGCAAATTGTTTTTGAGGATAAAGCTAAGCTTGAAGTATTAAATGAAATAACTCATAAATATATTATAGAAGAGATACTTAATGAGGTGAAAAAGGCAAGAGAAAGCAATGCTAAATTTTTGGTTATTGAATGTCCTATTCCTGTGAAGCATGGATTTATTGACTTGGTTGATGAGGTTTATGTAGTTGTTGCAGATGAAAAGGTCAGGGCAGAGAGGATTATGAAAAGAAATAACCTGTCCTTTGATGATGCCATGAAAAGGATTAGGTCACAACTGACTAACGATGAATATATAAGCATTGCTGATAAAGTAATAAGAAATGAATGGGATGTTGAGAGTCTAATAGCACAGTTGGAAGGGAATGTATGAATAGATTTAAAAAGGTAGTTGTTTTTTCAGTGCTTATCGTTCTTATCGCGGGTATATCGGTAAGTGGGCTGATTATTGCGGCAAAGAGATTATATCCTGTAAAGTACAAGGATAGTGTTATAAAGTATTCAATACAATATGAAATAGATCCGTATATGGTATTATCTGTAATAAAAGCTGAGAGTAACTTTAGATGTAATGCAGTTTCTCCTAAAAAAGCTATGGGGCTTATGCAAATTACAGAGAGTACAGGAATATGGGCCGCTGAAAAAAATGGATATAAAGGGCTTTAAAATTAATGATTTATACGACCCTGATACCAATATCAGAATAGGATGCTGGTATCTTAGTTATCTTGAGAAACAATTTAAGAAATTCGACGATTCAACAGACGAAGAAAAAAGGGAGTATGTTCTGGCATCGTACAATGGCGGTCAGGCAAATGTTTTTAGGTGGATTAAAAATACTGAAGAAAGCGGCAGTGGAGTATTTAGCGAAAACATAACATTCAAAGAGACAAAGGAGTACCTAAAAAGAGTCAAGGGGAACTATGGTATATATAGAAGATTATACAAGGATATTGAAGGCCTTAGTAAGTAGTTAGGAAAGCTTAGTGTATTTTGAAGTGAGAGGAATATTTTAAATGTCATTTAAAAATGGTTATTTGTACGTAATAAACACGGTTTTGCTCTTTAGTACATATGAGGTTGTGAGCAAAACTCTAGTTGGTAAAATTGATCCTTTTAAGATAAACTTTATCCGCTTTTTATTAGGCGGTATTATTTTGTTCCTATTCCTGCTCTATAAGGGTGATTTAAAGCTTGGAAGGAAGGATATGCTGGCAATAACGGCTATTGGCTTTATAAATGTAGTGGTAAGCATGAATCTTATGCAGTTAAGCCTATATATGAAAGGGGCACAAGCCTCTTTATCTGCTGTGATATTCAGCAGTAACCCTATATTTGTCTCCATCTTTGCTTTTTTTTTGGACAAGGAGAAGTTCAATCCTGTTAAGGCAGCCGGACTGATTTTGGGCAGCTTAGGCATCGTGGTTATATTCTATGAGAAGTTAAATATTGATTCCATGGATTTTAGAAGTCCCATCTTTGCTTTATTATCAGCGATTTTTTATGCACTCTACACTGTTTTAGGACGCAAGCAGGCTGTAAAAATTGGCAGTCTTAAGATGAATGCATATTCATTCATTGCCGGAAGCCTGCTATTGCTCCCAATATTGGTGCTTGTAAACGGTCCTAATGTTTTTGAATTTGACTATTCCGGTACACTGCAAGTAATCTATCTATCTGTTTTTGTAACAGGGATTGCTTATCTTACATATTTTAAAGGATTGTCAATTATAGGAGCGGGGAAAGGGTCTATGGTATTTTTTATAAAACCTGTTCTTGCAAGCATAATTGCTATTGTATTTTTGAAGGAGGAGCCTTCATTGTTTTTGGCAGCAGGAACGTTATTAATTCTTGCATCCATAGTACTTGTTTTAAATTCGGAAAAGCTTTTACGCAGATAACTTTACATTTATTTAGCAGGCATATTTAGCAGGCAATAGGGTGAAGGAATTTGCCCTTTTTATTTTTACTTATTGCTCCCTATTGCACATGCCAAATATGATTAATTTATTTGAGTTTTATTTTTTATAACGACCTTCCTACTGCATTTGCCACAGGTCTTAATTCATTAACCAGCTGATCGAATTTTGAAGGTCTTAAGGATTGCGGACCGTCGCATAATGCATTACCGGGATCAGAGTGAACCTCTATTATTAATCCGTCGGCACCTGTGGCCACTGCTCCCTTTGACAGGGCATTTACATACTTCCATGAACCTGTTGCATGGCTTGGATCTACCACTATAGGCAGATGCGACAGTTCCTTTACAACAGGAATTGCACTTATATCAATTGTATTTCTTGTTGTAGTTTCATAAGTACGAATGCCTCTTTCGCATAGTATAATATTGGAATTGCCGGCAGCCATGATATATTCGGCAGCCATAAGCCATTCTTCGATTGTTGCAGCCAGGCCTCTTTTTAATAAAATAGGTTTGTTGGTAAGACCGACTTCATGGAGCAGCTTAAAGTTTTGCATATTTCGTGCACCGATTTGAATTATGTCTGCATAAGAAGCAATAAGGTCAACATCACGTGTGTCTACAACTTCAGTAACCAATACAAGTCCTGTAATGTCTCTTGCTTTGGCCATTATTTTGAGGCCATCTTCTTCAAGGCCTTGAAACGCATAAGGTGATGTACGGGGCTTGAAAGCACCGCCTCTTAAAATCTTAGCACCCGATTCCTTAACCTTTATAGCAGTATCTATATATGTTTCTTCATTCTCAATAGCACAGGGACCAGCCATTATAACTATTTCATTCCCGCCTATTTCAACATCGCCTACCTTTACAACTGTAGGGTCTTTTTTAAGTTCTTTACCTGCAAGCTTATAAGGCTTCATGATGGGAACTATGTTTTCAACTCCAGGCATATTGGATATATCCTGGGTATTAATAAGTCTTTTATCCCCAATAGCACCTATAACTGTTTTGATATCACCGAAGATAGGGTGAGTTTTAAAACCCAGATTTGATAACTTTTTTTCTACTTGATCAATTTGGTCTTTAGTTGCATTTGCATTCATAATTATTATCATATTATATACCTCCTGTATTATTATGATTTTCACAACATTAAAAAACTCTCCGTCCTTGAAAGGACGAAGAGTGACTTCGCGGTACCACCTTAATTGGCAAAAATGCCCACTTTCTATGTACGGGATAAACAATATATTTTATCCGATACACGCTTCCTTATAACGGAGGAACAACCGATCCAGCCTACAAATACAATAATATCTTCAGCCGATAACTCAGAGGGGAACTTCAATTATGGTGCATTTTCGGACTTCCACCAACTCCGAATCGCTGTCAATGCCTTTTATAATTTACTCATCCTCATCACAGTATTTAAAACTATATTAAATACGATTAATCTTTTACATTTATCTATCGCAAAATTCCGGTAAAGCATTCGTTATTTTGCTCTGCTAAATGTAAGATTAATAACGTATTTAATGTAATTATATTATTTTTAATTTACTATATAAAAGTAAAAAAGCTGTATATTCAAATCCCTTAACAATAAATGCTAAGCATTTTTTATATCCTAACATAAAATACTGTCCTAAGTCAACGGTATTTTGTGTTAAAAATTTTGCTTTTATGAACAGAAATTATATGAAATGTTCGAATTTTATATTATGATATATATAGAAGAGAAATTAAAGGCAAATAATGCTTTTAATATATAGATTATTTAGTATAGGGGGTTATAATTTATGAGAAAAAAAATTGGACGAAAGGATATGCTCAGAAAAAACCGAATAATTCTATGGGCTTTATCGGTTTGCCTTGTTTTCGGACAAGTTATGAGCGGATTGGCAGTGTCTGCAGCAAGTACATCTCCGGTTCCTTTGCCATCTGCTGTCGGATGGGAAAAATGGGATTATTTCAATTTTGCTGAAGCAACACAAAAATCTCTTTATTTTTACGATGCAGAAAAATGTGGGCCCAATATTACCGGAGGAAAGATTGAATGGAGAGGCGACTGCCATTTGGAGGACAAAAAAATTCCTCTAAAAAATACCAATCTGAGCAAGGCGTTTTTGGAAAAGTATGGAGACATTATTGATCCTGACGGAGATGGGACTATTGATGTGCATGGGGGTTACCATGATGCTGGAGACCATGTGAGATTTGGGCTTCCTCAGGCGTACACAGCTTCAACTATCGGATGGTCTTATTATGAATACAAGGATGTTTACAAGGAGCTGGGGGAAGAAGAACATATAATAGATTTAATAAAATTATTTACAGACACATTTTTGAGAGCTTCTTTTCTAGATGAAAATGGGGATATGATAGCTTTTTGTTTCCAGGTAGGAGACGGTGATGAAGATCATACCTATTGGGGTCCGCCTGAGCTGTATCCGAAGAATCTTATTGCCACAAGACCGGCAAGATTTGCTACTGCTGAATTACCTGGAAGTGACGTGTGTGCCGGAACAGCAGCAGCATTGGCAACTTCATATCTGAATTTTAAGGATACCGAGCCGGAATATGCTGAGAAATGTCTTAAATATGCTAAGGCAATGTATAAGTTTGCAAAAGAAAACAGAGGATTAGCAGACAGTGGTGGATATTACGGGTCGGCTTATGATGAAGATGAGCTTTCTTGGGCGGCTACATGGCTTTATGAATGTACCGGTGACATGAACTACATAAAAGAAATTGAGTCTGCTACAGATGACGGACTTTATACAGGATACCTTAAAAAGATTGTACGTGATAACAATAACAATACCTGGCAGAATATATGGACCCATAGCTGGGATGTTGTTTGGGGCGGCACTTTCGTGAAGCTTTCCTCTTTATTTCCTGATCATGAAAAATTTGATTACTTTGCAAGATGGAATACCGAGTATATGTCAGGAGGAGTTATACAGCACAAAGATCCTACGGACAAAACCTATATTGAAACTTCACCTGCCGGTTATACTATGTTAAACGGTTGGGGATCAGCCCGTTATAATACTGCAATGCAGCTGTGTGCACTGGTATACCAGAAATATCATCCTGATAGAACAGATTTTGGTGATTGGGCAAAGGGCCAGATGGAATATATCATGGGAAGAAATCCCATGGGTTATTCGTATATAGTCGGTTATGGTTATGAAAGAGATCTTCCGTTTGTTCAGCATCCTCACCACAGAGCTGCACACGGTTCGAAGACTCTAAGTATGAATGATCCTCCTCAGCATAGACACATATTGTGGGGTGCCCTTGCAGGAGGTCCCGATAAAAACGATTATCACCTTGATGAAACAACCGATTATGTGTACAACGAAGTTGCAGTAGATTATAATGCTGCTTTTGTAGGAGCTGCTGCTGGATTGTATAAGCTATATGGCCGCGGGCAGAAGCCGATACCCAATTTCCCGCCAAAGGAGCCTGCATTTGATCCTTATTACTGTGAAATTCAATTGATGCAGGAAAACAAAGAAAGGACTCAGGTAACAATAAAGCTGCACAATGAGTCCAGTACTCCGCCTCATTTTGAGAAAGGTATGATGGCAAGGTATTTCTTCAATATTAGTGAGCTTATTGAAAGCGGACAGTCAATTGATTCTGTAAAATTTGAGCTGTCATATGATGAGCAGGTATCGCTTCAGGATACCCCTGTAAAGTCATCAGGACCTTTTAAATGGGATGATGCTGGCACATATTATTATGAATTTGACTGGTCGGGATCTGATATTTATGGAGATAGGGAGTACCAGTTTGCAATTATCGAAAAGCAGGATGCAAATTACCAGAACTACTGGGATCCTACAAATGACTGGAGCAGGCAAGGTGCGGAAAAAGATGAATTTAAGCTGACTAAATATGTTCCTGTTTATCTTGACGGTATAAAGGTGTTTGGGGAAGAGCCTCCAAAGCTTACAGCAACTCCTACACCTACAAAAAATCCTAATGCCACTCCTGCTAGCGATGCAAAGATAAAAATATCTTATAAATGCAGTGAAACAAAGGATAGCACTACCACCATAAGGGCATCTATAAAAATAGATAATACCGGTAAATCTCCAATAAACCTGTCCGATATAAAGGTTCGTTATTGGATGACATCCGATAACTCGCAGGGTACATTTGTTTGTGAATGGGCTCAGGTTGGAGAAGAAAATGTAAAAGGTACTTTCAACAGAATTGAAAACCCTGTAAGTGATGCGGATTCATACTATGAAATATCATTTACAAAGGAAGCGGGTATTCTTCCAGGGGGAGGAACAACCAACATTATTCCTTTTAGGATAGAAACAGGCGGTACTTTTAATCAGACAAATGATTATTCATATGATCCCGATATGGCTGCTGCATTAGGGGATAATACAAAAATATCCGGTTATGTCAACGGTGCTTTGAAGTATGGAACAGAGCCTGTTAAGATAGTTCCTTCTGCACCTCCGGGATACAAGATATCCGGTTATATTAACCCGGCTTTCGATTATTCCGATGATGTAGCAGATAAGCTTAAAGCAGGTTTTAAGATAGAGATACTGGATTCTGACAAATATGCAATTACAGACAGCAATGGGTATTTTGAAATAACCGGTGTTGAAGCAAATGAATATGGTTATACATTAGAAATCAGTAAATTAAATTATCTTAAAAGAAATAAAGTCATAGCATCATTGAATGGCGATGTTGAGATAGCTTCCGAAGAAACACCTTTGGCACTATGGCCGGGTGACATGGCGAAGAACGGCGTTCAGGACAATGCAATAAACATAAGCGATATAATTGAAATCTCAAAGGTGTTCAATTCAACGCCTCAGGATTCAAAATACAAGGAAGAATTGGATATTAATCTGGATAATGCAATAAACCTTAAGGATGTAATACTTATTGCAAAATATTTTAACAAGGTTTCAAGTGATTATCCTATGTAAATTAAAAACATTATTGATCTAAATTTATAAGAACAAGCTTGCAGCCATAGGTTGCAAGCTTGTTTTATCATTATGATGGGGCAACAAAAATTATGTTTTACGTATATCTTGGTTTAGCCAATAGTAGAATTATGGTCTATATTTCTATCTCTATTTCAGTACCCAGTCTTTATTTAGAAACTTCAAAATGTTTTTAGCAAGTACTTTTTGACCGGCAGCGGAAGGATGTATTCCATCATTTTGCATGAGTCCTTTTTCTTTGTATGTGTACTCTAACAACGATGGCATCACAGGGATATTAAGTTCTTTGCCTACATCATTATAAATATTAGCAAATTTATCCAAATAACTTTTGCTTATACCCGGAATACCTTCAGGGATTTCCATGGCCATTAATGCAACTTTTATATTTTTCCGCTGAATGCTCTTTACTATCTGCTTCAGTTTTCTTTTGATTTCATCAGTTGGGATACCACTGAAAGCATGAAATGCACCGGGGGAGCTAATAGAGTAAGGAATCAGAGCTATAGTAATTATAGAAACTATATATATTTTTATCATTTGTACAATAGCTTGAAATATTTAATTATCTGTAGTATAATCCTGAGTTTGACACTTGAAGAGTAAGATAAGCTTGAAATCCGTTGGTAATATTGGGCTTCAAGCTTCTTAATATTTAGAAAAAAGTGAGCAATGTCATTGCCTTTTTGTTATC
>Ga0255341_1002732_pt1 | contig 21313 bp, 21 predicted proteins | sample wastewater_treat_8_FD_192418 | JGI IMG/M metagenome (GOLD analysis project Ga0255341, IMG submission 192418) | Wastewater microbial communities from Lulu Island WWTP, Vancouver, Canada - plant12 | ecosystem: Engineered > WWTP > Wastewater > Unclassified | place: Canada: Vancouver, British...
CGCGCTTGACTTAACTGGCTCACCTTTCGAGGCGCAGGTGCGTGCCTTCCGGCGCAGCCAAATTGCGGGTATCCTAGCTTATTTAAAAGAGAATCAAACTCAATTTTTCCAAGGAGAAAAGAACACATGAAAAAACGATGGTTATGGCTGGTACTTCTAATCAGTTTGCTGCTCTCGGCATGCTCTAACCCAACCGTGACGCAGCCTGCTACGCAATCCCTTACCGAGCTGCCAACGGACAACACCCCTGCGCTGACCCTCACGGATGCTTTGGGGCGCACCGTTACGCTTCCAGCGTTGCCGCAGCGCATCGTGGTGACGGGCAAAGCTTCGCTGATGGTGCTGGATGCGATGTACATGTTCCCCGAAGCGCGAGAGCGTGTTGTCGCTTTTGAGGATATTTCTCAGGGCGATGTCAACTTTATCTCGCTGCTAGACCAAAATTATGCCGAGAAGGCTTGGTTAGAGCGCGATGCCGGCGTGGAACAGTTTGTCACGGCTGAGCCGGACTTGGTAGTGATGAAGAGTAGTAATGCCGAAAAATACGGCGCTCCCATCGAGGCGATCAATATCCCTGTGGTGTATGTGGATTTTGAAACCCCTGAGCAATATACGCGGGACCTGGGCATCTTAGGTCAGATTTTTGGCAATCTAAACCGTGCTGAGGAATTGGTGGCATATTATCAAGGCAGAGTGGATGCAATCACTGCAGCGCTACCAGCCGAGGCATCCCGCCCGAGTACGCTTCTGCTCCAATACGCAGTCAAAGATGGTGCTGTGGCTTTTACAGTGCCCCCGCTGAGCTGGATGCAAACTCGCTTAGTCGAAATGGCAGGTGGCAGTGTGGCTTGGCAGGATGTGCAAGCCAGCTCTGGCTGGACCACCGTCACCATCGAGCAAATTGCCGTTTGGGATCCGGATGTGATCTTGATCGTGGCGTATAATGATGACCCCAGCGCCGTAGTTGCCTCGCTCAAGGAGGACGCACAATGGAAAACCTTGCGTGCTGTCCAGAACGGCAAGCTTCTAGGCTTCCCCAAAGACCTTTATAGCTGGGATCAACCCGATACACGCTGGGCTTTAGGGCTGCAGTGGCTCGCCACGGTGCTGCATCCGGAGCAGTTCAAGCCAGAAGCGTTAATGCTGGCGGTGCAGGACTTTTATCAGTTTGCCTATGGCATGGACGCGCAAGCTTTTGACGCCTATATCAAGCCCGCCTTGCAAGGAGATATGCCTTGAGCCAATCTGCTCTAACAGAGAGCGTTGACTCCAACCCGCCTAAGCGCAGTTGGATTTGGTTTGGGCTAATTGGCGGGTTGGTGCTGATTTTTGTGCTCTCGCTTTCTTTGGGGCGCTACCCGCAAACCGGCTTTGTAAGCCTTACGCAGCTGCGCGAGAACGAACTCGCTAAACTGCTGGTTTTTAATGTGCGCCTGCCACGCCTCCTCACCGCCCTGCTGCTCGGGATGGTGATGGCTTCGGCTGGAACGGTCTTCCAGATGATTTTTGCTAACCCCTTAGTCGAGCCCGGATTTTTAGGTGTTTCCCAAGGAGCAGCATTCGGCGCAGCTCTAGGCATCGTCTTTCTCGGAGCGTCATCCGTAGCGGTGCAAGGGCTGGCGATTGTTTTTGCTTTCCTTGGGTTAGGCTTTTCGTATCTATTGGCGCAGCGCATGCGCATTGGCGATTGGTTGCTGCGCTTGGTGTTGGCGGGGATTGCAGTCTCGGCACTTTTTTCGGCTGGCGTGGGCATCATCAAGTTTATGGCTGACCCCATGCGGCAGCTGCCAGAAATCACCTTTTGGATGCTGGGCGGTTTGGCGAGCATTACCTGGACGAAGTTTCTTTCCATCCTGCCAGCTTGCCTCGTGGGGCTGGCGATTATGCTGATATTTCGTTGGCGACTGAACCTGCTAGCTCTGGAGGAGACTACCGCGTTTTCGTTAGGTGCTGCGCCACGGCGCGAACGCTTGCTGCTGATGACGGCTGCCGTCCTGGCAACGGCGGCGATTATCTCCGTGGCGGGCATCGTCAGCTGGGTGGGGTTGATCATGCCGCATATTGCCCGCGGGCTTTTTGGCTCTGATACGCGCCGCAGCTTGCCGGCTGCAATGCTCTTAGGCGGAATCTTTGCTATATTATGTGATGACATGGCGCGCCTGCTTATCATTGGCGAAATTCCCCTTGGGATCCTCACCTCACTTTTAGGTGCGTTGATATTTGTGATTCTAATGGCACGGCGCAAACAGGCGGTGGTGGCATGAGCGAATCCTTGCTTAGCTTTGAAGGTGTTACTTTTGGCTATTCCCACCAGCGCCAAATTTTCTCTGATTTGAACTATGACCTCGAGAAGGGGAGCTTGGCTGTGCTTTTAGGTCCCAACGGCGCCGGTAAGACCACGCTGCTCTATATGGCATTAGGGTGGCTGCAACCGAATGCGGGTAAGGTGAGCCTCAGTGGCAAACGCTTGCAAAGTTACAGCCGCGGGGAGCTGGGGAGGAAAATTTCACTCGTGCCTCAAGCAGAACATTTACCCTACACCTACTCGGTGTTGGAGTATGTCCAATTTGGACGCGCGCCGCATCTGACGATAGTCGAAATGCCGGGGCAGAAAGACCATCGCGTGGCACGAGAGGCATTGGCACGTGCTGGGATTTCTGCACTTGCCGATGCGCCCATGGATAAGCTTAGCAGCGGTGAACGGCAGTTAGCCGTAGTGGCACGTGCACTAGCGCAGGAGCCGGAGATACTGCTCTTGGATGAACCCACAGCGCACTTAGACCTGGGCAACCAATACCGCTTACTGCAGACGCTCAAAGAGCTGAACCGTGCGGGCGTTACCATCCTGATGACCACTCACGACCCGCAGATTGCCCTGACGATTAGCACACAAACCGTGTTGGTGGAGGGAAACGGCAAAGTGCGCGTGGGCACTGCGGAGCAGATTATCACTGCTGAGACCCTTACGCATCTGTATCATCTCCCAGCGGGGGCTATCGAAATTCGCCCCAACAGACCAACTATCTGGCTGCGGCAGCTTTGAGAGATGAAGTAAGGTTACTTGTAATGATCTTTGCAGTCCAAGAATAGGAATTGGTCAATAGAAGATCTGGTAATCGTGCATAAACTTACTTGGCAAGTCGAAAGTAAAAAGTATGAAAAGAGGGCGTAGCCCTCTTTACAAGAACCATCCCTTCCCCAGCATATATATGCAAAATTTAAAATATTCTAAAGAGCTAGGGAAGGGCAGGGTTAGGGCTGAATTATTCTTTGGCGACTAATTCTTGAGCAGCTGCATAAACTCTGCAGCGGTAATCCCCTGAGCTAACGGCTGGCTGAAATCTTGATGAGCGTCAACAACATTCTGAACGGGGACCGCTAAGCTGGCGTCTCCTAAGAGAATAGCCCCGACAAGCTTGCCTTCGTGGAAGACAAAGCTGGCATAATTCCCATTCGTCTGCTGCGCCAAGACTTTATCACCCTCTTGCGCTGTAATCTGACCGATGCTGAAGAGGTCAATCCCCAGCACTTTCAACCTGGCAGAGGGCGGATCCTCATTAAAGATTTTTTCATGGTTAACTGCGTTGTGACCTGCGATGGCGCCTTCCTTTTTGGAAGGGATCCACAAGCCATACAGCCTGCCGTGGAACTCGGCATTATCGCCAGCAGCGTAGATTTGTGGGTCTGACGTGCACATGTGCTCATCTACAATTATGCCGCGATTAACTGCTACCCCGGCTTGGTGCGCCAATTCTAAATTGGGGGTCACGCCGGCGCTGATCACCACCAGATCTGCGGGAAGCTCGCGTCCATCTTCTAGATGCACAGCGCGCACATACCCATCTCCTACGAAAGATTGCGTGCGTGCCCCAACGATCACTTGAATGCCCATGGCTTCGATTTTGGCTTGCAGGATGTGGCTAGCAGCCTCATCCAACTGGCGCGGAAGCAGCCAAGCCAAACTCTCCACCACTGTAACTTTAGCGCCACGCCGCGAGATCGCACCAGCGACCTCCAGCCCGAGTAAACCTCCACCGATGCAGACTACGTTGATCGGTTGTGCCATAGCTGCAAGGATGGCGTTTGCATCCTCTAAGGTGCGCAGGGTCTGCACCCCCGCGGTTTGAGCGCCCGCGATCGGCGGAACGAACGGATGTGCGCCGTTGGTCAGGAGCAGCGTGTCATAAGCGAACTCGCGACCATCCGCAAGGCGCACTATCTTTTGCATTGGGTCAACCGTGGTTACGGGACTGTTGAGGTAGAGTTCGATTTGGTTTTCCTGATACCAGGATTGGGGATGCAGGTCGAGTTTATCGAGGTTAACTTCGCCAGCCAAGTAACGTGTCAGGTTCATACGGGAATAAGGTAAGTGGGCTTCATCGGAAAGCAGCGTGACTGTGCCGTTGGACTTATCATCGCGGATAGCTTCTGCTGCGCTCACTCCAGCAATCCCTGCGCCTACAATGACAACGCGCTGAACCGGAGAAGCGTTGCTCTTAAAGTGTACGCGTTCAGCGCCGCACTGCGGACACGTCTCTGGCGGTTCGCTGCCGCGATATTCATTTCCACAAACATCACACTTCCAGATTTTGGCTTGCTCTGAATTGCTCATAATAACCTCACAAATATAATATATACTTACAAGAGTTTACTCTGCTAATTCGATTCTTTCCACAGCCAGTAGAAGCTTACGAAAAAATAATCCCTGGTTTCACCTGATATAATTTTCATACCTTAAGAATTGGTGAGAATAATCTGAGGAGATCGTTATGCCACGAGAAGCGCTCAGTACGGTTTGGCTGTTGGGTGGATACTTTGTGCTCATCATGCTGATGGGGATTTTTGTGACGCGCATCCAAAAAATGCGTGGCATCAAATCGCAGCCAGCCATATTAGGCGCGCTTTTTTGGACGATCGGGATGATTGCCTATGCTATATTAGGCAACAACGAGATGTCTGACCCACTCATGTTCATTACCATCAGCGTCATCATTCCGCTAATTTACTTGGTGATGGTTTTAGTGGCACTGCTCTCACGCAAGTATCATTGGAAAAACGATTCAGATCCCAAAATAGCCCTGCGTTACTTGGCAGTGTTCCTCGTGCTCGTCTTTGTGTACGCCGTTGGTCTGGCGCTAGTATAAGCATGGGCTCACCTGCGTTTCGCTGTGAATTTCCTTTACTTTAGCATTCGTTAACTTAAAAAAGTAGAGGGTTGAAAATGTTTGATTCATCAAACTGAAAAACTACTGATTCAACAAGATCACAATTTGTCTAAAGCCCCACCCCTTTGATTCCCCTCCCCAGCGTCTGGGTCCAGATAAGATCTGTGCACCGAATGCTGGTGAGGGGAAAAATGCTTGAAGGCTGGAGGCAGCTAGCCGCCCCCGCCTTCAAAAGAACCACCCTCTCCCAGCAGATTGACTTCAACACGAACGTGATTCAGGGCTGGGAGAGGGCAGGGTGAGGGCACATTGTAAGAATATTTTTTGAAAAATCTGGAGTCATTGATTAATTAACATTTCTACAACTCTCAAAAGTAAAATATTGCGTAGCCGGATTCTTCCACAAGAGTATAATGGAGCCTTGAACTTATGATTTTGGAGAACATTGATGGCAACTGAAGAAATTGCACAGCCAAAAAGTACCGTTGTTGATTGGCTCTTGCGCGTAGTGAAAGGCGTATTGGTTGGGGTTGGGTTTATCACGCCCGGGCTCTCAGGCGGCGTGTTAGCGGTAGTCTTTGGCATATACGAGCCGTTGATGCGCTGGTTGGGGAACCTGCGCGAGAAATTCTTGCAAAACTTAGTCTACTTTATCCCTGTGGGCATCGGCGGTGCACTGGGTGTGGTAGCTTTTTCCGCGGTGGTGGACTGGGCTTTTGCAAATTACGCCGCGCAATTCACCTGGCTGTTTATCGGTTTTATCAGCGGTACATTTCCATCGTTGCTGAAGACCTCTGGCAAAGAAGGCCGCAAGCCCTGGCATGGGGCTCTCTTGGTGGTAATGGCAGCTCTGACGGTGTTTGCCATGCGCACCTTAGAAAACAGCAGCTTTTCGCAGCTCACGCCGAGCTTTACCAATTGGCTCCTGAGCGGCTTTTTGATGGGTTTGGGTGCTGTGGTGCCCGGTATGAGCCCTTCTAACTTCCTCATCTACTTTGGGCTGTACGATAAAATGGCAGCCGGCATCAGCCGCTTGGACTTTGGGGTCATTATCCCAATCCTAATTGGTGGCGTGCTGTGTGTCTTGATCTTTGCACGCTTGGTCTCTTTGCTCTTCAAGAAGCATTATGCTGTCATGTATCATCTCATCTTGGGCATTGTGGTTGGCTCGACGATTGCGATCATCCCCCGAGGCGTTACTGGCGTAAGTGTGATTGCTGTATGCGCGTTGCTCTTTGTGGTGGGCGCGGTGATCTCTTACCTGCTTGCCAAGCTGGATGAGAAATACGCCCGCGAGCCAGCTTTCTAAACTAAATCAATTTTGCTTTTTTGGCGCTCAGCTTTACAGCTGGGCGCTTATTGATGTGATGCCCCCTGATAGAAGGATAATTGTTGCAGAATTTGTTGAGGCAATTTCTCCATTCTGCATAATTATCCGTTAAAATTAAGACATGTTGAAAAGAGGTATGCTATGCAGCGAGATTTAGATAAAGCCGATTGGGCCGTCGGGCTGATGCAGAACCGTCAGTCTGTCCGCCGATTTAAAGACGACCCTATCCCCGAAGAAATTTTATACGAAGTCCTTGCTGCAGGTATCAACAGCGCCACAGGTGGCAATTTACAGCCTTACTCCATCATTGTGGAACGCAGCCGCATTCAGAGCCAGCAGCTCAGCAAGCTGTGTGGGGATCAACCCTTCATCGCGCAAGCCCCGGTGAACCTGATATTCTGTTTGGATTGGTACAAGTTGGCTGTCTACAGCCGTGCCAATGACGCGCCCTTCTCTTGCAATAAAAGCTTCCGGCACTATACCATCGCGATGGATGATTTGGTGTGCGCTGCGCAGACCATCGAGACCGCCGCATGGCTCTATGGCATTGGCTCATGCTATGTGGGCACAATTATTGACAACATCCCTGCAGCTGCCAGCATGTACAAGCTGCCTAAACTGGTTGCGCCCATGTTGCTGCTTAGTTTGGGTTACCCCAAGAGCCTGAGCACGCCGCGCAAAAAGTTGGACTATGACATGGTGGTTTTCAACAACAGCTACCCGAATCTTTCTGAACAGAAAATATGTGAAGCCTACGATAGTAAATATACCGGTATGCGCATGACCTTACCTGCCGACCCGCAAAAGCGCCAGGAGATTTTAGCAGAATTCCGCCGAGCACTTCTCACCACCTATCCAGAAGAGCAATGCGATCAGATTATCGCTAAAGCTGATAAAGCGGGCTACATCAGCGAGATTCAACGCCGCTTTGGGCTGCACTACCACGCTGCCGATATGCTAACACCGGAAGTGCTGGAAGGGCTAGCAAGCCAAGGCATTTATCCTTGCTATGGTTTGATGGAGCAATAATTACATGGCGGGGTCAAGACCTGACCCGTACACAAGTACAATCTAAAAGTTGGTAATATGATTGTCAATGAAGTGCAAGCCAAGAGCATTCTTTCCAAGTCCCAGGTGTTCCCCTACACGATAAATGCCTACACCGGCTGTGAGCACGCTTGCAGCTATTGCTATGCGCGCTTCATGCGCCGCTTTAGTGGGCATAAAGAACTCTGGGGCGCCTTTGTGGACGTCAAAGTGAACGCACCGCAGCTGCTGGCTAAGCAAATCCAGCACAAGACGCCCGCCCGCGTGTGGGTCAGCGGGGTGTGTGACCCCTACCAACCCTTGGAAACCAAATACCGCCTCACGCGGCAGTGCCTGGAGATCTTGATCGCGAACCACTGGCCCGTCTCGGTGCAGACCAAATCGCCCCTTGTGACGCGGGATATCGATCTCCTGCGCAAGGGCGAGGGCGTAGAAGTGGGGCTGAGCATCGCCACCGCTGATGAGCATATCCGGCAGATTTTTGAGCCGCATGCGCCTTCAATCCCCAGCCGCATCGCGGCGCTGCAGGCGCTGCACGAGGCTGGCATTCACACATTCGTGATGATTGCGCCGATACTGCCCGGTGCGGAGGACTTGCCAGAGATGCTAGCCGGCAATGCCGACTCGGTGCTGGTGGACCGCATGAATTACCACTATGCCGACTGGATTTACCGCAAGTATGGCTTGGAGCGCTACCTCACCGAGGAATACTTTGATACCGTTTCCGCGCTGCTCAAAAGCCAGCTGCACACCAGCACGGATGTGGAAATCGTCGGCTAAGCGGAGGCTTCTTTCCAGCGGACCGCAGCGGTAAACGCTTCCGTGCCCTGCGTCAGGTTTTTGCCCGAGAGGGCAAAAGCGCTAGGCTGCCCGTCCAGCGAAGCTACCCTCACAACCACTTCATCCTCGGGGTGGATTTCGCGATCGTAATTGATTTGCAACGTTTCGAGCCAGTGCTCCTGATGCCAAGAGGTGGGGAAAGAATCGCACACCCACTCAATATAGCGCGCGTTATTGACGTGCCCGACCACGTCGATGGCTGAGTAGCCGGCACGCAAGTTCAGCCTTTCCTCACCATCTGCGGGCGGAGTGAGCTTTTCCAGCGGCTCGGCTAAAGCTTGGCGGTCCGGGTTTTGCGGCAGGTTCAGCTGCAAGGCGGAAGGCGGCGCCAGCCGGCGGGTCTGCATGTTCATCATCAGCCAAGCTGATGTAGCTGCGGTGAGCAGTTCGCCCTGCGCGCTTAGGATTTCGTAGTCGCGGATGAAGAAGAGCTTCTGCTGGATGGTCTTGGGCCAGGTGCGGATGGTGATCTGCTCTTCCACACGTGGAAAGCGCAAAAACTGGAACTTCATGCGTGAAAGCACCCACACCAACCCCTGGTCGAGCAGCGCTTGGTAGCCTTCGCCCAAAAGGTCAATGTGCTTATTAGCTGCTGCGGTCATGTGCTGCTGAAACGCTGAAGGCTTCCAGCGCAAGTTGGCGTCGCATTCATAAGTCGGGATGGTTAAAGTTTCTTCGTATGTGGAATGATTTTTGCTTAGCATTTCTTTCCCAATCAGGTTAAAGTGCACAAATCATAGCCCAGGAAGCCAAAATTGGCGAGGGCTTTGCCACTATATGTAGAATGATTTTTTTCCAAGTAATATTAATGCATCTGCGTAGTAAACAAGGTCTTTATTAGAGTTTGCCTTGCCATTGTTGAAAAAAAGAATAACTGTGATTGCTGGCAAATATCTCGTATAATTGACAAACGGGCTTTCCGCTGCAGCATCATGTGCGGAGAGTTCATTTTTATCGTCTTTCTCTGGAGGAAAATGGGCATAGTACTGGAAGTATGCAACTTGGTAAAGAAATACAACGGTAACGTTGCAGTTGATAAAATCTCCTTTGATATTGAGGATGGTGAGATTTTTAGTTTGCTTGGCCCCAATGGCGCTGGCAAGACGACCACCATTTCCATCCTATCCACACTCTTAACGCCTACCGAAGGCTCCGCCACAATTTTTGGTTATTCGCTCACCAAGCAACCGATGGAAGTAAAAAAGTTGATAGGGGTTGTTCCGCAGGAAATTGCGCTCTATGACGATTTGAGCGCGCTCGAGAACCTGAACTTTTGGGGTGAGATGTACGGCTTGACCGGAAAAGCGCTGAAAACCCGCGTAAGTGAAGTACTGGAGCAAATCGGGCTGACAGATCGTGCCAAGGATCGGGTGAAGACATACTCTGGAGGTATGAAGCGCCGGGTAAATATTGGCGTGGGATTGCTCCACAAACCGCGTTTGCTTTTTATGGATGAGCCGACGGTCGGCATCGATCCCCAATCCAGGCGGGCAATCCTGGATTCGGTCAAGGCGCTGAACACAGCTGGTATGACTATCCTATACACCACACATTATATGGAAGAAGCGCAGGAGCTCTCCGACCGAGTTGGGATCATCGACCATGGCAAGCTGATTGCGCTCGGAACTCAGGCGGAACTAACCGCGCAGGTCGGGGAGATGGATACGCTTATTCTCCATGTGGGCGAAAATGAGGACCCGGAGCACTTGGCGCAGGGGTTGAGGACTGTGCAGGGTGTATTCCAAGCCAACCCAAGTGACCATGAAGTGGCACTGGTGACCCCCTCAGCAGAGGAAGTGCTTGCGCCGGTTGTCTCCCGGGCAAACGAGCTGGGGATCAAGATTCATTCTGTGGATATCCGTGAGCCTAACTTAGAGGCAGTCTTTCTGCACCTAACCGGGCGCGCATTGAGGGATTGATGCTATGAACCTGCGTAAATTTTTCCTCATAGCATTGAAAGACCTGCGGCTAATCTTACGTGATCCGACCGGGCTGGTCTTCATGCTGCTGGCGCCTTTTGCGCTAACGCTCGGTATGGGTGCGCTTACTGGTAGGTTTTCTGGGTCCCCCCAGTTCGGCATTAGCCAAATCCCAGTGGTAATTGTGAACCAAGACAGCGGCGAGCTTGGGCAGGTTCTGGTGGATGTGTTCACTTCAGAGGAGTTAAACGAATTGGTCCTGGTGGACTTACGCTCTGACCCAACTGAAGCCCGTACTCTGGTGGATCAGGATAAAACTGCAGCAGCTATCATCGTTCCCGAAGGATTTAGCGCTAGCATCTTTTCAGCAGAGAGCGCTACTGCCGTAGTTCCAATCGAATTTTATGAGAACCCTACCCGCCAAACCTCCACAGGTATCGCGCGGTCGATCCTGGAGAGTTTTCTAAATGAGGTGGAAATCAGTAGAGTTTCTAGCAAGCTGATCGTTGGCCAGCTGCTAGCCTCTGGCGCCATCCAACCAGAACAAGCCGCAGCGCTTGGCGCGGTGGTAGGCCGTGAAGTGGCGACGAATACCTCCCGCAACGCTTCTGTCCGGCTTATTTCTGGCACGGCGGAAAGCTCAAATATCAAATTCGACGTGCTGGCGTACATGGCCCCTGGCATGGCGATGCTATTTTTAATGTATACCATTACGCTCGGCGGGCGTTCACTGTTGGTGGAGGCCCGCGCAGGAACGCTGGCACGAATGCTTATCTCCCCGACCAATGCGGGTTTTATTTTGGGAGGAAAGGGTTTTGGCATTTTCCTTACCGCAGTGACGCAGCTGGTAATTGTTATCGGGGGCACTTCTCTCTTGTTCCGGTTGCAATGGGGGGATTGGTTGGGCGTAGCGCTACTCATCCTGGCAGCAGCATTTGGCGCCTCTGGCTGGGGAATCCTGATGGCGGCTGTGCTAAAGACTCCCGGCCAGGTGGCAATTACCGGCTCTGCGATCGCATTGTTGTTTGGTATTTTAGGCGGAAGCTTTTTTGATATTAGCATGCTGCCGGGGTGGGTGCGCAGTTTGAGCATGCTTACGCCAAACAGCTGGGCGAATGAAGGTTTCCGCATCCTAAGTATGGGCGGAAGATTGGGCGCGATTCAAACCCATCTTACGGTATTGGTCGTGATGGGTGTGGCGCTTTATGGAGTCGGGACAGTCATGCTGAGCCGGCGCGGATTGATGGCGAAGTGAGGCACGGCGGGATGAAAAAGTTTTTTGCGATCTTCAAAAAAGATACCATTTTGCGCTTCACGAGTCCAATGGAGTGGCTCTTCTTCCTGGTTTTGCCGATCGTGTTTATCTTTGTCATTAGCGGAGGCACAACGCAAAGCGAAGACCCACGCTTAAAACTGACGGTGGTGGATCAGGCGAGTTCAACGCTTTCCGGAGCGCTGGTCGATGAGTTGGAGAAGTCTAACGCTGTAAAACCTGTGCTTGTGGATTACGACATGGCGATCAGTGAGTTTGAGCAGCTTAAGGTTTCTGCTGTTCTGATTATCCCTGCGGAATTCAACGATATGACCCTCAACGCCGGGAAAGCTTCTCTTGAGCTGCGCAAACAGCCTAATACGCTGAACGGATTGGCAGTCGAGCAGGCAGTTCAACTGGCGGTCAGCCGGGTGACAAGCCTGGCGGAGGTGGCGCGGGTGAGCACTGAATATGCGGCAAAATATCAACCCTTCGCGACAGAGGCGGAAAGACAGGCTTTCTATGAGCAGGCTTTCATGCAAGCCCGAACTTCGCTTGCGGAAGAGCCGGAAAGGCTCACGACTGTCGTAGGCAGCACAGAAGACCCGATTCACTATGATCCTAAAGCCAACAGCACAGCTGGGCAGATTATCACTTGGGTGTTCATCCCACTCATTGGACTCTCAGCGATGTTTGCCTATGAGCGCGACAAAGGAACGCTGCGGCGACTTTTTGTTACACCCACTTCCAAAGCCACCTACCTAGGCGCGACAATTCTTGGGCAGGTACTGATCGCCTTGGTACAAATGACGCTCTTGGTTGTTTTTGGAAGCCTGGTAATGAAATTGAACTGGGGGCAGTCTCCTGCCGGGCTGGCGATGGTGATGGTCGCTTCGGCGCTTTGTGCAGCATCACTGGGCACCATGCTGGGTACTTTTGTCCGGAGCGAATCCCAGGCAAATGGGCTCTCGATCATGATAGGGATGCTTTTGGCAATGATGGGTGGATGCTGGTACCCGATTGAGCTCTTTCCTGTTGGCATTCGCAACGCAGCGCAGGCATTGCCAACTTATTGGGCAATGCAAGGCTTTTTAGATATCGCAGTGCGCGGGCAAGGTCCAGTTGGCGTGGCGCAAGAGTGCACGGTGTTGCTCGGTTTCGCGTTGGTCTTCTTTACAATTGGCATCCTGAACTTCAAGTACGATTGAAAGGCTTCAGAGTTACCAGAAATAACAAATCGTAGGCGGCCGAAGCGGAAAATCCTGGACGCTGGATTTAATAGGAATGCAGCAGCTCGGCGCCGGCGGCTATCATTTTCTGCCGGGCTGCCACGCCGCTCTCTGGCGTCACCGGCCGGGTGCCGGCGGAGATGACGCTCACGGCGAAGCCCTCGGCGAGTGCGTCCAGCACGGTGGCAAGCACGCACACGTCCTCCGCTAACCCGCCCACGATGACCTGCTGGATGCCGGCTTTACGCAGATGAACGGCCAAGCCGGTCTGGTCAAACGCGGAGTTTTGGTCCTGGTCGAAGCGTGTGCCCTTGGTGACGATCACCGGCTCGGGCGGGATGTGCAGCCCAGGGTGGAAAGCGGCACCTGGTGTATCCTGCAGGCAGTGCACTGGCCAAAGCCCGCCTTCCTCAGCAAAGCTGGGGTGATGCTTGGGGTGCCAGTCGCGGCTCAGGTAAACTGGCGTGCCGGATCCTGCGGCTGCGTCGATCCACGCGTTGAGCACCGGCACCACCTGATCGCCTTCCACAATGGGCAGCGCGCCGCCTGGACAGAAATCATTTTGGACGTCAATAATCAAGAGGGCATCCCCTGGTTGAAAGGCAAAATTGAGCTCGCTCATCTTAATCCTCCTCTGAGAATCGTCGTTGCGTTTCCTGTTGATATTCCTGCAGCGCCGGAGAAATAGCTACGGGGTATGGCTCTGCAGCTTTCTCGAGCGCTAACAGCGCTTTGGGCAAGCGTGCCACCTGCTCCCGTGCGTAAGCTTGCGCCTGCGGTAAGCTCACCTCAACAGCTTGCAGGCGGTACCCCCCTCGCATGACGGGCATGAGCAGCGGACGCCCGGGGAGGTGTTCCTCAGCGCGGGCGATGGTATCCCCTACGTCCTGGCTGCCCTGGGCTAGGCGGAAAACCTGCTTGCGCCCAGCCAGGACCGTACGGGTTGAGGAGAGCTTGACGCGCCCATGACCAGCATATTCCGTTAGCTTATAAGCGATATCCAGGCTGGGCACGTCTTTGGAGACACCCATTGCCGTTCCAACGCCAAACCCGTCGATGGTTGCGCCAGCCGCCAGCAGCTTCTCGATCTTATATTCATCCAACCCGCCGCTGGCAAAGATTTGCACCTGCTGCAAGCCAGCTTCATCCAGCATCTGCCGTGCTTGGCAGGAAAGCGCGACGAGGTCGCCGGAATCGAGGCGGATACCGGCCACCTGGAAGTCCGCACCAAGCTCGCGGGCTAGCTCGATCACATGTTGCACGCCCTTCACGCTGCCATAGGTATCCGCGATCAAGTAAGTTTTGGGGTAAAACTGCGTGAAAGCGCGGAAGGCTTCCAGCTCGGTGTCATGCGCCTGCACGTAGGAGTGCGCCATGGTGCCGGAGACCGCAATGCCATACTCCCGGCCGGCTAGGACGTTTGAGGTGGCGTTGACCCCGCCAATGAAGAAGGCGCGAGCACCTTTCACAGCCGCGTCCACGCCATGAATACGGCGGGCGCCAAAATCGACCACCGCGCGCCCGCCGGCAGCCTGAACTGTGCGCTGGGCTTTAGTCGCCAGCAGCGTTTGGATGTGAATCTGGTTCATCAGATAGGTCTCGATGAATTGGCATTCCGGCAAAGGCGCTACCACTTCGAGGATAGGTTCATCGGCAAAGAAAGGCGTACCCTCGGGGAGGGCGTAAACCTCGCCCGTGAAGCGGAACTTGCGCAGCGACTCGATAAATTGGGGTTTGAAGAGCGGCAGGGTGGAGAGGTAATCTAGAGCAGCTTGGTCAAAGCGCAAATTCTCGAGGTAATCCAGCACCGTGCACAAGCCCGCCGCCAGCAGAAAGTTGCGCTCCTGGGGCAGCTTACCCACCGAAAGCGTGAAAACCGCCTGGTCCAGCATGCCCTCGGCTTCATAAGCCTGCATCATGGTCAGCTCGTAGAGGTCCGTGAAAAGCGCCTGCCGGGCGTATTCCTCGCGCAGGCGGATGATCTCGGGCAGGAGCTGCGCATAGAAGTCGTAATCCTCGCGGCTATACAGTACAAAGCGCACGCACTGCACGGAAGAGAGCTGCTCAGCCTCATCCAACACCGTGTGGATGGCGATGCGGGCAGCTTCAGAGAAAGGATAACCGAAAATGCCTGTGGAGATGGCGGGGAAGGCGACAGAGGCTAAGCCTTCTTTCTCCGCTAAACGCAGGGCGTTGCGATAGCACGCCGCAAGTAGCGCCTCTGCTGGGCTATCCACGCCGTAAACCGGGCCTAAGCAATGGATGACGGCGCGGTTGGGCAGGTTGAAGGCTGGCGTGATCACAGCCTGCCCGGGCTGGATAGGCGCGAAAGGCCGGCAAGCCTCGGCTAAGCGCGGGCCCGCGGCGCGGTGGATCGCGCCCGCTACGCCACCGCCCGGCAGCAACTCGGCGTTGGCAGCATTGACCACAACGTCCATATCCGGCTGGCGGGTGATATCGCCTTGTACGCATTCGATTTGAAGATGCTTATAGTTAACAACCACCATACGTAAAAGCCTCCTGTTTCGTTACAACAATGACGCTATTGGGATTATACCCTGCAGGAGCAGGCAGAGAATTTCGGTTTACCCCTCACAGACTTAAAAAAAAGAGGCTCTACATGTTTGCAGAACCTCTTATGGTTAGCCTTTTAGACCTAATTGACTTCAATCTGGGTGTACGCTGGGATGATGTTTCCGTCCAAATCGCTCACCAAAAAGCCCACCAGATATTGACCGGCAGGGGCGTAAACCTGCTCCCAAGCGAAGGGCTCGGTGCCAAAGGTCAGCGTCTCTCCGTCGGTATAAGACGTTCTGCTCACCTTGCCTGAAGCATCCAGGTCCAGCCAGCGGTTGGAAACAGTGAACGTATCGCCGGCTTGCGGCGTAATTTCAGATGGCTGCGAAGCAGTCTGACCGCCTTTGAAGCCAAACACCTGGAAAAGCTGGCCTTTCTTGAAGTACAGCTGAGCACTGCGCTGCTCCCCAGTTGATCCGAATGTGTACGTGCCTTCCACTGCGTAGGTCGCTTCTGCTGCACTGGCGCCGTAAGAGACCGGGTTGAACAGCGCTACAACGGATTGGTCACCATCGGTGATGGAGAAAAGCACCGGCTCGAACTCAAAATTCATGCGGAAAGTATCGCTTTCGGGCCATGAGGGGTAGTATACGCCGTTCAAGGATTCCGACTGTGGGCTTTCCAAATAGTCCGTATCCGCAACGAGAATGCTGTTGGATTCTTGATCATACAGCCCGGTGAAAAGGTAGATGTAACCGATATTGGTGCCGCTAATCTCTGCGCTGAGTGAAATCGACTCCCCTGGTGACACGCTCTTAGCTGAAGCCTGGATCGGAGAGACCGTGATCTGCCCGAGTCCGGGTGCGCGGGTGATCGCCGAGCTAGGAGGCGTGACAGGTTCTGCAGCATCAGCGGAGAAGCTGCGGTTGTTATAGTGGTATGCGAGAAAATCATCCCAGAGTGAAACCTGGGTGAAGCGATCCGCCAGGATGGTGTAGGACTGCATGCCGGTCATGCGGTTGGAGTAGAGTGATGAATTAGGAAAGTAAATAGCAATGCCGGTTGCGCCAGGTTTATCTGCGCCGTGTTTCTCGGCCACGATGACCGATTTCAAAGCGTCCAGAACAGCATTTGCAGACTGACGCAAGGTCGCATTGTTCCCGGTTTTCTTAGTCGAAAGCTGAACGAAATGGCCCAGATCAATGTAAGATGGGGGCACCTGATTTCCGAAGATGCTAGTGAAGGATTGCGCGTAGCTTCTGGCGGTGGCAACGCCTTGCTGATCCACACCTTGCAGGTCAAATGTGAAGGTGTTGAAAGTAGTGATCAACTGAGGCAGGTTATCCAGGTCCACAGCGGTCAGTGTGACAGATTTCTCTAGCTGACCAGCGAGCTGTTCGGCGCTCATGCGGTAGGCGGAGAAAAAGCCGCTTGCTCCAACGTTTTGCTGCAGGAATTCCTGGCGAGCTTGCTCATCCACAATGCGCTCGTCCTGCTGGATGTAAGTATCCACGATGTTGGCAGCCAGGTCGGCAGTGTTGATTGAGGGGTCATAAACCAGCAAGCTGAGAAAAGCTGAATAAGCCCAGCCCAAGCCGGGTTCGGTCTCTTCTGAGGCAACGGCATAGTGGGCATAAGGCTGCAAGGCGGAATAAACCTCTAGCTGGCTCATTAGGCAGGCGTCCATCCCGATCAGGTCCAGCTTCTCGATGCCTGTATTGGATTGAATCTTTGCCAAGGCAGCTTCCAACTCATTGAGGAAGATAGAATCCTCTTGAAATGCGGTGATGAGTGGAGCAGAACCAGCATCACGGGTGCTCGGCGCGGGATCACTCCATCCGCCAGGCCAACCCATGCCATGATCAGAAAGAATCAGCACATATTTATCCGAAGGATAGTTTTCCGCAGCCCACGTAACAAAATCGACCAAGGTGTCTCCGTCAGCCATGTTCACTTCCCCTAAGTCCATAAGCAAGTCTGAACCAATAGTGCTCAGGTCGTCATCATAGGTGACCAGGTAGCGCCGCGCGGAATTCCAGTTTCCGTCGCCGGAGAAACCGCCTTTGAAGCGGTCCATCTGAGTTACGATACGCACGTTATCGGTCGAACCAATCCGTTCCATTTCGTTCATATCGATGAAAATATCCTGCTCCAGGGCCTGGTCGTCGGCATCCTGATAAACCATAACCAGCCATTTGGTATCCGATGTGGCTGCTGATGCGCTGGTTGGACGTGGTGTGCGCGTCGCCAGGACGGAAGTGGGTTCCCCGCCTGTAAAAATATCCCCTCCAGTATCTTCCGGTGTTGGTTCAAGCGAGCCCCCGCCCCTGAAGAATAGAAAATAGATAATCAGCGCGATGATGAGCAGCCCGCCGGAACAGAAACCGCCTTTCCGACTGCTAGTTCGGAACAAACCTCCGCCTGTACCGCCTGTGCCGCCCCCCAAGCTGGAAGTCCCACCACCGGAGGGGGTGCTGCTCGGCCGGCTGGGCGCTTCGGCGCGTTTGGAAGGAGTGGAACCTTTGCGCCGCCTTTGAACATTTACATCTGGGATCTTATCTGCCATCATTTCACCTGTCTTTCTACTAGGCATTTGGTATTTTCTATTATAAATGCCTTTGGAATTGGCGTGCGCCACTTATCCGTTGGAAACAGCGTGGCGCTCTTCCGCGGCATGAACAAAATGATCTTTTTTATATGAGAGTTACGCCCTAAAGCAATTTTAGAGGATATGGGTGATCAGAATCCGGATGCCGATGCTGATGAGAATGACGCCGCCTGCCACGCGCATTATCTTCTCAAATCGAAGCCCCAGGCGATCCCCCACTTGCAAGCCATTAATAGATAGGATCATCGTGACGATGCCGATGATAAGGATAGGCTGTAAGATTTCGACATCGAGCATAGCTAAGCTGAGCCCCACAGCCGAAGCATCGGGCGCTCGTTGCTTAGGAGAGCATGAGCAAGGTCATTTCATCACGAGGATTTACGATCACCTTATCGGAGCTGCGCCCCAAGCCCGAGATCAGCATGCGGATGCCAATCTGTGCTAGCAAACCAAAGGCGACCCAATGGTCATACGTCTGGAGATATCGAGCGATAAAACTGCCTGCCAGCCAGCCAAGCACCGGCAGCATCGCCTGAAAAACGCCGAAATGGAATGCGATTCGCGAGCAGGTGCGGCGGTCCCGGCAAAGGGTGGTGGTGCCAATTGCCAAAGAGACAGCAAACGAATCCATAGCCAGACCGACTGCAATGAAAAGTGTGGTGACAAGGTCTATAAGCGGATAGTTTAAGGCGCTCCCATTTTTATCTATCGGTCATAGACGAAAATTATACTGCGGCTCTCGCCATAAGCCTGAAAAAAGAGCATTCTGAGGGTAAAATTTCATACGTAACGAATTTGAGAAATTGTGTTTCATTTCACCAACAAGGCAAAGGAGAAGCCATGCCCATAAAACATATTAGTGAAGTTCCGAGCGTTTCAGTTCAAGATGCCATAGGCGTGAGCAAGCAAGTGCTGATTTCGGCTGAAGAAGCACCCCATTTTGCCATGCGCTGCTTTACCATCCAGCCAGGCGGCAAAATGCCGCTGCACACCAATACTGTGGAGCATGAGCAATTTGTGCTCAGCGGAAAAGCTGAGGTTACCCTCGGTGCGGAGCACTATGAAGTAAGTCCGGGAAATGTGGTTTTCATCCCTGCCGGCATGCCGCATGCCTATGCCACCATAGGTAAAGAGCCCTTCCGCTTTTTGTGCTCGATCCCGAATTTGGAAGACCACACGACTTATCTGTAAGCTCTGGCATCTTCAGGAAATTATGCTGTAGACATAAACCATTCCCATGGAGAGGTTCACCATGATAGCGCAGCATAGCTAAGATAACTACCTGTGCTATTTTTGTGTGGATTTTTGGTAAATTCCACTGATGAGAGTACAATAACGACCAGCTTTATGCAGAATGGGCTTGCCCATTCAGAAAGAACAGGTCACTTTAAATGTTTGATCAATTTTCACCATTGGTGAATGTGTTGCTGCTCAGCCTAGTCGCCAGCTTAGGCACAGCATTAGGAGGAGCCCTGGCAATTATCCGCCGACCGGGCAGGCGGGCTTATGGGTTTCTCATGGGAATTACTGCTGGCGTGATGATTTGCCTCTCCTTTATGGAGCTGGTCAACGAAGCCTGGGAGCTAGGCGGCCCAAGAGCTGCCACGCTCGGGTTTAGCATTGGCGCGCTTTTTATGCTGACGTTAGACTATCTCGCGCCACATCTGCGCTTTGGGCATATCGAATTTCATGGTCATCACGCTGAAGACTTCACCCAGGCGGATGATGCAAATAGTAATCAGAACATTCCACTGGAGAGTCGGCGCCATAGGCACGGTATGCAATGGCTTAGCCATAAGGACACAGCTGTGGATGCTAAGTTGATCAGTTCGGGACTGCTTTTGGCGATTGGAATCTCGCTGCACAACTTGCCGGAAGGCATTTCTGTCGGTGCCGGTTATATGCACAATCCACAGTTTGGCTTGTTCATTGCCATGGCAATCATGCTGCACAACATCCCTGAGGGCTTAGCTACGGCGTTGCCACTTTCTAAAGGCGGAGCCAAGCGCAGGTATGCTTTAGGCATTGCCGTCCTTTCTGGTTTAGCAGAGCCATTGGGGGCTGTGCTCGCCAGCCTGTTCCTGGGCAGCTTTCAAAACCTCATCCCTGGAGCGTTGGCTTTTGCCGGCGGTGTGATGGTCTACATCACCCTGGATGAGCTTATCCCCTCGGCACGCGAATATGGCAGCGTGCACTGGACCTCGTTAGGGATTATTGTCGGCTCAATCTTTGTTTTCTTACTTTCCGCCTGGATGGGCGTTTAGACAGCATCCCATTGCCAAAGGAAAGCCAAGCCGCGTTTGCCGAAAATCAGGTCATCAAAAATGACTTTCCCGGGCTTTTTAGCGAGCGCCGCGCACACGAACAAGGGCAATAGGTGCTCTTCACGCGGATGGCAATACCGGGCGTAGGGTGCTTCTTCCCAATTGAGCAGCCGCTCCTCTCGTTCTTCGGGCGAAACAACTGGGTTGGCAATCGTATCCATCAGCCAATCCTGAAATGCATCGTTGGCTGGGTCTGGGGAGACCCTATCTCCCCAGGAGAAGGCACGCATATTGTGGAAAGAAAAGCCAGAGCCAACGATGAGGATGTTTTCTGGCAGCAGCTCACGCAGCGCCCTGCCCATGGCAAGATGCTTGGCTGGATCTAAGCCCTGCAGCAACGAAAGCTGGGTGGAAGGGATATCGGCTTTAGGGTACATCAGCTTTAGCGGGATGAAATGGCCATGGTCAAAGCCGCGCACGGGGTCGATCCGCGCTGGTATGCCGTTTTGCTCGAGGATGGCTGCGATGCGCTGTGCTAATTTCGGATCTCCGGGGCCCGGATAATTAATCTGATAAGCCTCTTCCGGGAAGCTATAATAGTCATAAAGCATGGGCGGGTTAGCCGCTCCAAGTAAGGTGGCTTGCCTTTCTTCCCAGTGAGCGCTGATCACCACGATAGCATCCGGCTGATGAAGCTGGCTGGGCAGCTGGTGCATAAAATCAACCATAGCTTTATGACCTGGGTCGCCAAGGATGGGCAGCGGTCCGCCCCCGTGGCTTAAGTAGACGATTTGGGCTTGATTTGCTTCAGGATCAGACATTTTGGCGCTCATTCATGGGGTTATTTTAAATTATACAAGTTTTGTCAAGATTTGTTCTTGATTGTAGACACTCTGCGAATATAAAAAGCAAAGCTGCTCCAGAAAGAACAGCTTTGCTTGAAAAAAACACTTGCTTTAGCCTGTGATTATCCTATTCCGCTTGTAACGTCGCGGTGACGGTCATCTCTTTTCCATCGCGCAGGATGGTGAGCTCCACCTTCTGACCAACTTCCGTCTTATTGAAGATATAAGAGACTAGGTCTTCGTAGGTGCGCACAGGGTTGCCATCGATCGCAGTAATGACATCGCCAAATATGATGA
>Ga0255341_1002755_pt1 | contig 21180 bp, 18 predicted proteins | sample wastewater_treat_8_FD_192418 | JGI IMG/M metagenome (GOLD analysis project Ga0255341, IMG submission 192418) | Wastewater microbial communities from Lulu Island WWTP, Vancouver, Canada - plant12 | ecosystem: Engineered > WWTP > Wastewater > Unclassified | place: Canada: Vancouver, British...
AACGATGGGAGCAAAGCGACGCGTTGGTATATAATGGGATTACGCTACGCTCCATCCCATTATATACCAACGCAAAAACCACAAAGTGTTCGAGAAAAATGTGTCAAGTAATATTGACAAGATCAATGCGTATCAAAACGATTTAAGCACACTATTGAATTCGTCTTCTGGTGGAGCGTTCCTTGCTATCGTAGAAGCATTTTGTAGTCTGTGTGAGGGGGGTACAGCAGTCTATGGTGCTGCCTTTGATGACGAACTGAATGTCGTTCATAAGCGAGTGGAGAAGGTATCGGAGTGTAAGATTTTCAATGGTTCGAAGTATGTCCAGTCTGATATAGGGGGATGTTATTTATCGGTAGAAGAGGATCTTAAGAATGAGATGAATGTATTGTTCTCTGGAACACCGTGTCAGGTAAATGCCCTGAATACTTTTCTGCGGAGGCAGAACTGCCCGACTGAAAACCTTCTTACCATAGATATTCTATGTCATGGCACACCAAGTGCCAGACTGTTAACAGATTATCGGCATTGGCTTGAAAAGTACTATGATTCCAGGTTGATCGAGTTCTCCTTTCGCTATAAAGGCGATGGAACGAAGAGACGTATGAAGTATCCAATGTATGCAAAATTTGAGAATGGAAAGGTACTGGAGGATGCATATACCTTGCGTCTTTATATGAGCCTCTACTTTTCTGGACTCACTTACCGTGACTCCTGTTATAACTGTAAGTTCTCATCAGCAGAAAGATGCAGCGATATCACCATAGGTGACTTCTGGCAGTATGAGAAAGTCATGGGAAAGAAGGAGTTAAGAGGGGGGATGTCCCTAGTGATGGTAAATACAGCGAAGGGAATACGTGTGGCTGAGAAGATGACTGGAGCGTATATGGAAGAGGGTGATGTGGATAAGCTTATGTATATGCGGGAGACATTTGGAGCCACAAATGGGAAAACGGAGGCTGTAGATGCATTTCGAGAGGAATATAAAAATTTCGGTATAGAGTATATTTTGAAGAAATATGCAGGATATAATCTCAAAGGGCGAATAAAGCATATCTTAAAGAAGGGGCTTGTGGCTGTAGGCCTAAGGTGATTACTATAAGAGAAAATATCCTGCCTGAGAAGTGGAAGAAAAAGAACTACAGAAATAATGTGTCACAGAAGTGACAGAATGGGAGGATATTGAGAATGGATCTGTTTTCTAAAAAAGAGGACTGCTGCGGTTGTGGAGCCTGCGTTCAGATATGTCCACGCCATGCAATTTCCATGCGGGAAGATGAATATGGATTTATCTATCCTGTGATCGACGAAAAACTGTGCGTGGAGTGTGGTAGGTGCAAAGCTGTCTGCGGATATCAGAATGATGCCGAAGTGCGGACACCAATAAAATCCTATGCCGTAGCGGATAAAGATAGTGAAAGGCTTAGAAACTCTGCTTCTGGCGGAGCATTTGCTGCGATTGCGGCAGAGGTACTGGAAGAGGGCGGTGTAATATTTGGTGCGGAGATGTGTATGACAGAGGATGGTGTCAAAGTCTGCCACACAATGATCGATAGCATCTTAAGATTACCACAGCTGCAAGGTTCTAAATACGTTCAGAGCGAGATTGGCAATGTGTATAACGAAGCGGTTAGTATGCTTAAGGCTGGGAGAAAGGTACTCTTCTCTGGAACACCATGTCAGATAGCAGGTCTTAAACAGTTCCTGAGCGAGAAGAAGGTTGCAACAAATAACCTCTACACTACCGATCTCATATGTCATGGCGTGCCGAATCAGAGAATGCTCAATGATTATTTGAGCGTGTTGTCAGAAAAGGTTGGGGCCAGAGTAGAAAGATTTGATTTCCGATCCAAAGATCACGGATGGGGGTTGGAAGGAAAGTATTATTATTGGAAGAAGGGTGAGTTAAAGGGGAAAACGATTAGTTGCCGTCTCTCTTCTTATTATAGACTGTTCCTGGCTTCGGATACATACCGGGAGAACTGCTACAGCTGTCATTATGCCAGAAGTGAGCGAGTGTCGGACATTACACTAGGAGACTACTGGGGCATTGAGAAAGAACAGCCGGAGTTACTGATTCAGCACGGTGGAGTTATTGACGTGGACAAGGGAGTTTCTTGTCTTCTCATTAACACAGATAAGGGAGCAGAACTTTATGAAAAGGCTAAAGACAGGATGACCACTGCGGAGGCAGACTTTGTAAAAGTACAAAGAAATAACGATCAGCTTAATGAACCGGTCCATAGAGGTAAGAATCGAGATAAAGTGTTTGGGCTGTATAAAGATGGTGGTTTTGCTTCTGTGGATGACTGGTTCTATAAGAGTCTGGGTGTAAAAAAATATTATTGGATGTTATCAGTACTGCCAAAAGGTTTGAAGAGGGCAGTTGTTATTGTCACAGCCCGTAAAAAATGATGTAAGTAGGTAATCATCTGTACCTTGGCAATATACAAAATTGAGTCCAAATCTTGATGCTGAATAATAACAAAAGGCTTCTGAAAAACGACGGTCAGGATTGCCAAATAAAACCGCCATGCATTGTTGAAGCATGGATTTCAAGATGGCTGATATAAGCACCCAAATAGCACCTTTTAGAAATCAGCAAAGTGACAATTTTATCATATTGACAAGATATTTTGTTAATAAAAAATCCTATGAAGGAGGACTTGGCCAAAAATACAGGCCGTATCTTGTTACCTTATACCTTGTGGCCCTGCGGATAACATCTCTTATAATTACGATGCATTTTAACGAGACATCAACAGGCGAAATATAAACATTTAGGAGGGGTATGTGCAAAAAAATGAAGAGTAAAATATCAGCCGTACTGTTGTTTATTTACACAAGCTTTCTATTATACATAACACTTTTAGGACGATCCCATTTTTCTAATCCATTAGGCTATATTTGGTCTGGCTGGTTGCCATTTCAGAACCCTTTCACAAAGCAATGGAACTTTGATGCTGTGGGCAACATTGTGATGTTCATACCGTTTATCTTCTTGCTTTTGAGCTGTTTTTCGAGAATCTCAGACAAGAATCCGTTGATTAGGTCACTGCTAATCAGTTTCCTTTTTTCTCTTTTTATTGAAACAACACAGCTAGTGATATCCATTGGAACATTTCAGATTGCTGATCTGGTTTATAATACAGTTTCCGGTGGGATGGGCTATGTGGTGTATAAGTATGTTTTTATCTCGAACCACTCAATCCATCATGACCAATGGAATATCAGGAAATTAAGGATTGGATTTAGAAGAAGATGTTGGATGAGGATGAAGAGCAGAATTGACAGATTGACTATAAAAAGACAAAATAAAATATGGAGAGAGAAGAAGAAAAATGTATCTTCTTCTTCGGACACAGGAGATAGCGAAAATTGAGTGAGTGTGGAAACAAATGGTGAATGTCGAGGGGCACCCGGAAGTGAGAAAAGTGGTGTGGGCAGGGACGACACTTTTCCTTGTTTGATGTGGGTCTGAATCTGATCGGTGTTGTGATTGGTGTGCTGATTGATATGTTGGCAAGAGTACCGTAACGCATGTTAGTAGCGTATTTTGAGAGATCAATTTTTGTTGTATATCATAGTCGAGTTGGATTGAGTGAGATAAAAAACAGTGGTAGCTATTGCCACCACTGTTTAGATTGAAATGGATTAGTTACTTTCCCATCATTCATAAATCCGGTTTTCCTCCCGGAAGGTTTTAATCTCTGCTCGGAACAACTCTTCCAAAATGGCGGTATCTTTTGCATCCGCACAGTCCGCCGGTTCTACGATACCAATCACTCTTCCAATGACACGGACGTGATCATCTTCACTTTTATCGCCGTAGGGGAGAGCAGGGTTTACAGACATAAGCTTTCTGTCAACGGTCACACGCTTGATCACCATGCCGTCTGCGCTGGAGCAGACCACATCTTCACCGGGGTCGATGCCCTGGGTGTACTGCACATACACCAGATCTCCGTTGTGATAGACCGGCAGCATACTGTCGCCGGATACTTCTACAATGGAATCGGCCCGCTTGTTTCTTGTATTTCTCTTAATAAAAATCGGCTCCAAGGGGCTGTCAACAAACTCACATCCCGTACCGGCGGCTGCTTTCGTGGCGGCCTTTCCAAAGAGCCGGTACGTCTTTCTGTATTCCTCGTCTTTTGCTTTGCGCTCTGTTTCAAGCAGGGTGGCAAGCATACTTTCTGCAAATTTCTTGCCCACGTCGCTTAATTCCCTGTAATCTAAAATCAGATTAAATTCCGGGAGGCTTACACTTCTGCCGTCGTTCATGCCAAAGAGGTCATTGAGTGAAACCCCCAGGAGAGAACAGATTTCAGGGAGTAGCTCATGGTCTGGTTTATACTTGTCTGCCTCCCAGTTTATAACGGTATTTCTCGACACTCCCAACATCTCCGCAAAATCCTTTTGCTGGATTCTGGCTTTTTTGCGGGCCTCTTTCAACACTGTACCAAAAAGAACAGATTTTCCACTCATACAGGAACCTCCTTTGGTTATCTCCATGCAATAGCCGCTGGTAACCTAGGGTCATTGTAGCACAGTTTAACTTTACTTGCAATAGGAAAAGCAAATAAAATATGTGCAAAACTCTTGATTTTCTATCTGCCATCCAGTATAATGTTTGATGCAGATGGGATTGATTCTCCCGTTCGCAGATGGCTTTATTAAAATTATGGTTGATGGTTTTAGCCACAGGAATGTGGCATGTACGAGGGAGGCGGTTTATGTGAGTAAAAAGTATGCTTATGTTGACAAGGTGGGTGGATTAGAAATCAATAGTTTCCTGCCGGTATCGTGTAACAATCCCTCGGAAGAACCAGCGGATATCAGCAAACCGGCGTCTGTGCTGGATGTCCTGACCGATAACTTCAAAGAGGATTTTCATGCGGCGATGACGTTTTATGCAGAAAAGTATCCGGAGGATATCAAGAAAGTCATCGGCAGACCGGATATCATGGGGCTTAAGGTTTTAAAAACAGCAGTAAAAAGCGTAAGGAGCATCTTAAACCAGCCACTGGAAAAGACAGTGGTGGATCTTACCATCCGGGCAAATATCGAAGCGGATCTTCCTGCAGATTGGAAGATAGCATCTGCCAGGAAGGAACAGTCTGTCTATATGAAAAGACGCTTTCTTGTGGATATGAATATGCGCTATATCTTAGACATTCGTCCCTGCTGCGAGGGATTGTGCTACGGCCCGATCATGGCACCGGTGGAAGCATTTCCCAAAGATAAGTTCTTAGAGGATGAAGTCTTTGCGGCAGACTTATATCTGCTCCCCATGGTAAACCGTGAGAACTATAAAAAGCTTTGCAGACAGATGCTGGAATACTTCTATCCGGAAGCATTAGGCGAGGCGGCCTTTGTTGATGGAATGATCCTTGCAAAGCGGATGAATATGAAAGTCTTTAAACGGTGGTTTCCTAAAGAAAGCCGGGAAAAAGGTCGGCTCATCTTTGTACCAACCACGGTAAAGGTGACAGATTCCAGGGGAACTATTATGGAGGAACGAGTTCGTCCCGGCACCATGCTGATCAACAGAAATATGTGCCGGAGCAAACAGGATGAAAACGCCACCATCATCCATGAGTGCGTCCATTGGTATTTTAATTGTTCCTTCTTTATGCTCCAGGTGGTGGCCGGAAGGACTTCTCTGCAGTATTCCAGCCGTATGGCAGACAGAAGAGCCTATAAGGGGCCTGGGCCGGTGGCAAAAATGGAGCGACAGACGGAACAGATCACTGCCGGGATTATGATGGAACAGCAAAACACCATTGCGCTGATCGAGCAGGTGATTGCAAAATATGGCGGCAGGCGCACACCGGAGGCCATGGATGCGGCTCTGAAAACATTGGCGAGCCGCTTTCAGGTTTCAAAGTCCATGGCAAAGTACCGGATGATAGAGCTGGGATACCCGGAGGCGGAGGGTATCTTTAATTTCATTAACGGGGATTTTTGCCCCGATTATGGCTGTGCCGGTGAGTGGCAGCCAGGTATCACTTATATTATTTCCTTTGAGGATGCTCTACACCTGGCAGATTCATCTTTCTCCTTTCGCCGGGAAGTGATGTCCGGCAAATATGAATATGTGGAAGGTCATTTTTGCTTAAGACTAGAGAAATATATCACCAATGACTGGTCACAGAAAAGAAGGCTCACTGCCTACGCCAGACACCATATTGAAAAGTGCTGCCTGGCATTTCGCTCTTACGGGAGAGAAATTGGAAGCACTGACTATCCTTACGGCGGCGGAATTGCATGGCGGAAAAAGCCTTCGGATGAGCGGTGTGTGGCAAGGATTGAGTTTGTGGCACCGCCGGAGTCCCAGAAATGGGAGGAAGAAAATAAGACATTGCTTGATGCAGGGGATGCCTGGGGAAGCCTGATCGACAGGATGCCCAGGGACTTTAAGATCTCCCTGGAGCTTGTGCTGGATGCGGTGGGCGTTACCATGGAAGAGCTTGCGGCCAGGCTAGGAGTAGACAGAAGGACAGTCTTTCGCTGGACTGCCTCCGGACAGGTCACCATGAGACAGGTGGCTGCCATCTGTGTGGCGCTTAATCTTCCCATCACTGTGGGAAATCAGCTTGCCTGGTCTGGCAGGGCAAAGGCCAGAAACGTGGAAGAAGAACGGGCCTATAACATCATCATGTGCTATGCACAGGCCCTCTCTCTGGATCGGTGCAATAAGATGCTCAAAGACCGGGGCATGGAACCTCTGGCCGCCGGTGTGGAAGCAGAAAAATAAAACTATAAAATTATTATCTTGACTGCATGACAGGAAAAACCTGCCGTGCAGTTTTTTTATGCCTTTTTGCAGAAATTTTTCAAAACCAGTGGCATGGATATGCCATAAAAACAGGCCATGATTTTACTATAAATCACCCAAGAGGAATTTTTCCAAACCACATAACGGCAGAAACCGCCGGTATGGCAACGGAAATTCCATCACTTTTGCTATTTTGAATCCATTTTTCTATTGATGATGGCTGTAAAAAGGGTGACAGGTTCCTGCCACTGTTTTCTTCTGCTTTCGATGTTAAGATGACAACCACAAGGACACAGACAAGCAAAAAATTTTTAAAACAGCTTGTAAAACCTGTGCCGGATTCTCCTATATGTGAAGGGAGTGGTTCTTATGATTGTGTAGCACTTAATCTGGAATTTCATTATGGGAGGTGAATTATGACCAGACAGGAATCCATGGATTATCGCAGGAATTGCCCCTACGATGCCATGGGAGATTTTTCCGTACTGCTGGATAAGAAGGAAAAGAAAGAACCTTCTGATCGACAGAGAAAGGAACAGCGTAAATAAGAAACCGTAGGGTTTCACTCTCTAAAAAAGACGTAGCCCCCAAAGGGGCAGTGGAAGGAGTCCCAGGCTCCCGTTAAAAAAAACGGGTTGTGCCTGAGACGCTTTCTGCTGCCCTTTTTTCGTAAGCAGACAGGCCACCCGTGCCGCAAGGCAGGAAGGATGGACTTATGCTTACATTACAGGATTTAAGAGGAATGGTAAAGGAACCGAAGAATTATCCCGCTGGGATGCCCTCAGTCAATCAGCTGGAGAAATCCGGCTGCAAGATTTTAGTCCGTGAGATGGCGACGGACATTGAGATCACCGTTTATGAGAACGGGTACGTGGCTTGTAGGAGAGGCGAGGAATCTACTGTATTCCGGCTTCGGGATTGCGGCGGCTATCACTACGGTACTGCCACGGAAGTTGCGGATAACAATCTCTCCCAGGACGTATTTGAAAAAGAAAACTGGTATTTGCGGCTTTACATGGAGGCCGAGGATCGTCTGAATGCCAACTATGAGAGAAAGCAGCGGTATTATCAGGTTTCTCTGGATGGGCTGAATGAAGATCACTGTAAGGGCATGGGAGATTACACCTGGGAGGGCGAGCATGATTTTTTCGACCGAGAGGACATGAAGCAGTTTCATAGATTCTTAAACCTTATGACCAAGAAACAGCAGCGTGTCATTATTCTCTACTTTGTAGACCAGATGGGAACCTGCGATATTGCCGAGGAGCTGGGTATAACCTATCAGGCGGTCAGCGACATGATCGGGAAGGCCATCCGCCGGGTTCGCAAAAAAGAGGGGATTGACTGCAAGGAAATTGTGCGCAGACCCTATAACAGAAGGAGGACAAACGACTATGACGAGTAAAGAATCCATAGGGGAGCAGCACTTCCCCTTTGGCATGGAGATACCGGACAGCTCACTGACAGATATTTCTGAGGTAAAGATTGATCCGGCTCTTCCTGTGGATGAGCGCCTGGAAGCCTACTTAAAGCAGATCAAGAATCCTTACCGGTATAAGGACAGCGGCTTTACCGTCACCTGCGCTTTTACCGGAGAGCGAAGTCTGGAGGAGTGTATGGCAGAATACCTCTGTGAGAAGTACGGGATTCAAAAAAGAATGTAAGGAAAAAAGAGAGGGCAGCTTGAGGAATTGGTAAGAATTCTCCGAGCTGCCCGCTTTTCATTCTCTGCCGGTTACATGGATGGCTTATCTATCTGCCTGGAAAAGAACCAGCCATAGTCAAACATTTTCATGCTGATTACCTCGCCCAGCTCAAGAAGGGTATCCATCAGGTGTTCCACATCAGCATCATCCTCAGAATCCAGGCGGTCATAGAGTTTTAATTTCAAATCATATGCCCTGGAGTAAAGCTGTGAGACAGCCCTGCCGTCGGAAAACTCATTTTGTACGTATCTGCTTTCCTCCACCGGGAATTCTTCGATATTAAGGGAACCGTTCATTAAATCAAAAATGCGCTGCTTTAATTTCATACTTGCGCCGCTTTCGTATGTCTTATTTTCCATATGTATCCTTTCTGCCGCTTCCTGCGGCCCTATCTACAGGCAGAATCATCCTGCCAATTTTAAGGGCAGCCATAGACGTATCAGTCAAGTCACATTACTGGAATGTGCGCACGATTTTTATCAGTCTCTGACGTTCTTCCGGATTGAGTCCGTTTAACGTTTCAATGAGTTCCTTTTGTTCAGAAGTCAGGTTAAGGCTTTCATCTTTTGCGAAGAACTGCGCCAGCGAAATCTGTAAAGCTGCGCAGATTTTTTCAAGTGTCTGGATCGTTGGTATATTTTCCTTTTTGATGATACGAGACAGTACCGTCTGCGTCACTCCTGTCATCTGAGAGAGGCGGTATTTTGTTATATGCTGCTTTTCACATAATTCCTCTATTCTCGGCCCGATGAATTCGGCTGCGGATACCTTTGCCGGCTCTGGTGATCCTGGTCGTTCATTCTCCCTGGTCAAAGCTTTGTACCTTCCTTCTGCTCATGGTGTCTTCATTTTACATGGAAACCAGAAAAATGATTAGACCAATAGAAAGGTATGAAATAGTGCCTAATTAGGGAGTATCAAGCCAAAGAAAAAGGGGATTCAGTAATATGCTCCTGCCCTTGGCTAAAAGTCTACTATTCTCCTGGTGATTCTGCAACCATTTCTTATCGACAAATTCGATGCTCTTTCGACACTTCAAAAGCTTTCGGGATGCCCCCAAATTTCCTTAAAGAAATTTTTCAAACAGCTTGTAAAACCCCAGCTCAAATCTCCTAGAGGTGAAGGGAGTAAGAAAAACCTTCACTGAACCTTGAAAACTGAATGACCTGCTCAGTTTGATACCTGGTATTGAATGTGCATTCTGCGTGTCTTGCCAGTTCATACGTTGCGGAAGAACCGGGACAGGAACGGGGCTGAGAGAACAGGCAAAACGCTTGAATTTAGAAAAAAACTACTGACAACAGTAGATACCATGTGGCGGAGCGCAAGCTCCGCCATGTTCATGTGCTGTTGTCTGCCGTGTTATCCGGCAAGCGATTACACAAATTTACGAGAAAGGATGTGGTTCCCTTGATTGTTTATTCGGTCTCTTAGAGACCGCCCCTAATCGAATTCTAAAAGAGCGTAAAAAGGAAAGTGAGGAATTTATGTCGAAAAAATTGATTTTGAAACGTGTGCTTTCCGGCGTCCTCTCCATGGTGAGTGTGTTCTCGGCCACACTGTCTCCTATGACAGCTTATGCGGCAGAGAAGGAAGAACCCTCTGCTTATGAGGCGAGCTATCCATGGCTGGAGGAAGTGAAGGCACAGCTTTCGGAGGATGAGATCGTCACAGCAGCCGACATTGAAATCGCTTATGGCAGTGCCTTTGAGATTCAGACCGACTTTGAGGGTATCGAATATGATGAAGAAAAAGTATCGGTCAAATTTCACGAGGCAGAAAGCGACAGTGGCCAGGACTTTTCTACCTACCATGCAGATACCTATCAGGCCACATATTATGTGGAGCCGGTAAGTGGCAATCCCTCTTATAAGATCGCAAGAACCATTGTGGTAAAAGAGCCTGAAACGGAAACTGTTTCCCAAAGCGACGGGGCAGGCCAGGACGGTGGCGGCGAATCGGAGGATAGCGGCGAAAGCGACGAGGACGGGCCATTGCAGACAGAGACGATAACGGAAACTGCTACACCCTCCGAGGCGGTAGGTGCAGCAGAGAATCTTACTGAAGAAGTCGGACAGACAGAAACGGAAAATGCTTCTGAAACGGAAGCCCAGTCAGAAACTGAGTCCGAGAAAGAGACGGAAACGGATGCTGTAACCGAGACCGAAACGGCAACAGGGACGGAAACCGAAGCTGGAACAGAAATTCCAACTGAGACAGAAACGGATGTGGAAACCGAATCGGATATGGAAAATTCCATCAGCCTGATGTCTGAGGATGAGCAAGCTCCCGGAGTCAATGCCAACAAAAGCTTCATATCCGGTTTTGCTGTGAAGCACCTGGCAGACGGCACGGCTCCTTTTGATGAGGATGATGCAGTCGGAAATGACAGCAGCCCGCAAAACCATGTGGTCCGCACCTTTGATAACGTGGCTTATACTCTGGAGTACACCACGGCGCTGATGGACACTTCCCAGACAGTTGACGAAGCCTATATGATGGTGGAGTTTTCTCTGGACTGTGACCCGTCTGTGGCAGAGTTTAACAAGGACACATTAAACTGGTGCCTGGATCGTAAGATCACTTACCACTACAGTGACGGCACGACTTCAGACAGCTGGGACAGCTCCAAAGAGGTCGTTAGACAGGTGTTGACGGGCAAGCGTTATCTTTCAAGAAATGAAGAGCAAAACGCCATCCCCGGTGTTGGCACCTTAAGTGTGGGCATCTATGTGAAGGCTGCAAAAAACGGCGATACCCTTGAGCCTGCCTTTACCGTTTGGATGGAGGGAAATGAGGAAAGCCTGAAGCGCACCATTACCGGTGATGCGGTGACGGTGACGGCAGCGCCCCGCTATAACATCCGTCTGGCAAAGAATACAAACTGCGACTACCTCGGTTACTTTGATACCGAAAACGGTGTGGCAGGCGGAACAGATTCGGATGGTGCCATCTACGGCAGGCTGGAGGGCTACACTCTGGTGGTGCAGCTTTATAACACTTCCGTAGATAAAGGCTTAAAGGGAATCGAACTTCCGGCAGGGGATATCACCTTTGATGTTATTCTGACAGAAAAGCTGAATGGAGAGGATGTGACCGACTCCGAATCCTATGCCCCTATTCTCTGGGATTACCGGGAGAATACCAGCGGGAACAGGGATACGGTTGGTAAGCTGGGACGGCAGATGTATGTGGGCGGAAAGGACTCTTCCACCTACGGCACCTGGGCAGCACCCTGGAATTCCGGCGGTGCCACAAGTCCGGAGTATGGCTGCTATGAGGGCGGCTCCCTGAAGATCACACGGGATGCCAATCAGGGAAATGTCTGCCATGTAACGGTTTCGGACTATTCCTTTGATCTGGAGGACTTTGACTTTCCCACCAACAACTGCAGCAATACTGCAGGTACGCTGATCTATGGCTCCAACATCGGATGCTTTGCAGCCGGTTATGTGCAGTTTGTCTGCCAGTTTGCGAGGACGGTGGAAGCTACCTCGGATTTGTATTTTACAGTGGAGGTGGATAACCTAAAGGCAGCGACGGTTTCCGGTCAGGAGACCACAGAAGATCAGAACAGTGCCGATAACACCCATGGCATGAACGTGACACTGTATCCCGCCGGTAAGATTTCCAAGAGAAACTTCTTTTATACGGAAGCAGGACGGCAGATCGCCTCGGTGTGGTCGTATGGGGATTCCTATGCCTACCAGGGACAGACGCTGCGGATTGAATCGACGCTGGATTATTCCGGGGATGATTACTTAAGCAGCCTGAACATCCTGCAGAAGTTTGATGATAAGGCGCTTGAAGTCCCTGCCGGGACGGATTCCTATGTGAGTGTTGCCGTGACCAACTCCCTGTCAAAGCTGGGGGATGTCCGGGTACTGTTTGCGGCTAAGCCGGATAAGACCGGCTGGGCAGATGAAGCAGAGATGAATGCCACCCGCGAGGAGCAGCTGATCTACTTTGACAGCATTGATGAACTGAATGCTGCAGGCTTTACTTGCGTGGGATATCTCTACGAAGTAAGAAACAGCCAGATTTATCAGGGCCGTGGCGATGCAAAAGCGATCCTCTTCCAGATGTATGTGAAGGTAAAGGAGAGCGCAGAAATCGGAACGGTCTATCAGACCACCAACGATGCCAGGGCATGGCGCACAGTTTCCGATGTGATGAGCTGGAAAGATGTAGATTACAGTAAAGGAGCTTACGGTCTTGGAGATGCAGGCTGGAAGCAGGGTACATTTGCAGAAAGCTATGGAAGCCCGGATTACACCCTTTACAGTAATTACGGTAAGTCTGTGTATGAGGACGGAAGCATTGTTTCCGGCCATTCCGGCGGCTACATTGCCGGCAACTCGGTGCTGATCGTGGGCTGTAAGACCGGTGTCTCCATTGAGGTGGCAGACCAGACAACAACAAGCGGTGGAAATGTAAACAAATCCGTGTATGACCTGGATGCCGGGGAGCGTACCGCAGCCTATGTGATTCATCCGTCTGTTTCGGTAGTCTCGGAAAACCGGGACGTGGAAACCACTCAGGATACCACCAATGTTACTATCAAAGCAATTCTGCCGGATACACTGGCCTATGTGATGAACAGCGCCAGCCTTGCGCCGGTGGATGTGACAGAGAATGAGGATGGCACCAGTACAGTGACCTGGCTGGTGGAAAACCAGAAGATCGGGGAGGCTATGGAGGATATTACCCTGTCCTGCATCATCGGGGAGGCGGGAACGCCAAATGATGTGCAGAACAATGAAACCATCACCATTGCCGCTTCCATCTCTTCCGATAAGGACCAGAGAGCCATCACAAAGGCATATGGGAATTACTCCGACACCACCATTGCGGTGATCCGTCTGGCAACTTCTTCCGTTTCCAAAGCGGTAAAGGACAGCCTTGTGGAGCTTGGAAATCCCATCACCTATATCCTCCGCTATGGCAACAGTGCCGAGGAGGAAGTAAATGGTGTTCGGCTGTATGACATTCTGCCGTATAACGGCGATGCCAGAGGCAGTGACTTTGACGGCGCTTATGCCATCACCTCCATCCGTATGGACTTTAGCAATGCTGCGGATACCTTCGCTTCAGGAAAGGATGGGGTGACGATTTATGGGGCGACGGATGAGTCGGCCAGAAATCCGGAGACTGCAAAGGAAATCCTTGCCCAGACTGCTAATCTTTCCTGGGAGAAGATCTCAGGCGGCAAAGTGAGCGGGGCTTCTTTGATCTGGGAAAACCTTTCCCTGAAAAGTATCTCCGGCCTGTACTTTGATATCGGGACGGTGAAAGAGCAGGAATATCTGACCATTGAAGTGACTCTTTGTGCAGGAGACGGCGCTGGAAAACTCCTTCGAGATGATGCCGGAAATACACAGGAACCGGGCAATCGTTATGCCAACTCCTTCCTGCAGTTTGCAGACCGTCAGGTGGCTGTGGTAGAAAGCAATACCGTCAGCACCCAGGTGGTAGAGCGGAGCGTATCCGGTCTTGCATGGCTTGATGAAAACGCAGACGGCATCCGGCAGGAAGCAGAAACCCTCCTTCGTGGAGTGACTGCAAGCCTCTACCGTACCGTCCCTTCGGTGTATGACACGGAGGAAAAAGGAGTGACCACTATCGGCGGCACAAAGCTTTACCCTGCCTACGATGTGCTGGGGAACATGGTGGAGGCGGTAAAAACCGGAAAGGACGGAGCCTATGGGTTTACCGGCCTTGAGGCAGGAAATTATGTGGTAGTCTTTACAGGAACCGACGAGTATGGTCTGACGGGTAAAGGTTTCGGCGAGGATGATACCGTGGATTCCGATGCGGAAGGTATTCTTTCCGAGGATGGAGAGACACTGACCGGTGCTTATATTACAGGCATTATCCTGCCGGAGCTTTCAGAGATGTTTGCGTATAACTATGAGTGCGCACACAACGATGTGGGCCTTCTTACCTTTTATTCCGGCCTTACCATCAAAAAGGTGGAGGGTGGCACCAATATCCCTCTGGCCGGTGCGGTCTTTGTGATAAAGAACGCTGACGGCAGGTATCTGACCTTTGAAAACGGTGCTGTTACCGGTACAAAAGAAAAAGCAGATGAAAGCTGCTATCTGATTACCGGAACGGATGGATGCGTAACCGTATCCGGCCTGCCTGCAGGGCGGATGGAATTGTCTGAACAAAAGGCTCCGGAAGGTTATCAGAAGTCAGAAGAAACCTGGGCTGTGGAGGTAAGAGCCGATTCTGCAAATGGCTGGGCTTCCTATGTGACGGTGGATGGAGAGCGTCTTGAGAAAGAGCTGGTGATCAAAAACAAGACCGCTACCACAACCGTATCCGTAACAAAAGCCTGGAGGGATAATGACAATCAGGACGGCCTGCGAAAAGATGTAACCCTGCGGCTGACCGGTACCATCACCCTCGCCGGGGAGGAACAGGCTGTGTTTAAAAAGACCGGGGTGATCCGGGCAGGCGGTGAGCAGAAACTGACCTTTACCGATCTGCCTGTATACAGCTATGGCCTTCCCATCACCTATTCTCTTTCGGAGGATGAGATCGAGGGCTACCGGGTGCATATCTCCCAGATGGATGGCAGCTGGCAGAAAGGCTACAGCGTTGTAGTCACCAATACCCATGACACAGAACTGACCGAGTATTCGGTGGTGAAGGTGTGGGAGGATGATAACGACTGTGACGGCCTGCGCCCGGACGATGTAACTGTAAAACTCATTGGCTCTGACGGCTCTGAGCGCACAGCAAAGATTGCCGCAGACGATAACTGGCAGTATACCTTTCAGAATCTTCCGGTTTACTGGAATGAGGGAACAAAGATCATCTATACCCTTGAGGAAAGCCCGGTAAAGGGCTATGTCCGCCAGATATCGGAGGCAGATGAAAACCATGTATTTACCGTCACCAACACCCATGAGGTCAAGACCGTGGCAATCCCGGTGGAAAAGACCTGGGAGGATGGAGACGATCAGGACGGCCTGCGCCAGAAGGAAGTTACTGTAGTGTTGACCGGCTCCGACGGCACGGTAAGAGAGGCGGTTCTAAGCGAGGAGACGGACTGGAAGTATGTATTCAAAGACCTGCCGGTATACTTCAATCAGGGAGCGCTGATCTCCTACTCCCTGCAGGAAAAGGAAGTAGACGGATATACCAGCGAAGTGATCTCCGGCGAGAATGGCTATATCTATATCGTAACCAACACCCATGTGCCGGCGGTGACGGATGTGCTGGTAGATAAGGTGTGGGAGGACGCCGACAATCAGGACGGCCTGCGTCCGGATATTTTCGAAGTGACTCTAAAGGGGTCTGACGGAAATGCGTATACGGCAGAGCTTACCAAGGAAAACGGCTATTCCTATATCTTTAAGGGCCTTCCGGTTTACCATAACCGTGGAACAAAGATTGCTTACTCTGTGGAAGAGGCAAAGGTGGAGGGATATACCTCGAAGGCAGCTGCCGATGAGACCGGGTATCACTTTACCCTGACCAATACCCATGAGCCTGCGGTGACGGAGATTCCCGTGATGAAGATCTGGGAGGATAATCAGAACCAGGACGGTGTAAGACCGGACAGCATTCAGGTGACACTGATGGCCAGCAATGGCATGGAGTGGAGCGCCGAGCTGAATGAGAAGAGCGGTTGGACGTATCAGTTTACCAACCTGCCCGTTTACTGGAAGGAAGGTACGAAGGTGGAATACACCTTAAAAGAGGCTCCCATAGATGGGTATCAGGCAGATATCGTCCTGAATGAGAAGGAAAACGGCTTTATCGTGATCAACATCCATGTGCCGGAAACGACGGATATTACGATCAGTAAGGACTGGAAGGATGATGAGAACCGTGACGGCATCCGTCCGGAGAGCATCCATGTGATGCTGACCGGCTCTGATGGCGAGACATATTATGCCGATCTGAGTGAGGATAACGGCTGGAAGGTAACAATTCCTGTGCCGGTGTACTTTAACCAGGGTGAGAAGATTACTTACTCTGTATCTGAAGTAGAAACGGATGGATACGGGTGCAGCGTAACCGCAAGTGAGGATGGATACTCCTTCCTTCTGACAAACACCCATGAGATTGCTGCCACGGAAGTTTCTGTGGTAAAGACCTGGGAGGATGCAGAGGATCAGGACGGTGTACGGCCTGAGAGCATTGCAGTAGTCCTTACCGGCTCTGATGGAAACCGCTACGATGCAACGCTTACTGCCGAAAATGACTGGTCTTATGTTTTTGAGAATCTTCCGGTTTACTGGAATGAGGGAACAAAGATTGACTACTCCCTGCAGGAAATGTCAGTGGACAGCTATACCCATGAGATTGAGGCAGACGAGGACGGCTATTCCTTTACCATCACCAATATCCATGTACCGGCAGTGACGGATGTGGTAGTGAAAAAGGTGTGGGAGGATGCGGATAACCAGGACGGTATCCGCCCGGAGAGCATCCATGTGGTGCTGACCGGCTCTGACGGGGAGACCTACGAGGCAGACCTGACAAAAGAAAATGGCTTTGTCCATGTCTTTTACGATCTGCCGGTATACTTTGAGGGCGGAAAAGTGATCGATTATACGCTGTCTGAACCGGATGTGGAGCATTACACATCAAAGATTGAAAAGAGCAAGGATGGCTATAGTTTTATCGTGACCAACTCCTATACACCCAAGACGACGGAGATTGTGGTGACAAAGGTGTGGGAGGATAACGGGGACAAGGACGGCCTTAGAGAAGATGTGGAGCTGACCCTGACCGGCTCTGATGGCTCCGTATACCGGGGAACCATCTCCAAGGATGCCGCAGAGCAGAAGTTTGTGTTCAAAGACCTTCCGGTTTACGCAAAAGGTGAGAAGATCACCTATACACTGACGGAAGGAGAGATGGCGGGCTATACCGCCAGGATTACCGAGGAAGGAGGAAACTTTACGGTGACCAATACCCATACGCCAACAGAAGGTACGCCGGATAGCCCCACAGTGATTCCGGACACTCCGAAAACCGGAGATGACAGCCATGTGGGTATATGGCTTGTGCTGATGGCAGTCAGCTTTTTTGGAATGATCGCCTGTGTCTGCGGATATCGCCGCAGGAGAGGCTAAATATTATTTTTAACGAAGAGAAATAGAATCGAGCGTCTGTAAGCTTTCGGGTTCGCAGGCGCTCTTTTTTCGGAAAGGATGTGGTTTCATGCTTGTATGGATCATCGCAGTGCTGCTCTTTTTTGTAGTAGTTGCTGCAGTTTGCTGTGTGAAAATCAGCGATGAAGCGGATGAACGGATGGAGCGGATTTTGGAAGAAATGAAACAAAAGAAGGGGGAGGGACAGCATGGCGAAAAGAATGAGTAAGACAGAGAAGCCCGTGAAAATGCTTTCTGAGGAATGCCCCTACTGCCTGCACTGGCAGGGGAAAAAGAAAGGCTGCAGCCTTGAGTCCTGCCCTTACTTTGAGGATTTGGGACTTGACGAAGATATAGATTTTGGGCTGGGGCTTCCTGAAGCAGAGGAGGATACCTGCTCCGACTGCCCTTACGGCAGAGCCTCTCCCTGCATCGGCTTTTGCATCCGCAAGATTATGGAAGAGCTTGACCTGCCAAAATGAATGGCGAAAAGAATCTGCCGGTACGTCCCTATTTTTACATGGGGGAGGCCGAGCAGTTTGCATTTTACCGCATCCCAAAAGCATTTTTTACAGACCCTGCCCTGCAGGATATATCTGCTGACGCCAAGATTTTATACGGCCTGATGTTAGACCGGCTGATTTTATCCAGCCGAAACGGCTGGGTGGATGAGGATGGCAGGGTGTTTATCTACTACACGGTACAGAGCATCATGGAGGATTTAAAGTGCGGCAATAAAAAAGCGGCAAAGCTCATGCAGGAACTGGAGTCTGGCTACGGCCTGATCGAGAGGAAAAAGCAGGGTCAGGGAAAGCCGGCGAGGATTTATGTGAAGAACTTCTTAGCGGCTGTTCCCACTGAGTTATCCACGGATTTATCCACAAATCATGGGGCTTCTTCTTCAGACGTGTCAAAAGGACACTTCCAGACATGTCAAAATGACACGTCAAGAGATGTCAAAAGCACACGTCAAGACGTGTCAAAAGGACAAAGGAATAAGAACAATAAGAATAATAACAAGATGAGTAATACCAATCTTATCTATCCAGACGAAGAAGATGGGATGGGAATGGATATGGATACATCTTATCAGGCATACCGGGATTATTTCTGTGATTCTTTGGAGTTTGACATACTGCTAAAGAGCCATCCCTATGAGCAGGATATGCTCCATGAAATACTGGAGCTTCTGGTGGAGACGGTGACGGTACAGAAACCCTGCATCCGCATCAGCGGAGATGAGAAGCCTGCCCAGGTGGTAAAGAGCCGTCTGATGAAGCTGGAGTATGGCCATATCGAGTATGTCTTAGGCTGCATGAAAGAGAACACCACGAAGGTGCGAAACATCAAGCAGTATCTGCTGGCGGCACTCTATAATGCTCCGGTGACTATGAGCAACTATTACAGCGCCCTTGTGAACCATGATCTTTATGGCGGTGGGTGAGAAAGGAGAAGAACATGAATGAAATGATCAAAGTTAATTTCGAGAACGCAAAGCCCACCGTATCCGCCAGGGAGCTTCACAGTAAGCTTCAGATCGGGACGGATTTCAGGCACTGGTTTTACCGGGTTACGGATCTGGGCTTTCAGGAGCAGGTGGACTATGTAAGGCTGGTACAGACCTGTACCACCCCCGGCGGCCCACAGGAGATGGTGGATTACGCTCTGAGCCTGGATATGGCAAAGCACATCTGTATGCTGCTGAGAAATGAAAAGGGAATGCAGTACCGCCAGTATTTCCTGGAACTGGAGAAGGCGTGGAACAGGCCGGAGGCGGTGATGGCCAGGGCACTGCAGCTGGCAAACGAGACCGTAAATCAGCTGCGACAGCAGAATCTTTCCCTTGGCAATACCATCCAGGAACAGGAAAGAAAGATTGCCGAGCTTACCCCAAAAGCGAAATATGTAGATCAGGTCTTACAGTCTCCCTCCCTGGTGCTTACCACCCAGATCGCAAAGGACTACGGCATGAGTGCCGTGAGTTTTAACCGGAAGCTCTCCAGCATGGGGATTCAGTACCGGGTGGGCACCCAATGGGTGCTGTATGCCAGATACCAGAATAAGGGCTACGTCCACAGCCGTACCATTGTGATACCCCTTGCCAATGGTGCCTCGGAGACCAAAATGCAGACTGAGTGGACCCAGAAGGGCAGGCTGTTTTTATATGCCAAGTTAAAGGCGGAAGGGATTCTGCCCCTGCTAGAAAGAGGAGGTGATGCGTAAATGCAGGAGGAAGTCAATGAGAAAACCATCTCCGTGTGCGTCAAAGGCGCAAAGATCACCGAGGAGATGCTAAAGGCAGCCTTAAAAAAGGTGGTGGCGGAGATGGAAAAGCAAAAGACCGTCTCCAGACAGAAAAAGCAGGTGAAAAAAGAAAAATCCCAGGTGACAAAGCGAGGAAAGAAGAGCTTAAAGGAGCTGATGCAGGAAGGCAGCCAGCTGACCAATATCGAGATCACGGATAACAACATCAAGTCTTTTGAGAAGGTGGCAAGGAAATACAGCATTGATTACAGTCTGAAAAAGGATTCCTCCACCACGCCGCCCCGCTATCTGGTGTTCTTTCGGGCCAAGGACGTGGATGTGATGACGGCGGCCTTTAAAGAGTACGCCGGTATTCAGGCTGAGAAGAATAAAAAGCCCAAAGTATCTATCCGGAAGAAGCTCCAGATTGTTAAGGAGCGGATTGCAAAGCACCGGGAGAAGGAGAAAACCAGGCAGAAAGACAGGGGGCAGGTACTATGAGCAGTGTAAAAAAATCTTTGCCCTCTGTTAGTAAGAAGCGTAAGAAAGCGCCCTCCAACAAAACGGGAGGCACCGGTTCCGGCGGAAAGCTTTCCGGCAAGATAAAGGAGATTCTTTCGGATATCTCCCCCAAGGCAGTGCTTCCAAAGCTCATCCCATATGTGATCGTGTTCTACCTGGTCAATAAGGAGGCATGGCTGTTTCGCCACTGTGTAGGGGATTCAGCAATTACCAGACTGATGGTTCTGATGCAAAACTTCAACCTGGCCTTTCAAAATCCCTTACCAAGCTTTTACCCCAGCGACTTAGGCATCGGACTTGGAGCGGCTGTTGGATTCTTTGCCATTGTCTACTACAGGCATAAAAACGCAAAGAAGTTTCGACCAGGTGAGGAATACGGCTCTGCCAGATGGGGGAATCAGAAGGACATTAAGCCCTACGTTGATCCGGTGTTTGAGAATAACATCCTGCTGACCCAGACGGAACGGCTGACGATGAGCAGCCGCCCGAAAAATCCCAAGTATGCCAGAAATAAGAACATCTTAGTGGTGGGCGGCTCCGGTAGCGGCAAGACCCGTTTTTTTATCAAGCCCTCCCTGATGCAGATGCATTCCAGCTACGTTGTGACAGACCCCAAGGGGTAGATTTTAAGAATACAGAGAAAATATGTCATTAAAAAATGAAGTGTTTTCTGTGTGTTCTTATTTTTTAGCATTATGAAAGGAGCTGAGAAAATGGCTAAAGATAACAGAATAACAGCACTTTATGAGCGTCTGTCTCGTGATGATGAGATTCAAGGAGAATCGAACTCCATAACAAATCAGAAACAATA
>Ga0255341_1002763_pt1 | contig 21134 bp, 17 predicted proteins | sample wastewater_treat_8_FD_192418 | JGI IMG/M metagenome (GOLD analysis project Ga0255341, IMG submission 192418) | Wastewater microbial communities from Lulu Island WWTP, Vancouver, Canada - plant12 | ecosystem: Engineered > WWTP > Wastewater > Unclassified | place: Canada: Vancouver, British...
GTGCCGTCCCCCATGCTTCTGAAGCAGAAAGTGCCGTCCCCGGTGCTTGACGGAAAAAGGAGAGAGACGATATGAGTTTGGTAAGTGAGTATAGGCGGAAGCTGAAGACTCCGGATGATGCGGTTAAGGTGGTGAGAAGCGGCGATTGGGTGGATTATGGCATGAATTCGAATCTCCCTGAGCTCTTAGATGGAGCCTTGGCTAGGCGGAAGGATGAGCTTCAAGATGTTAAGGTGCGGGGCGGGGTTTTGCCGAAACCGCTTCAGATTGTGGAATGTGATCCACAAAGGAATAGCTTCACGTATAACAGCTGGCACTTTAGCGGGCCTGAGAGAAGATACCATGACCGCGGTCTTTGCAACTACATACCTATGATGTATAGGAACCAGGCGACTTTTTACCGAAAATATCTGGATGTAGACGTAGCTTGCATTGCAGTTACTCCCATGGACGAATACGGCTATTTCAACTTGTCTCTTACCAACTCGTCTACTAAGACCATAATCGATAAGGCAAAGACGGTTATAGTCGAGGTAAATGAACACCTTCCGTGGGCATGCGGGGGATACGCTGAGGCTATCCACATATCTGAGGTAGATATTGTGGTAGAAGGTGCTCATGAGCCTCTGGCGGTGCTAAGCCCGGTTGCCCCAACAAGAGAAGACGAGGAGATAGCTAAGCTCATATGCGAACATGTGATGGACGGTTCAGTGATTCAGCTTGGAATAGGCGCTATGCCTAACTTGGTCGGACAAATGATTGCATCGTCTGACCTCAAAGACTTGGGTATGCATACTGAAATGCTATGCGACTCGTATCTTGATATGTATAAAGCAGGCAAACTCACCAACAATCTCAAATCAATCGATCGAGGAAAAGGAGTGTGGTCTTTTGGTCTGGGTAGCCGTGAGCTTTATGATTGGGTGCACCGCAACCCAGGGTTAGCCTCTTTCCCCGTAGAATACACTAATTCGCCTGAAGTCATGTCGCAACATGATCGTTTGATCGCCATAAATAGCTGCGTAGAGATAGACCTATATGGGCAGGTCTGTTCGGAGTCCGCAGGCACGAGACACATAAGCGGTACCGGAGGCCAACTGGACTTTGTCACAGGCGCCCTTATGGCTAAAGAAGGGAAGTCGTTCGTCTGTATGCCATCGACATACGTAGATCGAAACACAAAGGAGGTGAAATCCCGCGTAGTACCAACCTTACCTCCTGGCGGCATCGTATCAGACCCGCGCAGCCAGGCGATGTACCTTGTTACGGAGTGGGGTATCGTTAATCTAGCAGGTCGCAGCACCTGGGAGAGGGCAGAACTTGTGATATCGATTGCCCACCCTGACTTCCGAGATGATTTGGTCCGAGACGCACAAGCGATGAATATCTGGAGACAGAGCAACAAGATCAAGTAGACACTCTGACATACTACAACTTACTACTTACCATAGTACCCTCGTAGATGTATAATCATGCACAGTAACTCAAGCCGTAGCATATGATTCGAGAATTAGGAGCATTGCCGCTTTGTATATTCTAGCGGCATAGTACGGCAAACACAAAATGGAAGGGAGATATTAACATGAAAAAGAGGTTTGGAATTCTATGCTTTTCGCTTCTGCTTGTCCTTGCCCTTTTCGCAGGATGCACCAAACAACCTGAGACGCCTCCTCAAACCGGCGAAGAGGAACCTGGCGCACCCGTTGCAGAACTTGTCGCGGTTGGAGAGTGCACATTTGCGCCCTTTGAATTCGTAGATCCAGACACCGGGGAGCTTACAGGGTTCGACGTTGATCTTATCTACGCTATTGCAGAGGCCTCCAATTTTGAGGTCGAATACAAAAACATGGACTGGAACAGCCTAATTGCCGCTCTGCAGACAGGGGAGGCCGATCTCATCGTATCGGGAATGACTATTACCGACGAGAGGGCAATGGAAGTAAAGTTCTCAGACCCATATTTTGAATCTGGTCAAGCGTGGTGCGTAGAAGAAGGTTCTCCAATTAAGACACTAGATGACCTTTCGGGGAAGACAGTTGCGGTGCAGATAAACACCACAGCGGATTACGCAGCCAAAGACTTGGACGCGAAATTCAAAGAGGAAAACATGGCCGGGCTGACTATCAAGAGGCTAGAACAAGCTGCCGACGTATTCAATGAACTCAAAGTCGGCGGAGTAGATGCAGTGATTTCAGACTTGCCTGTGATTCAAGAGTACCTAAAGAACAACCCTGACTCAAAGATAATCATACCCGAGCCGGCCTTCACGGTTGAGTATTACGGCATTGCCATGCGCAAGCAGGATAAGGACATACATGAGCTAGTAAACAAGGGCCTTGCGAAGATAAAAGCAAGCGGCAAGTATGACGAAATCTACGAAAAGTACTTTGGACCCAGGTAACCCCGGGGCCAAAGAGCCAAACAGCTTGGCGCCTAGGCCGAAACCAAGGGCTCCTTTGAATACACCTGCCGAAAAGAGGGGCCGGATCAGAAACGTCCATCCGTGGCCCCTTTTGAGCCATGCCGAGGTTGAGCAGAAGAAATTCGACTTAAGGAGGGAACCAATCTGTTTGATCTAGACATAGTCGCGAAGTATTTCCCCTTCTTGGTAAGAGGTGTTGGAATTACAGTTCAATTCACATTTGTGTCTTTTCTGATCGCAATCTTGCTTGGACTGCTGATTGCGCTCGGTCGCATTAGCGGGAACAAGATGCTCCGAATTCCGTGTCAGGCGTATATCGATTTCATAAGGGGCACCCCCCTCCTCGCTCAAATCTATCTGGTGCACTTCGGCTTACCTCAAATACTTCACTACAAACCTGTAGGATCTATCGACGCCTTGGTATCTCTAACCCTCAACTCGTCAGCCTATATGGCCGAGATCTACAGGAGCGGCATTGAATCTATAGAATCAGGTCAGATGGAAGCGGCTCGATCCTTGGGTATGACCTACGGCCAGGCTATGCAGTATGTAATCTTGCCTCAGGCCATTAGGCGGGTCATTCCTCCCATGGGCAACGAGTTCGTGACCCTGCTCAAAGAATCGTCCCTCGTTTCGGTAATCGGGATGGAAGACCTCATGATGCGCTCAAAAATGATGGCAGGACAGAGTTTTAGGCCATTTGAGGCATACTTCACTACCGCCTTAATATACCTTGTGTTGACTTTTACGATCAGCAGAATGTTAGGCCTCTTAGAGGGGAGGCTCAAAGCCGGTGGTTAAGGTCAAAGATCTGCACAAGTATTTTGGAGATCTCCATGTGCTTCGCGGCATAGACTTGGAAGTTGAAAAAGGTGAAGTTGTAGTCATAATTGGTCCTAGCGGTTCTGGAAAAAGCACTTTGTTGCGATGCATCAACCACCTGGAGCAACCAAGTTCAGGTCAAGTGTATATAGACGGCGTAAACCTAGATGACGGCAGCGTAGATATTAACCTGGTTAGGCAAACTGCTGGAATGGTGTTTCAACAGTTCAATCTGTTCCCACACCTTACGGTCTTGGATAACGTATGCCTTGCGCCCACCAAGGTCCTTAAAATGCCAGTTGACGAAGCTCACCAGATGGGAAGGGCTCTTCTTAAAAAAGTAGGTCTAGCTGACAAAGAGTCGGCCTACCCTCGCCAACTGTCAGGAGGACAACAGCAAAGGGCCGCTATTGCGCGGGCCCTGGCTATGAAACCCAAGCTCATGCTGTTTGATGAGCCTACTTCGGCTTTGGACCCTGAAATGATAGGCGAAGTCCTTGCCGTCATGAAGGAACTTGCCTTGGAAGGCATGACCATGATCGTGGTTAGCCATGAAATGGGATTTGCCAGGGAAGTAGCAGACAGGGTCATATTCATGGACCAGGGATTACTGGTAGAAGAAGGACCGCCTTTGGAATTCTTCAGCCATCCCAGACATGAAAGGACAAAGGTCTTCCTTAGCAAAATCCTATGAGTGCCAAGAGTATCTTGGATTGGGAGGCGCACCTGTGGCGATCGACCGCGTTCTGCCATGGCCGCGCCTTCTGGTTTTTATCATCGAGCCCTATCAGACTTGTGAGGAAAATAGCAGCACAAGTCATAAAATCTGTAACCTAGCGCTTCTGAAACAAAAAGCCAGCAGGTTCTGATTAGACCTTGTGCCCGTTCTTTTCCTCGCGCAACTCGATTTCCCCTCGCACCAGGAAATGTCTTCCAAGGAATGTCACCTCTGTGGTTTTGGGAGTCTTTGCTTCCTTCGAATCGGAACCATCTGTACTCAGCGCTGAAGAACCGTTAGAGTGCTGCAGGTCTTTGCGCAATTCTATGGTGTTCAAATACACATATCCATTTCCCATGAAAAAATCCAAGGCACCGAGATTCGAAGGGACCACGTCTAGAAACAAAGAAGTAGCTCCTTTTGAAAGGACCCAGTTTTCCACCTCTTTTAGGATCTCAGAGCCTATCCCTCTATGGCGCCGCTCCTCGTCCACCATAATGTCTTCTATCCAGTATGTGCCGTGGTCTTCACGCAGCCTTACAAGTCCCACCAGCACACTTTCGGACTCCTGGTCTGGTGATCCATCTGGAGGCGCAGACAGGCCCTCTGACAGACTGCTGCTAGCAAACCCTGTATCTTCACACACAAAAAGGAGCCCGTCTTCCAGCCACTCATCGAGAATGGTCTCGGCTTGGGATAGATCGATCCATCGTTCTTGGCCCATTCGGTCTGCGTGGTGATTGAAAAACTGGACTATTAGGTCTAGACACTTAGGCTTACATCTTTTTTCGTACTTTCCCATGGTGATCATTTGATGTCACCTCTCATCGCATATTATTACCTGAAGCTGCCTAGATGCAACTATCACGGCTCAGTACTTGCAGTAACTACATACTGATATCCAGGGGGAGGATCTTGCCTTTCATCATCGCCAAATTGGAATGAAACTGACTTGCCCAGGTGCTCAGCGCTTAGAACCAGATGGCATAAACCTATCCCTGTATCTATCTGATTAAGCCTGTTGTAGATGGGATAAGTTACAGGGTTCAGTTTTTCCCTTGCTACATAAAGTTTCTGTGGCGTGCCGTAAAAGTACCAAGGCTGCCTGTTTACTGCAGAAGGAGCCAAGCGCACAGGTTCTAGAAGCTCCTCTGCCCCTAGGACGGAAGATATCTGGGACAAGGGCTTTCTTTTGAACTGTGAAACCTCTTCCCTGTACAATGGTTCGGCAGCCTCTCCAAAGCCCAGCATGATCACAAAATCCAGTTCCTCTGTGCCGGATATTTCTTGGTAGGGTTTAGCCAAGCCTAGCCAGCAGCTTCCCAATCCCCTAGCAGAAAGGTACAAGTCTATTTGTTGTCCTACAAACCCTACGTTGTACAAATAGTTGTCCTCAGTCTCAGAGAACATGAGAAGGTAATGGGGGCATCTCACAGGAAGCAAGTTTGCTATCTCCCCATGTTCTGCAAACATGAATTTGACTTTGATTTCCGGGCAAAGAGGCTCTAAGGTCTCTAAGTAATCGGAAATCTCATCTATGGTTCCTTGACTGAGGGGATCCATGTTGTATTTTCGAACGGACTTCCTTCGAAATATTGAATCATACAGACCAACATCCATGTGAATCCCTTTCTGCACAATCTGACATATTCAAAGATCCCTAAATATCACTGCGCAACTTGAATCACGAGCATTATAACCCTACATCTACAGAAGGCAAAAGCTGCCTGAAGTTATAAATATATGCTTCGCACAGCTTCTTCATCTCTTCCTTTGGAGCTCTAGTCCTGCTCTTCCTGGGAGTACAAGACTTATGCGAGTATGGGTTCGCAATACCCCTCTCTTTAAGTATCCTGCTTACAGACTTGCGCCTTTGTATTCATTTTGAGCTAGCAAAGCGACCATATCTTTAGCTACGCCGTGTTGGCTGTTCTGCCTCTATTGCCATGAACTAGGGCTAGAACACCTTTTCACCAGTCGCTCGCTACGGTTCAAATATGCTGCTGCTTCTCTTACTGTTATCCTTCCTTCAACTACTTCTTGCATAAAGAAAGCTCTTGCTTCTTTTGTGCTCAAAAAAACGTCCTCTCTTTCTCTCATGGTGACATTTTCTCAGTCCCGTTTCATGGTGATAATATCACTGTCCGATCACAGAAGAGGGCGTTTTCATTGATGGTTGGAAGACAACATGTTAAGATTATAGTCGCATCGTAATAAAAGCGCTTCTTATGAACTGTCAGCCCGTATAACCAAAAGCGTGAAGCCGTCCGGCGCTGATCGGATGTGGGAAAAGATGAAATTCAAACGAGTGGCGTCTGTGGCGCTGCCCATACTCATAGCAATCATGTCTATGGCGGGAATATACTCCTACGCGTCCGCTTCCAATGCCGTAACGCCCCGCGCAGAGAACGGCGTTTTGAATCTCGCTGAGTGGAACCAAAAGAGTGCGTTTGAAATCGCGGGCGAATGGGAGTTTTACTGGAATCGGGCGCTGACCGACGCGCAGATCGAGTGCGGCACGGAAGCCTTTGAGATTGTCGAAGCGCCCAGCGAATGGAACTACTACGAAACGGAATTGGGCGAGCTGCCCAGCTTCGGCATTGCCACCTATCGCGTCCGCGTGACCAGCGCAGAGCCAGGGACGGAATACGGCTTGCGCATCCAAAACGAGGCATCGGCCTACCGCCTGTATGCGGACGGTGAACTGATCGGGCAGAACGGAACCTTTGGGGATAAGGCCGACGCGCCCGCGTCGGAGTACCGACCCCAGCTTGGCGCTTTCACGGCGAAAGCGGACAGCTTCAATCTCATCCTGCAAATCAGCAATAACGCTTATGCCGGTGGCGGTATGTGGGAGCCGGTCATATTCGGTACATACGAACAGGCCGCGGCGTTCGATGCCGCGCTGTCCGACGTGGGCATGTTCTCCTTCGGCGGCCTCGCGTTCATCTGCCTGTTCTTCTTCATTTTCTATACAGCCCAGCGGCGGGAAAAAGACATGCTGATACTCGCGGGTATCGGCGTACTGGTGATGCTGCGCCTCCTAATCGCGGGCGATATGCTGTCCACTTTCATATTCCCCAAGATGCCCATATCGGGGTACGGCTGGATAGACTACCTCTCGCTGATCTGGATACAATTTCTGCTTTTGTATTTTGTCTATTGCGCATACGGCGGCCTTGCTCGCAAGTGGCAGGTCGTTACGCTGTTTGCCTACTGCTGCGTCGCGTCGCTGGGCGTTATCGCACTGCCCTTTGCGGTCATAACGAACGCATACATGGTTCTCAATTTCATATTACTGATTGTGACGGCGTTCGTGGCGGTTCAGCTTGGGCGCGCGGCATGGCGGGGACAGACAGGCGCGCCCGCGCTGCTGGGCGCGATGGCGTTCATATTGCTGTTCGCGCTTTATGATCTGTTCATCGGGCTGTGGCCTGCCGAGTATTACCTATTAACGGCAACGTCCATCGACTACATGGCACTGTTCGTCGTGTACTGTTTTGTGGTGGCGCAGCGCTACAACCATTCGCAGCAGATGGAAGTGATGCTCCTCAAGAATCAGATACGCCCGCACTTCATACATAATTCGCTGGCCTGCATCATCAATCTGTCCCGCACCGACGCCGACAATGCGCGCAAGCTGCTGACGGAGTTCAGCACCTACCTTCGGGGCTATTACGATTACGATACCGAGGAACGGATTGCGCTGGGGCAGGAATTGGAGCTTGTGCGCGCATACGCCGCGCTGGAACAGGCGCGCTTCGGGGAGCGCGTGCGGGTGGAATACGACATCGAATCGGAACGCCTGCTGGTGCCACCCCTGTCATTGCAGCCGCTTGTGGAAAACGCCTTTGTCCACGGCCTGCGCGAAAAGCCGGGCGGCGGTACGGTGACAATCTACGCCAAGCGGACAAATAAGGGCAGGGCGCTCATCGGCGTGCGCGATGACGGCCTGGGTCTGCGAGAAAAAGCCCCGGCTACGCGCGACGGGGTGGGCATCGAAAATATCAACCGCCGCTTATCGCGGCTCTACCAGACGCAGCTTGTGTTTGCTGTACCGGAGGGCGGCGGGTGCGATGTCAGCATGGAAATCCCGTGGAAGGAGGCTGATAAAAATGCGCGTATTCATCGTTGACGACGAACAGCATTGTTTGGACGAGTTCAAATGGCTGCTGCACAAATACCCCGACATTGAAGTAATGGGCATGTTTTCCGACCCGAACGCCGCCCTTGCGGCGGCAGCGGAGGGCTGCCCCGACGCGGCGTTTCTGGACATCGACATGCCGGGCCTGACCGGGCTGGAGCTGGCGTTGGAAATTCAGGCGGTGTGCCCCGGTATCGTCGTGGTATTCGTCACGGCCTACGCGCAATACGCACTGGAGGCGTTCAGCACCTTCCCGCTAGACTTCCTGCTCAAACCCGTAAAGGAAGCGCGGCTGGACGAAACCATAGAGCATCTTCGCGTGCAGCATAAGCTCCTGAACCGCGCGTCCGCGCCGGACAACCGCATGAAAATCCGCTGCTTCGGAGCCTTTGAGCTGCTTGCCGCCGAGGAAGTCAAATGGGAAACCCGCAGGGTGCGGGATCTTTTCCTTTATCTCATAGACCTGCGCGGCGCGGCCCCCGCCAAGGATGAAATGCTGCGCGCCCTGTTTGACGATCAGGACAGCAAAGGCGCGGCGGTCAACCTGCGCATGACCATCTACCGGCTCCGCAGCCTGCTCTGCGCGCTGGACGCGGAGGGAGAATACTTGAAAATGGGTGACGATTACCGCCTGACCATAGCGCCCGGCGTGTGCGACTACACGGATTTCATGGCCTTTGCCGAGGGCAATCCCGTTATATCCACAAAAAACGCGGTAGAGGCCGCGCGCGCCCTGAACCTGTATACAAGGCCGTACCTGGAGGGCGAGGGCTACGAATGGGCAGTCGAAACAGCTTATGAGACGGAAACCGAATACGAGCGCATCGCGCTGGGGCTGGCCGCGTGCCACACGCTGGCGGGCCGCGCGCCCGAAGCGGAGAATATATTGAATGCGCTGCTTGCCCGAAACCCGCTTTCCACCGAAGGCTACGAGGCGCTTTTAGATATTTACATGGAGGGCGGCAACCTCCCCGCCTACTGTGAATGGTTTGAGCAATACGCCCGCATGCTGAAAAAAGAGTATCGCGCCAGGCCGCAGGCCAAATACCGCGAATATTTCGACCGCGTGAGGCGCATGAAAGCCACCGTCTGACGCGCCAAAAATTCTTCTGAAGATTTTTTCGAAAGACCGCTTGAAAAGTGCAAAACGCCCCTGAAAAGCGGTCTTTTTGCGTCTGCGCGAAGGGCAAAACACGCATGGAACATACGCTTTTGAGTTTGTTACGTTTTGTTACGCCCCCATGCTAAAGCAAGCGCAGTATGAAGAAAAGGAGGGAGTTTTGCACGCGTGTGATGATCGTGGACGACGAAGCCCCGTGTTTGAGCGAGATGGTCTACTGGCTCTCCCGCTATGACGCGGTGGAGATCGCTGGCGCGTTTACGGCGTCGGCGGCGCTGGAGGCCGCGCAGAGCGTCCGGCCGGACGTGTTTTTCCTTGACCTGTCCATGCCAAAAATGAGCGGCGCGGAACTGGCGAAAAAGATACTCGCGCAAAACCCTGCGGCCCGCATCGTGTTCGTGACGGCGTATGCCAAAGAGCTTGAAAGCGCGAAAGGGATACCGGCTTTTGGAACCATCCTGAAGCCGGTGGACGGCGCGAAGCTGGACGAACTGATGGAACGGCTGCGTGCAAGCCCGCCTGATACAAGACGGGATATTAAAGCACTACCCTAATTTTTGAGAAAGAAGGTGTTATTCATGAAGAAGAAATTTTTGGCGTGGCTGCTGTGCGTTGCGATGGCGGCGGTCATGCTGCCCGCTACAGCGTGGGCGGATTCGGCTGACCCGGTGATGACGCTGACGACTTCGCAGGCAATCGGCTCCAACATCATGCTGAGCCTGCAGGCGGCAAATGCGGAAGATCTGGCGGGCGTTTGGATAGATCTCAACGCCAACGATGTCAAGGATGCCGGCGAGGATAACGTCGGCCTGTATAAATCCTATACCATCGGCTCCCAGACCATTACGATATATGGCAAGGTCACTGTGCTGGAAAGCCGCAGCGGCAGCCTGACGGCGCTGGACGTGACGCAAAACACGGCGCTGACCAAGCTGGACGTCTACCATAACAGCCTGACGACGCTGGATGTCAGCCAAAATACGGCGCTGACCATCCTGAATGTTTCGGATAACCAGATCACCGCGCTGGATGTTTCCGGCAACATCGCGCTTCAAACGCTCAACTGCTCAAATAACGCGGTTGCCGCGCTGGACCTGAGTGCCAACACGCAGATCACTAACCTGCAATGCGCCAACTGCGGCCTTACCGGGCTGAACGTATCCGTGCAGACCTCCCTAACGGAACTGAACTGCCGCAACAACGCGATCACTTTGCTGAACCTGTCGGCAAACACGGCGCTGATCAACCTCTATTGCACAAATAACGCGCTGACCTCGCTGACGCTACCGCAGAGCACGGCGGTCAAACGGGTGGAATGCGAGAAGAACCAACTGACCGCGCTGGACGTGACACACAACACGGCGATGACGGTGCTCAACTGCGCCATAAACGAGCTGACGGCGCTGGATATTTCGCAAAATACCGCTCTGATGCAGGTGAAACTCTACTGTAACAAAATCAAAGGCACGGCGATGACAAATATCGTCTCGGTGCTGCCCGCGACCACGAAGAATTACAAACTATATGTCATTGACACGGTGGCTTCCCCGGCGGACGGCAATGTCGCGCTGGAGAGCGATGTGGCCGTTGCGACGGGCCGCGGCTGGAAGGTGATGGACTGGAACAACGGATACGAGCAGGCCTACGCGGGCGGCACGGACCCGGCGGCCACCACCTTTGTCCTCTCCAACGAGGAAGGCGGGCTGATTGACAGGCTGATTGCGGGAGGGTACGGAGATGGTAGTTTGTATGATGCTCTTGTGGCGTTAGAGCCTGATTCGGGGGGCATCATATCGCAGAGCTTCCTTGATACTCTGTCAAGCTGCCCTGCCGGAAGCGAGATATTTACAGCACCGTTGAGCAACTATACGGGCATAAACAACCCGGTGGGAATCAATACGGACGGAACGCTTATAATCGTACCGATATTTGGGCGCGATTATTATGGGCAAACGGGCTATTCCAATTATCCCACAACGCTTGTTCCGGGCGATACAAATTTCGTTGAGGCTGGTAGTCCGGGGTATTACATTGACGCAGGTTCAAGCGGTTCAATGAACTATCATGCCTTTGCCATCGCGTGGATGCCCTCCGATACCCTCACCGTCGCGGGGACGGCCACGGACGATACCGCCATCCTTCAAATCGACAACAAGACCCCATCGGCCAGAGATAAAGCGTGGGAAATCAACGTGACCTCCGGCACGGTAGCGACGGGCGTGTCGGCCTCCGACGTGACGCTGACCGGGCTTCCCGCAGGGCTTACCTACACCGCCGCCAAAGGCACGGGCAACACCATCGTTATCACGCTCACGGGCGCTGCGACAACGGCCCTGACCGCCGACGCGACGGTTACGGCCACCATCAAGGGCAGCGCCGTCGCCGAGGAAGGCGCGCAGGATTCGGCGGGCATATCGTTAAAATTGTGGTACATCGGCGCGGGTACGACGCTTGTTATAAGCAACGAATTGGGCACAGAAGATGAAGGCGGCCTCATCGACGCGCTTATAGCTGCGGGCTACGGCGATGATACGATGTATGAAGTGCTGGAGCTTTCACAGCCTGATTTCAGCAGCGTTATTACAGAACGCTTTGTGAAAACGCTGGATTCCACTCCGGCAGGTAGCGAGGTTTTCACGGTCGCTCTTAGCAATTTTGCCGGGGTGAATGGCCCTGTGGGTATCAATGCGGACGGAACACTTACCATTACAGCGATATACGGGCGTGATTATGACGGCGACACCGGCTATACAACCACTTCAAGCACCTATACCGGCGTGGGTGTTGTACGCCTTAGAACCGCTGACAGCGAAGATGATTACATTCCTGCGGGGTCGAGTAGCGTTGGGGGCGTCACGACAAACTACTATGCCTTAGCCATAGCGTGGATGTCCACGGGCGGCGGCGGGGACGACGATCCTGTGGCCCCGACCGTCGTAACCAATGACCCATCAGGCATCACGGCCTCCGGCGCGACGCTCAACGGCAACGTCACGGCAAGCGGCAGCGCGTCGGTGACGGAACGCGGCTTTGTGTACGGTTCGTCGGCCAATCCTACCGTCGGCGGCACGGGCGTTACGAAAGTGACCGTAGGCAGCGGCACGGGCATCTTCAATACGGCCATCAGCGGCCTTGCGGCCAGTACGCCCTACCATGTGCGCGCCTACGCCACGAGCAGCGCGGGCACAGCCTACGGCGAGGACAGGGCATTTACCACCAAAACGGGAGGCGGTGGAGGCGGTGGTGACTCTACCACGCAGACTTATAACGCCGACGTGAAACAGAGCGGCGTCACAACGGATACGCTGCCCGTGATGGTCAGCGACTCCATCGGCACAGCCAGCCTGAACGGGGCCAAAGCGGAAAATCTGCTGCGCGCCGGGAATGCCTCCGTCTCCATGCCCAATATATCCGGCGTCAGCGCCTACAGACTGGAGCTTCCGGCCTCCGCGCTGTCAGTCGATCAGAGGGGCGGAGCGCTGACGCTAACAACAGGCTTCGGCAGCGTAACCTTCTCTGATAATATGCTCTCGTCCCTGACGGGCGCGGAGGAAAACACGGCGGGTATCACCGTCGCACGGGGTGACGCCTTGGGCCTCTCCGAAGAGGAAAAAGCCGCTGTCGGTAATAGACCGATTGTCCAGCTCACCCTGACGCTTGACGGCACGCAAACGGCGTGGAACAACCACGCCGCCCCCGTCGCCGTGACCATCCCCTATACGCCCACGGCGGAGGAACTGAAAAATCCCGAAAGCCTGATCATCTGGTATCTGGACGGCAGCGGCAAGCTGGTCTGCATCCCGAACGGCCACTTTGACGGGGCCACGGGTACGGTCACGTTTACCACTACCCATTTCAGTAAATATGCTGTGGGCTATAATCCCGTGAGCTTCAAGGACATGGCCGACGCCGCGTGGTACAAAAAGGCCGTGGCCTTCATCGGAGCGCGGGGCATCACTGCAGGCACCGGCAACGGGAACTACAGCCCGGACGCCAAGCTGACACGGGGCGAATTCATCGTCCTGCTGATGCGGGCCTATAGCATCGCGCCAGACGCAACCCCTACGGACAATTTCGCGGACGCGGGCAACACCTATTACACGAATTATCTGGCGGCGGCGAAACGGCTGGGCATCTCGGCGGGCGTAGGCAACGATATGTTCGCGCCGGGCAGAGAGATCACCCGGCAGGAAGTATTTACCCTGCTGTACAACGCCCTGAACGTCATCGGCCAGCTTCCGCAGGGCAATTCCGGCAAGACGCTTGCAGACTTCTCCGACACTGGAAATATCGCCTCTTGGGCGAAGGACGCTCTGACGCTGCTCGTTAAAACAGGCACTGTCAGCGGCAGCGATGGCAAGCTCTCACCGACAGACACCACCACCCGCGCGGAAATGGCGCAGATGCTGTACAACCTTCTGATGAAATAGCGGCAAACGGGAAGGACAGGACCGTATACCCCCTGTCCTTCCCGTATCCCCGCGAAAATAGAGAAGATACGGCGGCAAAGTCTCGAAAAAGAAAAACTGAATATGAAAATCCCAATCAGGCGGTCTTGGAAAACAAGGTCGCCTGATTTTTTTACGTTCGACAGAACATTGCCAGATTCTATACAAGTCAGCAGGAACCGGCAATGAAATCTCCGTAAAGCGGCGTTACCTATAATAGGAGGCTCTGCCGCGCTTTACAGATCGGATATTGTATGGGCTTACGACACGACAATGCCAAGCTGGTTCGCACCCATCCCAAGGTACAGGTAAAAACAGCACGGAAGTTCAAGGGTAATCACACTGGGCAGGCGGCGTCATGGGATGCCCCTGTGGGCAGAGAACCGCTTGATACATCAGTTTCTACAGCCGGGTTTACCGTTTCGAGTAGACCCGGCTATCTTTCTGTAAATCACCGTTCCCCAAAAGTCCAGGCAGGGCCGGGCCTAATCGTCATGCCCATGTGACGTACAAGCCACTATGTCACTTCGGGCCAACTTGGCCCAAAGTGCGGGGCTATCCCCGTTGCCGTTCTCCGCCGCCTCCGTTTCGATTCGCCACTCCCAAAAACTCGAACCGGAGAAAAATCAAGTGATAAAAATCAATCTGGGGGATTACTACCCGTTTATGTGTCCGACTGCTTCATCCACGTGCCGGACGAGGTTACAGCCCTGCTGCGCAGCCTTGAGCTATAAGAGGCGGCCTATCTCCTGCGTACATACTGGCACAAAGCCTATTTCTCCCTTGGCCGGGACGACGGCATCGAGTATGACATCGTGTTCGTGTCCCTGTCCCCCTGCGAGATATACCAACGCAAAGTCACCAATCAGCAGCTCCACGCGGCCATAGCCAGCCTGCCGCACAAGCAGGCCAAGCGCATTTACGTCCACTACTTCTTAGGCATGAGCAACGCGGCCATAGCCAAGGGCAGAGGGCATAAGCAAGGCCGCTGTTGGCACTTCGGTTGAACGCAGCCTGCGCCACATGGAGGTGTATCTGAGAAAATACTGTTGATTGCCCGTTTATTCTTCGCCTGAAAATGAACAGGCGTATGAGGACATAGTTTTTCCTCAAGCACAGCTTCATAACTGAATAAAACGGCAAACCGGGCACAAACCGCGAGTAGCGGCATACAGAGAGCCGGGCGACGGGCGCGCCACGATGTTTCCAGCCGAAAAGAGCGTGATCTTTTCCCCAGGGCAGCGGGGACGGAGCGAAAAACGCCAGCGCCGCAAGCGGAGAAGGGCAGACGCATGGAGCGTAGGATACATTTGCCTATACTCGCTGTATTGCAAGGCTCGTTCCGTTTCGCGGTAGTTCCAAAACAGCTTATCTCATTCAATCCCATGCAGTATGTGGTAAGACGCGGCAAGAAAGAGGATTACGAACTTTTTTCCCGATGAGAACGGTAACGACTGTTCCGTAACGACCATCACCTACGAGCAGTATTCGGCGTTGGCCGCGTTCCTGAAAGCCAAAGACAATCCCGCCCTGCTGCCTATTCAGATCGCCTGCTTTACAGGGCTTCGCATTGGCGAGGTTCGCGGGAAGCAAAGAAAGAGCAGCACCTTTGCCGTTTCAAATATGGCAAACTGTTCAATCTGAAGTACTATGTGGTGGCAAAGGAAAAAGACTGCACCTATTATGAAGTTTACACCTTGCTACGTTCTGCGGAACCACCGAAAGATGTGCAAGAACTTTTTGGGCCACGCTAGTGTTAGTACCACAATGAACATCTATATTCATGCTCCAAGGGAAGCAAAGCGTACTTCCGCAAGGCTGCTTGATAAGGTAGTAGGAGAAGGATAGACGAAAATTTCCCTCATTTCTTCCTGCAAAGGAAAAACGAGGGAAAAGGCACAAGGCCAACGCTCAAAAACGCTGTAAACACCCGTATTTCAAGGCGTTTTAGAACTTGGCATAGATAAATATGAGTTTAGCTTTGATTTCTGGGCAAAGGGGCTCTAAGGTCTCTAAGTAATCGGAAATCTCATCGTGAATCCCTTTCTGCACAATCTGACATATTCAAAGATCCTAAAATATTACTGCGCAGCTTGAATCACGAGCATTATAACCCTACATCTACAGAAGGCAAAAGCTGCCTGAAGTTATAAATATATGCTTCGCACAGCTTCTTCATATCTTCCTGGGAAGAAGCATAATGCTCATCGTATACACCGCATGGCTTCATACCTGCGGCTAAAACCCCTTTTATGCCTTCTAGGGTATCTTCAAAGACTACGCACTTTTCCGGAGGAACGCCTAGTTTGCTAACTCCTAGAATATACAAGTCGGGTCTGGATTTGCCTCGGTTCACCTCATCTGTTGAAGTGAACGCGTCAAAAAGATGGTAGATCCCTAGTCTTTTAAGGGCGGGTTCTGAGAGGATGTCAGGAAGGGATGTTGCAGTACCTAGTCTTACTCCTTTTCCCTTGAGATACTGGAGATACTCTTTTGCATAGGGTTTAAGAGGTACTTTGTACGCATAGGCATCTCTGGCCATAGCGTTCCATTCAGCCATAATCTCTTCAGGAGGCTCGTCTAGGTGAAACCGTTCCCGAGTATACTCGGCTGTCTCTCTGAAAGTCATGGGCGCAATTGTATGGAAATAATCAGGCGGCACTTTTATGCCTCGCCTTGACAAAAATTCTTCATCTATTTTTTCCCATAGCCACATAGAGTCTAGCAAAGTACCATCTAGATCAAATAAAGCTCCTTCGAAATCCAACAAGCCTGCGTCCTCCCCATCCTGACACTTTTCCTTTGCATCACTAGATTAACACTAATCTGCCTTTAGTTTGATTCCAAATCTTCAAGAATATTTCCTTGAAACATCTCTTTGAGCCTCCGAGCTTTTCCCGCAACATCCTCGGCTCCCATTATGGCAGACACTACAGCTATTCCTTGTATATCTATCCCCTCAAATCTAGGAATAGTATTTTCGTTTATGCCGCCTATTACCACTATGGGTATGGTTACCGCCTCCCTTATCTTGGTAAGTTCCTCAAAGGAGACAGTTTCAGCGCCTTTCTTAGTATCAGTAGGGAACATTGGGCCTATGCCCAAATAGTCAGCTCCGCTTTCTTGGGCTTCTACAGCCTCTTTCACATTGGACACAGAAACACCTACTATTTTGTCATCTCCCATGATTTCTCTTGCTATCTCTGTAGGAATATCAGACTGGCCCACATGCACTCCTGAAGCATGCGCTCCCAAGGCAATATCGGCCCTGTCGTTTATTATCAAAGGTATTTTGTGCTTGTCAGTTACCGCCTTTATCCTTACAGCCAACTCGTAAAACTCTCGAGAAGACGCCTTTTTCTCCCGCAATTGAACCAAGGTGACCCCTCCGGATATGGCTTGTTCTACCGCTTCTTCTAACGTGGAGGTAGTCATAAGGTCCCTATCGGTAACCAAATACAAGCTGAGATCTGCCTTAGGCTTCACTGATTTTCGCCCTCCTAGCCATGGTTTCAGAAGTCAATTTGCTGGCTGCATCTATAATGGCCATGTGAAAACTCCCGTAACCGAATGTACCTGCGTTTTCGTACGCCATCTCGCCGCATATTCCCATGGCACATATGCCCCCTACGCACCCTGAAAAGAGATCGCCCGGGCCCGAGGCTCCGCAAAAAGAAGCCACCAAAGATGTGCACATACAACCGGTTCCTGTCACGTTAGATAAATGCTTATTTCCGTTTTCAACAAATACTGTACCCCTTCCGTCTGTTATGACGTCAGTAGCCCCTGTTACTGCAACTATGCACTCCAGCTTTTTAGCCGCCTTATTGGCAATTTGGACCGCTGAAGCAAGGCTCATATTCTTGTCAGTTTCTGACACGTCCACTCCTTTTGTTTTTGAATCCAAGCCGGCCACAAACCCTATCTCGGACATATTGCCCCTTAAGACTGCTACCTTGACCTGGTCTATGATCTTCTCAGTAGTTTCGCTCCTAAGTTGCGAAGCGCCGGCACCTACCGGATCGAAAATGACTGGAATGCCAATTGCGTTGGCCTTCTTTCCAGCCGTTATCATTGATTCTATTGTCCTTTGGTTCAAGGTGCCTATGTTTAGGACCAAAGCAGAAGATATCGAAGTTATATCTTCCACCTCGTTTATATCATCAGCCATTATTGGCGATGCGCCAATTGCCAGAACCATGTTGGCGCAGTCGTTAACAGTCACGTAGTTAGTAATATGGTGTATAAGGGGTTTTTGGAAACGAACCTTATCGAGGATTTGGCATATGTCATCTATTGCTAAGTTCAAATCAGCATCCTCCCTCTTCACAGATCTAGGTCTTCTAGGACTTTCTTCGTAGTTAGAACTGCACACATTTTCCCGCACATGGAACAGGTCCTGGTATCTTCAAGAGATACGCTTTGTCGATACGCTTGGGCCTTCTCTTTGTCCAAGGCCAGTTCCAACATGGCATCCCAATCCAAAGCGCCTCTGGCATCTGACATCTTGTTATCCATATCTCTGGCGCCTTCTACTCCTTTTACAATGTCACCTGCGTGGGCGGCGATTTTGGCTGCCATGATCCCTTCCTTCACATCTTGGAGATCTGGTAACCTAAGATGCTCTGCAGGGGTTACGTAACACAGAAAATCCGCGCCGCTGGCTGCCGCTATACTTCCTCCTATGGCAGAAGTAATGTGGTCATATCCAGGAGCAATATCTGTAACAATTGGTCCTAATACGTAGAAAGGAGCTTGGTGACACAATCTTTTTTGTAGTTTGACATTGGCAGAAATCTCATCCAGGGCCATGTGTCCAGGTCCTTCTACCATTACCTGCACATTCTTTCCCCAAGCCCTTTCAACCAGACGTCCCAGCTCCACAAGCTCAGACACCTGGAAAGCATCTGTAGAATCATGGATGCACCCTGGCCTAAAGCCGTCACCTAGGCTAATAGTCACATCATATTCGCGCAGAATATCTAAAAGATCGTCAAAATACTCGTAAAATGGGTTTTCCTTCCCTGTCATCTTCATCCAGGCAAGTGTAAGGGAACCGCCTCGGGAAACCATATTCATGCGGCGCTTCTTTTGGTCAAATAGTTCCACCACCCTTTTGTTTACCCCTGCGTGGATAGTCATGAAGTCGACGCCCTCTTTGGCATGGGAGGCCACAACATCTAGAAACTCTTTTCCAGTAATATCTTTGAGATCCTTTGAGCAGTAGCCTATTGCATCGTAGATAGGGACTGTACCTATAATTGCAGGGGACATATTTATCAAAGTTGTTCTAAAGTCTCTGGTCTTTCCGTAATTGCTAAGGTCCATAATAGATTCAGCACCGCATCTAATAGCCAGATTGGCCTTTTCCATTTCCTCAGAATAGTCGGCACAGTCTCCTGAAACTCCCAAGTTAACGTTGATCTTGGTTCTAAGACCTGCACCTATCCCTTTGGGTTCAAGGGATTTGTGTTTTACATTCGCAGGTATGACCACCTGTCCTGATGACACCAAGGACAACAAGTCTTGGAGATCCATGCCTTCATGGTGGGCAACTTCCTTCATCTCCCGGGTCACTATACCTTTTCTCGACGCTTCCATTTGGGTCTTGTATGTCATATGCTCAATACTTCCTTTCAAAGATTTCCGCGAACTGATAGAAGTGATTGACAGGGCCATGGCCCTTGCCAATGTCCACCGAACATCTAATGGCTTCTGTAATGTACTTCTTCCCTCTCCTTACCGCTTCTTTTACGTCAAAGCCCAGAGCCAAGTTAGAAGCTATGGCCGAAGAATAGGTGCAGCCTGTCCCGTGGGTGTTCTTTGTTTCTATGCGCTCTGAAGCAAAGTAAGTGAATTCTTTACCGTCGTAAAGGACATCTATTGCGTCCCCTTCCAGATGACCGCCTTTTACCAAAGGATATTTAACTCCGAGATGGTATATGGCTTCTGCCGCCTTCTCCATGTCATGAACAGTCTCTATATCCACACCTGTTATTTTCTCTGCTTCTAGGAGATTTGGAGTAAGGACGTCTGCCAGAGGTAAAACCTTGGCTATCAAAGTGTCTATGGCATCTGGCGCCATAAGAGGATGTCCGTTTTTTGCATACATGACCGGATCTAGGACAACGTTCCCAGGTCTGTATTCCTCAAGTTTCTCTACCACAGCTTCCATGGCTTTTGCATTTGAAAGCATGCCTATCTTCACGGCATCGGGACTAATGTCTTCGAATACGGCGTCTATCTGGCTTTGTATCACCTGCGGGCTCACGTCTTCTATGTCAATTACCCTAACAGTGTTTTCAGCCACTACAGAAACTATGACGCTCATACCGTACAGACCATGGGCAGAAAAAGTTTTGAGGTCGGCTTGAACTCCTGCGCCTCCGCTGCAATCAGACCCGGCAATAGTCAGGACTTTCTTCATTAGTGTCGTCACCTCCTTTGTGGTTTGGACCACCTTGCTGGTGAGCTTTCTCGGGTCTTGGAGGTAACATGGCATTGAGCGCATATATGCTGTCTTTGTTCTCAAGAACTTTCTTAGGTAGCCGAACTCAATTTCACGTCCGTGTCTTTTACTACCTAAAAACAAAAAAGGTGCCTTCGTATTGGAAGAGCACCTTCTAAAGTTCAAACGCTCAGCTAGTTTGCTTCCCTACGATGGTATTGACCAACAGGTTCAAAGGGTAAGGTTCTACCTTCTCAACTCCTAGGAGTTCCCCCGCAAATGCTCATCGCTTATTTAGTTGTCATCGACTCAAGTCAATCACACAATATCTTTAATGTCAAACCCATGCAAATACAATCACCCAATCTGGTCTAGAGATTACAAAGACCACAAACTCATCAGATCCACGTCGTGCAGGACCTCTCCCGCCTTGTTGTAAGCAATCACCCTGCTTTTTGAGAAATCTCTTCCCCAATCGTAAGGGCCTGCCCACCAGAACCCGTTCTTCATCCTGGCCGTTACTGTTTCGCCTTGAGGGCTAATAACTTCAATCTTGGATACCTTTGAGTCTTTCACCCAACCCGCACTGTATTTGCACCCAGCTTGGGCGCAGAAATCATCTCTTGAAAACACGGCGCTCAACGCGCCTTTTTCACATGAGCAAGTGTAACCGCCCCCGGCACACAGATCACCTGTCCATACTTGGTTACCTTCCTCATCAACAGACTCTTTTACCAGACCAAACACTAGAAACTCGTCGTGATGGTCGTTATGGCGTACTAGATCCGCCTCGGCAAAGGCAATAAGGAAATATCCATCATCTTCAGGTTCAAATACGTAATACTCCACATTATTGATTTGAAAAACAGCAGGATCAGCACATTGTTTAACTAGTTCTTGAACTCCTACGGGGATATCATCCTCGCTCAGGCGAACATGCTTAGTCGCAGAGCACCCGGATACGGATACCGCCATTGCGCAGAGGACAAAAATCGAGGTGATGGTCCGAAGC
>Ga0255341_1002778_pt1 | contig 21016 bp, 18 predicted proteins | sample wastewater_treat_8_FD_192418 | JGI IMG/M metagenome (GOLD analysis project Ga0255341, IMG submission 192418) | Wastewater microbial communities from Lulu Island WWTP, Vancouver, Canada - plant12 | ecosystem: Engineered > WWTP > Wastewater > Unclassified | place: Canada: Vancouver, British...
TTTTCCGCTAGTGTTTTTCGAAAATATTTGACAAAAAATTGTGCAAAAAAAGCCCTTCCTTGTAAGGGTTTAAAGTTTAATACCATAATTTAGGCTGTCAAACTAGGGTAAATAATATTATAGCATTCATGATTTTGTTCTTGAATTAATATGCAGTTATAAAGTAGAATATATATTATGATGTTTTTTTTATATCATAAATTCTGACTACAACAATCAAGGCTGAACAAAATCGCAAGTGATTTTGTTATTTCACATATAATAAGGAGCTGTTTATATGCAGCAAAATAAAAATATTTTATTGGGTATAATATTTGCTGTCTTGGGTTTGGTTATTTCTCTACAGATAAAAAGTATAGTATATTCGAATAAAAACCTGAAATCTGAGATGGCAGAAGAAGTGAAAAAATTAATTACTGAGATACAAAAGGAAAAGGAAATAGGCAAAAAGCTTTCTGAGAAGGTTTCTGAGAATGAAAGAATAAAAGAAGAAAACATAAAAAATTCAATTACTATAAGAAAAGACGATAATTTGAAGAATATTAAAGAAGAGCTTGATTTGGTAAAAATGAAGGCTGGTTTAGTGTCTGTAAAGGGGGCCGGAGTGGTAGTGTCCCTTGATGATGCCGATGCCAGGATAACAGAGGATGCAAGTACTTTAATTCTCCACGACAGGGATATATTAAGAGTTGTAAATGAGCTAAAAAAGGCAAATGCACAGGCAATATCCATAAATGATGAAAGGATTACCAGTTTGACAGAGTGTGTATGTGCAGGGCCGACAATAATGATAAACGGAAAAAAGTATACCACTCCATTTGTAATTAAGGCGATAGGTGATCCCAATGTTCTGTATGATACTGTAAAAAACAGCAAAATAGCATACTTACTAGCCAGGGATATGATAAAAATCAGTATCAGTAAAGTAAGTGATATAACTATTCCGAAATACGACAGTATAAAAATTGATAGCTTATTTTCAGGTTTGGAGGTCATAAATAATGAAATACGGTAGAAATATTGCTATTAGTGTCATGTGTGTTCTGTTGGGAATGATGATGGCTTGGCAGTATAAGAGCATAGATTATAACGAGAGAGAAAAAAGCCTTGAAAGAAAGTCTGTGGAAGAGCTGAAAGATGAGCTTATAAGAGAACAGCGTAATAATGAAAACCTCTCAGCAAGAAATGCAGAGCTTGAAAAAGAGAATAAAGAATATGAGAATGCAAAGGGCGATGTAACAAAGGAAACACAGATTTTAAAGCACGAGCTTGAGAGGGCAAGGATTATAGCAGGGCTTGTTGATGTAAAGGGTAAAGGGCTTGTTATAACAATTGACAATGATCTGGTGGATGTTACCGAGAGTAATCTTTTAAATGTGGTAAACGAGCTTAGGGCTTCAGATGCACAAGCCATATCGATAAATGATGAGAGGATTGTGGGATCAAGCGAAATCAGAGAAGCCGGGAGAAAGTATATTATGATAAACGGAAAACAGATGAGAGCTCCTTTTGTGATTAAAGCTATTGCCAATCCTGACAAGCTTGAAAGGGCATTAATGCTTTTAGGAGGGGTTTTGGATTCCTTAGAAGATCTTAAGGTGGAATTAAGAAAAGAAGACAACATTGTAATAAATAAGGTTAGAGATGACGGATCTGTAATCAAAACAGATATGCTTACTCCGGTAGTAAACCAATAAAGTTTACTGATACTATAAATAAAAATTTGTTATATTTATAAACGATTTAAATATAATTATATTAGCCCCAGGAAAAGTACTAATGAATTATTGACAGGTACATTTTTCTTGGGGCATTATTTTTACCGGAGGTGACAGCAATGAGAAAATCGCTGTACTTGGCTGCTTTAGCATTATTATCGATGAGTATCTCAGGAGGTTGTGGCAAAGCTCTAGATGCCACAAAATTAAGCGATTTAGGCGGAGTATATTCTGATAACAGGGAAAAAATAGATTTTGATGATGAGATAACAGGCAATATGCCTGAGGATATGACTGTGGGAATTACTGGGTGGCCAAAATATGAATTATCTCAAGAAGACGGAAGTAAACTGTCAAATAAAACCATGAGTTGGGGAATATTGAGAAATCCAAACAATGAGCCTCCAACAGCCAATCCCGGAACACCGGAACTGCTTGAAAAGTATGGAGGGTATTACATAGGTGACACCAGTAAAAAAGAAATTTATCTTACATTCGATGAGGGGTATGAAAACGGTTATACTTCAAAGATTTTAGATGTACTTAGAGATAACAATGTAAAAGCAGTATTTTTCATTACAGGTCCCTATTTAAAAGGACATCAGGATCTTGTGAGGAGAATGGTTGAGGAAGGCCATGAGGTGGGTAATCATACAATAAATCACCCAAGCTTGCCTGAGGTTGATGATAAGAGGCTTGAGGAAGAAATATTGGGACTTGACAGGGTTTTTTACGAAAAATTCGGAAAGCATATGACCTATTTAAGACCTCCTAAAGGTGAATTCAGCGAAAGGACATTGTCAATAAGCCAAAAGCTTGGTTATACCAACCTTTTTTGGAGCTTTGCCTATGAGGATTGGTATACCGACAGGGTAAGAGGTCCGGAATATGCAAAAAATATTGTGTTAAGAAACCTGCATAATGGTGAAATAATGCTTCTTCATGCTGTGTCAAAGGATAATGCGGGAGCACTTGACAGTATTATAAAAAGTGCACGGGAACTGGGATATGAATTTGGTAATATAAATAATATAAATAATATAAGTAATATAAGTAATATAAGTAATATAAGTAATATAAGTAATAATGGTAATGATTCAATAGTTTCTTAAGTATATAAAAGAAAAGCTTACCTATATGCTCCTTTTAGAGTCTTATAAATTTTAATTAACTGGAGATTGATATGTCATCAAATAGAAGATCAAAAAAGAAAAAGGAAGAAGTTCCAAAGCCCAGGCTTAAAGAGAAGGTAACAGAAGTACTGGATCTGCCTAAAGAAGTTATACTGGATATACCTAAATTAACAATGATTGGTAATTCCAACCTTGTAATAGAGAATTATAAGGGTGTTATTGAGTATGACATAGAAAAGATACGTTTAAATACAGGTATAGGAATTATCAGGATTGGGGGAAAAGATCTGGTCATTAAGGAAATAACATCAGAGGATATAATGGTATATGGTAAAATAGAAAACCTGGAATTTTGTACTTAGGTACTTTAATCATTCCTTAATAATTGTTAATAAAGGTGGAGTTATGTTGATCTTGAAATTGTGGAATTATCTCAGGGGATATGTTATTATAACTATTGAAGGTTATTTCCTTGAAAAGTTCATCAATATATGTATTCATAGACAGATATTTTTGTGGGATATAAAAAGGCACGGTTCTAGAAAAATGACCTTAAAAATAAGCATAAAAGGATTTAAATTATTAAGGCCTATTGCATTAAAAACCAAGTGCCGTGTAAGAATATCAAAAAGGGTTGGTTTGCCTTTTATTAAAAGCAGATACAAAAAAAGAAAGACCTTTTTGGTCGGTGCAGTAGCATGTGTTGTTTTGTTTTATGTAATGACATCATTTATCTGGTCCATTGAAATAGTTGGAAACGAAAAAATCAACAGCAGTTTTATACTTGATAAGCTTAGTGAGTCAGGTATTAAGCAAGGTGTTTTAAAATATAAAGTTGATACAAAAAAAGTGGTAAACGACCTGATGCTTAAAATAGATAAGCTGGGATGGGTTGGAGTTTCTATTAAAGGAACCAAATTAAAAGTACAGGTTGATGAGAGGATAATGCCTCCTAAATTGGTTGAAAAAGATAAGCCATGTGATATTGTTGCAAAAAAGGATGGAATAATAAAATCGGTTATTTCTAAAGCAGGGTTTGATCTTGTAAAGCCTGGGGATACTGTAGTAGAGGGACAAATTCTTGTTACCGGAAATGTTCCCGGTAAGGATGAGACAAGTGGTGTGACACCACTGCATGCAATTAGTACTGTTAAGGCTAGAACATGGTATGAGGGCGTCAGTCCTGTAATTACAAAGCCAACTGTAAAGGAACGAACAGGAAATAAAGCCAATAAATATGCAGTGGTTCTTTTTGGAAAAAGAATAAATCTGTCATGGGGAAAGCTTTCTTACAGCAATTATGATAAAGTAGAAATAAAAAAAGTACTTTCTTTCGGGGAAGATTTGGTATTGCCATTTGAATTCATTGACGATATATATTATGAAACCCAGGAGGTTGTGAGGGATATATCCGATAAAGAAGCTGAGGATATTGCAGCGGATAAGGCATATGATATAGCAAAGGAAAATATGCCTGAAGATGCTGAAATTATAAAAAAAGATATTAAAATATTAAACAATGATGATGAAACAAAATCAGTTAAGGTTATAATAGAGTGTATAGAGGACATTGGAATAAGCAAAGAAATTGGAGGAGATAATTGATTGGATAGCTTGATAGAAAGAACTGTAGAGTTTGACAGGATAGAGCATGCTATAAACCTGTTTGGAAGTTATGATGAAAATGTGGGCATTATTGAAGATGCCTTTAATGTAAAGATAATATCAAGGGACGACGAGATTAAAATAGTAGGTCATCAGGAAGGGGTAGAGAAAGCTGAGTCTATTATAAAGCATTTGAAAGGTATAGCCGTAAAAGGTGATGTAATAACCAAACAAAATGTAAGGTATTATGTCCAGCTTGCCGCTGAGGATCAGTTGGACAAGGTAAAAGAGCTTGTTGACTATGTATGTCTTACAGCAAGAGGCAAGCAAATAAAGGCTAAAACACTGGGCCAAAAATCTTATGTTGATGCTATAAAGACTAACGACATTGTTTTCGGGATAGGTCCTGCCGGTACAGGTAAGACTTTTCTGGCAGTAGCAATGGCGGTTACAGCCTTTCGAAACAAGGAAGTAAACAGGATAATCCTGACAAGGCCTGCAGTAGAAGCGGGTGAAAAGTTGGGATTTTTGCCAGGTGATTTGCAAAACAAAGTAGATCCTTATTTAAGGCCATTATATGATGCCCTTTATGAAATAATGGGGGCAGAGACATATCAAAAGTTTCTGGAAAAGGGTATGATTGAAGTTGCACCACTGGCATATATGAGGGGAAGAACCCTTGATGATTCCTTCATTATACTGGACGAAGCACAAAATACTACTCCTGAGCAGATGAAAATGTTTCTTACCAGAATAGGGTTTGGCTCAAAATCTGTAATAACCGGTGATATAACCCAGATAGATCTTCCGGGAGATAAGAAATCAGGACTTAAAGAGGTTATGAGGGTTTTGAAGGGGATAAACGGTATAGACTTTGTCCATCTTTCAGATAAGGATGTAGTGAGGCATGAATTAGTACAAAAAATTATAAAAGCATATGAGAAGTATGACAATGAAAAAAGCAAGGACTTTGGAAACAAGCATGTAAAGAAAAATTAGCATATACAAAAGAGGGGGGTAGGGCATTTTTGAATAAGGATAAGGAGTTGCATACCCGCGGATTTTTTAAACTGTTTCTAAAAAATAAATCGGTACACAGATATATAATTGCCATAATCACAATTATATTGCTTTTTATTGTTATTGTTGACGGAGCATCTCCAAAACAATATAGTCTTTCATTAGGTGAAATTTCCGGCCATGATATTATTTCGCCCGGAAACATAATTGATGAAGTAAACACATTTAAAAATAGAGAAGAGGCAGAAGCATCCGTTGCCTATGTTATGATTAAGGATGTGAAAGCTTCTTCCGAGGCTTTGAAAAAGTGGGTGGATTTTGTTCTCGCAGTTGAGAAGTCAAGGAAAAATACAAGGATAAGTATCAGAGATGCCGAAGTTTTTGAAACAGATGAATATTTTCTTGAAGAGAGCAAAAAGGACATTATACAAAAAGAGGCACTTAGTTTGGACGCCAAGCTGAAAGAGTTGGGTATCAGTATTGCAAATGGCTTGCTGTTATACATTGTGTCTGAAGAAAGTTGTAAAGAAAAGGATATGGAGAATTTCAAGGAAATTTTAGGTGACCATATCGATGAAATTATTGGCAAAAGCATCAGCAAGGAACAGCTTTCATCTGAGATTTCAAAGGTTGAAAGCAGCATCAATGCTTTTGAAATTCCTCAAGAACTTAAAGATGTTGCATCTTCAATTTTGAAGTCAATAATAAAGCCTAACTGGGTTATTGATGAAGAAACAACAAGAAGATTAAAACAAGAAGCATATGATGATCCTAAAAACATTGTGACTATTGAAAAGGGAACAAGGATATTGGCCATTGGAGAAAGGGTTACTGAGGACAAGCTGCAGATTCTCGAAAAGTTAAACCTTCTTAGAACAAAAAGCAGATTTGATTTTGCATTTGTTGGAGGCGTTTTAGTACTGGTCCTATTGTTGGCATTTTTCCTAATTCTGTATATGAGGCATTTCAACCGGAAATCTTTGTATAGCAGAAGAGATATAGCTGTGATATGCATTGTCTTATCTATGATTATACTCATTGCAAGGGGACTTTATGAGATATCACCCATGTATTCGCCTATGACTGTACCGGTCTGTGTTGCAGCAATGCTTATATCCATACTTTTAGAGCTTAAACTTGCAATAGTTATAAATTTGGTTTTGACTATTGCTGTAGCAATAATTGTAAAAGGTGACATATCGTTTATATATATGTCTATAATCAGTGGAACATTTGCTGCCTATTTTGTATCCAATTCAACCCAAAGAAACAGACTTTCATTGGCAGGTGTGGTTATTGGTGGTGTCAACGTAGCTATAATTTTATGTTTTGGATTGGTATACAAGCATGATTGGAATAATATATTAAAAAACAGCCTTATTGTATTCATGAATGGTCTTGGGTCTATGGTGCTGACAATCGGTATAGCTCCTTTTCTTGAAAGTATTTTTAATATAGTCACTCCTTTAAAGCTTATAGAACTGGCCAATCCCAACCATCCACTTATTAAAAGGCTGCTCCTTGAGGCTCCCGGCACATATCACCACAGTCTCATGGTTGCAAATCTTGCAGAGGTAGCTACGGAGGCTATTGGAGGAAACCCTGTTTTAGCTAGAGTGGGTGCATATTTTCACGATGTGGGAAAGCTCAAGAGGCCTAATTTCTTTACAGAAAACCAAATGGGTGTAAATCCTCATGACAAAATAACTGCAAATTTAAGTACTCTTATTATAACTTCACATGTTAGTGATGGAATAGAACTTGCTGACAAATATAAGCTTCCTAATGCAATAAAAGATATAATAAAGCAACATCATGGAGAGACACTGGTAGCATACTTTTATCATAAGGCAAAAACAGTTGAAAAAGCTGAAGATGTGAAAATGGAAAATTTTAGATATAGAGGACCAAAGCCCAAGACTAAGGAATCGGCAGTAGTACTTCTTGCAGATTCTGTAGAAGCTGCTGTAAGGTCCATGACAGACAAAACAGAGGGAAAGATTGAAGGATTTGTACGTAAGATCATTAAGGACAAGTTAGATGACGGACAGTTGGATCAGTGTAATCTTACGCTGAAAGATCTTGATACTATAGCGGTTGCCTTTATGAAGGTGTTAAGCGGCTTCTTCCATGCAAGGGAGAAGTACCCCGAAATCAAAACTATCAGTACCAAAATCACGAAGTGATTTTTAGACCTTGATGTTGTCGTGAGATATTATAGTGTGAATACACCAAAATTTCATAGACATACTAAAATTACGAAGTAATTTCTAAATCTAGCAAATATGGATGAAAGAGGCGAAAAAAGTTGGAAATTTACATTGAAAACATGCAAGATAAAATTGAGGTAACTCCTTTGTTGGAAAAGGTTATAAATGATGCAGTTAAAACAAGCATGGACATTGAGGCATTTAACATCAAATCGGAAGTCAGTATTCTTCTTGTTGATGATGAAAAAATACGTGAGATAAATAATGAACACAGGCAAATAGATAAGGCAACAGATGTATTGTCATTTCCTGTTGTAGATATTCGTGAAGGAGAGATAGTTTCTGACACAGGGGACTTTAATCTTGATGAAGAACTGCTTTTACTCGGAGACATTATTATTTCTTTGGAAACAGCTAAAAGACAAGCTGATGAATATGGGCACTCTTTCGAACGTGAAATAGCTTTTCTTACTACCCATGGGGTTTTCCATTTGCTTGGATATGACCATATGGAAAAGGAAGAGGAGGAGAAAATGCTTTATAAACAGGAAACTGTTTTAAGAAAGCTGGGACTTGTAAGAAATGAAGAATAAACACTTTTGGGACAACTTTTTAAATGCCATGAGAGGAATAACAACAGCTGTTAGAAGTGAACGGCATATGAAGTTTCATGTTTTTGCCACATGTCTTGTGATTCCCCTCAGCATTTATTACAGGATAAGCAAAATGGAATTTATTGCCATTATCCTTACGATTTCGGCAGTTATTACTGCGGAGATGATTAACACAGCAATAGAAGCAGTTGTAGATCTTGTTACCTCGGAGTTTAATGAAAAGGCCAAGATAGCAAAGGATGTGGCAGCGGGAGCTGTATTGGTATCTGCAATATTTTCTGTAATAGTAGGCTTTTTGATCTTTTATGAAAGGATAGTAGGAGATATAACCAAACTTTTCAAGTAGGATATAGGAGGGTAGGATTTGGATACAGCAAATTTTCTTAATCTACCGGAAAATGAATTGGAAAAAAAACTTATTGAAATATCAAAAAAGGCGATGGAAAAATCCTATTCGCCATATTCAAATTTCAGGGTGGGTGCAGCAGTTCTAACTTCTAGAGGCAAAGTATATACAGGTGCCAATATTGAAAATGCATCTTTTGGTGCAACTATTTGTGCAGAAAGAACAGCTGTTATAAAAGCTGTTTCTGAGGGGGATATTAGATTTAATGCCATTGCAATTTCATCAGATGCACAAAGTTTTATTTACCCTTGTGGAATTTGCAGACAATTTTTAAGTGAGTTTGATAAGGGAGAAATGAAGGTTATTTGCAGCAACAAATCCGGTGAGTATAAGAGCTTTAAGTTAAGCGAGTTAATGCCTTGTATTTTTGAATTGTAACGATACAAAAACTAAACTTTATAATAAAGCATAATTTGTGGAGGTAAAACATTAATGAAATTTAAATCAGGATTTGTTACCATCGTAGGAAGACCTAATGTTGGTAAATCAACCTTACTAAACAGGCTTACAGGTGAAAAAATAGCAATCACTTCGGACAAGCCTCAGACTACCAGAAACGCCATAAGGGCTATAATCACCGATGACGACAGTCAAATAATATTCATCGATACGCCGGGGATTCATAAGCCCAAAAACAAGCTTGGCGAATATATGGTAAATATAGCTCAAGGTACTATGAGCACTGTTGAAGCGGTTATATTTATTGTTGAAGCCGGAAGTGAGGCAATAGGCCCTGTTGATGAGTACATAATGGAACAGCTGTCCCAGATAAAAACACCTGTTTTTCTGGTTATCAATAAAATAGACCTTGTGCCTAAAGAAAAGATACTATCCTTAATTGCAACCTATTCTGAAAAATTGGAATTTGACTCAATAATACCTGTTTCAGCATTAAACAATGAGGGTACAGATATTGTAATAAGAGAAATCAAGAAAGTGCTGCCGGAAGGTCCCATGTATTATCCTGACGATCAGTTAACCGATCAGCCTGAGAAGCAAATTGTTGCAGAAATAATAAGAGAAAAGATACTTTATCTTACAAAGGATGAGGTACCCCATGGAACAGGAGTTGAAGTTATATCCTTCAAGGAAAGGCCGGGCAGGGATATAATTGATATACAGGCTAATATCTATTGTGAAAAGGACTCCCATAAGGGTATACTTATTGGTAGAGAAGGCAAAATGCTTAAAAAAATCGGAACGATGGCAAGAAAAGATATCGAGAATCTTCTTGGTGCAAAAGTTTTTCTTGAGGTCTGGGTTAAAGTAAAGGATGACTGGAGAAACAACAACAATATGCTTAAAACTTTGGGATACAAGGATAGTTAAGCATGTTAAAGAAATAAGAAACAGTTTTCCCTATGATAATTTTTCAAGTATACAAAAAAAATTATGGAGAAACATAATACTATTAAACCGTATAAATAATGAGGGGGATTGGATATTATGTTAAGGGATTTAATATGGAAAGCCTTTGAAAAGACAGGAGAGATAGATAAGTATATATTTTACAAGGAAGTAAGCGAAAAGGGCTATATTAAAAATGAAATTGTAACAACCAAAGAAGAGGTGGCAATCAGCAAGTGAGTGCTTCCGTTAAGAATAAAGGAAAAAGATGAGTTATATTAAGGCTGATGGAATAGTAATTAAAGAAGTTAATACCGGTGAAGCCGATAGAATTGTCACCATTTTAACGAAAAACAGAGGTAAAATATCGGCTTATGCCAAGAATTCCAGACGTCCTAGAAGCAACCTTGTTGCTGGAACGCAGATAATGTGTTACAGCAACTTTGTGCTGTTTAAAGGAAGGGATATGTATACAATAAGTTCCTGTGATGTTTTGGAGCCTTTTTACGGGTTAAGATGCGATGTGGTTAAACTTACATATTCAGCTCATTTACTTGAGCTTGTTAATGATGTAATCCAGGAGGAACAGCCTGCGGTTAAAACCCTTCAGCTTCTTCTTAACACTCTTCATTTTATTGATAAGACAGATAGAAGCAGTGAACTTTTTACAAGAATTTTTGAGCTGAGATTTTTATCTATTTTAGGTTATGCACCCTATGTAAGCAGTTGCATTAATTGCGGAAACCCGGAAATTGATAAAATGAGTTTCAGCTTTAAAAAATGTGGGTTCTTGTGTAATTCATGTACAATAGAGGATATTAATGCACAGGCTTTGTCTATAGGGGCAGCAAAGGCAATTTATTACATAATACACTGCAGTATGAAAGATCTTTTTAATTTTGAGGTTTCGGAAAACGTTTTAAAAGAGCTTTCAAGGGTGAACAGAAGGTTTATCAAGGAAAGGTTTGACAAGGATTATAAAAAACTGGATTTTCTAAAATCACTTTAGACATATTTCTTTGCTTATTACATTTTTAGAATATTTCTTATATAATATATGTTAAATACGATTAATCTTTACATTTATCTATCGCAAAATCCCGGTAAAGCATTCGTTATTTTGCTCTGCTAAATGTAAGATTAATAACGTATTTAATATATATAAAAATTATTTATTTAGCTTATGGGTTTACATGTTATAATATTAAATCATAGGGGAGGCGGTTTAATATTAACAGATATTTTAAATGTGGACTTTTGTGCATATTGATTTTTTCATTTATGCTACTTTCTACTTCATGTTATTTTTACCCAAGGTCTGATATTTATATTGAAACAAACCCTGAAAAGGAAAAGACTACGTTAAAGTTTATAAGTAGTTGGGGCGGGGCCGATCCACAAGCGGAGACATTAAATGACATCCTTACAGAATTTATGGAAAATAATAAGGATGTTGAAATAATTAATGAATCTGTATCAGGGGATGATTTTCTGACAAAAATAAAGGCTGATTTTGCATCAGGCTATGATCCTGATGTTTTTGGATTATGGCCTGGGTCGGATATCGATGCATTGATAAAAGCAGGTAAGGTTGCAGATTTAACCGAGCTTTTAGAGAATGATCCAGAGTGGAAAAATAATTTTAAAGATGATGGCTGGAGTTATACCACCTATGAAGGTTCTGTATATGGAGTGCCATTTGAAAGGATATTTGAAGGTCTTTTTATTAATAAGGATATGTTTGAACAAAATAATATTAAAATACCCAATGATTTTGAGGAGCTAAAGGAAGCTGTAATAAAGTTCAGAGCTCGTAATAAGATTCCAATAGCACTGAATTTTAGATCGGAAGGCACTTATTTATATCAGAATATACTTGCTGTATTAGGAGGAAAGTATGTACTTAAGGACCCTATTATTGAAGGTACTGTAAAAGATTGTTATATTGATGCTATGAAATATATGAAGGAGCTCCATGATTTGGGTGCTTTTCCGTCCTATGAGGAAGCCCTTAATATGGATAATAAAACTAGAGATAATATGTTTCTTAATAAAGAGGCTGCCATGATTGCACAAGGCTCCTGGTTTATAGGTAAGATAAGGGAAAATCAGGACTCTTATGACATTATACCTTTTCCTAAAATAAGTGATGGGGTACCAAAAAGCCCTACAATGATATATGGGCTGGGGTGTGGTACATTTTACATAAGCAAAAATGCATGGGAAAATGAAGAAAAAAGAGAGGCGGCTATCAAATTGCTTAAAGCATTGACCTCAAGAAAATCTGCACAATTATTTTCATTTAAGACAGGTATGATATGCAATCTTAATACTGATATAAAAGGGATGAACTATAACGAATTGACATTGAGAGGGCTGGAACTGATAAATAATGCAAAAGAACTGGTAGGTCCACCTGACAGCTACGTTGACAGAACAGCTTGGGAAGAAATTATCGTAACTAAAATTCCATATGTTCTTGAAGGTAAGAATAAACCCGTTGAAGTATGGAATGAGTATTTGGAACATTTGAAATTAAGGGGTCTCATAAATTAAGTAATTTATTGAAAGTTCAGCACGGGGGCAAATAAATGAAAAATCCTTTTGAGAGGTTTAGACAGATATATAAGGATCTACCAATAAAACATAAAATGCTTTTGATATCATATTTCCAAATCCTTATACCGGTAATTATTATTGGTTTTGCAAGCTGTATGATATCGGAAAAAATTATTCAGAAAAAGTCTGTAGATTACTCATTGTATATAATGAGAACAATAGAACTAAGGCTTTCTGATTGTATAAACAGTCTTACAAGCATGTCTCAGGACTTGCTCTATTATAATGATATTTATGAAAGATTGAAAGATAAAGATGAGATCAAGAATGAAGATGAAAGCGAGAATGAGGATAAAGATAATAGCAGTTCTTCAAGCCTTGATAAATATGAAAGAATCACCTCAACAATAAATACATTAAAAAAATATACAAATTCAAGAAACGAGATTCTTGGTATATACTTTGAATCGATGGATAGAAAAGTGAAATTTTTCAAGGACAGCAGCAGGTCAAAAGAAAGTATAGAAAACCTTGTCAGGTTTGAAGAAATGACCGCAAAGGCCAGGCAAGGTCATGGCAAGGTAAGGTGGTATTTTACCAAGAACACAAGCAAGGCTGAGCAAATTTTTTTGGTAAGGATTGTGTATGACAGAGATACCTTTAAAGAAATAGGTCTTATGGCTATTCGCATAAACAGGAATTATTTTGAATCGGTGTATAATGGCCTTGTCAATAAAGATATGAAGGATATAGCTGTAGTTTCAGCTGAAAACGAGTTTATCGTCAGCAGAAATAATGAATTTCCCTTTATGTTTGAAAATGATTTTTTAAAGAGTATTAAAACCAGAGAAGGAGCACTGTTTAACCAAAAACATGATTCACTTGTGACCTATGTGAGAATGAAAGATACGGAATGGAAGATTATATCGTATATACCGCTGAATGTGTTGTATAAAGACATAAATAATTTTAGGCTGATAATTATTTGTATATGTCTTGTTACTGTTTTTTTATTTACGTTATTAAACAGAAAATTATCCAACGATTTTATAATTCCTATTAATAGACTTGTTACAGGAATGAAGGAAATTCAGAAAGGTACCCATGTGGATGTAGAGATGGATAGGGATGATGAGCTTGGTTTTATAACAAAGACATTTAATGAAATGTCAAAAGAAATCAATCATCTTATAACATGGATTTATAGGGAGCAGATTACTAGAAAGGAAGCCCAGCTTAAGGCACTTCAATCTCAAATTAATCCTCATTTCCTTTTTAATACTTTGGAGTCTATTAATTGGATGGCGATGCTTAAAAATGTTCCTGAAATCAGTGAGACTGTTACAGCTCTATCATCGTTAATGGAAGCGAGTATTGGCAGGGATGACAAGCTTATACCTTTAAGGGAGGAGTTTAAATATATTGATCATTATATTTCTATATTAAAAAAACGATTTGAAGACAGGATACAGCTTTATGTATATGTTGAAAACAATGATATACTTGAAATAAACATACCCAAGCTATTGATACAGCCAATAATAGAGAATGCTGTCTATCATGGGATAGGAAATATAAACGATGTTGGCATCATAAGGCTTAATACCTTTATAAGGTATGGAGTCCTTATAATAGAGGTCGTTGACAACGGCATAGGTATGGACAATGAAAGCTTGAACAGACTTAATGAAATTCTGGCACTTGATAATGATACATATTTTAGATTGCGTGTAAATGAAGAAAGAAAAAGTATTGGTCTTGAAAATGTAAATAGAAGAATTAAGCTGTTTTACGGTGAAAAGTATGGACTTAGTATAAACAGTGAAAAAGATAAGTTTACTAAAGTAACTGTTTCCATACCTATTGACGGCTCTATAAAAACTAATTGAGGTGGGGAATTATGTTCAAAGTTATAATAATTGATGATGAACCTATAATCAGAAGGGGATTAAAAAATGTTATTGATTGGCATAAATATGATTGTGAAGTGTGTGCCGAAGCAGGAGAAGGTTTGAATGCTATAGAGATTATAAAGGAAATAAAGCCCGATATAATTTTTACTGACATTAAAATGCCAGGCATGGATGGGATTACTATGATAAGTGAAATTATAGATATTGTGCCTGATAGTAAAATAATTATACTTACAGGCCACAGAGATTTTGATTATGCGAGGGATGCGGTTAAATACGGGGTCTTTGAATTTTTGCTTAAACCGTCAAAAATTGAGGTTCTAAATGAGGTAGTTGAAAAAGCTGTTGCTGAATTAAAAAGAGCTCGAGACAAATATGAAGAAATAAATAAATTAAAAGTGCTGTTCGAACAGAATATCCCCATTTTAAGGGAGAAGTTTTTATATGATATAATATATGCCATCAATAAGGATCCTAAGGATATAACGGCTAAAATGGAGCTTTTTAATCTTGAAATAAACAATTTTTTCCTGATACTGGTGGAAAACGAAGTCAAGGAAGGTAAGGAAAGTACATTCGACAGATATAAGCCTCTTCATCAGTTAGGTATAATCAATACCTTCAAGGATCTTTTCAAGGATACTTTTGATGTAACAAGCATTTCTCTCGAAAGCAAGTGGACCGCTTTTATACTGCATATGAGGGTATATAATGACAGCTATGCAGAATTGATAGAGGAGAAATGTCTGAGCCTTCAACAGATAATTCAAAACTATTATGATTTTAATATTTCGGTTTCAGTTAGCTCGGAGGGTGTAGGTGCACTGGATTTACCGGCAAAATTGAGCGAATGCCATGAAGCATTGAGGTTTAAGTATTATTTGGGTAATAATCTTGTGATTTTCTATAAAGACTTAAATTCTTTCTTCAAGTACGAAAACTATTCAATGCTAGAGGTTTACAGTAATGAGCTTTTAGCAGGTATTAAGTCCGGTGATCTAAATGAGGTCAAAAGTAAGCTGCAGAATATAAGGGAATTTATATCATCTCTAGAAGAAAATGAAAGAAATATGGCATATTTAAAAATATACTTTGTAAATGTGACATCTTCCATAAATAACATAAGGTTGTCTATAAATGCAGCTGATGATGACAGGGGTCAATCAGGATCAAGTAAGATAAGCAGCTTCTATATTTATGCAGAGAACTGTGAAAACATTAAGGACTTAAACTCATTGCTTGAAGAAGTTGCTATAGATGTTGCTTCAAAAATTTATAACTTTAACAACAAGAGGATAAAGCTTATGGTTCAGAAGGCTGTAGATTATCTCAATAATCACTATAACGAACCTATAACTCTTGGTAGGGTAGCAGAAAATATATTTGTAAGCTCTTTCTACTTGAGCAGGATGTTTAAAAAGGAGTTGGGGAAAAACTTTATTGATTTTTTAAATGAAATAAGGGTTGAAAAATCAAAAGAGCTCTTGAAGGACGGCAAGTATAAAACATATGAGATAGCACAACTGGTGGGTTTTTCTGACTCACAGTATTTTTCAAAGACATTTAAAAAGTATTCAAATATGACGCCTACCGAATATAGGGAGTCAAACAGGCAAGGGTGACAGGATATAAATAGACAATTTTTAAAATGCAAATATGTTTATAATATGCCAAGCTGTACAATTGAAGAAACAAAAAGCAAAATGTTATACTTAATGTGAATAAGTATGCAAAATTTTGCTTTTTATTTTGTATTCTAAAGACATATTAAAAATAGGAGGTATATGTGTACTATGAAAAGAGTTTTCTTAAAAAAAGTTTCTGTCATCACAGCCATGTTTTTGCTTACATCGGTGTTTACTTTTTCACAACCGACATTAAATGCCGCTGCAAGTTACAATTATGGTGAAGCATTGCAGAAAGCAATTATGTTTTATGAGTTCCAGCGTTCAGGTGATATTCCTGAAGATAGTCGCAACAATTGGCGTGGCGACTCGGGTATGACTGACGGGGCGGATCATAACATTGATCTTACAGGCGGTTGGTACGATGCAGGAGACCATGTAAAATTCAATTTACCTATGGCTTATACTTCAACAATGCTTGCATGGAGTGTTTATGAAAACAGAGATGCTTATGTGAAAAGCGGTCAGCTCCCATACATTTTAGACAATATAAAGTGGGCGACAGACTACTTTATTAAGTGCCATCCTTCACCAAATGTTTATTACTATCAGGTTGGTGACGGTCAGGCTGACCATTCATGGTGGGGTTCTGCCGAAGTAGTGCTTGATGTTATGGAGAGACCATCATATGTTTTAACAGAAGCTAAACCAGGATCAGCTGTTGTAGCTGAGACTGCAGCAGCTTTAGCATCAGCCGCTGCCATCTTCAAGCCTACAGATCCTGCGTATGCTGCTGAATGCTTGAAGCATGCCAAGGAGCTTTTTGCATTTGCAGACAAAACAAGAAGCGATAAGGGTTATACTGCTGCAGAAGGGTTCTACGCTTCATGGAGTGGTTTTTATGATGAGCTGACATGGGCAGCTATGTGGATTTATCTTGCAACAGGTGATACAACATATCTTGATAAGGCAGAGTCCTACGAACCCAATTGGGAAAGGGAAGGAATCACCACTTTGATCAAGTATCAATGGGCACATTGTTGGGATCAGAAGCTATTCGGTGCTTTACTGCTTCTTGCAAGGGAAACAGGAAAGCCATTATACAAAGAAGCCATTGAAAGACACTTGGATTGGTGGGCAGGTAATGGAGCCGAAAAGATAAAATATACACCAAAAGGCCTTGCTTGGCTTGATAGATGGGGTGCTTTAAGATATGCAACAACAGAGGCATTTCTTGCTGATGTATATGCCGATTCCGAGGTTTGCAGTGCAAACAAGGTGAGTTCATACAAATCTTTTGCAAAGAGCCAGATAGATTATGCATTAGGAAGTACAGGAAGAAGTTTTGTTTGCGGATTTGGCGTAAATCCTCCAACAAGGCCTCATCACAGAACTGCACATGGTACCTGGATGGGCTACCTGGACTGCGATATACCCAATTATCACAGGCATGTATTGTATGGTGCACTTGTTGGCGGACCTGACAGTTCAGACGGTTATACAGATGATGTCAAAAATTATGAAAACAACGAAGTAGCTTGCGACTATAATGCCGGTTTTGTAGGGATCCTCGCAAGGATGTACGATAAGCATGGCGGAGACCCTATTCCTGATTTCAAAGCAATAGAAGAGCCGGAAGATGAGTACCTGACAATGTCAGCTGTAGCTGTTCAGGGTGATGCTGCTATGATAACAATTACACTGGGTAATCAGACTGCTTGGCCAGCAAGATCAAGCGATAAGCTTTCGTGCAAATATTTCATCGATATTACTGAAGGAATAAATGCAGGTCTTAAACCTGAGGACTACAAAATATCTATAAGCGGAACAACTACTGCAAAGGTAACAGGCTTGATACCCTGGGATGAGTCAAAAAATATATACTACATAAATATTGACTTTTCCGGAATTAAATTGTTCCCTGGCGGAGTAAACGATTATAAAAGGACAATCAGCTTTAATGTTAAGTTCCCATATGGTTCCAATGCTTGGGATACAAAAAATGATTTTTCCGCACAGGATCTTGAGGCATCATCAAGTTGGGAAGGTTCATTGACCAAATTTTTACCGGTTTACGATAATGGAGTATTGGTTTATGGGACAGAGCCTGGAAATAATCCGAAGCCTACACCAACAAAGCCTTCAAGTACACCAACTAAGCCATCGAATGAAGGAAAAACAATATCAGGATATATAAAGCCTGATTTTACATCAACTTCAGCTTCGGTATTATCCGGGTTTAATGTGACAATAAATGGAACATCAATTTCAGCCATAACAGATTCGAAGGGCTATTTTGAGTTGGAAAATGTAGCTCCAAATGCTTCAGGATACACCCTTACCATAAAGAAATCCGGAATGATGTCAAGGATTATAAGTGATATAGCAGTGTCAAACAAAGATATTCAATTATCAAAGCAAGAGGCACCGATACTGATTTGGGGCGGAGACAGCAATCAGGACGGCACCATCAACATGTCAGATATTATGGTTATTGCAAAAGCATTCAATAGTACATCTAATGCAGCTAATTATAATAAAGATGCTGATATTAACCAGGACGGATCGGTTAATATGAATGATGTAATTATAGCAGCTTTGCACTTTAATAAGACTACAGCAGATTATCCTGTTGTAGAAATAATATAGAGAAAAAGGAGGGGGTTGCTCCTTCAGAAAAAGGAGGTATGAGTGTATGAGTAAAGTTCTGTGTACAAAAAAAATAATTTATTATATTATGGTTGTCTCAATTTTGGTATCCTTAATACCTGTAACCTTTGTTGTTCGGGCTGCAGATGCTGCAGCAGATCCATTAAGTGCACCGGGAAATGACGACTGGCTTCATGTAGAAGGAAATAAAATTGTTGATAAGGATGGCAGAGAAGTTTGGCTGACAGGTACAAACTGGTTTGGATTTAATACCGGTTCAGGGATTTTTGATGGAGTATGGAGCTGCAATATGAAAGAAGCTATCAAAAACATGGCTGACAGGGGTATAAACTTTTTAAGAATACCTATGTCCGTTCAAATAATAAACGAGTGGGCCGCAGGTATCTATCCAAAGTCTCAGGTTAACGATTTTGTGAATCCGGAGCTGAAAGGAAAAAACAGTTTGGAGCTTTTTGACATAGCACTGTCAAATTGTAAGGAATTCGGCATTAAAGTAATGGTGGATATACACAGTGCACCTTCAGCAGCTATGGGTCATACAATACCTTTGTGGTATGACGGTTCATTTACAACAGAAGACTTTTACAAGTCCCTGGAATGGATAGCAGAAAGATACAAGAATGATGATACAATCCTAGCCATTGACCTAAAAAACGAGCCTCACGGCAAACCCAACCAGTCGGAAGAGTTTGCAAAGTGGGATAACTCAAAGGACAAAACCAACTGGAAATATGTTGCTGAAGAGGCAGGGAAAAGAGTTTTGGCTATAAATCCCAACCTTTTAATAATGGTAGAAGGTGTTGAAGCTTATCCGAAGCCTGGTTATGACTATACAGCGAATGATGTATGGGGTGAAGAAAGCAAATATTACTTTAACTGGTGGGGCGGCAACCTTAGAGGTGTAAAGGATTATCCGGTGGACTTAGGCAGCGGAAACAGCCAGTTGGTATACTCTCCACATGACTACGGTCCGTTGGTATATCAACAAGTTTGGTTCCATAAAGGTTTTAACAGGGAGACACTATATAATGACTGCTGGAGAGATAACTGGGCTTTTATTCATGAAGAGAATATTGCTCCGCTTCTTATAGGTGAATGGGGAGGATTCATGGATGGCGGGCCTAACGAAAGATGGATGAAAGCTTTAAGAGACTACATGATTGAAAATAGAATACATCACACATTCTGGTGCTACAATGCCAACTCGGGAGATACAGGCGGACTTGTAACCCATGATTTTATAACTTGGGACGAGGAAAAGTATGCACTGTTGAAACCGGCATTGTGGCAAAACAAAGACGGCAAGTTTGTTGGTCTGGATCATCAGGTTCCTCTTGGTTCTAATGGAATAAGCTTATCACAATACGATGATGGACCTGTAGTATCAACTGAACCTTCAACGGCAAAGCCTACACCAACAAGTACAAAACCGAGCAATACCACAACACCTACCACGCCGGCAAGTGGAGCAGGCAATAAGGTATCAGGGTATATCAAACCAGATTTTACCGATTCGGCATTAAAAGATGGTTTTAAGGTTGAAGTTGCTGGACAGTCATTAAATAGTACAACTGATTCAAAAGGATATTTTGAAATAGAGAATATTCCTAAAGCACTTAATACATATAGTATAAAAATAAGCAAAGCAGGATATGTTTCCAGAACAATCAGCAATGTAAATAATTCTGACAATACAGTCATAAGTTCCCAGGCGGAGCCGTTACCGCTTTTTGCAGGTGACCTTAATGGGGACGATAGTGTAAACATGTCGGATATACTTTTGCTTGCAAAGGCATTCAATACTACTAAGGACAGCAGCGATTATAACCAAATTAGTGACTTTAATGGAGATGGAAGCATTAATATGAATGATGTTATGATAGTTGCAAGATACTTTAACAAGACTTCAGCAGATTACTAGAAGTATAAAAAAGTATAAAAAATAACTTCATCTATATGTTATATATACTGGCGGATCTCTTTATGGGATTTCGCCAATTTTTATGTCTGTAAAATAAAAATTGTGCAAAAAAATATTGTGCTCGCAAAATAATTTTTATTTACAAAATAAATATTGATTCCACTGCAATAACTCCTGTTAAAAACAGGTAATATCGATCTTTGAAAACTTCGCAAAACTATTGAAACTACTGGACTTCAAGGCGTTTTTGCGATATACTGTATGTAGAAAAATAC
>Ga0255341_1002779_pt1 | contig 21003 bp, 16 predicted proteins | sample wastewater_treat_8_FD_192418 | JGI IMG/M metagenome (GOLD analysis project Ga0255341, IMG submission 192418) | Wastewater microbial communities from Lulu Island WWTP, Vancouver, Canada - plant12 | ecosystem: Engineered > WWTP > Wastewater > Unclassified | place: Canada: Vancouver, British...
CCGGAGGCGGACGAAAGCGGAGACAGGTTCACGTCTCCAGTGCGTTTCATGAACCGCCGGATGCGGAACCGCATGTCCGGTGGTGTGGGAGGACGGCGGGGGTGACCCCGCCTCCTACCCGATCGGGAAGTTTCGATATGAATTAACTGCCATCCGGGAAAGACCCGGGCTTCATTCATGTGCCGTAAAATACGCCTGAAGCTCCCGGGCCAGCTCCTCCGGTACAACCGGACAGATGATCTCATCGTGAAGTTTTTCAAAGTAATTCAGGTCACTTGTGCCGAGGGGATTGATTTCAAAGCGGGGGACGATGCGTCCATGCACCCAGAAGTTTTTTTCGGGAACCATGGTGGCGTATATTGACATATTGAAGCTTATGAAATTGTTGACATATAAATGGTAGAAGATTCTGGAGAGTCCGTCCAGCATTTCGTTAAAGTTCGCCTCAGTCAGGTCAAAAAAAGAAGTCTTTTCCCTGAAGTAGAAATCCACTTCACCGGCCATCCCTTTGGGGGAAAAGGCGGTAAGCCATGAGATTGTCCCCGTGTTGGCGATGAAACGCTTGGCGGCCTCCTGTTCGATGACCAGCAGATTGCGCCACAGGTTGCCTCCGCCGGAGGCATGCTCGTAATTGCAAGCGGAAGCGAGCAGGCGCCGCACAAAGTTTGTCGGCTTTTTGCTCACAATGGTCTGCAGGTGTGGATGGATCAGGCCGCCGCCGGAAGGAGGCATATAGTTCCAGTTGATGGAGCAGAAGCGGTAACCAGGCTGTATTTCGGCGATGTGGTAAAAATAGTCGCGGCAGACGGCAAAGCCTGCGTGCATCGTCTCCGGCGTGAGTTGGTCCAGAGGGATGAAATGGCGTGAAGAAAAAATAGCCACTGTATTGGTCGCGTCATAAGGGAAAGCGTTGGGGAAAAGGCAGGCGTCACCCTTTTTGAACTTTCCTTCCGGGAGGAAATCGGAGGTGAATTTTGGCGTCAGTTTGTCAAAAAGCTCCGGACAGAAAGGGCAGATGGACGACGGAGATTTTTCCAGGTAGACATTTGTGTCCGGCTTATGGGCTGGCCGGACGCGGTAGGGAAGGATGCGGCTGGCCACGCCCGTGATTTCATCATAGCGCACCTCGATCGGCAACTCTTTGGGCTGGAAGCCGTCGAAGGGATTGAGGTAATGTCCGGTGGTTTCTTCTTTGTGGAATCCGATTTCTTTCATTTTTTATCCTTTTCCGGGTGTCTGTTCTTTGTTTAAGACGGCGCTTTTTTCAAACACATGCCGAGAAAACGATCGACGTTTTGCTGTGACAGATCGCCTCTTAATTCCGCCTTTAAAACATCCAGAGGGATTTCCACACGGGCGGCGCTGCGGTGTCCGCCTCCCTGGCCGATACTGCCGCAGGCCTGCTGCGCCATTGCGCCGCAGTCATGCCGGTAGCCGTCCCCCCGGAAGATGATGATCAGGCGCTCGCTGACGATGCCTGCCACGACAACGATGCGCGTGCCGATCAGGCGCAGATAAAAATCCGCAACCTGGACGCAGACATCCGGGCTTTCCACCAGCCCCAGAAAACCGACACGCCGGCCCCGATAGTGTTTCATGTAATGAAAGGCATGGTCAAAATATTTCAGATAACGTATCGGTGTCTGATTGAGTTCAATGCGGCGAATCAGCCTCAGATTGGCGTGCCTTGAGTGGTAGGTGTAGGCGCGGATGTCTTCGGCGGACGTTTCACGGTCGAAGTTGTCCGTATCGGTTTTGATGCCGTACAGCAGGGCGGTATGAAGATTGCGGGGGATACGGATGCGCGCGCCCACAAGATAGGAGGTCATGATTGTGGAAAGAGCGCCGTATTGCGGCCGGACATCGGCAAACGGTGCCGACCAGTCTTCTTCCCGGGGATGGTGGTCAAAAACAAGCGACGGTAAAAGGGGCGGTGGGCGGCTGCCGAAAAAAGACGGTTGCGCATCCACCAGTGCGGCCAACCGGTATGCACCCGGATCGATCTGACCAAGCAGGCGGATATTGAGGCGCATGGCCGCCGCCAGTTCCCTGTTCTGCAGACGGCGGATCGGTTCGGTAGCCGCCATGGTACAAAGAGAAAGACCCCTGGTGCGGTGCAGTAACTCCCGAAGCGCCATGGCCGAGGCGATGGCGTCCGGATCGGGGCTTCCGTACATCATGATTAGAAGTGAATCGCCGGGCACCACGAGATCCAGAAGCTTTTTTAAGTTCTGTTGGGTTTCGCTTTTAAAGACGATAGACTCCGTTTTCATGGCAGACAGTCCCGCGAAGGCCGTTTTTATGTAATCAGGATTTTGCCCGGATAACCGCTTACGGTTTCCCCTACCACGGCGGCGTCGGATATTCCCGCTTTGTGCATCGCCTCCACGGTTGCCTGTGCCTTTTGGGCGGGCAGACTGAAAAACAGTCCGCCGGCAGTTTGAGGATCAAAACAAACGTCCAGGATCCACTCCGGGCAGGAGGCGGTTTTTTCAATTCGGTCGATAAAGTGGCTGCGGTTGCGGTAAAGCCCGCCCGGTACATAGCCTGCACCGGCCAGCTCGCGGACCCCTTCGATGACAGGGAGGGAGCTTGAATCGATATGCAGGCCGACATCGCTTGCCGCGACTGTTTCCAGCGCGTGTCCCAGAAAGCCGAAGCCGGTGATATCTGTGCAGGAGTGAATGTCACCTGCCGCCAGCATGATTTCGGCCGCCTTGTTATTGAGCGTGGTCATGACTTTGGTGGCCCGATCCAGCTGGGCCTTGCCGGCGGTGCCTGACTTCAGCGCCGTGCTGATGATGCCGGTGCCCAGGGGTTTGGTCAGAATCAGTTTGTCACCGGGCCTGGCACCGCGGTTGAAGAGCACCCGGTCCGGATGGATCGTTCCCGTGACGGCCAGACCGTATTTTATTTCCCTGTCTTCAACACTATGACCGCCAACCAGTAACACCCCGGCTTCGCGCATTTTATCCAGACCGCCCGCGAGGACTTCTTTCAAAACGCTCTTGTCCATGGTTTTAATGGGGAAGCACACGATGTTCATGGCGCTTAACGGTTGGCCGCCCATCGCGTAGATATCATTTATGGCATTGACCGCGGCGATCTGCCCGAAGATAAACGGGTCATCCACCGTCGGCGTAAAAAAGTCTACTGTCTGCACAAGGGCGAGATCGTCGGAAAGTTTATACACGCCTGCGTCTTCCGCATGTTCATACCCGGTGAGGAGCCGCGGGTCGGATATGAGCGGCAGGTCTTTCAGGATTTCGGAGAGGTCTCCCGGACCAATCTTGCAGGCTCAGCCTGCGCTCTGGACAGTCTCCGTCAGGCGGAGCGGTTTTTTGTCAATCATATTGCCTTCAAAAATTCTCATGTTTCCACGCGAATACAACGCAGTTCGATGATTTCTAGCATAGAAGAGGTGATTTTCCAACCGCTATTCAAATCAGACAATTTACCTGCCGGTCTTTGCCGTTGTTTTTTGTTGCTTTATTGGCGTCATTAAGTTTATAGAAAACCAAGAAGTGGAAGCTGGTATGATGATCAGATATTACAGTACCAACCGTGACGTGAAGACTATTGCGGGAATTACTCCCTTTGCCGGAAGCGTGTCTTTTAAGGAGGCGCTGCTGGCGGGGCAGGCACCCGACGAGGGTCTTTTCATGCCTGATACAATACCCTCGCTGGCGATGAGCGACATCATCGCGCTTCGCGAAAAACCATACTGGCAGGCGGCCCTGCTTGTGGCCGGGGCTTTTCTGTCCGGAGAGTTTTCCCTCACAGTTTTAGAAGAAATTGTCAAAGACGCCTATAATTACCCGGTACCGCTGGAGGCTGTGTATCCCCGCGCGTTTATTCTCAGGCTCGACCAGGGACCCACGGCATCGTTTAAGGACTTTGCCGCCAGGATGATGGCGCGTCTCATGAGTCACTCAAGGCCCGAAGGAGAAAGGATCAATATCCTGGTGGCGACCTCGGGCGATACCGGCAGTGCGGTGGGAGAAGCCTTCAAAGGCGTGGCAGGCATCGATGTGACGATCTTGTATCCGGCGGCGGAAGTCAGCGCCATGCAAAAAAAACAGCTCGACACGATCGGCGACAATGTGCAGGCGGTGAGTGTGGATGGCAAGTTTGACGACTGCCAGAACCTGGTAAAGGAAGCCTTCAGCGACCCGGAACTCGCCGGTTTGAACCTGTCGTCGGCCAATTCCATAAACTTCGGACGCATCCTGCCCCAGATCGTTTATTATGTTTATGCCTACGCCCAACTGGCCGGAGCGGGCGAGGAAGTGGTTTTTTGCGTGCCTTCCGGAAATTTCGGCAATGCCCTGGGCTGCGAGTATGCCCGCAGGATGGGCCTGCCGGTCGCCAGGCTTGTGATGCCCACCAACGAAAACGACGAATTTCCTGTTTTCCTGGCCACGGGCAAATACCAGAAGGTGTCACCATCGCGAGCCTGCATTTCCAACGCCATGAACGTGGGCCATCCCAGCAATCTGGCACGGTTTTTCGAACTGTACAGCGGCACAGTCGATCGCACCGGCGTGGTGCATCGCTCCCCCGACCTGGACGAGATGCGCCGGCGCATCTATTCGGTCAGTGTGACCGATGAAGAAACCCGCCGCACCATCAGAAGCGTTTATGACCGCTACCGGGTGGTGCTCGAGCAGCATGGAGCGGTAGGCTGGGCGGGCCTGGAATCCTACTGGCGTGCAACAGGCGACACCAGACTGGCCATTTGTCTGGAGACGGCTCATCCGGCCAAGTTTCCGGACGAGATCAAGAATCTACTGGACATCGAGCCTGTCCAGCCGCCAAGCATGGAAGGCCTCGCCCGCCGCGAGGGAGAGGCGATCAGCATGCCGGGAAATTACACATCGTTTAAAAAATATCTGCTAAGCCGGTTAAAAATCAGCTAGTATTTGCCCGAAATATCATTTGGCCGTGGTGATGAATTATGAAGCCCGGTAAAAGCCGTGTGAAAAGCACGATGGCGCGCCAGCCGGAACGGACGATTCAGACTCCCTCCGGCGATCTTCTGGTGCAGATCGCCCTTTTTTTTCTGGGACTTCCCTACGAGGGAGCGACACTCGACGGAGGAGGCGCGGAAAAGCTCGTCGTCAGATTCGATGCGTTTGATTGCACCACCTTTGTGGAAACTGTGCTGGCGGCGGCCCTCAATATTACAGCCGGCGGCACGGGCGCATCCGGGCTTGCCGCCCATCTGAAACGAATCCGCTACCGCGGGGGAAAAATTTCAGGCTACGCCTCGCGCCTGCATTATTTCAGCGACTGGCTTGCCGACAACGAAAAAAAGAAAATATTAAAAGATGTTTCCCGGCTTCTCGGCGGCAGGCCTCAGCGGAAGAAAATAAATTTTATGAGTTCCCGCCCGGAGCTGTATCCGGGGCTCAGGAGCAAAACCGCGCGCGACAAAATCAGGCAAACGGAGCAGATGCTTTCGCGCAAGACATTTTATATGATTGATAAAAAAGATTTTTCCGCGGTCAGTGACAAGATCAAAAATGGTGACATTATCGCCTTTGTTTCCGGGAAACAGGGGCTGGATGTGGCTCATATCGGCTTTGCCGTCCGCAAGGGCAAAAGGCTGCGCCTTTTACATGCCTCACAAAAAGAAGGGGCGGTCGTGATCTCCCAAAAAACTCTTGGCGCATATTTGAAATCATCGGCTGATTTCACCGGCATTCATATCGCACGTATCCGGCGCTCCTCCACTACAATCTCTAAATGAACCGTACAAATAAAGTCCGGCGCATATCCCGCAGGATATACGCCGGAGCCGATAACGCATTAGTGGCCAGCCGTGAATTTTATCAGGCAGGCTGACGGCTGTCCTCAGGTACGTTTTTTAAGAAACGACATCCAGATGCCTCGCGCCACGAAAATCAAAAGAAGCAGGGCGCCCAGGACGAAAATAATATCCGGCGCAAATCTGATCCAGACAGTTGTTTTGATGAACTCGCTCGTGGCGATTTCCGGTGAACGCGCATACCACATGCCTTTTTGCACCGCATGATAAAACTGGTAGAACCCGGAAGGGACGAGGCTTACGGCCACCATGAGCAGCAGGCCGATGTTCAGCCCCCAGAAACTCCATTTTAAAAGCCCGTCCGACCAGGCGTCTTTCCTGAAGATATGCCGCACGGAAAACAGCATCAGCGCGATGGCCAAAAACCCGTAAACGCCGAACAGAGCGGCGTGAGCGTGGATGGGTGTCGTGTTGATACCCTGGATGTAGTATAAAATGATGGGCGGGTTAATGAGGAAACCGAACACGCCTGCGCCGACCAGATTCCAGAAGGCGACGGCGACAAAAAAGTACAGGGGCCATCTGTATTCGTAGGACGGCCCGGCATCGCTCACGGTCTTCATGTTCATGGCCGCCTCCAGTCCCAGAAGCGACAGAGGCACCACCTCCAGCGCCGAGAAGACACCGCCCAAAACCATAATCGGCATGGTGGTGCCGCTCCAGTACAGGTGGTGGAAGGTGCCGATGACCCCGCTTCCCAGGTACAGGAAGATGATCATGAACACACTGGTGTTGGCAAACCGGACGCTCACCGCACCGATGCGTGTCAGCACGAAGGCCATCACGACGGTGGCGAAGACCTCAAAAAATCCTTCCACCCACAGATGAACCACCCACCAGCGCCAGTATTCAGCATCCGACAAATGGCTGCCTTTGCCGTAGAGCAGGCCGGCTATGTAAAACAGGGGAATGGCCACGGAGCTGTAAAGGAGAAGATGGGTAAGGCCCATTTTATCTTTTTCGTTTTTCAGCGCCGGCACTATGGCGCGGAACACCAGAAACAGCCAGATGATCATACCGATGATCAGGAGAACCTGCCAGACGCGCCCCAGCTCTATATATTCATACCCCTGGTGTCCCAGATAAAATCCATCTCCGCCGAAGAAACCGTGAGTGGAAAGGAGCGTTCCCGCCAGCGTGCCGACGACCACAATGACCACCGCCACAAACAGTGTAACCACCAGCTTCCCCTGCGCGGCCGGCTCTTTTCCCACATACGGCCCGATGAACAGCCCCGTGGCCAGAAAGCAGGTGGCGATCCAGAAGATGGCCAGCTGCAGATGCCAGGTGCGCATGGCGGCGTAGGGCAGATAATCACCGATCGGGAAGCCGAAGAACTTCGTGCCTTCCACGGTGAAATGGGCGGTGAGCGCGCCGGTGCCGATTTGCGCTAAAAACAGGACGATGGCCACCAGGAAATAAATCACGATGGCCTTCTGGCTCGCTGTCGGCTCCGGCTCGGCTAGCGGCACAGGTCTGGCCTGATAGTCATCCTCCTTCATGTAGCGGTTATAAAAATACAGCACCAGCCCCAGTGCGAGAATTAAAAGGATCACGCTGACAATCGACCAGATAAGGGCCTCCGGGACCGCCTTGTTTCCCACCAGAGGGTCGTAGGGCCAGTTGAGCGTGTAGGTAATTTCCTGGCCAGGCCGGTTGGTGCCCGCCGACCAGGCGAGCCACAAAAAGAAGCCGGAGATCAGACGTCCGTCCTTTTCATCATGGGCGATTCCCGCCTGCAGACCCATATCTTCGTTGCCGTTTTTGAAGAGCTCCGTGTAGTAGGCCGTCAGATGCTCAAATGCTTCCGCCTGAAAGGGAGTCAGGGACAAAACGCCGGACTCGGCATCATAGTTATTTGTCTTAATCTCCCCGGTTACCAATACGGTAAGTTTGGCCTGCATGACGGGATCGAGCGCTTCGAAGTCTTTTTGCGTAAAGGAGCCCGCTTTTTCGGCTTCCAGCCCCAGGTGCCTGGCGGCAGTGAAGAGGCCGAGCCGGTGGAGATAATCCGCCGACCAGTCGGGCGCCAGATAGGAGCCGTGACCCCAGATACTGCCGATGTGCTGGCCGCCCCTGCTGTAGTAGTAGTTCTGTCCGTCGATGATCTCCTTCCCCGTGAGAACGACCTGGCCCTGTTGATTCTGGATCTGGTCCGGTATCGGCGGTTTTTCCCGGTTAATTACATAGCCCCCGAAAATCAGCACACCGAAACAGACAACTAAAACAAACAATAAAAAAGCACGTACTTGTGGTTTGATCATAGCACTTCCCCCTTTGTTCATTTATGCCGGACAGGCATCATGCTAAGACAATTTTCTGCGGTTGTCTCCTCCCCCACTCATGCCGCTGTTTTCCAGGCGGCGCTTACCTGCCTGAACCAAGTCGGTGCGTGCCGTTTTATGCCCACCTTTCCTTTGCGCGTCGCCCCGGCATCACCTTAAGTCAGGTGGCAAGCATCGATGAAAATCAACTGCGCCAAGCATTTTACACCGCTTTTGTAATCAAATCAACGATGATAGTTTTGGCATGTCGGCACCCTGCGTCGTCCCGGCATTCATTTGACCAAGGTCATTCATCAAGCTGACAAATCATTTGCCGCGCATGGCGCAGGCTTTAGAGTTGACATTACTGGCCGCGGGGGTGTAATATTCGCAACCGGGTCACGAAAAATGTGTTCATCGGGAAAGCCACACAATTTTTGCCGTATGTCAACCAGGTAAACCAATCTTTCAATTTAACTCCAGGACAGAAGATTCACCAAAGGAGGTAAAGCATGAACAAAGAGAAAGCCCAAAGTGGGTTCACCAGGAGGAATTTTATCAAAACAGCAGGAGGAGCCGCCGCTGTGGCCGGTCTGGCGGCGGCCGGTTTGCCTCTGATGTCGGGTCAGGCGCAGGCGGCAGGAGATCTTCCCAAAAAATGGGACGAAACGTACGACGTGGTGGTTGTCGGCAGTGGTTTTGCCGGTCTCGCCGCCGCTCTGGAGGCCAAAAACGGAGGGGCAAGCGTGCTGGTCATCGAAAAAATGCCCGTACATGGCGGGAACTCGATTATTAACGGCGGCGACTTTTGTGCGCCGGGAACAAAAATGCAAAAAGAAGAGGGGATTGAGGATTCTCCGGAGCTGATGCTCAAGGATATGTTAAGGGCCGGAGCCTACATCAACCATCCGGAACTGGCGAAAATGGTGGCCTACGGAGCGAAAGACGCTCTGGAGTGGACCGAAAGCTACCTGGGATGCAAATACGCTTCGGTCGGCTTTCATGGCGGTCACTCCGTGAAAAGGGCGCACGCAACGGCGATCCGCTCCGGATCTGAGGTTGTCAACAAGGAACTGGCCAAAGCAAAAGAAATCGGCGTCAAGGTGCAGATGCGCACAAAAATGGAGAGATTGATTGTCGACAAGGGCGGCAGAGTCGTCGGTGTCGAGGTGCGTAAAAACTACCGTTTCCCCGATGAGAAATCCGGCGCGGCGGCCTTCATTAAAGCCAAAAAAGCGGTGGTGCTCGGCTCCGGCGGGTTTTCGCGGGATGTCCGGATGCGCATGATCCACGACCCGCGCCTTACCGACAGGTATGAATCCACCAACCAGCCCGGCGCCACCGGCGAGGCGATCCTGGCAGCCTGTAAGGTGGGGGCGATGGACGTACAAATGGACTGGATTCAACTGGGGCCCTGGACGAGTCCTGATGAAAAGGGTTTTGGTTTTGTTCCCCTGTTTTGTGAAAGACTGGTCGGTTACGGCCCGATGATCAACCCCAAAACCGGTAAAAGGTTTTTTAAGGAAACCGGCAACCGCAAGGAAAGGGCCGACGCGATTATTCTTCTGGGTGACCCGGTCATCATCATGGGGGATACCTATGCCGTCAATAAACAGGTATTTCCCCACGCCTTGCAAAAAGGTATGGAAGTGGGAGCGATCAAAAAGTTTGATACGCTCGAGGCTGTGGCCCGTGAATACAGTATTCCCGTTGATGCATTTTTGAATGAAATCAAACGCTGGAACGGTTTTGTCGAGAAGAAGAAAGACGATGATTTAGACTGTATGATTTTCAAGGACGCCAAACCGGTGGCCGAGGCACCCTTCTATGCCGCGCGACTCTGGCCCAAGGTACATCACACGATGGGCGGTCTGGTCATCAATAAAGACGCACAGGTCATGAGTCTTGACTTCAATCCAATCAAGGGTCTCTACGCGGCGGGTGAGGCGACCGGCGGCGTGCATGGCGCGGTGCGCTTAGGCGGCGTGGCGATGGCTGATTGTATCGTGTTCGGCCGTGTTGCGGGTAAAAACGCGGCGGCGGAAAAGGCCTGGAGTTAAACTGGATTGCCGGTCGGCCGGAGGTTTTCCCCCTCCGGCCCCCGGCTTCTTTAGTGTAACGAGTGGATACAATTACGCGAAAGGAGTCGTTTGTGAAGATAAAGAAAGTAGTGCCTGTTTTATTCTGCCTGCTTGTGTTTTTTGTTGCTGCTCGCCTGCTGTGGGCGGATGCCAGACTCGATATGTCCAAAGCCGGTGTCAAGGGAGGTAACTGCGCCGCCTGCCACGGGCAGGACAAGGTGCTTTCGAAGGGGCACGTGGACACCAAAGCCATGAACTGGGGGGCTTGCCGGGCCTGCCACACCAAAGACAACTTAAGTCTGACGGGCAAACTTCCCAACAGTCACCATCATTTACTGGCTGGTATCGGCTGTATTGAATGTCACGGAAAAACCAGTACACCGGAGGGACTGGATATGGACAAATGTGTTTCATGTCATGGTCCCACGGAAGGGTTGGCCCAAAAGACAAAAGAGATCAAACCCACCAACCCGCACACTTCGCCTCATTACGGGACGGAACTGGACTGTAACCTGTGCCATCATCAGCATACGCGTTCGGAGGATTTCTGCGGTCAGTGCCACAGTTTCAAATTTAAAACACCTTAAATAGCCGGGTGTTTCTCAAAAGACGGAGCGGGGAGTTCAGTCCCCGCTCCCGCCCCGGTTTTTCTGGTTTGATTCAGTTTGACACGCCAATCCTTATTTGTTACATTTACACCGATTTTGATACTTGGAGCTTTACGGGAAAAGGCCTGTCTGACCGGCCCGTTTTCCGGAAGTCTCCATCCTTGTCCCATACGGCTCGACCATTCAGTTACCGGGTGAAAGCGAATGAAAAAAATTCCTGCTGGCAGAAAAAACCGGACGGTCATCATTATCCTGATATCATTATTATTTATTACAATCTGGTCACTTGCTTCCTTTGCTGCCTCAAGGGCGGTGCCCACCCGCACGGCGACGGGAAAGCAGCAGGTCAAAGCATGGGACTGCGCGGCCTGTCACAAGGAAGCGGTTTTACCGGCCGACCACGTACCCACAAAAGAAATGACCTATGAAGGGTGTATGGTCTGCCATCTTTCAGGTGCAGACAACGCCCGTTCCCTCCGTGGCCGCCTGCCGGCAAGTCACGTCCATGCGTTTAAAAATGTCCTCTGTACCCAGTGCCACGGCAATGTGAAAAAATACGAAGCTGTTCGTATGCCCAAGTGTGTGGCCTGTCATGGACCAACGGCGAAGCTGGCCGGGAAGACCGCGGCTGTGCAGCCGCAAAACCCCCATGTGTCGCCTCATTACGGCACAGATCTGGAGTGTAACCTTTGCCATCACCAGCATACCCGCTCGGAGGATTACTGCGCCTACTGCCATAAATTTAATTTTGTCGTTCCCTGATTATAACCGGCGGGGCCGGACGAAGGATAAATGATGATGGAAACTTTGGAAAATTTATCAATGACGGATCACTTAAAAAGCGCGGCCGCCCGCGTTCTTTCCGGCGGTTCGGTTTACCTGACCTTCTTGGGCCTCATGGGCATATTGTTCATCGCGGGAGTCGCCTTCGGCATCCACTCCGTGTATATTGAAGGAAGCCGTCACGCTTACGGTACTTCCCGTGAAGTTCCGCTGGCGATGCTCATTGCCACCTATGCGTTTTTTGTGATCATCTCCACGGGCCTGTGTATGGTGTCCTCCATCGGCCATATTTTCGGCGTGGCCAGTTTCCAGCCGATTGCCAAACGCGCGGTTCTTCTCTCCGTCATCACCATCTGTTCAGGTTTTCTTGTCATCGGGCTCGAACTGGAAAATCCCTTCCGCCTGGCGATATACCTCTTTTTGTCTCCTAATTTTACCTCCAACATCTGGTGGATGGGTGTGCTTTATTCCTTCGAAGTGGTTTTACTCATCATTGAATTTATTCTTCTGATGCTTGACCGGCACAGGGCCTCCACCGTGGCCGGTCTTCTGGGAATCATCTTCGGCATTGCCGCCATCAGCAACCTGGGCGGGGTTTTTGCCATGCTCAACGGCCGCGAGTCCTGGTACGGGTCCTACCTGCCCATTTTCTTCATCGCCTCGGCTGTGCTGATGGGGAGCGCCGCCGTGGTGTTTTTCACCGTGATCGCCCACTGGGTCAGGCGCGAGCCGCTTGGTGTGGCTATCCGTGAATCACTGGCGGCGGTAAGCAGGCTTGCCGGCCTCATGCTGGCGGTGGTGATGTTTTTAACTGTCTGGCGGATGGTGACACTGACCGTGGGCGGCACTCATGAGGCTATGGTTTACAAGGCTTTTGTTTCCGGTGCCTTTGCTTTCAACTTCTGGGTTTATGAAGTCGCTCTGGGCCTGATCATACCGTTTATTCTTCTGGTGCTCACCAGAGGCAGAAGTGTCGGCGTGTCTTTTGTCGCCGCTTCCTTGATCATCTTTTGCGCCTTTTTTATGCGTCTGGATATGGTTGTGGCAGGACAGATTGTACCGATGTACTGGGAACTCGGCGTGAAGGAATATTCCCGTCTCAACGCCTACGCGCCCACCTGGCATGAAATTTTTGTCGTGCTGGGCGGTGTAGGGCTTTCGGGTGCCGCGTTTCTCTTGGGAGAAAAAGTCTTTGATAGTTTGGGTGAAGCATAATCTTCGCCGTCAGGCAACGGCGAAGCGGAAAGGTAGAGCGTAAAGCATGATGCCAAAAGAGCAGGCTCCTGACAGATTATTAGAAAAACCGGAAAATATTTCCGAACTGGACCGCCGCGAGTTTCTGAAAATGGGGCTTTGGATCACCGGTGCTTTTGCCGGCGGCAGCATCTTTTCGGCTGTGTCCGCGGCGGCGAAAGTATTCCCCCATGACACATACGCAGCGAAGTATCCGTATAAACCGCACTACTGCATGGTGATCCGTGTGGATCGCTGTATCGGTTGCCAGTTATGTATGGATGCATGTGTATCCGTAAATGACGTGCCTTCCTACGGGTGGAGAACAAAGATCCTCGAAAGACAGGCAAAAAAAGCCATCGGGCAGAAGCGCGAATTTATTCCCGTTTTGTGCAACCAGTGCAATGATCCACCCTGTGTTCGTGCCTGTCCCGTAACGGCTACCTATAAGGACAGGAAAAACGGAATCGTCATGATGGACAATAAAAAATGCATCGGCTGCAAAATCTGTATGGCGGCCTGTCCCTACGACGCACGTTACTATTGCGAGGAGAAGGGGGCAATTGATAAATGCGATTTTTGCTTTGAAACCAGGCTCTCGCGCGGCGTAAATAACACGGCCTGTTCCGAGGCGTGCCCGGCTGATGTGCGCGTCTTCGGCGATTTGTCTGACCCCAAAGATCGTGTTTACAAACTGGTGCATCAACTGCAAAAGCCGATCTGGGTTCTCAAAAAAGAAACAGGCGCAAAACCAAACATATTTTATATGAAAGGCTAGTCCGGTCGGGATAATGCGTAACAGGCTCATTTTTATTTTAAGTTTGCTCCTTATTTCCATGGGCACGTCCGCCACGGCGGTGGATGATGAAACAAAAGGCATTCTTTATACCAAACCCCTGGAGTCCGTCATCTTCAGCCATGCCTCTCATGCTCAGAAAGAATTTTCATGCGCCACCTGCCACAGCGGCTTGTTTGAGATGAAAGCGCTGGAGGCCCAGAAAAACAAAGATTTCATCATGGACTCCCTGTACAAGGGAAAATATTGCGGCGCCTGTCACAACGGTAAAGCGGCCTTTGCCGCCGACACCCAGTGTGCCCGTTGTCATCTGGGATTCGGTGCCAAGGTGGCCGCCGAAGAGGTGCCTCCGTTTAGAAAAAACATTAATCTGGGAAAAACCGCCAAAGGCGTGGCATTTTCTCATGACAAGCACCCGCAGCCCTGCAGCAGTTGTCATTCTTCGCTGTTTGTACCCAAAGAGGGGGCCGCCAGGATCCGCATGGCGGACCACGGTCGTGACAGGTACTGCTTCACCTGTCATGACGGGAAAAAAGCGTTTGCCTGGGGAGATTGCAACCGCTGCCATGCCGGGCCTGTTCCCGCACCAGAGGGAGTCATAAATTTCGGCAAGGGGAAAAAAGCGGTGGCTTTCCGGCATGAAACGCACAAGCCCAAGGGAGGCTGTAACGAATGCCATCCCAAACTTTTCGGTTTTACCAGAGGCGCTGCCAAAATCGATTTTGATGACCACCTCAAGCAAAAATCATGTTTTGTCTGTCATGCCAAAAAGAACGCGACCGCCTTTTACGACTGCAACCGCTGCCATACGGATAAAAAGCCCCCCAAGCCGGGCGGGCCGGATACGCTCACCTATAAAACCACGATGCAGAATGTTTATTTCCACCATGAGAGCCATTCGGAATTTGCCTGTAACTTGTGCCATCCCGCGCCATTTGCCATGAAGAAGGGCAAAACTAAAATGGTCATGTCGGAAATGTTCAAGGGCAAGACCTGCGGCTTGTGCCACAATGGCAAGATGGCCTTCCATGTCCGCCAATGTGCCAGATGCCACAAAAAGTAAATTGCCTCGGCCCGGAGTGTTTTCTCCGAACAGATAAACTTGCAATTGCATTTCGGCCGCGCCCTATGGTAAGAGGCGCGGCATGATGATTTCCAGGAGATAATTATTTGTCCCGAAAAAAATCCGGCATCTGGTCGTTTTTCTCATCCGTTCAACTGGCTATTGTTCTTTTGTCCCTGATCGCGTTTTTCGCGCTTGTCGGCACGATTGTGCCTCAGCGGGAAGCGGCTGTGGAGCTGGGTGCGCGCATCTGGCCGGGCCTGTTTTCTTTTTTACAGAAAATTCAGATTTTCGATCTTTATCACTCGGTGTGGTTCTTCCTCCTGATGGTGCTTTTATCTGTCAATTTGATCATCTGTTCGCTGGATCGCTTTCCTTTGGCCTGGAGACGTTTCCGTACACAGCCCTCTCCCTGGTCGGAGGAAGTCTGGAAGAACATTTCCCCGAATGATAAGTTTCAGACGAAAGCAGACCTCCAGCAGGCGGCGGACAAAGCGGAGCGCCTTTTTAAGAAAAAGTACCGCACGGGCATCCGCGGGGACGCATCCGGAGGAATTTACCTTTGTGCACGCAAGGGGCGCTTTTCTCTGTTCGGCGTCTATCTCGTTCACCTTAGTATTTTGATTCTTATTGCGGGGGCGCTCATCGGGTCTTTTTTCGATATGGAGGCGTTTGTCAACATTACGGAAGGAGAAACAGCGGAGGCGGTTTTTATGCGCGGCGGCGAGCGTATGGAGCTTCCTTTTTCCGTCCGTTGCGATAAGTTTACGCTGGAGTTCTACGAAAACGGTGCACCGAAAATCTTTCAGTCCGACCTGACGTTTTTAAAAGAAGGCCGTCCCGTGCATGCCGGAGAGCTTCGCGTCAATCATCCTGTTGAGTTTGAAGGATTCAGGTTTTATCAGGCAAGCTATGGAGCGGCTCCTGGCGGCAAGGCGACGCTGGCAATTTCGCGTCCGGGAGTCAGGCCGGAAGTCATGAACGTCGCCGCCGGCTATACATTCGATCTGCCCGGTGGAAAGGGTACATTCGAGGTTTTAAAAGTCGAACAAAACCTCATGAATATGGGGCCGGGGCTCAGGCTTGTTGTCCGCTCCGGCAAGCGCGAGGAGGTGTTTTTTGTTTTCCGGCACATCGATCAAATAAAAGAGATGAATCCAGGCATCATCGAGCAGGTACCGATGTTCAATCCCGGCCTTTTTCGACCCTACACCTTTTCACTCATGGGGCTGGAGGAAAAATACTTCACCGGTCTGCAGGTCAGAAAAGACCCGGGCACGCCGGTGCTGGCCTTTGCCGCCGTGTTGCTGGTAGGCGGACTGATGCTCATTTTGCTTACCTATACACGTTCCGTGTGGGTGCGCCTGAAAAGCAAAGACGACGGTGTGGAGGTTGCCGTTGCGGGACGCAGTTACACAAACAAAGCCGGCCTGGAAAAAGAACTCAAGTATCTGCTGGCGGAGCTCAAAGACAACCTGGAGAGGTCCGCATGATTAACACGACTATCCTCGGCTGGGTGACGTTTATTTACTTTGCGGCCTTTGTTTTTTATCTTTTTCGGATGGTGCTGGCCCGTGAATTCTGGGGGGGTGTTGCCGCCTGGATTGCCCGTGCCGGCCTTGTGGCTCATACGGCCGGCCTGATCATCCGCTGGAAGACTTCCTACGATCTGGGTATCGGTCACGCCCCTATGTCCAACTTTTATGAGTCACTGGTGTTTTTTGCCTGGACAATTGCATTTCTTTATCTGCTTATGGAGTGGCGGCTGAAAAACCGCAGCATCGGCGTATTTGTAATGCCTATCGCCTTTTTGATTATGGCCTACGCTTCCATTGCGCCGGGTATCAATCAGCGGATCGAGCCTTTGATTCCCGCCCTGCAGAGTAACTGGCTGACCTCACATGTGCTGACCTGTTTTATGGGCTATGCGGCTTTTACCGTCGCGTTCGCGCTGGGGATCATGTTTCTCGCGAGGAGCGTCGCCGGCATATTCGTCCGGGTTTTACCTACGGAGTATCAGATGGACGAGCTGATGTATTCCAGTGCGGTGCTGGGCTTCATTTTCCTCACCCTGGGCATCGTCACGGGGTCGGTATGGGCTCATTATGCCTGGGGCTCCTATTGGAGCTGGGACCCGAAAGAAACCTGGTCATTGATTACCTGGATCGTTTACGCGGTCATGCTGCACGCGCGTCTGGTGCGGGGCTGGCGGGGAAAACGCATGGCCTGGATGTCCATCATCGGCTTCGGCTGTGTTTTGTTCACCTATCTGGGGGTGAATCTCCTGCCGAGCCTGCACAGCTATATGGTCTGATGCCGCTGCAGGGGAGACGGCTTCATTTGTATCGTAAAAAGGTCTTTCCAAAGATTCCCGAATAATTTATAATTACCAAGGCTCTGCCCCCCACCGTTTCCCTGCAGAGCGTTCTTCTTTTTTTGTTTTCGCTACGGCCTTCACCAAAAGAGGCGTTTAAACAGTTCACGGCAGAAAAGAAATAGACGGCTATGCACCTTGAAGCATCATACGAAAACCTCACGAAAATGATAGAGAGACTGCGCGAAGATCTCCGGACGCTTCATCTCCAATTAGAGTCCATGCGCAACGAAGCGGGAATTTACGAAAACCTGCTGGATATGGTACAGACAGCCGTGACTATTACACGCGGCAAAGACGGTGTGCTGCGTTTTGTCAATGAAACATTTTGCCGGCTCACCGGCTACCGCCGAGAAGAGGTTCTGGGAAAAAGTTCCCTGGATCTGAATCTGTTTTGTGTGCCTGACGATAGAAAAAAAATTGCCGACCTGATGTTGCAATTCAAATCTGTTGAAAACCTTGAAATTAATTACCAGGCAAAAAATGGCAAAGTCATAGAAACTTTGATTTCCGCGTCATTTATCGCTTACCGGGGAGAACGTTGTGTGATGCTCAGCGCCACTCCCATCGGTACTCTGAAAAAAGCAAAAAAGGAACTCGAGCAACAGGAGCAGCAGTACCGCCTTTTGGTGGAGACGACAAACGAAGGCATTGTCATTACAAAGGACGGCTATGTCGTGAGTGCCAACAACAAACTTCAACAACTTCTTGGCTATACCGAGGCGGAGTTGCTCGGGCGTCACATGAAGGACTTTCTCCATCCGGACGATGCAGACATGATTGAGTCACGCCAAAGGCAAAGACAAAAAGGAGAACAGCCGCCGTCGATTTATGAATTTAAGATGGTGGATCGCCAAGGCCAGATTATCTGGGCGGAAACTCATTCGACCAGGGTAACCTGGCAGGGAGCGGATGCGGTACTGAGCATGCTCACTAATTTGACACAACGCAAAAGGGTAGAAGCGGAAAAAAGACAGCTGGAAGATCGCTTGCAGCAGGCGAAAAAAATGGAAGCGCTGGGCCAGTTGGCAGGAGGCGTCGCCCACGATTTAAACAATGTTCTGGGCGTGCTCAGTGGTTATTCAGAACTTCTTTTAATGGAGATACCGGACGGGCATCCGGGCAGAAGAAGTGTCGAAAGGATTGTACAGTCCACCGAAAAAGGTGCGGCGATCATTCAGGATTTGCTCACACTGGCCAGGCGGGGGGTAACGGCTCTGGAGATTGTCAATTTTAACGAGATCCTTGACAATTTTCAGAATTCGCCGGTGTTCGAAAAAATGCAGCAGTTGCACCCTCAGGTCCGTTTTTCAACGAAAAAGGACCCGCATCTTTTGAATATTAAAGGTTCAACGGTTCATCTGGAAAAAACACTGATAAACCTGATGACTAATGCGGCGGAGGCAATCACAGGTGATGGTGATGTTGTTGTCTGTACGGAAAACCGCTATCTGGACAACTCCTTTATCGGCTATGACGAGGTTCGCGAAGGTGACTATGTCGTCGTGTCTGTATCCGATTCGGGCAGTGGTATTCCCGCCGGGCAATTGGAAAAAATATTCGAGCCGTTCTTCACCAAAAAGGTCATGGGCAGGAGCGGAACGGGCCTCGGTCTGGCCATTGTCTGGGGGACGGTTAAAGATCACAATGGATATATTGATGTCCAATCCCGTATGGGAGAAGGAACGACTTTTACAATTTATTTTCCGGCAACGCGCGAAAGCCTGTGTGCCCCCCGGCATAAAGTGCCCATGGAGCAATTTATGGGTACAGGTGAATCTGTTTTAGTCGTGGATGACATTGCCGAGCAGAGGGAAGTTGCCTTAGTGATGCTCAAAAGTCTGGGCTATGAAGTGCATACTGTGGCCGGTGGAGAAGAGGCGGTTGAATATCTTAAAAGCAACAGGGCGGACATCCTTGTTTTGGATATGATCATGAATCCCGGTATTGATGGTCTGGAAACTTACCGCAGAATTCTGGAAATCAACCCGCGTCAGAAAGCAGTTTTGGTAAGTGGCTTTTCGGAAACGAGCCGCGTACGGGAAGCACAGAGACTGGGTGCCGGCGCCTATGTCAAAAAGCCTTATTTGCTGGAAAAGATCGGCCTGTCCATTAAAGAAGAGCTCAGCCGCTGACACAGAGCCAACCAACGCACGGTTATCCTTGCGGTAGAACAGCTCCACCGCCGGCCAAGGAAGTTTATTTACAAAAGAACTTTTCCCTTCTCAAGCCCAAAATATACCGATGGAATTGGTGGATTTTACGTTTATGCCGCCTGCGTGATCGGAAACTCGGTCTGTATACCCAGTGCCTGTTTACTTCTGATCATCCATTGTTGGATAATCCGTGTATCCTGCAGGGCCGGGCGTATAGAAAGTGGCCTGATCCCATCTGTTCCATGGAACGCCTGCGGCGATTCTCTCCACGAGATCGGGATTGGCGATGAAAGGTTTCCCGAAGGCCACGGCATCGGCCAGTCCCTCTTCAATTACCCGCTTGCCGCTTTCGGCGCGAAAGCCGCAGTTGATGACCATCGTGAGCCGGCAGCGGGGGCGGAAGTGACGGGCGATTTCCTTTACGGCATACGGGACATTGTCCACCGGCGCCATCGGCTCGACAAAATGAACATAGGCCAGGTTGGAAAAGTCGTTCAGCCGCTCTACGATATGCTCAAAAGTCGGAATTGTGTCGCGGTCAATAGTGATCCCGAAAAAACCATGGGCGGAGGGATTGAGCCGGATGCCCACCCGGTGGAAACCTATTTCGCGGCCGACTTCCTGGAGAGTTTCAAAAAAGAAACGTGCCTTGTTTTCATGAGACCCGCCGTATTCATCGTTACGTGTGTTGGCCGAGTTGACGAAAAACTGGTGAAAAAGATAGCCGTTGGCCGAATGAATCTCTACCCCGTCGAATCCGGCGGCAACGGCATTTCGTGCCGCCCGGCGGAAATCCTGGGTGATGTTATGAATTTGCGAAACAGTCAGTTCCTGTGGGGTCGTCGTATCCTTGAAGCCTTCTTTGGTAAAGACCTTGTCCCGGGCGTTGATAGCTGATGGGGCCACCGGTGGGTTGCCTCCGTGGAAGTCTGCATGTGAGACACGGCCAACATGCCAGAGCTGGCAAAAAATGTGGCCGTCCTTTTCATGAACCGCCCCTGTGACAAGCTTCCAGCCCTCGACCTGGGCGGGGCTGTAGATACCAGGAGTGTTGATATAGCCGACCGCTTCAGTCGAAACCTGCGATCCCTCCGAAATGATGAGCCCCGCCGAGGCCCGCTGCGCGTAATACTCCGCCATCAGTTGTGTGGCTTTGTTCTCGGGGTTGTCCGCACGGCTCCGCGTCATGGGGGACATAAAAATCCGGTTGGGAAGATCCATATGTCCTACTTTGATCGGCTTTAGCAGGGTGTTTTTCATGGTGTCATCCTTCGGTTGAATATATTGTCCATGTGTGAAAATGAGTAAGTGCGATGTGTGCGGATCAGGACGAATTAATGGTCATTATATTAGAGCAATCCGGTACGTGTCAAGCTCCGAAGGACATTCATCGGGCAGGCAACCGGAGAAGCTAATCCATCGTCATGAGTGACTGCCAGCGCTCCCATTCGGTGGCGTGAGGGAGGCCTCTGGCTTTGATCAGTCCGATGATCGGTTCCTCGTTGAAACGCAGATAGGGATTGATTTTACGCTCCTGGTCGATTGTAGAGAAAAGAAAATTCGGTTCAGAATTGTCCATGAAATGCCGTATGTCTTCATTGTGCGGTTCAAGGTGGCGCGCAAAAGCCAGCGAGTCGCGAAGATAATCGTGACCGGCGAAAACCCGCGTCTGACCGGGCAGGGCCATGAGCCGCAGGATGGAGTTGAAAAACCCCCTGAGATCGCCCGAGAAGCAGTTGCCGACCGTGCCGTTGAAGAGAGTATCGCCGGTGATCAGTATATCTCCGGTGTGAAAGCAGACCGAGTCCCTGGAGT
>Ga0255341_1002783_pt1 | contig 20984 bp, 15 predicted proteins | sample wastewater_treat_8_FD_192418 | JGI IMG/M metagenome (GOLD analysis project Ga0255341, IMG submission 192418) | Wastewater microbial communities from Lulu Island WWTP, Vancouver, Canada - plant12 | ecosystem: Engineered > WWTP > Wastewater > Unclassified | place: Canada: Vancouver, British...
CAGGACCAGTTGCTCCAGTAGCACCAATAAGAGATTCAAGCCAGCTTTCAAGAGTTCCTGAATAGCCTTGAGCTACAGCAAGTTGATAAGCACTTAGTCCATCAGGACCAATAGGTCCCTGAACACTTTCAAAAGGTTTACTTGTATCATACCAGTCATCAATTTCAAGGTCCCACATCCAGATAGTATCTGTGAAGCCAATAACAGCAGCATCACCAGGTAAACCTACGCCGTCAGGAAAGAGGTCAGTCCTTGATGAGACCCACGTTCTAAGGTCTTCAACTGTTTCAAAGTAACCAAGAACACGACCGATAGAACAAGACTCAGAAATAATCTTCCATTCGAGGCCATTCCATACAAAAGCTTTTCTAAGACCAATGTCATAGTAAGCCCAGTTCAGCTGAGGATTTTCAGGTGGTTCAAGGAAAGAGCCTTGCCACTCTAGAGATAGACCCCAAGGAGCGATTTGAGCAGTGTTACTCACGAAGAGTTGATTAGTAGGCTCACTTGCTGCACTGATTGTGCCACCGTATCCTGCAGAATCTGGATGTATAGATATGAGAATATCACCAACGTGTATGTCTACCTCAGAACCTGCAGGATTAAAGACTGAGCTGTAAGGCACTTCTGTCAAGACGCTAAAAGAGATTTCTGCAGATGTTAAGAATATAGACCTGCCGTCTACAGCTTTAAGAGATTCAAGCCATTGTTCTTCAGTGCCAGAATATCCTCGTAGTACAGCTACTTGATACGCAGATAAGCCGTGAGGACCAGTAGCTCCACGAGGACCTTGAGGACCTGTAGCTCCAATTCGTCCTGTAGCGCCTACGCCGCCAGTGCCACCAGTGCCACCTGTAGCTCCACGAGGACCTTCAGGACCAGTAGCTCCACGAGGACCTTGAGGACCTGTAGCTCCAACAGGACCAGATGGACCACCAGGACCCTGTCCACCAGCAGCTCCAGCAGGACCAGTAGCTCCAGTAGCTCCAGGAGGACCTCCAGGACCAGTAGCTCCACGAGGACCTTGAGGACCTGTAGCACCTACAGGTCCTGTTGCTCCAGTGAGCCCAGTAGCTCCCTGAGGACCTTCTCTGAGCCAGTTCAAGAAGTCTTGTTCAGAGCCTGTGTGCCCTTTGCGTATCCAAATGTCATAAGCTGACTCACCTCTAGGACCACGAAAGCCTTGAGAGTAAGGAGTATTGTCTTTCGAGAAAGTGCTCATTTGCGTCTCCAGTTAATGTCGGTTGTCTTCTTTTATAGGCTGCGTGAGATGAGAAGGAATAGACGCCCCAATCAGTTGCTCTACGACGTCTTTTTCAAGAGCGCCGATAAGATACAAGTCAAGCATCACTGCTTGATATGCTTCAGTCTTGCGCATGGCTCGCATTCTGCGATTGTTAAGAGAACAAGTTCTCATAGTATACCTGCCTTATGTAAGTACGCCTCTTTTTCTTTGAGTGTACTGAGTTTATTATAGCTATCTAGTTTACTACCAGACAGCATGTTCTTCGCAAAGTTATCGTACAGCTCTTCATCAGCTGATTTACCTCTTGACATAGCTTCTTTTTCTTCAAGGCTGTGAGCTTTTTCAGTAGCTGCTTCAGCTCGATCAGCAGCCATCTGACGTTCAAACTTTGAGCCTATGCGTATGCCTTCTATAGCGTATTCATATCGATATCGTGAACCTTCTCTCTGGCCTCGTATACGAATAATGTCCCAGAATCTCATTCCTAGAACATGACGTTGCTTACCATCTACAGCACTTATCATCGTCTGACCAGACGTTGCTAGATGTTTCAGTTCACTATATACTTCTTTTGGCACTCTGAAAAACACGACTACAGCGCCGTCTGTTGCAAACTCTACGCGTAGTAGTTGATATGTAGGCGAGTACTCTATATATGTTATGTGTCCTACACCTTCAACATCTTGAATACGATCAAGATTTTCAAAAGCTTTATCTATGTATTGGCTTATGTCGCTATAAGGGTCACTGCTTGGTGAAGCTCGATGACCTATGAAGTCTTCAAAGTCAGCATCAGGTACTTCTACAATTCGTCCATTGTAGAGACGTATCTTCTTGGTCTTATATTTTTGAGGCTTTGAGCCTTTCGGTATTTCACGATAGCCAGAGTCGAGTGACCATTCGACCCCCTGCCTAGCAAGGGTTCTCTTGGTCACTCGTTTATAGCCTTCTGACCAGGGTGAAAGCCCTGATTTTACTGTTGCCATGTTCTACGGGAAGGCGATATGACCGTTATCGTCTTCTTCTAACGCAGTACCGGCTAACTCTACAGTGATACTCTGTACATTTTCAATAGGTACAATAGTACCACGACTCAGTTGACCACCACCGCCAATCTCTGCATTAAGAGTGATTGACTCTGGTAACGACCTGTCATGATGTGGAGTAAGCGTTATACTGCGAACATTGTCCGCAGTAATAACGTTATCCAAAGAATCAAGATATGTTACGGTAATCATAAGCTATACCGTAGCAATATCAGTGATGGGCTCACGCAGTTTTACAACTGTGTAAGTATACGGATACTCAGTAAACAGAGCTCCCATTTCCTGGAGAGCTACTGGCATACTGTTTTTCGGGTGGCGGATGTTGTTGCCGTAGTTGAATGATCCGAGCTTTCCGTCGTTCATTGAAGGAGTACCAAAGATGATGCGGTTGGAAAGGTCCATTTTCGTCATGAGCTCATCTGGAATTGAGATGTCTTCAACACGCTTGGGCGGAGTCTTCGACCACAGTTCCTGCATGTACTCGTCAATCTGGAAGGTCGTGTTGTCCCAGCAGTTGTACGACAAGTCGTCTTTCGGACCGATGATGATAACATCAGTAGGCATGTTGAGGTCTTCAACAACTTCTTTGACAACCTGGTTACCGATCTGGTAGTCAGTGGTTTTTGTACCACGCTGCCATACAACAGCTCCCTGTACGAAGTTATCACGAAGTACGCGAACGTTATCGCCCTCTTCATAACCCATCTGAATCCGTGTGACCGGGTTCATCCAGACGCCAACTTCAGCGTAGGGCACAGTCGCTTTCGTTAGGAAAGCTCCACGCATAACAGCATCAATGATGTTTTCACCATCCTGCTGCAATACGAAGCCACCAGCCTGCTCTGTGCTGTACAGCAACCGATTTGGCTGGTCGCGGAAAGGAAGGTTGATACCAAGACGAGTCTCAGGGTCAGCAGGGTCTGTGTACCATGGGAAGAGGTCAGCAAGACCTTCCATAGCACCAACAACAGCTCCAGCAGGGGAGCCAGTGCCAGGAGCGCCAGTAGACGAGTACGAGGTGTACGAACCAGTGCCGGTAAATCGGTCGTAGGTTCCCTGGAACGGTCCACTTGCTACTATCAAGTCTGCAAAAGACCACGAGGTTCGGAAGGGGTCACCACCACCGACGACTTCTCTGTTTCCCTGTACTTCAAGGAACTGACCATCTTCCCAGGCACTTACAGCTGTACCACAGGGCAGAAGACTGAGGAGGCCAGGCTGGTTGTCAAGTACCATATACAGCTCAGCGACGTCTGTTGCTCCCCAGGGGGTAGCTTCCTGCGTTTTGATGAGCATGCGCCCACGCTTAAAGTTGCTCTGGAATACATTGATTGGCACCTTAATCGTGAAAGGCGTGTCAATGACAGGAGTGAACACGTTGTTTTGCGGATTGTAGCCTGCGGAAATTGAAGGAGCGAGGATGGACTCACGAATCTGGTGCAACACGCCATACTGGCCATGAATCGCGAAGTTTTTGAAAAGAGAAGCTACGTTGGTCCTCAAAGAGTGCATCCGAGTAGCATAGTCATTTTCAAATGTAGCTTGCTTTTCCTTAGTCTCGAGGTTGAGCATCATGTCAACATCAAAACCATCAGCTACTGTACCGTATGTTGCACGATAGATACCGTAGTCAAGAGAACCAGGCCTGTTAAGACCAACATTCTCACGGAATACCTGGCTGTTCAGAGTACCTCCTGAGTTTGTTACAGCCAAAAGCATCCTGTATTCAAATTTGTCATTGAACTTCCATTCGCGCTTTTTGGCACGAATAAGACGAACAACGTCCGACTGGCAAGGAAATAATCCATTTATCAGATACTCAAGAATGAATACCTGCTTGGTTAATCCAACCAGCTGATCTTGTGAAATAGGCATAGTCTATTCCTCCTATTAAAACTTTAAGCTGCCGATTAACTTCGCCAGCGCGTTACCATTTTTTGGTTCATTGTCTTCTATCTCGGGTTCCTTAGGCTTATCAATTATTGCGTCCATCTCGTTGTACGTGTCTTTACTCATTGTAGCCATACCTGTGTTCATCGGGTCTGATATAAAAGAAGCAGCTGAACTAGCGTCAGCAAAGAAGCCGTGGTCGGTTGCTTTTTTACTGTAGTGACGATACGCAAAACTATCGTCATTGTCTACAGCAGCAACAATACTGCCGTCTCTGAAGAATACTCGCATCTTACCTTTCTTCGGTTTCTGTCGCTGCATGATATCTACAGCGCCGAGCTGCTGCTCAGGTTCTTTTGGCTCAGAGTTAAACCTGTTTAAGAAGCTTGTCCTCTGCTCTTCAGTCATTTCCATGATCATATCATATAGTTGATCTTCTTCGATTTCATTGAAGCCGTCAGTTGCGTCTACTACACCGATGTCTGGCTCAGGCTCTGGCTCAGGCTCAGGCTCAGGCTCAGGCTCAGGTTTGACTGCGTCTTCAATTTCTTCAACACGGTCGAGATAGTACTTATCAAGATCCTCATCTTCTACGCCAGCTTCTCTGCTGTTTTCTACAGCAGCAGCTATAAACGTTGTCATTTCGTCCATAGAAGGAGCTATAACGTCGCCATTTGTCGTAAGAGTTACGCCAAAGCCATCTCTAAAAGCTTTTATAAGAGCTTTTGGGTCTTCTTCCTTAGACATGTCCATAAGGTTTTTAATAACAAAAGGCACTATTTGCCTCCTTTTATAGCGTCCAAGAGGTGCGACGCAGGCTTCCAACCTTTAGGTTCAGAAGAATGTTTAACTCTAGGTTTTACCTTGAAAGGTATAACTTTTTTAACAGCAGCATCGCTTACGACAGTATTAGGCAGTGGAGGTAGTGGCTCTTCACCTTCTGGAGGTAGTGGCTCTTCACCTTCTGGAGGTAGTGGCTCTTCACTTTCTGAAGGCAGTGGTGGAAGCTCTTCATTAAGAGCTGCATCTACGTCAGGTTCTTCAACAATGCCGTTACCTCCAGTAGACATATCTTCTCCAAGAGCCGCTGACACAGCTTCCTGGACGTCTTGTACTTCGTCTATAAGCTCGTTAACAGTGTCACGATCGGCTTTGATTTTGTCAAGAACCATTGTTGCTTCTTCACGTATCTGGTCAAGAATCTCTTGTACAGCTCTGTCGGCTCCAACAGCTGCTGAAGAGATTCCTCGTCTGTTCATTTCAGCAAGGATAGCCATTCCTATCCCTTCATCACCAGAAAACATTGCGCCATATTTGTCTATAAAGCCTTTCTGCTCAGCTTCAGCTGCACGAGCTGCTTCTGCATTTTCAATGTTAGACAGACGCTCTGCAAGGTCTTCTAATGTCATAAGACTACCTCCAATGGTATACTATAATTATACACTACTGTTATAAAACTATGAATATACTATTTTATATGTATTTCATAGATCCGATTGTCTTAGCTAGTCTAGCTACTTTTTTAGTAGGGTCATGCGCTTTACCAAGATGTGAACCTCTTTCTACTGGCGAAACATCAGTCAAAAGAGCTGTATCTTTTTCAAGCTTACGTGTAGAAGCTGACTTACCTGTATTCAATTTTTCAACAAGTTTAGTAAGCTCTTCATCAGCTTCTCCTACGACACCTTTGAAACTCTTAACCTGCTTAATAACAGCAGGCCCTTGAGCAGGCGTAAGCACTTCTGCTACAAGGTCACCCTTAACGAAGAATGTTCTTTCAGGTGTTGTTTTTTCAGCTTTCCACATTATAAGAAATCTCCTATGCCAGGCCCATTAACATTATCAATACGCTGCCAAGAGCTTTTGTCACGTTTGCAAAATGCTTCAAAAGCATACTTAGCTTCGACTAGTTCAGCACTTACAGCCATTACAGAAGACTCGTTAAACGCTGCAAACTTGTCTGCAAGTCTGGCTACAAGATAACGAAACATCTCTGGACAAGGATACTCGAGAGAAGTGTCTGGTGTCCACCCAAGTTCTTTAACTCTGAATCTATTCTCTTTATTATCATAGTCATTGTGGTCCCTTATGATAACACCGAGGCCAGTTTTGTCGTTCCATTTACACTGCAGATACTCTACATTAGAATCTCGACCTGTAAACGCAAAAGGATTATACTCGTTAAAAAAGGCATTGTCGATGACGTTGCTGTAGAAACCAGATAGATATTTTTCAGTATATCTGTGTCTATACGTAACAAAAATATAAGGAAAATCACAAGATATGTATGTGATATCCCAGTCGTCTTCTGACCTATCTATGACTTCTAATAGATTGAATGTTTCACCTAAAGCAGCGTTCTTATGCTGCAGCTCTAGACTTGTGTATACGGGCTCAAGCTCACTCAGCTCTTCAGGAACTCTAACTAATCTATATAAGTTGTAATCGTTATTTTGAATAACTTCAACATCTTGTTCGTAGAGCTTAGGGTCTCTGTTATTTCTTGTAAAGAAAAGCATTGGAGCTGCAGGTACATAGTTTAACCATACATTCCTGCTCTCTGCATCTGGACAATAAAGATCGAAGCCAGAAAGATGGTACGTACTACGTGAACGCATATCACTCATTCCTGAAGATCTAAACACATCACGATTAAAACCAATAGGATCCTGAGCAGCGTAGATTTTAATAGTATTTTTAACAAAAGGTGGCAAATGTGTCAATTTCTTTGTCAACCGAACTGTATTAGAATAGTAGCCATCGTCTATCATAGCTATTCTATTATACAGGTCAGACCACGAGTAATTCAAGTAGTTCAAGCAATCAGACCATGAATAAGAGTTCATCGCTTTAGTCTGAGCAAGACGCATAGCGTCTTCAAGAGCGTCAGAGGCAAAAGACTTTACGTCTATTTGTAGCATTATTCACCTAACCTTTTGAGGCCTTCTTTAGCAGCGTCAACAATATCAGCTGCTTCAGTAGGAGCCATGCGGCTTATCTGAGAAAGACCTTCAGCGCCAAGCTCGACAAGTGTCTTATAGTGTATACGCTGAGCCTCAACAGGGTCAGTAACGTCTTTAAGCTTGTTAGCAAGAGCGTTAAAGAATATAGCATGCTCGGGACTGGCTGTAATACCACCGCCTGTCATGCTCGAGAAAGCTGAAGCTAGCAGAGGGTCAACAATAGTGCTACGAGCAATAAGATTCGCTTGTGTATGAGGTATATCAACCTCATGCAAGAAGCTCATGAATGAGCCATAGTGACGAGCAAAAGCCTGCTGCTGTCTAAGCAAGTCATACTGAAGTTGATAGTTAAAGATAGCCATGTGCTGCTGAATCTGAGCATCACTCATATTTGTAGATTCACGTAATTGTGCAGCAAGACGTGATTGAACTTGGTCTAAAGGTAGCCCTTTAAGGGCCTGCTGACGAGATACCTCAGCAGCTCTGACGAAAGTCTCATAGTCTCTTGACCTCGCTTGTTGTCTCATTTCTTCTGTCTCAATAGGCATACGATAGAGTTCACCAAGAGAACCTGTAGAGCCTGAGTACTGGCCGCCACGTAAAGCAACTCCAGAACGAAGCTGCTGCATACCTCTATAATATCTGTTGTTAAGAGCATCAGCAAGACGAGAATATCTCAGAGTTTCTTCCGGAGTCATATCACTTACATTACGTGTTCTGCTACCTCTGGCTAAGTCTTCTCTGGAGTTCATGTCAGGATTGCTCTCAAGCATGAGTCTGTTTTGCTGTACAGCTTCCTGATGTCGAGACCAATAGTCGTCATTCATATACTCAGGCTTTATGCCTTCTGGCTTTACAGAAGTTTCTTGATATTGCTTGCCAGGCTCAGGACCTGCACCGCCCTTACTTACATCATCTTGATAAAGCTGCTGTGACTTCTTTGGCGTGGCTTTTGTTTCTCCAGAGGCGTCTTCCATTATTTTGATCAGTCTTTCTTGAAACTCTGTCATCGCTGCAAAATCTCCTTAACGACTCTTTCGTTCATAAAACGATTATTTTGTCTACCATAAGCTATTATTTTCGACATTATCGGCGTCAGCTCTTTAAGGATAGGCTCTCCAACAGACCGTTCCCAAATAGGGTCATCTGCATGTATACCAGCTAATTCAAAAAGTTCAACGAACTTCTTATAGCCTTCTACAGTCTTAGAATCTCTATTTTCTTTTGTAGCTATGTCTTCTTCTATAGAAGAAGCTGCCTGTTTGTACTGAGTTTCAAGAGCGTTTACTTCTTTCAGCTTTTTATTTACTTTGAGCAGTTCACTAGCGTAGTACGCTGCATCTTGAGGTATGCGGCTTCTATGCTCATATATAAAGATGCCGTTGTGATCATTTTCTGGTACGAACATCTGCACATCAAGATTTGAATAGGGGCTTACGAATCTTTGAAAAGCTGTAGTTATGACACTCTGTTGATCAACTGTTTGATTTTCTTTAATCTGACGTATCAACTTACTACCGAATATTTCAAGTCGTTTCTTATAATCGAACAAATCCTTTCGCGGTATTCTACGAACGTCTATTTCAAGCAATGCTTCCTCTTGTGAAGAGGACCTAGGTATACTACTGGCACTCTCTTTCTCAAGAGACACTTTAACTGGAGGTAACTCCTCTTGTCGTTCATTTTCATCCAGCTGCTTGTACTGTGTTCTTTTAGACCATGGGTCATATTGCGTTTTATAGGCTACAGCACCAGAGCCACCAGGTACAGAGGGCTCTACGTCTAGCCACTCATCTGTCATCTGCAGCTGTTTGTTTATTTGCTCATGCTGCTTTGTAACTTTTTCAAGTTCTTTCGTATACTGACTATGCTTTTTTCTTGCTTGAGACGCTCTATTACCTGACTTCTCTTTGCCACTAGCATCCCAGCCTTCTTTCTTACTTTCTGAAAGCTTACGCCTGAGTTCCTCAGCGGTACTATAAAGAGCCTGACCTCTACTTTGTAGCTCATGTTTATTCGTCACTGTCTTCTAAGTCCTCTACCTTCCTAGCTAAATCAGCTATAGCTCCAGCATTCATCATTGCCAAACGACCTGTATCTACAGTTTTATAGCCAGACTCTTCGTCAGTGATGACTACAGCCTCATTTACTTTTTCAAGGTCCTGAGCCATAGGTCCTACATGGTGCTGTTCAAGGTCTATACTTGGATCAACTTTATGAGACTCTTCATTATACGTATACTCATAGTTGTGTATAAAGTCAGCATACTTGTCAAGTATGTCGTCTCTCCATATATCACCATCTTTGTTAAAGTCATAACCGCCAGGCATGTTATCGATAACTTTAGACAGCAGCTCAGTTTCACGAGCATTAAATGGAGCCCCTAGTTCATATGTATATTGAGCTATTTTACGTAAGTCAGGAACAGCTGCGTAGATTTCATCTCTTTCAGCGTTTGTTAAAATATCGCCATACTGCCTAAGCAGTACAGCAGCCATCTTTGGTAAACTTTCTTTCATCGTTGACCTACCATTGACTGAGTAACAACTTTCGCTGTTGCTGGATTAAGATCAAGAGCTTTCCACTTTGCAGCTTCTTCAAGACGCCTTTTATTAAGCCGCTGTTGAAGAGTTGACAGTCGCATAGCGTCAGAAGCATCAGACACTGAAGAGCCTACAGCGTTACCCATAACTGAAATAGCATTACCTGTGCCATGACTGACTGCAGCAATGCCCTGACCGGCTGCTGAACCAAGACCACCAATAACATCGCCTAGAGCAGCTGTAGGCGTTTTACCGAAACGTTCTATCTGCGATTGAGAAGCTGTTCCTAACTGTCGAGGAACCTGACTCAAAGCACTAACTGCATGACCAGCTGCTTCACCAGCTCCAGCAGTCAAAGAGCCTGCAGCTGTAGAAGCACCTTGTATACCACGGCCACTAAGTAGTAAAGACCAAGGAAGAACACTAGAGCCGACAGCTTTCGCTTTAGAGCCGACAGCTTTCGCTTTGTTAAGTACCCCTGCTCCCTTGCTTATAGCTTCTGCACCTTTAGCTGCGTCTTTAGCTACTTCAGCTGCTTTAGCTGCACCTTTAGCTGCTTCTGCACCTTTAGCTGCGTCTTTAGCTACTTTAGCTGCTTTAGCTGCACCTTTAGCTGCTTCTGCACCTTTAGCTGCGTCTTTAGCTACTTTAGCTGCTTTAGCTACTTTAGCTGCTTTAGCTGCACCTTTAGCTGCTTTTGCACCTTTAGCTACTTTAGCTGCACCTTTAGCTGCTTTTGCACCTTTGGCTGCTGCCATAACTGCGAGTTTTGCTGCGGCTGCAGCTTTTGCTGTCGTTACTGCTTTTGTTGCAGTAGCTTTAGCAGAAGGTCCCATTGTAGAGATACGAGACATTATCATAGCTAACGCTGGCGACATTAGAACCTCCTATGAACTACTTCTATAATACGTTTAATACGAGAGTCTGAAGGAATAATTTCTCCAGTTTCTCCTGACCATCTGCCTACATGAGCTCCAGCCGTAGACTCAGTACGAGAAAGACTAGCCGCATTTTTGCCTGTTAAATGATATCTCGTATTAAAGTCAGTCGCGTATTTTTTCCAAGCTTCATCTCCTTCTAAAAAAGCTTTTGAGAAGTTCTCTATTTCCTGTTGCAGCTCGTCATCAGAGACAATACCACGAATGCCACCAACAGCATTGTTAGCTCTTCTTACAGCTTGTACGTCCTGAATCTGTGGAGACTTTGGCTCTGGCTCTGCAGGTGTCTCTTCTTCTACTACTTCTTCTTCAGGGTCTTTTGAAACTGCTGGCTCTACAGACGTCGCTGTAGATAAACTACGAGCTGCTAAGTTGTGCTGTGACTCATCTCTAGCTATCTCGTTATGTCTCTCTGCTTCGAATTGACGACGTACAGATTCTTGTCTCTCTGCTTCAGCTTGAGAGGCTAAGTCTTCAGCTCTCATCTGTTGCTCATCTTGACGAGCCATATGAGTCTGTAGTGTAGCTGTAGGGTCTTTTACGTTCATAGAAGCCAGAGCTGCAGCGCCACCACCTGCAGCACCAGATATCTGAGACATTTTTTGATTATACTCTGAAGCGGCCCTTGCTGCTGCATCCTTGTCTGCTTCAACACGAAAATCTCTACCAGCTTTCTGGCGAGCTTTTTGTTCGTCTGCTTCAACACGTCCAGCATGCTTAGATGACCTTGCTGCGAGTTCTTTCTGATACGCAGCGGCAGTTGTATCACCTTTTTGCACTCCACCAATGATTTGCTGTGGCGTAGCTGTAGACATGATACGTCCAACTACGGACTGTCGAGGCAGAGGCTGTATTTTTTCTTCTACCCACTTACGACCATTCCACATAAAGCCATTTAGCTTTTGTCCGACAGTGGTACCTGGTTTTGTTGGTTTTGTCTTCGTAGTCATAATTCTCCTACTTACAGTTAATTATACTATATAATAGAACCTTTATGAATGTACCAGTTATAGCTCAGTCAAATCCTGTACATCTACCTGCGTGTGCAGAGGCTGTGTGCGTCTAGACGTAATATCTTTGCAAGCTAATCGAAGGTCTTGTATAGCTGTAATGCCATCACCCCATAGATACAGTCTCTCACGATTGCCAGTGCCATTATTAGACTGGAATCTGAAAGTGTAGTAACCTGCGTTATCTGAACGAGTAAAGCACTCTTTGAATAAGAACACTCTTGTTACTTCACTAAGAACAGTGCCGCCTTGTGTGACTGTCTCTGCTCTCATATTGACAGTAGCATACTCATTCGGTTTATATATCTTGTCCATCTGCTCTGTCCAAGCGAATGTGACAGACCATTCAAACTTACAGTCTGTTATATCGTCTATGCCTAGCATTGTTGTAACAAGACCTTTTGGATTATGCGTCCAGCCATGTATTGCATACCATGGTGAAGGAGCGATTATCGAGTCTTCAAGAACATTTCCAACTACATCGAAGTAGTTTAAGAAGTCATAGTACTCCCAGCCGTAGTCTCGTTTCTGATCATAGAAGTCTCGAGACACTCTTCTCCAGTTCTTTCTGTCATATTCTTCAGGGAATATCGCGCTGAACTTTCGACGGTTATAGTATACAATGTCTTCTATCATGTAGTCAAGGATTATAAAACGATTGACGATAAATCGTTTAGGTCCTTGATACACGAGGCCACCAGCCATAGACAACAGCTTATAGCCAGACTCTTCTGAGTAAATAGTCTTGTTCGGTGGAAATACTTCACCAAGAACATCTCTATCTAGTCGTACGACTATCGTCTCATCTTCACTGAGTAAAGCTTTGAAGATAACTTCTTGGTTAACGTAGTCCCAACGACCTTCTTTAAGATCGAGGAAGCGGTTCATGATATCAACTTTTCTTATCTCACGACCATCAGAGAAAGAATAGTACATACGAGTAGCTGGAGAAAAGAAGAAAGCTTCTCTTGTAGTTGCACCTATAAACGTCAAGCCTGCTGTAGCGCAAATGTCTTGTACAGCTATTACTCCATCTTGAGCATTAAGCTCACACAAGAACTCGTCAGTAGCTCTGTAAGGCTTTGCGTATATGTTGAAGTCTATTGAGTTTGGCGCCTTATATTGTGTTTGTGTCGTTCTAACGTCTGTACACAGAGACGTAATACCTTCAACAACATGCAGCTTATAAGGAGCTAGCATTCTTACCATTGCAGGAAGAGTACTCAGTTGATAACTATGCACTGGGATACTGAACCGCTGTAGATCTTTCTGCTCACCAGGAACGTCATTTTCAAGGCCTTCTCTTTTAGCAAAAGATTGAATGAGATTCGCTACTCTTTCCCCTGGTGAAAGAGACCGCATAGCAATAGAAGGAGGGCCTTCAAAGATGCCGAAGAATTGAGATGGCGGCAAGATATTACTTCTCTTGAAGTGGTCGTTAACCTGGAACTGATACTGCTGATATAAAACAGCTTTGTCCATGCCAGAGCCACCTGACCACTTCACTATACGATTACCTTGTCCATCAAAGCCATGGTACACAGACGCGTTTTGTACACAGTTCATTTTATTGATGTTCAAAGCTATCGCTTGAGGCGTTACAGCGTATGGTCGCAAGTAAGCATGATCGTAAAGATTCTTTATTTCCATAGCTACATATGAGGACGCTATGCCACAGAATGTAGGCGATATAACTATATTAGAAGGCGGCCCATCTATAAGCTTCGTATCATCACAGCTTACCCAGATAATCTCACCACCACTAGCTGTGACTCCAAGAAGCCATTGTGAGTCTAGCATATAGTCATGTATCGGCGGCGGGGCAAAGACAGCTGGTGATACGCCTATTTGTTCATTCTTAAACAAATCAGGAGATAAGAACGACTTGGCTCCTTCTACTACAGCCATGTTCTCTGGAGCTATAGCTTCTGTAGATACGCCTCTACACTTGATGTTAACAGACTTAATCTTGCCTTTCATAGGCAGGCGGCCTTTACCTTTTAAGAAAGCTTCATTACTAAAGCCTCTTGACCAGCCAGAAGTTCTGTTAAAAAACACTTCATGCTCACAGCCAGTAAAAGATATGTCTTGTTCATTACTATCACCTTGAGCATCGACTCTTTCATTCGTATAACGAACAGGCTTTGAAATACCAAAAGCTGGCCAGAAAAAGTTCATTGGCTTATTGCCGTACGTGTGAGTGCCTTCAATAGACATGCCGACAGTCTTCGGTTGCAGAGTACCTGCATTGTACGCTTTACCCGTAGAAGGTCCAACAGCGTCAGCTAGCTGTCCTATAACACGAAGTCCTTGTTTATTTACGACAATAAGAGCATTCATAACACCAGCAGCTGCGGTTAACGCTGTACCAACTACACTACCGATGTTAATAATTGGTCCAGGCATTGAGCCGATAGTAGCACCTGTCCATTTATCTGCGGTGCTCAACATTATTCTCTGTACAGCTTCAAATACAGCAACCTTAAAAGCAACTACGACCTCTGTAAGAGTCTTAAGAGTACACCAGTATCCAACACGTTTGCCTATCAGCTGAGTGTCTGTGACAGCTTGAGCAACACACTGTCCGATAAAGTTATGGTTAACGAAGCCTGGCCCAGCAAAGCACTGACAATTGTCACTTATAGAGTAGAACATGTCTAACGTGTATGACTGAGAGATAGTCGATTTCATAGAGATATTGAAGCCTGTAGAAATCAAGCCATCAATGATAGAGTCTGTGACATTGTCTATAAAGAACTGGCTAAACTTACGACCTTTACTATCGTTCGTAGACATTTGATTCTGAGCGGGATTTGCTCTATACTCAGTAGGCTGTGAGTCTGCAAACTCTACAGACTTCAATATAATAGATACCCAGGCACTAGCTTTATCAGCAGACTGCTCAAATGTTTGAGTATACTTGTCTACAAGGAACTTGATATCTTGGTCAGTTTTCCCGTCTGGTAAGTGGTCTTTAGTAGAGTTTCTCCACGTGTAAGCGTACTGGCCAAAGCTGTGATTAATGTACGACAGCATGACATACTTTAGATCAAGATAGAAAAGTAAAGGCAGCATTATTTCTGCTATTATACGTAGAGGTTTAGAGTCAAATAAAGACTCCATAAGGTTACCAAATGACAGTGGTGGTAGTACTAAGTCAAACAAGCCATTGGCTTGGAAAGAAGATGACTCATACCTACGTAAAGCATTAGACGTTAGACTGAGTTCTTGAGCCACATGTCTATTGTCTTCCCAAGTATAATGAGAAACTATACCACTAACTTGATTGTACACAAACCATACTGTAGAACCTGAACCATAGCACCTGTTAGGCAATATAGAGGCTGTGACATTAGGCTCGTTTGTTATGTGACGTGCTTCAAGGCTTTCTAAGTCTTTAATATCATACACTACTTCGCTAAAACCATTAGGCCCAGAAGAAAATACAGGTATCTGGCCACCCGTAAGGCTGCCATCAAGACCAACGCAGCCGTAACCATTGACTATGTCATATGCACCTGATGACTGGAAGCGGATAGTCCACTGTAACAAGCCTCTACTATACGCGAAGCCTAGCATGAACACGTCGTTTACAACAGTAGAACTTATGCTTGAAGAGCTGATTATTGAAGCTGGATTCAGCTCAATAAAAGCAGAGATTTGACCTGTGCGTAGCGCTTCTCCAAAAGGCAGAGTGATTACGTCGATATTAGTCGACTGCCAAAAACCTTCAGGATTACTAAAGTCAATAAGCTGCAGTGTAGTGGGGTCCAGACTCATGTAGAGCACTCGTATAGAGCCTATATTCATGCTGTAGTTGTGCGATGCTTGAAGTTTATATAGTACTGGATACGATTCCTTAGCATTTGACACAGCGTAATAAATATCTTCTATGCCAAAAAAGTTCTGATGAGGGCCATGCTTGTACACAGACCATTTGTTACCCATCCAATCGTCTATTTCGTCTACGTTCTTCTTCCATAAAACAAGCTCGTCTTGAGTTTTCTCGAGCACGTAGTCTTGACTAATCCACCAGTAGTTTTCAGTATCATCATCGTTAGACCAGAACTGCTTTACAAACTGCCTCATTCCTGTGAGATCATTCTTGTATATAGACTTTGGACTTGACTTATCACGTATGTCTTTAGTCTCATATAGTAAATTAAGCTTAGTCTCTTTATCTACATGAGCTATTCTATGATCGTCATAAAGATAGTTTGGTTCTACTTCAGAGCCTATGTTTGTTCCTGGGAGATCGAATGCTATATGCCAATACTTTTCATCTTCATTAAAGCTGACATTACGAGGGCCACTGACAATGCCGTCACCTTTCCGTTGAAAAATACCTTGAGGTATCAAGCGTACTGAAGCCGTATTATTTTCTGCTATGTAGTAACGAGAAGAAGTAAACTTGAGACTACTTTCTTTTACAATAGTGTGTACGTCACTACGAGCGTAAAAATCACCTTCAGTGTCTACGTCATACTCTACGTCAGAGTTTTCAGATGCTACGTATATATTACCAGTTTCATCTATTCTAAAAGAAGTATTTATTATCGACTGTATTTCTGTAGTGACAAAAAGATTGCAATCTTCGTCAAGTCTATACACGACGTCTATACCTTCATCAGCAGACACGTCTTCAACATTTATAAATGATACTTCTCTAGAACTGTGTAGATTAGACAAAGCTAAATCAATCTGCCCATAACCATGAGACAACTCTACGACGTCTCTCGTTTGAGAGAGTATATGCAAATCTGGTGTAGTAAAGCCACTTACACTGTGTATAAACGCAGGACAGAATACTAAAGGAAACTCTTCTAAAGACTTTAGAGTTACAACAAGTTTTTGTATTTGAGCGTCATAAGCTGGCGTTACATTTCTACTATTTTCATACGTGGATAGCTCTGTTGTTACACTAGTAGCAAAGCCTTCTAAAACATTAAACGTGAATGATATGTACTCTCTCTTACCTGCGTCTAAGTAGATTTTTAATGTTTGAGTAGACCCTCCTGAATATAGCTCAGTCACATCAAACGAAGGCTCAAGTCTATCAAAAATGTTTGTGTTGTATAAAGACCGTTTATACTCAGTACTAAATGACACGTCAACTATCTTTTTAGATATCGTGACTAGTCCTGTTATATGAGATACTGTACCCATACTTTGAGAAGGATAAAAAGGCTTCACTTCCTCTGAAGTAGCTAAAAAGTTAGACGGCGCATTTGGGGGACGGTCGTCTGCGATAGTCCATACAGGGTACATACCTGGAGATACTATTCTATTACCGTCATCATCTACAGCATTTTCAGGTACATTAGTAATATATAGTGGTAAAGACCCTTCTAATGACTCTAAAGCAACAGAGATTATTTGTTCATTGAGACTATTGCCTGTACTAACTGACGCTAATACTGGTCTAACGAAGTTTGTGCTAAAATAACCTGAGCTTTGGCTATCTATACGTACGCAGTTCGGGTAAGAAGCTTCTAGCTGAGACAATGTTATTACTTCAAAAGCTTTCGCATTTGAAGAAATAAGCCCTGGAGATTGTGTAGGCCTTATTCTGTAGAACGCATAACCAAGAATACACACAGGTACATATAGTGCTAAGATTCTATCTGAACTGCTATATCTCTGCCTTTTAGCAAGATTCATGTCTTGTTTATAGTTAAGCTTATTCAACATTCTATGATACTTAGACTCATAGCTAGAGACTTCAACGTCTTTTAATATGTTAAGATCATACACGCTGTAGTGAGAAGACTCTCTATACAAATTTGTCGCTGTAGCTTCTGAATCTATATAAAACTCGTGAGACAAAGTAACACAAGCTGCGTCGACAGGAACAATAAAGTCATTGCTCTGAGAAATACATCGAATAGCTACAACATAGTGTACATTTTTAGGTATGTTTATGAGAAAAGTAGTTGCGCCAAAGTCTGACCAGTTTGTTATTACGTCACCTTTTTTAGCGTGCCCAACCTGCCATTTGACGTACGAACTTGGAAGAGCTGCTACTGTACTTGAAGGCAGCAACACTTCATGAGAGCAACCTGCAGTTGCAAGAGTTATTTGGAAAGCATCTACACTGCTGTTAGATACATACATACTGATGCCTTTGACAGCATAGCTGTACCAAATAGGCAATCCGTGAGCTATATGTATCTCAGCATAGTATGTGTCATCTCCATATGTAGCATGCGTAGCTACTGTCTGTTTATTCATGCTCGTGTTACTTGAAGCATTACCTATAAATTCGTTCAAAGGTTCTACGTCAGAGTATTTAAGAGATGTCCAAACTTCATCGTATTCAATAGTCGCAACAAGATCAGCCTCAGTATTATTCATACCTGTAGCAAGAACATGCTCTTGTAAGGTGCCTGCGTCTACTACTTCGTAGTCTTCTTTAATTGAAAATTCTTCACCTATAGATGTTAATACACCATCGTCTGTGAGCATGAATTCACCAGAACTGCTTAAGCCTTTTCCCCATATAGATACGCCTTCTCTTCTTTCATAGCTGAGAGTGTTCCCATTGATAATTAAAGGCGAGTTAGCTCTGTATATGAACCAGTCATTTTTAGGTTCGAGTATTCTACTTACAATGACATGAAGAGAGTCGTCTTCAAAAAGAACAGTCGGTAAAAGACTTTCATCAGTAGGAGCGACAGGTAATGTTGACTTTATTTCACCAGTGTATATATCTACGTCTAGTGAAAAAGGTACATTTTTCTGAGTAAGACCTACTATACGTATATCAGTATCGTTGAGCCTTTGAAAGCCAAGGCCTGTTGCAGGAAACCCAGTAGACCAGTACGCCCAGTCTTCAAGAGCGAATGAAAACTTGAGGCCTGTCTGTCTTTCTTGTAGTACATAAAAAGGAACACCACGAGAAGTCTCTCTGTTGTGTATAACAAGATTACGAGCTTCAAGTTCAATTATCTGTGGCAAATCTTCTATGTCGTCTAAGCCATACAAGTTCGGTCGAATAGAGTTATCGCCTATAGAAATTAAGTCAAAGTTATGCCGCCACCATCCAGCGAAATAGCCGTCATCTTCATAACGAACAGACGTCTGTAAAACACCACCAAGCAGCTTCTGTCTATTGAAAGAGAACTTCGGCTGCCTAACATTAACAAGCATGTCTGACTTATTGATGTCAAGAGGAGAGTCTAAAGGTATGTTAAAGTTCTGAGATTCGTTCACTATCATCTCCTACTAAGCTTACTAAGCCTAGTTGTATATCTTCAATAAAGGCACTGATTATAAATCTCTGTAAAGAGTCAGGTACTTCAATGCCTAGAGCTTCAAACTTAACTATCGTAATAGCAGCCATCATCTTAAGAGACATTTTGTCTACAGCAAAAGATACAGTATCCCAAGACACTTCATTTTTAATTACACGTGTAATCGTACGAGCAACACTCATCTGCTTATAATCAGGTTCTTCTTTCAATGCTTCATTCTTATTACCAAGAGGCGACGTTATCGTAACAGGCTTAAGGTCTACCTCTGCTTCGTCTACTAGCTTCTTAACGTCAGCCCAACTCATTGAAGAGTCTTCATCCTTAAACACTTCTGCGTTATAGTTCACTATGGTTCTAAAAAGCTGAGACACAAAACGACTGATACCATCTAACTGAGCTTGGAACACGGTGTCTCTAGTCTGGTCTATAGCAATAACAGCTGCCGCGCTTCTCATGTTCTCCATGTTGAATGAGACTTGCTGCAAACCAGCGAGCTCATACATCTCGGTCTTTAGTTCTGTTTTTGTAGCAGATAGCTGTGCGTCAATTGGCGTTGGGTTTATAACAGTCATCAAAGAGTCTATTGGTCTTGAAGAGTCAACGTACAGAGCTTCACCAGAACCATTTGAGATAGATTTCATAGCGAGGTCTACGTCATTATTGAATACAGGTACAGCGCCTTTATACATACGTATAAGCTGCTGTATTTTTGCGTTAACCTTATTAAGCTCTCTCTGTGTAGGATAAAGTAAGTCAAACAGAGAGGACGCGGTAACCTTGCTAAAGCCGATGTCCCAGCCAAAAGTGACCATTTGTACAGTATCAAATGGATAGTTAACCTCTTTCAATGTCTTACCGTTAATCGTGATGATCACTCTTTTCTCAGGACAGTCAAAGTACATCTTGAAGTCTACGCTATCTTTGTTGTCTATCTCATCTAAGAGAGTTTGTTTAAGCGCGTCGTCTTCTCTAGCTAAATACGGCGTTAAAGACGTAGTTGGGAACTTATAGTTACGATATAACATCTGCTTAACGTCGTCAGAAGTGAACTGAGATTCAAACATGCCGACTTCATAGTCATTCGCTTTTACAGGCTTATGCGTAATCGGGTCGATAAACACATGACTGAAACATACAACAGCTGCGTCATGGAATACTTCCATACACATACGGTTTATTTTTTCATTTCGTATAGCTTTACGCATGAGGCGTTCAACTTCGTCTTTATACACGATGTATTCTAGTGTAGGCACATCAGCTACGAGAGTAGGCTCGAAAGTAACAGTGCCTATTCGACTTACAACCTGGTCAACTATCTGCTTCAAGTAATTACTTGACATGCCTGTTCCAGTATCAGTTCTTTCCTGGTCCATCGTCGTGAATGAAGGCACGTTATAAGAAGAAGTGACGTAGCCACCAGAACGTAGCGTAGGAAGTATTTTATTATAGAACGCGCAAATCTTCAGGTACTCTCTGGTATACTTTGTTTCTATAATAGAATTAAGCTTCGCATAGTCTGTGCGTATCTCTTCAGGCAAAACCCATTCGTCATTATTTTTTCCAGGATAACGACCAGGTACATATAGCTTAGAGATTTTGTCTTTCTGGTAATTAGCTGCTGTTATCATCTTAGAACCTCTTGTTTATCGCATCAATGATATGAGGTGGAAAAATTATGTCCTTACATAAGGCGTCACTTAAGTAAGATATTTTCTCTATGCGAGGCACCACTCTCTCTGTACCACTAGAATCTACAATAGTGATCTGCTCTTGAGGTATAGAACTGTTATAGCGATACTGTGGCCCATACATTATTTCATCATGAGTAGCTCCAACATCTTTCTTAAATAGAGAGGGATCTAGACCCTGTGTTCTAATACGATAAACAAAATCACCATGACTAGTAGGCAAATAACCTGCACGATCAAATTTATCTTTCCGAGCATAGGACGACGCCACTGAGGGTTCTGAAGACACAAAGACCACTTTGCCTGTAGGCGATGCATCATCTCTTTCAGGATACTCTTCTTCGACTCCTTCAAATCCTTCTTTCTCAAAGTCTACCTCCTCATTGGTGCCACGGTACAAGAATTCA
>Ga0255341_1002788_pt1 | contig 20963 bp, 20 predicted proteins | sample wastewater_treat_8_FD_192418 | JGI IMG/M metagenome (GOLD analysis project Ga0255341, IMG submission 192418) | Wastewater microbial communities from Lulu Island WWTP, Vancouver, Canada - plant12 | ecosystem: Engineered > WWTP > Wastewater > Unclassified | place: Canada: Vancouver, British...
AGTATTTTTCTACATACAGTATATCGCAAAAACGCCTTGAAGTCCAGTAGTTTCAATAGTTTTGCGAAGTTTTCAAAGATCGATATTACCTGTTTTTAACAGGAGTTATTGCAGTGGAATCAATTATATATTTAAAATCATTTTAAGTCTTACATTCGGCAGTGTTTATAACATATTGTTTATGTTATCTCATGATAGACAAATGTAAGAGATTATTGGATTTTAAATTAAGTTATGATTAATCTTATACATTTGTCCATCACAAAAATCATAAATTAATCTAAAATCATTTAATCATTTTGCACTGCCAAATGTTAGATCAATACAATAACTCATTTAACAATAGCTATCAGCATGCATGCTTTATTGAATTATCAGTGTAATACATTACCGTTAAACATTAACCGAAAAACTCCAAACAGTATAAATATTTAACGTTGAAATGCTTGAAAGCTGTTAAAACATAAATCACTTAAATAAAGCATTTATATTTTAATTTAAAAAGTTTCATCAAGCACTTCTGATATTATTATTAACCCATTATAATATTTTATTACATGAACTTTTTACCATTTGCATTTAAAATTTAAATGGATTAAATTATTTTTTAGGCATCTTTTGCGGTTTTGCAGGTATAGATATATCTGCAAGTGCTTTAGATACTTCTGTATCAAATCTTTGATCTGCTGCCATATCACCTAACGATACAATACCAACTAATGTGTTATTCTCAACTACAGGAAGCCGTCTTATTTGATTTTGTGACATTAATTTTGTAGCATCATCAATATCGGAATCCGGTGAAATAGTTGTTACCTGTGATGTCATTACATCCTTAACAGGTGTATCTGTCGGGCTCTTACCATGGGCAATATTCCTTACAACTATATCCCTATCGGTAACAAGACCTACAACACCGCTTTGGTCACAAACAGGTATAACACCTACATTATGTTTTTGCATAAGCTGTGCTGCTTCAACCACTGAACTGTTGGGATTTACATATGCAATGTTTTTTGTCATAATTTCTCTAACTTTCAAACCAAATCATCTCCTTTTATTTATAAATAAAGACTACGTTTTATTTTTCCTTTAATACATAAAAAAAATTTATGAAAAAAATGGTTCATATGGTCTCAGAAGTGCCTGATATTGCCATTTATATACTTTCATTAACTTTATATAATATTTATATAAATACAAGTAAAGGTTGAGGCTTATGAAGAGATTCATACCAATTTTATACACTATAGGCATAATACTGTTATTTGTATTATTATCCAGCTTTCAAAATGTTTCTGACTATTTTAAGTATAAAATATTTTTCGATAGTAATCTTGTAATCAATATTTATAAGGCTAATATGAATGTCGATACGCTTTCATGCGACAATCAAAATCATTTGATTCTCATTGCCAAAGTCCGTGACATAAACGGAAACCCATGTGCCAATATACCTTTAAATTTTTCTGTAAGCCCTAATATAGGCAGTATATACCCATCACAATCAAGAACAGACTCCATGGGTGAAGCAATAATAAAGTACATTCCTCCGGAGCAGTTAAAGGTATCTGAGAATGTTGAAACTACAATAAATATAACAGCTCGTATTTATACAACAAATATAAATTCCGCAACTTCAGTAAAACTTGTACGTCCACCGGTTGTTTTACTCCATGGGTATCAGGAGCAGCCCGAAATATTTGACGGTATGAAGGATTTTTTATTAAAAAAGAAATTTGATTGTATGACACCTGGTTATAAATCAGAATTGGGTGTCGAGAATGGAGCTAAAGAATTGGATAATTATTTAAGCACTCAACAGCATGACTACTTAACTAAAGGAATTCAGATAAACAAATTTGACATAATAGCCCATAGTATGGGAGGCCTTGTAGTCAGGTATTACAGCTGCAGTTCCAATTATATGGCTAAAGACAACATAAATAAAATTATATTCGTGTCCGTACCCCATAAAGGGTCCTATTGGGCATCTATAGGTACAAAACTTTATAACGACCAGGGCATCAAAGACCTAACTCCCGATAATCCCTTATTGTCGAAGATATTGCCCTCAATGTTAAATAACGGATTAAATAAATTTATTTATACAGGAAGTATTTTAGGACAATACGATGAAGTTGTAACTGCTGAAAGCGCAAGCCTTGATGAATGGAAAATCAATACAGAGATTTTTAATGTTGGAGAAAACAATCTCACAATAGATAAATTGCTGGATGGAAGTATTCTTAATGCCGCAAATCATAAAAACATACTTTTTAACAATAAAGTTTTTGAAAAAATCGAAGAAATGCTGAATAAAAAACTACCGCTTCCAGAAAGTAAGCCAGCTAATTAATGAGTAGATATTATCCACATATATGTGGATAACTTATTTTAGTATAAAAACCCCGAAACCGTTAATTTTCAACACGTTAACCGTTTTAGGATTATGTAAATAAAAATATATGTGCAAAAACTGTGTATAACTTTTATGTTTATCCACAATTATTTTTCTAGTATAAGATTAGCATAATTTAACTCTGAAACAATTTCGACATTGAGAATTATATCTCAGTATAAGCTCCATGTCAATAGAAGGTATTCCATTTTGTAAAATATTTTCTATCCCTATAAATCATGATACCCCTTGACATCCGAAATTCAGTAATATCAAGGGGTACAACAAGAGTTTATTCAATTGACCAACTGATTACAGATTAATAATTAATTAAGTTCTACAGTAAATGAATAATCATATACACCTTGTGATGCAACACCTATTTTAAGGATAAAAGCGGCTGAAATTACACAAAATGCTATAGTAATTACTGCAAATAAATATTTCATAAATTTAAACCTGGAGTTTGAAAATTTATTAACTGCATGTCCATAGAAAAACGCTGCCCCTATTAATCCAACACCAGCATATCTGAAGTTCTGAGCACATACTACAGGAAATGATAATCGAGACTGAAGTAAAAGTCCAAAAGGCAATATTAAGCATAACAATAATATAAATCCTTTACCTCTTAACAGCTTTACATTCTGAACAATTATATACACAGCCAGTATAATTATCAAAGCAGCTGTTGCAAATAAAAGTAATGTAGCAATTTTCTCAAGTCCTTCAAAACGCCATTCTCCAAAAAGTGATGATTTCAATACATAATCGGCAAACAATTCGCTTCTGCCAGTAAAAGGGTCTTGTGTAAATGGTTGCTCAACAAAGCCTCTTATTGGAATATATAATAGATTTTTGAGCGTATTTGCATATCTTTCAAAGTTAACATCCGGAGCGTACATAAGCCCTTGTCCAAACATCACAAAATTTCTTATCGGATAAATTATACATAGAGGTATGGATATCGTCAAAAAAATACCAGCTTGCTTTAAAACATTTTTAGAACTTTTCCTATCCCGTAAAAGTGCTGTAGCAAACACAGCTAAAGCTATTGGAATAAGTATTATGCCATTTTTTTTGGTGAGCATGGTAAGAGACATAAACAGGGCCATTAAAACTACATTCTTTATGCTTTTGTCCTGCATCCACCTTATCATATAATATACAGTAATTATATGGAAGAAGAACATTGTATTATCATTATTCAAGAAGGATGCAAAATATATATTGTAAGGAAAAAACGCAAATATTGCTACCGCCGCTAATATCACTGGCTTCTTAGGTTTAAATTCCTTTAGTATTTTATAAAAATATATCAATGTCATGCTGTTTAAGAAAACCATCTCAATTTGAACGAGCCTGAAAGAGTAGAAGTTGCTTAGCCCGATTATCTTGCCCAGTTTGTAAAATACTGCACAAATGATATAATGCAGTGGTGGATGATATGCCTGACAATAGCCTACATTGGGCAAAGACAACTTTTCAGCCATATACCTGATATAATCAAGATGGCTAAAGGAGCTTCCAATTACATCATGTTGTCTGATTGTAAAAGGGGTGTAAAGAGTATAAACAACTCTTAACAGTATGCCCGTAATAATAATCATAATTGCCAGAGAATTGGTATCAAGTTTCTTCTTAATTTTTAAATAAACAGCATAACCTATAACTGGTATAATGCAAATAAAAAATGATAATTGAATGTCGGTTGTACCGATACTTTTATCATTTAGAAAGAATACCGCATAAACCAACAGTAAAAAAATTGCCAGGATCGGCACATAAAAATTTTTAGTCACTCGTTGAACGATTCCGCTAAAACTATTATCATGCTTTTTATCATTCTTAGAAGATTTTCCTTTATTTCCTGCTTTAGTAACATTTGACATAATATCACCGCTCTTTGATATCTATAGTAACCTGTAAAAGGTGTAAGTTTAATATAAAACTTACACCCTTACTAAATTTTTTTATTTATCCCCAAAATTAATATTGATAGTCTTTAAAAATTCTTCGTTACTCCTTGTCTGCATTAGCTTGTTTACAATCATTTCTGTAACTTCAGCCGTACCCATATTGCTCATTGCCTTCCTTATAGCCCATATACTTTCAAGTTCCTTTTGATTAAGGAGTAATTCTTCTCTTCTTGTACTGGATTTGTTTATATCTATTGCAGGGAATATTCTCTTTTCAGAGAGTCTTCTATCTAGATGAAGCTCCATATTACCCGTTCCCTTAAATTCTTCAAATATAACATCATCCATTCTGCTGCCTGTTTCAATCAATGCAGTCGCCATAATGGTAAGACTGCCTCCAAATTCAATATTTCTTGCAGCACCAAAAAATCTTTTTGGCTTATGAAGTGCCCCAGGATCAAGACCTCCGGACAATGTCCTTCCTGTTGGCGGTATGGTAAGGTTATATGCCCTTGCAAGCCTCGTTATACTATCTAATAATATTACAACATCTCTCTTTTGCTCAACAAGCCTTTGTGCTCTCTCAAGTACCATTTCCGCAACCTTAATATGATGCTCAGGCACTTCATCAAAGGTAGAATATATTACCTCTCCCTTTATTGAACGCTGCATATCGGTTACTTCCTCAGGCCTTTCGTCAATAAGAAGCACAATCAAATCTATTTCAGGATAGTTTGTAGTAATGCTATTGGCAACCTTTTTTAAAAGCATTGTCTTACCTGCTTTTGGAGGAGAAACAATCATTCCGCGCTGTCCCTTACCAATAGGGGCTATCATATCAATCAATCTTGTAGAAAGTTCCCTTGGTGAAGTTTCAAGTGTAATTCTTTGATCTGGATATATGGGAGTCAAATACTCAAATGGTACTCTTTTAGAAGCAACTTCAGGGGAATCGCCGTTTACGGATTGGACATACAGCAGTGCCTGAAATTTTTCGCCTTCCTTTGGTATCCTGCCTTTACCCTTTATCTTATCACCGGTTTTAAGGCTAAATCTTCTGATTTGGGAAGGAGAAACATATACATCCTTTGCTCCTGATAAATAATTATCACTTCTTAAAAAACCATATCCATCAGGCAACACTTCCAAAACTCCCTCAACAGGATCATCACTTTCTATTTTCTCAGTAGCAGTGGGTTTCTCTACAGGAATAGGTTTCTCTACAGGAGTGGTTTTTTCTACAGTAGTTTGTAGATTATTTTCATTTTTAGATTCAGGTCTGTAATCAGACTTAATATCCTGCCTTGTTTCAGGCTTCTTAATATCAGGCTTTTGCTCATTTACTAAGTCACTTTTTTGAACGGTATTCTGGCCTGAAAAATTTTCCGATCTAACTTCTGCTTTGTTTTCATTTCTTTGCCCAGGCTTAAACTCTTTTTGCTGTTCAAACTTTCTTACTTTACCAGGCTCCGCCCTTTTGCTTTCGTATGAAGCCCTACCTTTGTCGGCAGTTGATTTATCATCTTTTAAAGCATTGGCACTTTTTTCAACAAGATCAGCTTTTGCAGTTTCAGCCTTAATTTCTGATTTTTCTTTAAAATCTTTAGGCTTGACTTTATCAACATTTGATACCTCAACAGCTTCTTCACTTATTTTGGGCATGGAAGACTCAGGCAATTTGTCAGATTGTACTTTCTCAACAGATTCTACTTTCTCCTCTTTTACTTCAGCCTTTTCAATATCATTTATTTTTATGTTTTCGGGTGCTTTATCATCAGATAGTTTGCTTGTTTTGAGCCTAGAACCACGTTTTTCTTTTGTTTTACTTGCCGATTTTTTATTATTATCATTTACATCATTATCATTTATATTAACTTGTTCCTTATCCTCAGCTTTTACTGTGCTCTTATTCTCAGCTTCTTTCTCCGATACTGCTTTTGCAGGTCTTCCCCGTCTGGATTTCTTAAGTACAGGCTCACTTGCATCCTTTTTTTCTTCTTTCTTTGATGCCTGATCTTCTTCCTTATCATTTTTTCTATCTGGTTCTTTTGCAGAAAGAGCTATTTGTATGTTTTCCCCTTTATCATTACCTTGAACTATATTGCTGTTGTCAGACTCTAAAATTTTCGCTATTAATTCATTCTTTTTATATTTCATTATACTTTTAAGCCCCATCATTTTTGCAATATAACGTAAATCCTCAAGGGTTTTGCTTTCGAGATTTATTCCCTCCATAGTCCACCACCTTATATAAGCTTTATTTATTTATTTCCATCGTTTTGGGAATTCATTCAAGTAGATGTACAACTACAACCTTCAAAAACAGAAGATTTTTGTGTAGATGAGATAAACGATTGCTACTTTGTCAACATTATAGCATCCAAAAAATACTTTGTCAACGCAGTTAGGAAATGTTGTAAATTATTTCCTTCGATTTGACATGCTTTTAAATAACTAATACGATACTATTTCCTTGTATTTCCAAATTTTGCACAGTTACTATTCTATTTTTTGATTTATATATATATGTTTATTTCCATATAAAATGTTTTTTACTGTATTATATTCACATTCAGCACTGTTTGTCATCGGCCTTTTGCACCAACTGCTTTGCAGAGTTTTCTATGAACTCTTTGGACTTTTTAGTCAGCATTATATGGTTCCTCTTCAGTATATCCTTTAAATCCTTATTTGAAGATGCATCAACTACTGTGCTTGCAAAACATCTTAAGCATTTTAGGTTTATTTTGTCTTCGGAAAGAAGCATTTCAACCTCGCTGCTGCCACATTCACAATAAAGATTTCCACTTTCGGCTATATCATGAATTTTGTTTAATGCATCAAACATAACTTGCGTATTTAAAAAATATTTATCATATCCAAACAGATCGATCAACTCATCAAATTTTTTCTCAAGACTATCTATTCTCTTCCTAACCTCTTCATCTGTGCCGATAAAACACAATTCAATACCTGTATGGGGACAGCGTAAAACACTGACAGGCTTCATTAGAATGTCATTTCTTGATAATGTAAATATATGATTGCTATCACAACCTATGCATGGAATATTAATTCTAAATTCATTTATGCTATCATTGAAAACTCTGATTTTTGAATTATTGCAGCGACAGGTAAGGGTATGTGCCCTTCTACCCAGCAGCTTAAAAAGCGAAACATTGAAAAATTCAAAAGATCCGCAAAAATTGCATTTATACCCCATGGTCAAACAAGTATTTATCAGCATATGAAACACCTCACAAATATAATTCGCCAAAGCAATGAAAAAATCCTCTTTTAAAGAATTATAGCCAGGAAATGATTTTTTATAAAAATTAATGAATTTTAATTAATTAAATAAGAATAATTTGTTATAATATACTATACGATGGGTAAAAATCAAAAATTGCTTGCGATTTTAGTCTCATTGCTAAGCACCAACAAATCTTATTAAGGAGTGATTTTGATGGATAAGTATATCTGTACTGTATGTAGTTACATTTATGATCCTGAAGAAGGGGATCCGGATAGCGGAATTGCACCGGGAACATCATTTGAAGATATTCCGGATGATTGGGTTTGCCCATTATGTGGTGTAGGTAAGGATTCTTTTGAAAAGTACACCGAATAAGAAACGATTGAAGGTTTTTTTATTGATAACGAACTGTAAAGATATGCTTGTCATTCTTCTGCAGTTCGTTACCTTCAAAAACACTACCAAATATAGCATCATAAGCTTCTGTAAGAAATTTATCCAATCCATAATACCCAAACTTGTTGAATTTCATCTTTATTTGATATATAATTAAATTGATACAAGCTAACTGTATTGATTCAATTGATCTTACTTTAATTAAAAGAATTGTCTTTTTACTTATGTTACAGCCTTATAATTGTATTTCTAATTATTGAAATAATATACCAGGACTAGAAGATTTATCAGGCTAAAAATTTCAGAGGGGGCTTAAGCAATGAAAGTTGAAGTCAAGGAACTAAACAACGTCAAAGTTGTTAAACTAATAGGTCAAGTGAGAATATCTACACAGAATGAATTTAAAGATCTCCTTGATAATCTTGTAAAGGAAAGTGCCGGTCAGATTGTAATAGTAAACATGGAAGGTATTATCTATATGAATAGTATCGGGCTTGGTATAATCATAGATACCTATAAGAAATTTAAAGAAATGAATGGACGAATGGTACTTTGCAATCTATTACCTGAAATTATGAATTTGTTTGAGGTAACAAGGCTAAATAGGTTTATTGAGATTTATGGTAACGAAAGTGAAGCACTTAAGAAAGTTACTGCATAGAATAAAACAAATAATTAATAAAAATAATTGTTGCATTGTATTTCTATTATGATATAATCTATGTTAAATTGATATATTTAATAGTTATATTTTTCAACAAAGCTTGTTTGAACAATGGCGTTCTCAAATGAGGTTATGACCTTCTTTTGAGTGCGCTTTTTTAATGTTTTTATAATCATTGAGCTAATTAGGTATGTTTAATAATATTGGAAAGGTGTGTTGTATATGTCTAACTTTTCGAAGGAAGATATTTTAAGAATTGCAAAGGAGCAGGATGTCAAATTCGTAAGGCTTCAGTTCACCGATATATTCGGTATATTAAAGAATGTTGCCATAACTGTTGAGCAATTAGAAAAGGCTCTAGACAACAAATGCATGTTTGACGGATCATCCATAGAAGGGTTTGTTCGTATTGAAGAATCTGACATGTACCTTAGACCGGACATAAATACTCTGGCAATTTTTCCATGGAGACCTCAAGCCGGAAAAGTTGCACGATTGATATGTGATGTCTATAACCCTGACGGAACACCATTTGAAGGAGATCCGAGGTATATACTCAAAAGGTCCATAAAAAAAGCAATGGATATGGGCTATGATGAATTCAATGTTGGTCCTGAATGTGAATTTTTTCTGTTCCTAACAGACAATGAAGGAAACCCTACAACTGAAACTCATGACAATGCCGGTTATTTTGACTTAGGACCTGTTGACCTTGGCGAAAATGCACGCAGGGATATGTGTCTGGTGCTTGAGGAAATGGGTTTTGAAATTGAAGCCTCCCACCATGAAGTAGCTCCAGGGCAGCATGAGATTGATTTTAAATACGGTGAAGCTCTTAAAACAGCAGATAACATAATGACATTTAAACTTGTTGTAAAAATGGTGGCACAGAGAAACGGCCTTCATGCAACATTCATACCCAAGCCGATATTCGGTATTAACGGCTCAGGTATGCACACCAATATGTCATTGTTTAAAAACGGAAAAAACGCTTTCTATGACGAAAATGATCCACTGCAGCTAAGCAAAGATGCGTATTATTTTATAGGTGGGATTATGAAGCACATGAGGTCTATAGTTGCTATTACCAATCCCCTTGTTAATTCCTATAAAAGACTTGTTCCCGGCTATGAAGCACCTGTATACATTGCATGGTCAGCCAGAAACAGAAGTCCTCTAATAAGGATACCTGCTGCAAGAGGTTCTTCAACAAGAGTTGAACTAAGATGTCCGGATCCATCATGTAATCCGTATCTGGCATTGTCAGCTATTCTTTCAGCCGGACTTGATGGTATTGAAAATAAAATTGAGCCGCCTTCCCCTATAGATAAAAACATTTTTGAAATGACCGATCAACAGCGTAAGGCAGAAGGCATTGAGTCGCTTCCAGGCAGTTTGAAGGAAGCTATAGACGAGCTAAGCAATAGTGAGCTTGCACGAAAAGTATTGGGAGAACATGTTTTTAATAAATTTATAGAAGCAAAATATGATGAATGGAAAGATTACAGTACAAAAATAACCAAGTGGGAAATTGACCAGTATTTAACTAAATATTAATTTTTATCAAAATAATAAGTGAATATACGATATTTTGATATTATACCAGCAGCAATGACGCAGCCGGACCTTTAGGTTCGGCTGTCTTAATTTATGTATGGAAAATTCAGCTTATAATAAGTGATTGTTAATTCATTGTAAGCCTTTAATTTTAAAGTAACAGGGGTGTGTTATGTGGGATCTCCAAGAATTTTAATTGCTATGAATAATGAAGTTTCATCAGGAAAATTTAAAACACTTTTTAGTGAAAGCGGTTTTATCGTTGTAGGGCAGGTCTCAGACGACCAGGAATGCTTAAGAAGGGTCCGTACCCTCGGGCCTGATCTGGTTGTACTCGATTACGATTTGCCGTCATCCAACGGCTTTGAGGTTGCAAAGATATTATTGGAAGATAAATTGTGTGATGTTATTCTAATTGCAACCGAATCTCAAAAATCCCTTGTGGAGGAACCGGATGATGATATAGGTTTTTCTTGTATTACTAAACCCGTAAGAAAGACGAATCTCTTAAATACAGTTGACCTGATGTTTAGAGCAAGAAAGAAAATTAATACACTGGAAAGGGAAATCTCTGATCTTAAGGATCTACTGATCACCAGAAAAGAGGTTGAAAAAGCCAAAGGTCTTTTGATGAAACACCTTAACCTTTCTGAAGCAGAAGCATTTAAAAGGATACAAAAGCAGAGTATGGATAAGGGTATTTCAATGAAAGAAATTGCAAAAGCAATTATACTTGCATATGATATTTAGAATAAATTTTTATGTATGTTTTACGATATTTATTTTGTCATTCAAAACATTCTTAGGATGTTTTAATTCACTAATTACGGGGAGGTATTATATATGAGTAATAAACGCCCTTTAATAGGCATTACTCCATGGTATGACTATACAAAACAGATGACTTTCATAAAAAAGGGTTATTGTGAAGGTGTTAATGAGGCTGGAGGTCTTGGAGTTTTGCTGCCCATGTGCACTAAGCTAGAGATTCTGGAAAATATGGTGGAGTACTGTGACGGATTTCTTATTTCAGGAGGACCCGATGTAGATCCTAAATACTTCAATGAAATAAACCATCCTTTCAATGGGGACATTTCACCATACAGAGATATAATGGAGATATATATAATCAAAAGAGCTATTGAGTTAAACAAACCTTTGTTTGGCATATGCAGGGGTATACAAATTATGAATGTCGCTATGGGAGGCACCCTTTATCAGGACATACACTCGCAAATAAAGGACATAGATATTATTAAGCATTCACAATCCGCTCCTAGCTGGTATCCCACTCATAAGATCAGCATCAAGGAAGGATCACTATTAAATACATTATTAAACTCAAACACAATAGAAGTTAACTCTTTCCACCATCAATCAGTGAAAGATATTGCACTTGGATTTGAAATAAGCTCAACATCAGAAGACGGTATAATTGAATCTATTGAGTATAAAAACCATAAGTTCGCATTGGGAGTTCAATGGCATCCCGAACTGATGTGGGAATCAGAGAAAATTTTTCTAGCTCTTTTTGAAGGTTTGGTGCAAAGTTGCAAATAAATTTTATTACATTATAATTTATAATAAGGTATCATTCGACATGTTTTGTCATATTTAAGCGTATTTTGTCGTTTTGGAACTTTGTATTGAACTCCCCAAATCCTTATGATAACTTATAAGTATAAAAGGCATGACAATCTTGGTATTGATGCGTTTTATGTATTTTTTATTAATCATTAATCGATTATTATTTATTGGATATTGATAATTTGACATCGAGTTTTGTTACAATATATAATATATTGTCGAATTCCTCTGAGTTATTGTGTTTACTTAAAAAATATGGTACTGTATTATTGTTATCATAATTTGGGGGAAGGAATTATAGTATATGGAGCAGTTTTCGTTAATTGAATTTTTAACCATGTCAATTCCTGAAGAATTTTTGTTATCGTTTTTTATTTGGACTATACTTGGAAAAAAAGATACTATAAAATTCTATAATGTTATTGCTGTAGCCCTTATTACTTCAATAGCATTTGCCAGTATAAATTTTATATGTAATTCGAATGCCACACTTACTGCTATATTAAATCTAATAATACTTACAGTTACAATATTTTTTCTTTATAACTCAAGTTTTCTTGAAGCAATAGTTGCAGCATTATTAGCTTTTATTGTACTAACAATTACACAGGCTGTAGTTACTAATATAGGATTAATTGTTACAAATTACAGCTTTAGTGATATTGAAAGAGATGATTTTTTAAAACGAATGTTATTCGTGGCCTCTTTTTTGATATTTAGTATAATAACATTAATCCTTTTCAAGCTAAATTTAAAAGTACTAAATTTCAAGAAAAAACACATAAGCATATATTACTTAACTAGGGTACGTTATGTTGTTTTACAATTACTATTTACATTTTTAATTATTATTTTTAATTTTAAAATATATTGGTCAAATAAAGAATTATTTAATTCTTTTAGCGATAAAGTCCTAATTGCAATGAATTTAGCATTTGTTGTTATATTTACTATAGTCATTGTGGTAAATGTATTTAAAATGAGAAGAGATATTCAAAAAGAAGAAGAACAAAAAAGAGTATATGATAATAGAGAGGTTTTTCAGAATATTGACTATCTATGCAAATTAATGGAATGCGAAGACTATAATGAAGTTAAAAATATACTTATATCTATGAAGAATGATGTAAATTCAGATATGAAAGCAAAAAAAACTAATTTGCTCTAATAGAGTGTACTGTACTCTATTAAATAAAGGGACAAGGGGATGTTATTATGAAAAACAAATTATTAATGCTACTGTCATCGTCACTTTTTATTATTTCTGTATTAGTGAGTAGTACTGCTTGTGCGTGGATATTCTATCAACCCAAAACTCCTAAGTGCTTTAGAAAGTAGCCTTACATGATATCCTCTATTTTTTAATCTTCTACTTTATATCCTCTACTCTATATCCTTTATTCTTTATACAAGAAAAATAAAAATAGAACACTTCAAAAACAGTTGAAGTGTTCTATTTTTTTAAATCTATATTTCATTGAATTTTATATTGTTTATATTTATTATGGAATAATAACATATAATATGTTAAAATCTTTGATAACTCCATTTTAATCTATCTTAGAGAGGTAACTATATGGATGGTATTATAAAATCAATTGAGTCAGCCTTTGGCAACATGAATTCCCCGGTACTATATACAATTAAGTCTTTGCTAATAATACTTATTGCTATAATTGTAGTCAAAGTAGGTAATTTTATTATTAAAAAGACTTTTGAAAAACAAAAGAATTTTAAATACAGCATAAATATTAAACGTATTGACACTATGTCAACCCTAACACGAAGTACATTCAAGTATTTAATATACACAATTGCTGTAATATCTATATTAACAGATGTTTTTGACATAAAGTCAGTATTGACTGCTGCAGGTATCGGGGGAATAGCTATAGGTTTTGGAGCACAAAGCCTTATCAAAGATATAATATCAGGATTCTTTTTAGTTTTTGAAAACCAATTTGAGGTTGGTGATGTTATTACAATTGACAATCTTACCGGAAAAGTAGAAAATATAGAATTAAGAGTTACGCGGATAAGGAATCCTAATGGAGATCTTTATATAATACCTAATGGAGAAATAAAAAAGGTCATCAACCATTCAAAAGGTAATAAGCTGGCAAACATTGATATTCCAATATCCTACGAAGCAGATTTAAGCAAAGCAGTAGATATTATAAACAAAATATGCGAAGAGGTTGTAAAGGAATTTGATGTAATAGTTGAAGCTCCAAAAATACTTGGAATAACAGAGTTTAATAGGGATAATGTAGTTTTGAGAGTAACTACAAAAACCTTACCCAACGAACATTATGCGGTTGAAAGAAGATTTCGTGAACTTGTTAAGACTGAGTTTGACCAAGCCAATATAGAATTTTACAGACAAAGACTTCTGTAAAGTATATTTCTCTTATATAATATATTGCTTTTCGGAGGAAATAATATGCCTATTAAGTTTAATGTCGGTGATGTGGTTGAAATGAAAAAACAGCATCCATGCGGAAACAAGCAATGGGAAATAATGCGAACCGGTGCAGACTTCAGAATAAAGTGTCTTGGCTGTTCTCACCAGGTTATGCTGCCACGCCCAAAATTCGAGAAAAGTGTGAAGAAGATTATCAAATCTATGGATGGTATTGTATAATAATTACATACTAGCTGTTTTTGCCATAAAAAATGGCAGCATAAACAATTGCTAATTATTGATGAATTTTACCTTTGTTTATAAATATTCTTAAATGGGAGTAAAAAATTGATTAAAGAAATTTCAACATTAATTTCAATCTTCAATAATACATTAGAAGGCATCATATTTTTACTTTTCTATACATATATTATTGGACAAAAAAAATTTATTCTTAATAACAAATTAAAATCAATATTATATTTACTTACATATAATGTATTCTGTTTTTATATAGATTCATTAGTATCAACATCAGGTCTGCATACTATACTCTATATAATTTTTTATATTGTCTTTATTGGTAATGTTACTAAAACATCATTTGTTAAGTCATTTTTAACAGTAATGTTAGTATCAACTTTATTAACGATATCTGAACTGTTATTTATTTTAATATGTATGATTATATTAAGAAAAGGTTACATGGAGATAACACTTATACCAGCATTCATGATTTTTGGTGGCTTGACTATAAGAATACTTCAGTTGCTTTTGTTGTTATTATTAAACAAATATTACATAGGATCATTTGTAAAAAATCTTTTTCATAATAAGAAGAATGGTGTGCCTACTGGATTAGCACAAATCTATGTTTTTTGTTTATTCTGTGTTGTTTCTTTCTGGAAAGGAGGATTTCAAAATCAGAACTCAACAATGAATCAATTCATCGCTTTGTCATTTTGTGTATTAACTATAATATTCGGCCTGGTTGAATATAAAGAGAGAGAAAAGGAAATGAAAGTAAACTATAGGTTAAAGCTTCAGGAATCTAACTTTCAAAACATGGAAAAACTTATTGGTATTTTAAGAAAAAATCATCATGATATAGGAAACCACTTAAATACAATCTTGGCAATTACCAAACTGAGAAAAGATGACAGTTTAGATAGAATAGAGAAGTATATAAGTTCACTTTCAGACAGCATAAAGTCATCTTTTAAATCGTACGACACAGGTAATAGTTATATTAATAGCCTACTTGCAGTAAAGAATAATGAAGCAACAGAGAAAGGAATCCTGCTTGAAGTTGAATTTGATGCAAAATTAGACTTGCTTCATATTAGTGATCAAATACTTATAAGCATTATAAGCAATATAATTGATAATGCTTTTGATGCAATGGATAATATAACTCACTGTAATCACAAATTTATTTCAATATCCGGGTATATAGAAAACAATATGTACAATCTTTCTATATGTAATAATGGCCCGGTAATTTCAAAGCAAAATCTTGGCAAAATATTTGAGCTTGGATTTTCTACAAAGGGCACCATAAGTGGATATAGTGGCTATGGCCTATATATTGTGAGACAATTTATAAAGGATTATAATGGTGAAATTACTGTTACGAGTGATGAGGATGAAACTGAGTTTTTAATAAGATTTCCTATAAATTCAAAATAATTTTAGATGTTATAGCAAATTCACTTAAAATTTATGATGGAATGATTTATTTGCGAAGTATTTTTTCCATAGATTTTCCTTTTGCCAATTCATCAATAAGCTTATCCAAATACCGAATTTCTCGCATTATCGGCTCTTCTATGTCTTCTACTCTGATGCCGCAAACAGCTCCCTTTATCAGAGTCCTTGACGGGTTTGGGAGCGGAGCATCCTTAAAAAAGGTCTCGCAGTCTGCTTGCTTTTTCAATTGTTCCTCCAGTTCTTCCTGAGTGTACCCTGTCAACCAACAAATGATTTCATCAACTTCTGATTTTGTACGTCCCTTTTTCTCTGCCTTTGAAACTAAAAGGGGATATACACTTGCAAAACTCATTGTATAGATTCTATGTTTGGACATTGTACTTCCTCCCATTATTTATATTCTTAAATTATAAAGAAACATCTACAAAATTGTCACCTTCAGCAACTGTTCTTGCACCATGCTGTCATCTATAATAATACCCTTACTGCAAATGATACCAGGTCAAATTTGCAAGTGTCACTTGCAGATTTGTAAAATCAGGAAAAATCTCAGCAAAACGCCGCATGTAGCGTAGGTTTCTAACAGAATAACTTTTCTCTATCCCAATATTTCCATCGTCGATTATTTATTTGGAGCAACAGGTAAAAAATTGCTCGGATGGAGTTTTTGAAACGGTAAATCATTATTCTCTTTATAAACTTTTCTCGATTCATTTATAATCTGTTTATCAGCAGAGAATTCTTCGATTTTTTCTCTGCTTATTCCCAATTCTTTTGATATTCCTGAATAATCTTCATTCCACAATTCCTTATACATTAACTTATTGTCCTTGATGGTTAGATACCCATAATGATCTAAGCCACCACCTGCAAAATAAAAAAATATACCGGGATATGATGGATTATCTGTGAAAAACAGTCTCGTTGTTCCTGATGCAAAATCATGATTTCCAACCTCAACTACTGTATCGTTATATGTATACACGGTTATATTTACACCATTTCTTTCAATGACCAGTTCCGGAATACCGTTATTGTCCAGGTCTCTTATAGAAAAATAAAGTTCTTCACTAGAAGATTTATTATCATATAAACCACTTAAAAATGTAGTATAATCAACTTTTCCTTCCTCTTTTAATGTACTTTCAGTTTTACCACAACCACTAATCAAAAATATTGCCAATACAGAAAAATAAACTAATAACTTTTTCATGACATATTCTCCTTAATCTCTTCCTCATCATCATTTTTCGCCTTGCCTCTGCCCCATAATTCAATCATTTTATCAGAGTTGTCAGTAACCTTTACTAAAGTATTGCTAAACACAACCCCAAAATCATCTTCCTTTAGTCCTGGAAGATTATTATTGCTTGGCTTTATAGTTTGATTACTCGAAGATGTCTCTGGGATTATAGCAGTTTTATTTGAATCTAAATCATGCCATGCCTGTAATTGATGTTGTTTCCATTATATCATCTTTATCATCACAATAAAATGCTGTGCATAAATTAAGAATTACCCAATAAAAAACTAAATGTTAACTATTGCTGAGTTTTCATTCTATGATTCCACGCCTTGCCAAACACCCTAACATCTGATATAATCAATACATAAATAGCCAACAAAAGTAAATGGGAGTATCCCTTATAGGACACGATGACAACTTTAATAATGAAGCAAATGAATTCGAAAAGAATTTGTCGGATTTGAAGGAATGGCAGAATAATCAATACAACCCCGGATATTATACCGGTACTGGGAGGGTTCCAGTTCTCTTAAGAAACATGATCAAACATCCCGCACTACTATTGATTATAGGCTTAACTTTAGGCTTAATAAATGGCAATTCGCTTTTCATCCAGTTTTCTGAATCCGATTTTTCAGCAGGGTTGCTATTTGATTTAATTTTATTAGTTATATCAATTTTTCTAATTTACAGAAGCATTTCCGTACTTGTAAAAACCAAAAGATCTAATGAAAAATAAATTATAGTAATGCATTAATTCATCCTTCCAATTGCATAATAAATAATAAAAAATAAAAGGATGATTATATGCGTTCAATAAATAATTCAAGAAAAACAATTCTATATATCCTTGTGTCTACAGCGGTCCTAAGCACCCTCGTTGTTGCCTTGTTTCTAAATTATTACAAACAGCCCCAGCAAGATCTTGTACCTCAACTTAATGATAACTCAGGTATACCCCAGCCTCAGCTTTTAAGCTCACAGACACAAACAGGGGTATCAGTTGTCGAGTCCGTCGCAAAATCATCCATACCCGGAGTAGTAGGTGTGTCAGTTTTAAGGGTGGACGGTAATTCGATTTTTGATGGAAATACTGCAGATCAATGGGGCGTTGGATCGGGTGTTATTGCAACTTCCAATGGATATATTATTACCAATCACCATGTGGCTGGCGGAAAATCCAAAAGAATAATAGTTTCCCTCTCCGACGGAAGAAATGTGGACGGAACAACGATGTGGTCAGACCCTGTCCTGGATATCGCAATAGTTAAGGTAAACGCTAACGGACTTCCGACAATTCCACTGGGGGATTCAAGCAAAGTGCAGATAGGGCAACCCGCAATTGCAATAGGCAACCCATTGGGGCTTCAGCTTCAAAGAACAGTTACATCCGGAATTATAAGTGCATTAAACAGAACCATAAAAATTGAAACTGATGAGGGAACAAATTATATGGAAGACCTTATCCAGACTGATGCCAGCATCAATCCCGGAAACAGCGGCGGTCCCCTTCTAAATGCACAGGGTCAGGTTATAGGTATTAATACCATCAAGGTGACCAGTGCTGAAGCCATAGGTTTTGCCGTACCTATTAATGTAGTTTCCCCCATAATAAGTAAACTGGTGGACAAAGGTCAATTTAAGGAAGCGTACATGGGCATATTTGCATACGATAAAGATGTAGTCCCTTATATTGACAAAAATGTAAAGCTCGATAGTGGTATCTATATCTCCAATATTGATAAGACAGGTCCTGCATACAAATCAGGTTTAAAGGAATGCTGCGTAATCAAGGAAGTTGATGGGCATAAAATAAATACCATGATACAATTGAGGTCATACATTTATTCCAAAAATCCTGGAGATATTATAAATGTCACTTATTGTAATAATGGAAAAGATGTAAAGGTGCCCATAAAATTAGCTGAAAAAGACGGCAAAGTCTTGCTTACCAGATAGAAACATATTAATTCTTATCAAAGTAGTGAGATTATATGTTTAAGAATTGGCTTATTTTGTAGTTCGGGAAATATTGGACGATTATATTATATCTGTATATATTGGCAATAATCATAATAGTTCCGTTTTAAAATATCTGGTTAGAGGAGTATAAATAAAATGTCGAATAACAAAAATTCAAATGATTATACAGATTTCGAAAATACTGTAAAAGCATATATAAAACAGGGAAAAATGAAACTTCAAACTGATCTTGTACAAACCAGTCAAGCTATTTATAGTATTGCTCAAAACAAAACCAAATGCTTTATAAAGAATATGGATAAAGGCCTTGATAAGGAAGAACGTGAATATTTGACATCTCTCATTCTCTCAAGTATGCACCAGGCTTTTTGTTATGGGTATGGTATCGGAAAAATAGAAAATGATGGCTTCTATAGCCTGCTGTTTTCAACATAAACGCCTTAAACGAATAGAGAACTGCCTTAAATTAATAGAAATGCCCTTAATGAATAAAAGTACCGCCAGGAGGCAAATTATCCTGACGGTATTTTTATACTTTTATTTTTATACCCTATCTAAAATCTTTATTGATTGACAATTTAGGAATCACTTAGCCTAATCAATCTTTTTTATGTTTGCTCCCAAGCTTTTGAGCTTTTTCTCTATGTCCACATAACCTCTTTCAATATGTTCTATGTCTGTGATTTCCGTAACACCTTCTGCTGCAAGACCAGCCAAAACAAGTGCAGCTCCGGCTCTTAGATCCGTAGCTCTAACCTGGGCACCCAACAGATTGGGATTGCCTTCTATTATGGCACTTCTGCCCTCTATTTTGATGTTTGCACCCATTCTTTTAAGCTCATTGACATGCATAAATCTGTTTTCAAATATTGTTTCAATCACCATGCTCGTACCTTCAGCCTTAGACATCAGAGATGTCATCTGTGCCTGCATGTCTGTAGGAAATCCAGGATAAGGATGAGTTTTTATATCCACTGCTTTTATATCATCCCCTGCTCTTATATGAACACTGGTCAACTCCTCCGACACCTCCACTCCTGCTTCCCTGAGCTTTGCTGTCACAGGTTTCAAATGATCGGGGACTATATTGTCAATCCTGACATCCCCCCCAGTTATAGCTGCAGCTACCATATATGTTCCTGCTTCAATCCTGTCAGGTATTACTGTATGATTGGAACCTTTAAGCCTATCCACTCCATTAATTCTAATTGTATCTGTCCCTGCACCTTTTATGTCTGCCCCCATAGTCCCGAGGTATGTAGCCAAATCAACAATTTCCGGTTCAATAGCTGCATTTTCTATTATGGTCTGACCGTCGCTTATTGCTGCTGCCATCATAATATTCTCAGTAGCACCAACACTTGGAAAATCCAAATAGATTTTGCTGCCTTTAAGTCTTCCATTCGCTCTAACATCAATATATCCGTGTCCCTGGGTTATTTCCGCTCCCATAGCTGAGAACCCTTTAATGTGGAGATCAACAGGCCTTGAGCCTATAGCACAACCTCCCGGCAACGGTATCCTTGCTATACCATATTTTGCAAGTAGTGGTCCCATAATTAAAAATGATGCCCTCATTTTGTTGACCAAATCATAAGGTGCTGTTGTATTAGTAATATCTGATGGATTTATTAAAACTGTAGTTTTGGAGTCGGAAAATTCCACTTCTGCACCTAAAGAATTAATCAACTCTCCCATAATCTTAACATCGTTTAAATATGATTCCACTGCATAAACTCTTTTTTTACAATAGATGTACCTTGACAACTTCACGCAATAACCATTATTAGGAAAATATCAAGGGTGTTTTGCTAATATTTACTAATTTGGGGTCAGAAAT
>Ga0255341_1002824_pt1 | contig 20727 bp, 4 predicted proteins | sample wastewater_treat_8_FD_192418 | JGI IMG/M metagenome (GOLD analysis project Ga0255341, IMG submission 192418) | Wastewater microbial communities from Lulu Island WWTP, Vancouver, Canada - plant12 | ecosystem: Engineered > WWTP > Wastewater > Unclassified | place: Canada: Vancouver, British...
AAGGATGGTTCTTAAACGGCGTTGCTTTCACATCGGGTACAGTAGTGAGCTATGCAGACAACGGCAAAACACTCGTTTATAAAGCAACAAATAATTGCGGAGAAACCACTTCTAACGAAGTGACCATTACTGTAAACGACAAACCAACGATTTCAGCCATAACCCAACCGAGCCAACTCTGTGCGGGAGACGCTTTGACATTAACCACACCAACAGTAACCAATAACGGATCTAATATTACATCACAAGGATGGTTCTTAAACGGCGTTGCTTTCACATCGGGTACAGTAGTGAGCTATGCAGACAACGGCAAAACACTCGTTTATAAAGCAACAAATAATTGCGGAGAAACCACTTCTAACGAAGTGACCATCAATGTAAGTACGCCGCCAACAAAGCCTGAAAGCATTACCGGTAACGCTGACGTTTGTTTGGGTGAAACAACCACCCTTACGGCAACAGGAGGTGGCGAAGGCAGTAGCTGTTCCTACCAATGGGGAACAGGAGATGTGGGAACCAACATTATTGAAGGAGCGACATCAGAGAGTTACACTACACTGCCTTTGACGCAAAACACTACCTATTGGGTACGACGTGTGGGCACAAGCGCTTGCAACGATATAACTGAAGCAGCAACAATTAATGTTACATTAACAAAATACACCATAACGGCTACTTCGGGAGAAAATGGCACCATTACGCCTTCCGGTGTTACCGAGTATGACTGCAACGCCACATCTACCTACACCATTACACCCAATGAAGGTTATGAAATCACTGACGTATTGGTGGACGGCATATCAGTTGGTGCAGTGGATAGTTATACGTTTAGCTCGTTAAACAGCAACCATACTATCAGCGTAACGTTCAACCTTCAAAAATTGAGAGTGATAACCGTAGCACAACCGGCTGTCGGCGGAAGCACCACAGGAGACGGTTTGTACGATTACAATACTTTGGTGACTGTAACGGCAACACCCAACGACGGTTATGAGTTTGTAAATTGGACAGGCGACATCACTTCAACGGAAGCCTCATTCTCGTTCAACATTAAACAGGATGTAATCTTAACCGCCAATTTCAAATTGATTGAATATAACATTACCTACGAAACGGGAGTTACCACTATCAGTAACCAAAATGATCTGCCGACCACCTACACGGTGGAAAGTCATCTGAACATACCCGATGCTATAGCCGTTCGTGATTTCTACACCTTTAACGGTTGGCACTTGGATGCGCCCGATGGTCAAGTAGTGAACAATACCGATGATTTGGGAAGCGGTGACCATACGCTTTATGCTAATCTGACGCGCGCTATCCCCGGAACGGAAATTGTTATTTCGCTCGGACGACTGCTGGCTGTTCGTAATGCCAATGACTACGCCATACTTCGTACCGCACTCTACACATGGAGCAGAGGTAACACTACTTTGCCGAGCAAGCGCCACTATGTGGAAGTGGGCGAACCGATACCCGGAGGCGATTACAAAGTAATCATTACCATTGACGAAGAGATGCCGATAGTACTCGAACGTTCGTTTGCACAGCAGGCAGGAGCCTATCCGAACCCCGTTGCGCAGTACGATGTCATTAACATCATTTCAGAAAATGACGCCATGGAGAAATGCGACTTAACCGATGCTTCGGGACGAGTGGTGAAAACACGTGCCGTGCGTACGGCTACAGGCTATCAGGTGGAAATACCTGTCGGAGCAGGTTTTTACACTTTGAAACTGATGGATGTACAAGGAAATGTTTCCATTCACAAAATCATTGTAAAATAAATCGTCACACACATAAAAACAAAAAAAAATGAAAAAGTTAACAGTTTCTATCATTTTGTCGATAATAGCCTTAACCGCCTTTGCGCAAAAGGAAACGGTTGAGATTGACACCGCTGTGATGATGAAAAATTTGCGTATTGACACCACCAAATTTTACCATCCGCATGAATTGGCACTCCACATCACGCCGGCTTACAGCGCACTGCTCTACAAAGGCAATGCAGCCAAAAGTCACGGTGGCTTTAACGTGGGCATTGGTCTTGACTACACCTATTGGTTTCATCGTAATGTAGGCGTCAGCATCGGCGCACAATGGATGCGCTACACGGGTGTCTATGATTTTAACGGCTATACGGAAGTTTCTAACCACATTGACCACTCCGACCCCATTTTTGAACCGGATGGCGACCCCTACACTTTGACAAGTATCTATAATATGAAAGAAAAGCAATATGCACACTACATTGAAACACCTATCAAACTAACGTTTGCAGCACCAATGACAGAAAAATCGGATTTCCGTGCCGCTATTGGATTTAACCCCGGGTTCCGTGTGGCTGACCGACAAACAACAAAAGGTCCCTACACGCGTGTGGTGTACTATACCGAAGGGCACTACACCATTGATGAAGTAGAGTCGTTGAGATTGGGAACTTTTTCCGGTTTTAGCGAGCCGACTTCCGAGCCGCTTTTCAGTTACTCGTTAGGCATTATTGCCGACATAGGATGGGCTATTAAACTTACGCCGCAATGGAAACTTCATGCAGGTCTGTCGGGTGGCTACGGCTTTAACGATGTACGTACAAAAGCCATTCGGGAAAATCCGAAAGTGTTTCAACAATTGGAAGGAGGTTATTCGGGTGTAGTTACTACCGACCATATCGGAGCGGTACACACTTTCTTCGCAGGTATTAAAATAGGCGTGTCGTACGCCTTCGGCACTTGCTGTGCGGAAAAGAAATACCGTAAAGCACAAGCCGATTTTGAACTATACATGAGAGACAGCGATGGCGATGGCGTACCCGACCGTATTGACGAATGTCCAGACACACCACAAGGCGTTGTAGTCGATTCCGTAGGTTGTCCCGTTGACAGCGACGGTGACGGCGTGCCCGACTACATTGACGAATGTCCAGACACACCAAAAGGTGTAGTAGTCGATTCTGTAGGTTGTCCTATTGACGACGACGGTGACGGCGTGCCTAATTATATCGATGAGTGTCCCGACACACCACAAGGCGTAGTAGTCGATTCAGTAGGTTGTCCCGTTGATACTGACGGTGACGGCATACCCGACTATTTGGATAAGTGTCCGAACGTTCCGGGACCGGAAAGCAACTACGGCTGTCCCGAACTGAAAAAAGAGGTGCGCAGTCTCTTCAAAAAAGCAATGCAGGGTATACAGTTTGAAACGGATAAAGATGTTATCAAGAAATCTTCCTACCCGACTTTGGACAAAATCGTGGAAGTAATGAAGACCAATCCAACCTATATGCTCTCTATCGGTGGACATACCGACGATGTCGGCTCTGAAGAGTACAACCAAGTATTGTCGGAAAAACGCGCCGGCTCGGTACGGCGTTACCTTATCGAACACGGCGTTGAAGAATCGCGCATAGCTTCAAAAGGTTACGGAAAAACAATGCCTATTGCCGACAATACAACTGTTGAAGGTCGCGCACTTAACCGTCGCGTAGAGTTTGAAGTGATTTTTGAAAAAGTTACTTTCGAAAAAATCATCAATCCGGAATTAAAGAACATTCTGAAACCCGCACAAAAATAAATCGATAAAACGATTGAATTATTAAAGCCGATGCCCAAAAAGGTGTCGGCTTTTTAATTTAAATCCGTATCTTTGCACAAAACAAATATTCCTATGAACAAACTGAAATTTTGGATAAAAAACGCGCGCGACATTGCGTTGCCACAAAGCATTATTCCTTCACTTTTAGCTATCGCCATGGCTGCCACACAACCCGATTTTTCATGGTGGCTGTCACTCATTGCTCTGTTTGGAGTTAGTTGTGCACACCTCGGATTTAATCTTGCTGACGACTATTTCGATTATAAACACAACGATGTGGAAGCACGCAAAAAAGTAACCGCCGAAGGTTTTCGTACGCACATGGAAAAATGCCACTACATTGAGTCAGGCAAAGCCACACTGAAAGAGTTACTTATTGCTTTTTGTTGTTTTTTAGCTGTGGCCGGTATTGCAGGTGCCGTAGTGCTTTGGTTCCGTGGCTTGCCTATTGCCATTATTGCATTGGTTGGTCTTATTTTGGGTGTTTCCTATTCGGGCAAACCGCTTGAACTCGGCTATCACGGATTGGGCGAATTGGTCATCGGCATTATGTTTGGACCTCTGCTTATGATTGGTATGCAATATGCCACCTGCGGTTTGTTTAACAAAGAAATTGTATGGGTATCGATAGCTGTAGGCTTGTTGGTTACAAACATCGTCTATTCGCACGCCGTGCTTGACCTTAAAGCCGATGAACAAGCCGGCAAAATGACATTTGCGCGTTTACTCAAAACACGTTGGGCTATGCTTTTGTTTTCGGGAGTTTTTAATCTCTTACCGTTTGTCATGCTCATTGTCGGCGTAGTGTGCGGACAACTACATTGGGCATATCTGTTTGTGCTGCCGCTTGTGCCGATGGGCATTTACATTATCTACTCATTAGCGGCACATTTGGAAAATAAACCTATTCCGTTTGAGCCACGCTGGTGGATGGGACCGATGGGCAATTTTGAAAAATACCGCGCCGCCAATATGGATTGGTTTCTTATTCGCTGGCTTGTAGCACGCAATTTGGTAACTTTTTTCTGCCTGATTTTGACTGTGGTAAATATAATATTTACAGTTATATAACCAAGCAAAAAACTTTAATGATTACTTGTTAATAAATTCGTTACTAACAAGTAATCATTTAGCATTATAATTTAGAAAAACCGGCAAAAACCGGTTTTCCTAAAAATTCCACCACTGCGATTTATATCACCACATTAAAAAATAGTTTTCAGCACCTCGGCAACGCCGTCAACTACAACTCTCACGGCATAAACACCTCTCATTTCGGGGTGAAATAAAAGCACATCGGATTCGGAAACACCTTTTTCCAACACCCTACCGACAACATCGAACAGTACATATTCAGCTCCTGTAGGCAATCCAGATACTACCAATTTTCCATTTTCAGAACAGAATGATACTCCCGATATTTTAGATTGCGATACAGCCGTAGAAATATTAGCATTCTTATTGACGGAAATTACAAAACGTCCTTCATTAGTACCTTGAGCAGCTTCAAAGGTGTATTCATGCGCCAACAAATCAGTAATGATGCCTGTTTGTGTATCGGTAAGCTCCAACGACAAAATATCGCCCGAAAGACTTACTTGTTTGATGGTATAACTTCCATTTTCAGGGAAATAGCAGCCTAACACAACATTTTTAGCAGCATCGAAAGGCAAAGCGTTATAAGCCAATTTCGTTTCCGCCCCGAGCGAATATATTTGCGGTCGAGTCGACAAAGAAAGCATCTTCGCTAAATCGTGATTAATACGATAATCGGTGGTTTCGTCATCATTGACAATTAGCGCAGCCACGTCAGTTCCGCAAGTCGTATTTTCAAGCGATACCTTTACTTTACAGGTCTGTCCGCCAAGTTTTACTTTTGGCGCCATTGCTTTTTGTTGTTGTTGTTCAAAACTAATGCCATTCACAGTATCGGGAATCTGCACAAACATACCTGTAAAAGGAGAAATACAAACTTCGCTCATTTCATAAGCAGTATATGTTCGAGCATTATCATTGGAAAGATATACATAGTTCAAATTCTCATTGTTCGATAGCTTTACAGAACCTTGAAATTCGTTCCAATTTCCTGTTGAAATGTAGTTCCAACCAGCATTCACAGAACGTGCTGATGGATGCGGTTTCACAGTAACCGGCATTATTTTGTTCACACTTGTACTAACAAATGACAAATCGACATCTTCGCTCACACCTATAAGATAAGCACGACCGCTTCTCAAGGTAGAATCGATGCTCATTTTTGTCCATGCACCCTGATTGGCTCCCTTTTCAGCACGTATAGAACCGTCGTACTCGCGCACTAACCAATCGATACCGTAACGCCAACGTTCAGCCGGAACATTGCTTTGAATGTCGCGGACAGGATAATCGAACGGCAACGACAAATGATGATAAACGTCTTCATTGGTAATGATTTTATGAAAAGTCCAATTTTGCGCATTTATAGTACCTTCCCAATCCAATGCACCTATAATACCGTTCATTACTTCAAATGTCATTTGATTTGTTGTAAGGTTTCCCGACAGAGCGATAGTAAGCGTTTTGCCCGGTTTTATGGTTACTGTTGTGTAGAAAACATTGTCATTAATCGTTGTATCTCCATCGACCACAAAATTTATTGCTGCACCAAAAATTACCGTTTGAAGCACAGACGATGCTGCGTTATAGTTAGCATTACCATCCTGTGAAGCAGTAATGGTTACATCGCCTGCCGCCAGCACACGTAATATACCATCTTCGATAGTCGCCAACGACGAATCATTCACAGAATAACTAACAGGCAATCCCGATGTAGCTGTGGCAGTAAGTGCTACCTGTTGACCTACAATGAGATTTTCTAAATTTTGGTTCCAGGTTATTGTTTGGGATTTTTTGCCACATACAGCTTCCATAGGAATAAACAATTTGGTAACTCCGGCACAAATCAACGCAATAGTGTCCTTATCAGTAGCCACAACATCCGAACTATAAGTAATATTTAGACTGGTAGAACCGAAATCGCCGCAACCGTTGCCAAAATAGTCCTTATTCAATGTGAATTTTGGATTATTATGTGTCAATTGTATCTCATCATTCAAGTTGGAATAGTTGAATGTTACCGAAGCAGTTACCAACTCACCTACCACAGTTTGGTTAAAAATAATATTCGGAACAGAAGTCGTCAGATATGAAGCTTGTGTAACATAGACTGACGTAATATCTTTCCACAAAGTTCCACTCGATTTAAAACGGATTTTTTGGGCAGCAAGACTTATCTGAATATTCTCAAAAGTCAAACTGCCATCTAAAGGCGAAGGATTACCAACATAGGCACTATAAATTTCCGTTTCGTTATTATTGGCATCCACTTCGTATGCATATACATAACCAAGAGCCCATCCATCTCGTTTTACGGTGAAAGACATTTTGTCTGCCGGAGCGGTCAAATCCAAAGTCTGATCAACTTTTTGCGAAGCAGTTGTCATTACCCGTAACGCTTCGGTGGAATAAAGAGCAAACTCATCGCATTCGCTCGTAACTTGTCTTACCCTAACAGCTTTCATTGCAGTAGTAGCGCAATAGGTATTATCGCCATCTTGATAAGCAATAACAGAAGCTGTTCCCAAACCTACAACCGTAAGAATATTACCACTTACGCTGACCACAGCAGTGTTAGTCGATTCGTAATGCACGGGAAGCCCGCTCGAAGCCACTGCCGTAAGTGTTACAGGAGATGAATTTTCTGTCAGACGGAACAAATCCTGTTCCCATGTAATAGTCTGCACTTCCTTATCCACTACCGTAATGGTTTTTGTCGAAGTTACCGCGTCCCAATAATAATTACCCGACTGTGTAGCCGTAATGATGGCTTCTCCTGCTGCAACAGCTTTCAAAACGCCATTGTCTATTTTGATGACATTTGTATCGTTTGAGGTATAGGTAAGCGACAATGTGGAAGAAGCTTCCGCCATATCGGTATGTTCTGTTTTTGAAGACACAACATCTGCAATATGCCAATTAATGGTTTGAGTATATTTGATACACGTACCACTAAGAGGAACCGAAACCGAACTTGTTCCATCGGTAACCAAAAGCGTTGCGGTATGTGTTCCTGCTGTTTGAGGATTGTATTTTACTTTTACGGTCTGCGTTGCCGAACAGGTTGCGTTCAAAGCACTACCCGAAGTTATGGAAAAATAGCCCGAAGCATTGTTCTGCAATTGCACCGACGTTGCACCAACATTAGAATAGGTGATAGTTGTTGTTTTCTCTTGTTCTTGCTCTACTTTAAGTGTGTTGAAAACCAATTGTGGACTAGACGACGTAATGAGTTTAGCCTGCGTTACTTTAACATTGCTAATAGTTTTTGACAAAGTAGGAGACGTTTTACCATCGGCTTTAAAAAGAAGTTGTGAAAGAATTTTATTATTTAGCGGTATATCATAACTACTTGAAGTCCCTTTCGATAATAAAGTTTCACTTGTATTGTCCTGATAGGTTGCAATTACAGTAACACCACCTACTCCAATACTGTTTTTTGAAAAATTAAACGTGAGCCTATTACCTGGTCCCGGTGTTGCAATTGTAAAAGTTTTATCAAATTTTCTACTCCACCCATCTTGTATTTCATAACTTCCGGCATCATTTAAAAGATAACATTCTGCTTGTATAGTTTGCATTCCACAAATTATACAAGCTAATAAAATTACTCTTTTTATTGTTAATTTTTTCATTGTTAATTATTGTTTAATAAATAAATTTTTCACTTGTTATTACTTTTTTAGTTCCATAATAGAATACATAGATAAAGATTCTACCTTTCCGTTCAAAATGGAAGGTAACACCTGCTGCACCCGAGTCGCGAATATCATCATTAGGATCGACAACCGGTACATCTTGCATGGTAATCAAACGGCCAGCCGTGTCAAATATAGCAATCTTCACATTGTTGCGACACGTGGTAGCTTTGAAGAAACCATTTCCCAGCACCGTCCAGTGAACATCTTCTTTCGTAGGTGCATCACCTTGATTGATAGTTGACGATTCGAAAACAATCTTATAAATAGATTGGTGAATTTTGTCTTCCGCTTCACAATAAATGTAAGTTGTGTCACCCAAATTACCCATAGTTACAAACACTTCGCGTGGAGAAAGTGGGTGTTTTTCCATATCAACAATACCTTCAACCAACGGAACGGTAGTAATACCCATCGGTACAAGGTAGGTGTACTCAAACACTTCCGGCTCAAAACCTTTCAAAGCAACACCGTTAATAGTAATACCGTCGAGCAGCGAGAATTCGGATTTCAAAATCTGCATATCCACTACATAAATTCTGCGCGTTACACCATTTTGTGCCGTAACGGAAACAAATATTTTGAAAGGATTGGGCACGTTCACTTTGGTAAAGAGCGTATCACCCGCATTGAGTGTAACTGTTTCGCCTGCTTGCTTATCTATCCTTTCATTATTGGCAACTAAAACACCATTGAACGCCAATGTATAGTCGCCCGCAGTCGTATATGCCGTATCTTTAAGCAGTTGCTCGTAAGTAACATTTACAATTTGTACCTCATCGCCTTTAACATAGCGTACATGCTCTAATTTCGGTAATTCTTCTATTTTCGTTCCCACTTCAAACTTCAAAACATATTCGGTAGAATCGGAATGGAAAGTCGGTTCAAAAGGCGGATATTGAACACCTTCAAAATACAAATCGTTTAGTTTGCAATTATCCGACATTCCCACATAGAATTTCAAATGGTATTCGTTGGTAACTTCTCCATTCTCTGAAACAACCGTGATGATTGCCGTAGAATCTTTGGGATTAACAACCAACGAATCGATAGTCGTATAATATTGGTTCGGCAATTGACCTTTCCATGTAATTTCAGGCAACTGTTGAGTTCCGTACGGGAAACCTATTGTGTATTCGAACGTTTCAGCATCGAAATCATCATTTACAGTAAATCCTTTGGCTGCTTTATTCATCTCTTCACCGTTCAGGAATATCATTTCCAGAAGGGCATTGTCCGATTGCAGCATTTCAAACGCCACCTTATAGACAACCACCGTTACACCGTCTTCGGCGGTTACAGTTACCACAGCCGTATCGGCGATTGTGGCGGCTTGCGTTATCTGTACAGTCTGATTCTCTTCGCCTTTTTCTGCACTAATTTCAGGAACCGCTACTGCTGCTGTGTCAAAAGGCAATTTTATAGTGTACATAAACAGTTCCGGGTCAAAATTCTCAATAGCCGTACCATCGTAGAACAGATTTTTCAGATAAGCATTTGTCGATTTTGCTACGGTAAAGTTGATGGTGTAGATGGTTTGCGTACCATTTTCAGCTGTTACTATAATTTGGTAACTGCCATTCACGCCGTTATTCACCACACTAACAGTTTGCAACGTATCGCCCATTTCGTAGGCAATAGTCGGCAATGTATCCGTTCCGATTGGCAACGTATAGTTGTACGAAAAAATGTTAGGCGCAAAACCTTCCAACGGTTTACCGTCAAGAGTTATCATTACCAACGTATCGACAGCCGATTTTTCAACGACAAAATTCAATGTATATGTGCGCTGTTTTCCGCTTTCGGCGGTAACGTGAATTTCTAATTTAGAAGCATAAGTTTCTGCCAAAACCGTATCAAGTTTGGCTGTTTGCCATACGTCTCCTTTATCAAATTCTACTTTTGGCAACTTGCGTGTACCTACCGGCAAAGTCAAGTTGTAAGTCAACGTGTCGGCATGGAAATTGGCAAGAGGTTCGTCATTAACATAAATCATAGCCAACGTATCTACCTCAGAATGTTGTAATTGGTGGTAAATCGTGTAAGTGTTAGAATTACCGTTTTCAGCCGTAACCACAATAATCGTGGTGTCGTTGTACGATTTCATTTCCACAAGTTCAGGCGCAACAGTTTGCAAAGTATCGCCCATTTCATAGTCAATTTGCGGCAACGGATTTTTGGCAGAGCCAATAGCCCACAACAGATGATATTCAAAAGTGCTTCCGGCAAACGCTTTGTCCGACGTGTAATTGTCGCCATTGAGCGCAATGCTTAAGCCGTTGATAGTAATATTTTTGAGCGTATCTACCGCCGATTTAGCCACCGTAAAGTGCAATTCGTACACTTTCAGGCTTTCGTTTTCAGCCGTAACTTCTATATTTATCTGCGCTGCATAATCCGTCAAATCTGTATCAACAGAATCGACAACTACAGTTTGGAAATTATCAGCAAGCGTGTAATCAACAGTTGGTAACAGACGCGTGCCTACGGGCAATTCAATGTTATAAATCAATGTGTCGCCACGGAAATTATCCAGCGAATCGCCTTTGATGTAAATCATCGCCAACGTATCAACAGCCGATTTTTCGACAGTAAAGTTGAGTGTATAAGTGCGCGAATTACCTTCGCCCGTTGCATGGAATTTTTCAGATTCGACATTGATAGCAAAACTTGCGGCATAAGTTGTCCGTTCTATCGTATCCAATTTCACAAATTCCATCCGTTCTCCTTTTTCCCATGTAATGGTCGGATAAGTGCGCGTTCCAACAGGCAAAGTAATGTTGTACGACAAAACTTGCGAATGGAAATTTTCCAACTGCGAACCGTCCAAATAAATCATTGCCAACGTATCAATGTCGGACAAAGCAACATCGAAGAATATCGTATAGGTAAGCGTAGTAATGCCGTCTTGGGCTGTTACCATTATAGTTGTCGTATCGCGAACGCCGTTGTTACAAATAATAATATTTTGTCCATCACTTCCGCTAATAGCAGTAACTTCGGGAGTTACAGTCGTTCCTGCGGGCAACGTAACAACATAATTCAACGAATCGGGACGGAAACCTTCAATGGAAGTTTCATCTAACAGCAGTCCGCCCAAATAAGCATTCGATGCTGCCTGAACCTCAAACGTTACCACATAGGTTTTGGTGTTTAAACCGTCTTCGGCGGTTACCTTTAAAGAAACGGAATCGTTGCCATAAATCGTTTTGTCAATTCGCTGTACACTTTCGGCTTTAATACCAATAACAGTCGGTTGCATGTTGGTCGGTAAAATAACATGGTAACGCAATACATTGGCATCGAAATCGGCAATTGGCACATAATTTACCGATATGCCTTCCAAATCGGCATTGTGCGATTTTTCAGCATCAAAAGCAATGGCGTAAACCTGTTGCGTAATGCCATCTTCAGCGGTTACGGTGATCAACGTAGTATCGCCAATACCGTTTTTCTCTATTATTATCGTTTGACCGTCGTGAGATTTGAACGCTTCTACGCTCGGAACCACCAAACTACCTTGTGGTAACAACACAGAATAGTTCAACACATCGGGAGCAAATCCATTAATGGTTGTTCCGTCCACTTTCAAATCAGCCAATGTAGCATCATTGGAAATCGGTGGAACGGCGAAATGCACCACGTATGTTTTTTCGGCACCATTTTCAGCTTTCACATTCAAACGAGCTTCTTCCGATGATATTATAGGCGTTACTGTCTGGAATTGGTCAGTAGCAGAGTAAGTTACAGCAGGCGTACTACCGTCTCTCGGCACCGTTACTTCATATTCCAACGAATCGGGACGGAAACCGACAATAGGCTTTCCATTCACCAAAATATTCGACAAATCGGTATTGTTCGATTTTTCAACAACAATGTTCAATTCGTAGCTTCTTTCGTTCTCAACAGAACCATCCTCCGGCGTTACTACAATGTACGACGTAGCATTGATACCGTTTTGCTCAATACTAATAGTTTGTCCAACCGCTCCGGCAATTGCCTCAATATTCGGCATTTTCGGATTAGTCAATTTCGGATTGGTACTTTGTAACGTGATGTTATACAACAACACATCGGCGTTAAATGCGCTCGAAGCTACATAGCCAGTGCCATCAACACGCAACGGATCATTATTCACCAACAAAGCACCCAATGCGCCACTGTTCGATTTCAAGCGTTTCACGCGCACAATGGTCGAATCTTTTGTGCCGTTGGCTGCTGTAATTGTAAACGTAAAGAAACCCAAATAATCATTATCGGCAACCGACTTATCAAAACGCACATCCATCATTTGTCCTTCTTCGGCATATATCGCCTGAACTTCAGAGACTGAAAGAGTTGTCAGCTCGTAGTTGTTTTCGTAAATAGTAAAGTTGTCGAGCGTGTCATTATCGACAAGAAGTGTCTGTAAATAGACATTGTCCGACAATTCTTTAATAAATTTCAGGCAATAATTGTGTTGTTCTGAGCCATACACGTTCCACACAATAGAGTCGTTAGTGATAAATTGTTCCACTCTATCCTTCGCAAATTCGCGAACAAAATCAACCGCAGCCTTTTTATTGCTTTCGTAATAGAACAAATCTTTATCGAAACTTGCCACAGGAATACCGTCCACTTTAATTTCCACCAACTTGCCCGAAGTTGTAGCAGTTGCTCCAAACTCAAACTTAATAGTGTACGTTTTTTGGTTTGTGCCATTTTCAGCTACAACCAACAATGTGGTTATCGTATCTACTGCCATGGTTACCGTTTGTCCGTCGCTACGTTTTTCAAAGAAAACATTCGGCAATGCAGTTTCGGCAGCAAGTTGCACTACATAATTAATTGTATCGGCAGCAAAAATAAAATCGGTAATACCATCAACAGAAATTTTTTTCAACGATGTGTCATCATTTTTAGCCTCAACAAAATTTAAAGTATAAATCGTTTGCGTACCGTTTTCAGCCGTAACGGTAAATACCGCCTTTTTGGTCGAAAGCGTATCGCACACAATTGTTTGATGCATATTGCCGCGAACTGCCATCACATCAGGCGCAAAACGCGTAGAATTTGGTATTTCAACCGTATAAGTAGTTGTGGCGGGAGCAAAACCTTGAACAGTATCACCGTTCACCACTATTGTTTTCAAACCGGAATTAGCCGAAAACGGACGATTGATATTAACTACATATTGGCTCAAAGTACCATCTTCAGCTTTAGAAGTAATATAAGCAACGCGCGTTTTGCTGCCACTGCAATTTTCCACCTCCGCATCGTAACGGTAAGTATATTCTTGATCGTCCACTTCGCCGATAAAACTCAAAATCGGTTCGCCTTGCAATTCGGCATCCACTTTCACGGCTTGTACCCAACCGCCATCATATTTACCTTTAAATCCGGTAGTTGCCTTGCCATTAACCAAAATTTTGCTAATCTTACTGTTGTAAGCAAAACGAATCCAATCGACATTCATCTCGGAAGCGGCATTTTGGGCTAAAGTACTCGTGTTTTCTTTTTCGCAACTGTTAATGATAATATTCATCATCGAAGGAGCATCTACCGTATTATCCAACAACGGTAATTCCATTGTTTTCCACGTATTATTGAAGTTGTTGTCGAAAACCTCTTTTTTATAAGCGCCGTTATTCAAAGAATAGACAAAATGCGTACTGCTTACATTCGATTTCGATACGGGTTGATAGCGCATCGAAACTTTATCAGGCGTATTGCGGAAGAGAATACCTCCGGTAACATCCGTCACAGAAGCCTCTTGCGCTAATTTAGCGGTCATTTCTCCAAGAGTGATTAACCCCGGAATAGAACTCTTCAATGCACTGTTGTAAATGGTTCGAAGACGAACTATATTACCTGATTGAGTTACAGCCTCATTGGGCGTATAGGTTCCAACGGTAATCAAACTACCAATAGGCAAACCAAAAATAGTTGCATTACTTTTGATGTCGGTTTTGTCCACCGCATCGGCAATCATCGACCATCCGGTAGGTTTTTTAGCAGCTGTATAGATAGCCGCATTTGTCCACTCCGTAAATTCGCCATTCGGCAACACATCGTTGGCGTAATAATAAATTATTTTATAAGTGTTTTCAGTACCGTCGTCCTTGCCTACTACTTGTATAGTGCAAAACTTGGTGCCGTTAATCATTTCCTCTACCGACGATGTGGTGGTATTGTTCACATACTCAAGAGTTGGCAATTCACCTTCGCCATTATTCACGCTCACCACATATTGGAATTTGTAAGGATTGAAATCCGCTATCGGAAGTCCATTTACCTTAATGCTATCCAAAACTGCCTGCGATTTAGCTATGGTCGGCGTAATGGTATAAATGGCATCCGCCACGCCCGCTTGATTGGCTTTTACTGTAATGGTAGTCGGCGCATAAGCTCCGCCGTTATCAATCAGTACGGTTTGTTCGGGATAATTTTTAATAACTGTGATGGCACTCATTGTTGTTGCCCCATAAGGCAATTCTATGGCAAAATCTCTTTGTTGCGTACAATCGAAATGATATTTGTCAATAAAAATAGACTGCAATACATTAGATTTGCCACTTTCGCGAACGGTAAAAGTAATATTATAGGTTTTTTGCGACCCGTCTTCGGCAGTTACTACAATATGTGCAGTATCACGCAAACTTGGTGCAAAAATTGTAACTTGCTGTTCAACAAGCTGTTTACCAAAATCTTCACCCTGCGCCCAACGAATTGTCGGAACGCTGGAAGTGCCATAAGCCAACGTAGCCACATAGTTAAACTCGGTAGGTGTAAATGCCGGCGACAGTTCCGCATCGTCAATACTGATATCGCCCAAAGTGGCAACGCTCGACTTAAGAACAGGGAAATAAACAGAATAATCCGTAGTCGTAACACCGTCCTGAGCAACTACACGTATCAGCGTTGTGTCATTTATTGCGCCATATTTAATGGTAATAGTCTGTTCGTTTTGAGCTGGCACAGGATGAATGGAAGGCACATTTTTTGTGCGCCATTGCAACGTGTCCACATACGTAAATGTATTGGCATCAAAATTATTAAGCGACACAAATTCATTGCCATTGAACATTTTAAGATCTGCCAACAACGCATTTGAACTCGGCAACACATTAAAGCGAACAGTATAGGTGCGCTGATTGCCGTTTTGAGCAGTAACCACTATTTTAACACCTTTCAGTCCGGCATCCGCTACCGCTACAATTTGTGTTGTGTCGTACTTTTCGTACGTTATTTTTGGTGCTGCCGCATCGGCTTCAATATCAATAATATAATCTGTTTTTTCAGATGAAAAATCAGTTAAATCAAGACCGTCTGCGGCAATAGCTTTCAACGAAGCATTTGATTGTTTGGCTCGAACAAATTTCACGCTATAAGTCGCTGTGTTCCCATCTTCGGCTATCACTTTTATAGTTGCTGTACCTTCAACGGCAGGAGCATCGGCAATGATAATTTGTTGGGCAGGATCGCTGCCAAAAGCCGTTACTATAGGTGCTGTTTTAACGCCATAAGCCAACGTATCGACATAATCCAAAATTTCGGGAGAAAAGCCCGACAATTCTACGCCGTCCAATTTTAACGAAAGGAGTTGTACATCACTTGACGGAGCAACTGAAAAATTAATAGTGTAAGTTGTAACAGTACCGTTTTCAGCCTTCACAACAACGGACGTTTGACCGTTTACTCCATTACTTAAAACCGTAACGGTTTGGTATTCATCGCCTTTTTCAGCAACAATAGTCGGTAAAACTACTGTTCCTTTTGGCAAAATATAATTGTATTCAAGCTGTTCGGATTGCAAAATATCGCTACCACCAACTTTTAAAGCCGCTAACGTACTGATATTGGATTTGTTGAAATGAAAATTAATAGTGTAAATATTTGTAATGCCGGTTTCCGCCACAACAATTATTTTACCTACGCCTTCCAACATCGGCGACAATACCGACACGTTTTGCATCACATCGCCTTTTACAGCTTCAATAGTCGGACATACTGTTGTACCACGAACCAATTCGTAATCGTATTCCGTTACATTAGCATCAAAATTAGCCAACGCCACGCCTCCTATCATCAAACCGGCTAACTGCACATTGTTTGATTTTGGAATAATAAAATAGATGGTGTAAAGAGCTTCTGAACCGTCGGCTGCCTCTACACGAACATAAGAAGTATCACCTTTGGTTACCGATACTTTTTGGTCAATTTCCGCCGCTGTATAAGTAATAGTCGGCAAAACAGTTGTTCCAATGGGCAATTCGTAGGTATATTCTAATTTTTCGGGAGAAAATCCTAAAATAGTCGTTCCCGCCACACGCAAATCAGCCAACGCAGTATTGTCCGACAAATCGAACATCATCTTAATAATATAGGTATTGCTTCCGCCACTTTCCGGTGTTACCACAATGCGCACTTCGCCGGTAAGCAACGGTTTTGAAATGGATACGCTCTGTCCCAAATCTTTTTCAACAGTAATTTTCGGGCAAACAGTCGCAGTCGGTTGCAAACGATAAACATAGTAGAACGTACTTTTGTCAAAATTTGCCAATGGCACATCATCAATAAAAATATTTTTCAAAAACGCATTTTCCGATTTTTCTACACTAAAATTAATGGTATAAAGCGTTTCGTCACCGTTTTCAGCTATAACACGCAACGTTGTCGTACCATTGATACCGCCTTTTACCACCAGCACTTTTTGAGCATCGTCGCTTTTGGTATAACCTATTTCAGGCAAAATAGCCGTGCCGCTTTTAAGCGTATAATCGTATGTTAAAACTTCAGGGTCAAAGTTCTCTAATGCAACGCCACCAATCGAAATACCTGCCAATCGACTGTTCGCCGATTTTTCAACCGAGAAATGAATGATATAAGTTGCCGTCGCACCCGTTTGAGCTGTAACGATAATGCGCGTATCGCCCGACACTCCTGCCGACACTACACGCACTTTCTGCCAAGCATCGTACAACACATAAGTAATTGCCGGCAAAACGGTGGTTCCACGTTCGAGTAAAATACTGTATTCAAATGTATTAGGATGGAAATTAGGAATACTTACGCCACCCACCAATATATCGTTCAACGTAACATTGTCGGCTTGCGCCACAGTAAAAGTGATGCGGTAAGTGTTTGTTTTTGTACCGTCCTCCGAGCGAACAACAATAGTTGTAGTACCATTCAATCCGCCATCGGTTTTGGTAATGGTTTGATAAGCATCGCCCGCTGTCCATGTAACTGCAGGCAAAGTGGTTGTGCCAATCGGCAATTCGTAGGTGTAATTAAACACATTAGCGTTAAAGCCGTTCAGCGCATTACCTCCGATAAAAATTTGTTGCAAATCGGCATTCGACGATACTTCGATTGAAAATGTGATGACATACGTTGCCGAAGTGCCTACTTGCGATTTAACGATAATTTTCACGCCGCCTTCAATACCACCGTTACGAACAGTAATGGTTTGATATTCATCGTGTGCGGTGTAGGTAATTTCTGGCAAAACAGTTGTTCCACGCGCCAGCTTATAAGTATAAGTGTAAACATTCGGGTCGAAATTAGGTATGCTCACTCCACCTACTTTTATATCCAACAATGTAGTATTGTCGGCACGTGCCACCGAAAAATTGATGACATAGGTTTTTACCGAACCGTTTTGCGCCTGAACAATAATTCGTGTCGTACCGTTCAATCCGCCATCCATTTTTGTAATGATCTGATATTCATCGCCCGCCGTATAAGTTACCACCGGCGCAGTTGTCGTCCCAATCGGAAATTCATAATTATAAACTAATGTATTGGGGTCAAAATTTGGAATGGTTGTACCGTTCACCCTCAAATCGCTCAAAGAAGCGTTCGACGATTTCGGTACGCTAAAAGTGATGCGATAGATGCTTTGCGCACCGCTTGCCGCCGTAACGGTAATTTTGGTTACTCCGTCCACTCCTCCGGTTTCTATAACAGGCGTTTGTTGATAAGCATCGCCCTTCACCGCTTCGACAGAAGGCAACACTGTGGTTCCTTGTGGCAAGGCATAAGAATAGTTAAACAGCATCGGGTCAAATCCTTCAATAGAAACGCCGCCGACTTTTATATCTTTCAGATAGGAATAGGTAGAAGCTGTAATTTTAAACGACAATCTGTACACCCTTGTAGTAACGTTCCCAGGGGCTTTTACCGAAATATTGTAAGTTCCGATGCACGTTTCTCCCGAAATAGTTACATTGTTTTCAACGGTAATGGTCTGTGCACCTTGAGCATACGCCGATATTGGCTCTATGGTCGGCAAAGCTGTTGTGCCGAGCGGCAATTCTACCGTATAGGTAGTTTTGGTTGGCGAAAAACCGGGCAGCGAGTTGCCGTCAATTTTAATATCAGCCAATTTATTGTCGTCCAATTGACCAACAGAGAAATTTATCACATAAGTAGATGAATAATTTTTGTCCGCCGCCGTTGATTTTAATGTGGCAGTACCGGGGATAGTTGTAGCTTGCGTATAAACAAACTCCTGACCGTCATCGCCTTTTACGGCTTCTATGGTCGGAATGGAAGTTGTTCCAAAGGGCAATTCTACATTATAATTAGTTACATAACCACTGAAATTCGGCAAAGAAAATGTTTCACCGTCAACCGTATAAGTGATGTTTGCCGGACGGCTGTTGGTCGATTGTTCAGCAACGAATTTAATTTTATAAGTCGATGTGGACGAACCGTCTTCAGCTCTCACCACTATTGTTGTAATGTTATTGCCCGAAGTACCTCCCACTTCTGTAGCATTGGTAATTGTTATTTCATTACCCGAAAGCGTACGTCCTGCAAAGCTAGCTGATGTTCCTCTACAGTTGGTCAATGAACCGGCACCACGTTTAGCAGAAACGGTAGGTACGGTAGTAACGCCCAATCCCAAAGCGTATGTTTGCTCTTCGCCATTGCGCAGATTAGGGTCAAAACCAAGCCATTTTTTATTGTTCACATATAAATCGCCGATTGCCGAACTGTATATCAGTTGAAGGTCATCGACATAAAGTGTGTTTCCCGGGTACAAACCGCTATTTGCACGGAAATTAGGATAGTTACCCGCCGATAAAATAACGTTGCATTTTTCGGGAACGTTATCATTCATGTAATAAATGGGAACTTTTATCAATGTCCACGAATCGTATGTTTTACGCTCTTTTACCCATCCTTCAGCTACTTGAGTTGCATAACTTTTTGTACTACAAACATTTCCGTTCATCACCTGACGTATATCAGACTCTTCATTAATATGAGTAGTAGAAGTACAACTGCCGTTTTTACCGGTGTAGCTTTCACCTACACTTTGACCTTTCCACGAATAGAACAATAGATGATAATATTCTTTGTCCGTATTGTTGCCTGTACGTTTTATCCATATCGCCATTGTATCGGGACGATATGTAAAATTGATGCCACCATCAGTTCCGGCAGTCGCTTCACTAATTTTTGTGAGACTCTCAAGGTAGCTCCACGGCTGTCCCAACGACATATAACCCGGAGCCGGTTCGGTAATGCCGGCGGCACCTACTTCCTTGTCAGCTACACGAGCACAGTATCCGCTTATCCGTCCGGCGTCTCGATACATAAACGTAAAATTGAAACCCACTTGGGTTACATTCGAGCCATTCCAATTTACCAATTGAGGGTCACCGTTAAAAGAATTGCCCCAATTTTCGAAACTTGAATCCGGTAATTGTTGCGCAAATAAACTTGTACTTAACGCCAACAAACAATACAGAATAATTGTTTTTTGTGTATGCATACGAACTAATATATTTGTTTTCATCTTTTTCATGTTAGTTTAGAATGTTTTTTACTGCGTTACGTTTAATGTTACCGTGCAGGTTACTACCGCATAATTTGTAGAGTTAGGCGTAAATACCACCGTAAATTCTTGATTATCGCCGATTGCAGGAATGAAATTCGGGTTTTGCCATGCAAATGTTCCGGCTACAACATCCGTAGTTCCGGCTACAACGACACTACCGCCAACCAATGTAGCTTCACCGAGTGATTTTCCTTGTTCTATAGATTGTGCCGTAGGTGCTACAGCTATAGTAGTAGGTATAGCGATAATGTTCACAGGAATTTCCACATGACTTGGTTCACATAACTCAAGGTTCGATGGTGTAAACGTTGCCGACAAGCTATAAATGCAAACATCCAAAATTGGGTTAGAAGTATCATCGTACTGCCACGTTCCCGCAACATTATGATCGACATAAATTGGAATATCTTCCAAATTTTTGCCGTAAATTGTCGGCTCTGTCGCAGCAAAAAATTCCGCTATCGTTTTACGTATAATTACTGTATAAACTACCGTATCCGAAGGCAAATA
>Ga0255341_1002828_pt1 | contig 20707 bp, 26 predicted proteins | sample wastewater_treat_8_FD_192418 | JGI IMG/M metagenome (GOLD analysis project Ga0255341, IMG submission 192418) | Wastewater microbial communities from Lulu Island WWTP, Vancouver, Canada - plant12 | ecosystem: Engineered > WWTP > Wastewater > Unclassified | place: Canada: Vancouver, British...
CAAATGGTGAATTATATATTAGATTAAAAGATGAACCTGAAGAAGAGGAAGAAGGAGATGAGACATAATGCCTACAACAAGAAATAATACACTCCCTTTAAATTGGGACTCTACTATTTCATATAATTTTGGTGATGAAGTTAGCGGCGGTGGCATGATATATAAGAGCCTTGTTCAAGGTAATTTAAATCATCGTCCTAACCAATCTCCAGACTATTGGGAAGTTTTAGATATATATAAAAAAGAGCAAACAATATTACCACATGGTGATTATAGTGGTGATGAAAATTTTTGGCAAAGAGATAATATTTATATTGACACAAACGGATGGGTTTATGTAAATAATGAAAACACAGGAATTAATGTTAAGGGTAGAGATGGTACTATATCTTTTGATAGCTTAACTCCTGAACAACTTGAAACTTTGCGCGGACCTCAAGGTGAACGCGGTCCACAGGGTCCTGCTGGTCCGGAAGGTCCTCAAGGTCCAATGGGAGAAGTTATACTTACCCCTGAACAGGTCGCCGCACTCAAAGGTGATCCAGGTGCTTCCGCATATCAAATTTGGCTAGATGCTGGACACACTGGTACTGAACAAGATTTCTTAGACTGGTTAACAGAACAGTCTATTCAAATAGATACTGAATTATTATCAAATTCAATTAATCCTGTTGAAAATAAAGCAATTTATAATGCTTTTTTCTCTTATCAAATTTATATGAATACATTAATGCAAGATTATCAAAGAAGATTAATTGCATTAGAAGATAGATTGAAAGCTTTATATGGTGGACAAGAATATGAGTTTAAATTTGGAATAACTGAAGGTGGTAATTATGGATATGTTAAAGATTCACAAGTTATTCCTTTTGATTATTATGATAAAGATGTTCTTCAAGGAGTCGATGCTGTTACAAGTGAAATAATAATGGCTAATCAATATGCAGCTCAAGAACAAAACCCAGTTATGCTTACTATTGCTGATTTTGATGAATCTGGAACAACATCGAGCACAAGTTTAAACGGAGATCCTTCAGTATCTAATGATGAAGATATGTCTCCAATATATGGCTCTAATATATCAGTATTATCGTTTGAAGATGCTTTCGATTTAAAAACAAATATCTTTAAAATAGATACTGATACAGGTAGAAAAGTTGGTGCTATGAATGGTTCATATACTTTATATAATATGACAGAAAATACTACTAACATATCAAGTAATGATATTGTTGAAGGTGTTAAAGGATTTATTTGTTCAGATGAGTGTCAAATGTTTGGAAACACTATATTTATTCGAGTAGCACCAAAAGTAGCTAATACAGAAGTTGAATATCAAATAGGAATAGGAGACACTACCGCATCACTACCTACAGTAATAGAAGGAACTGGTAGATATAACTATGACGAAGGTAGTTTTAATGAAGAAACCATATTATCTTATCCTATTTATCATTTAGATTTAGATAATAATAGAGTTGATACTCGCCCTTATTTTGCATCTACTTCTGATGCGGGCTATATTATAAAAGAAATATACTTACAGTAAAGGAGGAATACAGATGCAATTTAGTAGAGAGATTTTTTGTTGTAGTTTAAATTCAACATCATATAATTTACATTCAGTAAGTCGGTCTGTAAATTTTACTTCATTTATGAAAAGTTGCGGTTTTATTAATACAGATGGAAGTGAAATAAATTTAAATGAACCAGCAGAAGATATAAAATGGAAATACGATTCTCAGACAAATGGACATTTTATTTGGGGTGGTGACAACGTCGTTCCACAAAGATATTACTTTAAGGATCAAGACGGATGGGTATCAGATAGTCTGAATCCTTATATTGGATCAGCACGTGTTTATTGGGCAGACTGTATGACTTTTTTTATCCCTTTAAAAAATAGAGGTTTTCTTATTTCTGCATATGGGGCAAATGCTGCAATAGAGGGGTATAGCAATACACCTAAAATATATTCATATAATCATTTTCCTGGATATACAGAAATTAGTAGAGGGGATAGCGGATGGCATAGTGAAGTTTTAAGTTTTTATAATAATATTACAAATAATTATAATTATATTTACTCAAGAATAGGAACTGTTGGAGGTGTAGGGGAGTTTAGTCATTATATGCATGATTCATCTGTAAGATTATCATTATCTACTAATTCAGCGACTTTAACTCAATATGGAACACGATTATTAGATTGGCAAGGAGATCGCACTGATATAAAACAAAATACTTTAACTTTAATAAAAGCTCCTTATCATAATAGTTTTTTAAATAATTTATATATAGCAACCACTATCCCTAAAAAAGGAGCATCAGTTGGTATTAGAGGTGCAATGAAGCCTCTTCCATCAACAGGTTTAGATAATAAATTTTTCAGTTTTAATGGAAGAAACTTCTATGGTGTTTATGGTAACCTTGTAGTTGAACTTCCAGCAAATTAAGGTGGTGATAGAATGACAAGTCAATCTGGAATTGAAAAATTTATGTTTTATAATATAGGTGATGTAACCAGTTATTTAGAAAGTAAAGGATTTACTATTTCAAATAATAAAATACTTTGGGACGAAGCTGAATCTGATACTACTTGTTATTGGCAAATTAATAACGATATTATTACTTTTCATAGAAGTGATGGTCAGTCTGCTTTTACAAAAGATTTAGTAAATTTTAATTATACAGAAACAATAGATGATGGTGAAGGTGGAACTATAACAGTATCAAGACCTAATTGTGTAATATTCTTTATTCCTCTTGCCGATAATGGTATTGCTTTATATATGGGTATGGTTACTGAAGATACAACACTTTCTGAAGTATATTATTCATGCGCGAATGATAACCCCGTGATGAATAATGGTCTTGTTGTACTGTCGCCAGAGGAAGATGACGGACATTGGTATTATGGATGGAACAGTCCTACAGATAACAACTTTCATTGGTGTCTAGATAATGGTCATGGTTCATATGAATATGATACTAATGTACAACAATTACCACCAGTTCAAATATATCAAACTGCTCACAGTTTAACTTTAGTAAGATGTTATTTGAATACAGGTTACTGGTCTAAAAACTTTAGACAACAAGTAACTGGTGATTTAGAGTCACCTGGATGTATATTTAAAATAAATGGTCAAAAATATATTACTTTCACTAATAATTCAATTTATCGTGCTCCCGCATATAAACTACCAGCAGAGTCTGTTAGAATGAATTTATCTACTTCAACAGAAGAATACTCTGAATTAAAGACATATGCAGTTGGAGATTATTGTACTTATGAAGGTTATTTATATAAATGTATTACTGCTATTACAGAACCTGAACCATTTGAGCGAGCTCATTGGGTAGTTACAACAGTACATGATGAACTCATGAATGAGGCAAATCATATATATGGTAATTAAGAGAAGCGGGAAGTGCTTAATTTTTAGCACTTTCCGCTATTTTTTTTTGACTTTTTTTAAAATTTTTTATATAATGTAATAAAGAAATAAAGAAAGGGGTAATAAGATAGAAGTGTTTACTTATATTAGTGCTGGTCTGTGTATATTATGGTTAATTTCTGTCGTTGGACTTGGTATTAATATGCACAAGCTTTTTAAATCTGAAGAGGCTATTGATATTTTACGATACGAAAATAATTGTAATTTCTATCAAACACTAATGTGGATGGCTTTAATAGCAAATTGGATAATTTGGGTAATTAAGACAAAGGGGTGATAATAATGTTAAACAAAGATAATGTAAGAGAATTAGCATATGTAGTAACAGTAGATGCAATAGAGCCAATAGAAGGTAAAGATAGAGTAGAGGCGGCTGTCGTTGGTGGATGGAAAACTATGGTTCGTAAAGATTTATTTAAACCAGGTGACTTAGGTATCTATATAGAGATAGACTCAAAAACACCTGCAACTGCTCCTTTTGAGTTTCTTTCTAAATATCATTATAAAGTAAAGACACAGAAGTTTAAGCAGTTCTATTCACAGGGACTTCTTATGCACCCATCTGATTTTGAATGGAAAGTTGATGAAATAGAAAATTGTATTATAGATAATAATGAAGTTGAACATTTCGTAAAAGATGAATCTCGCTTCCTTACTAAACAGCTTGGTATAACTTATGCTCTTGATGCAGATAACAAGCGTAAAGCTCCTTCTGTAGATAAATATAAGAAAATGGCTCAGCGCTATCCAGAACTGTTTAAAAAGAATTGGGCTAGATGGATAATGAAGCGTGATTGGGGTAAGAAAGTAATGTTCTTCTTCTTTGGAAAGGCGAAAGATAAAAGAGGTGGATGGCCTGCCCATATTGCCGCAAAAACTGATGTTGAAAGAATTCAAAATTGTGTTTGGCTATTAAATGATAAGCAGCCTTATGTAGCCACAGAAAAAATTGATGGTTGTTCTTGTTCAATAATGGCAGAAAGAAAAAAATTTGGTAAAATTAAATATTATATTTGTTCTCGTAATGTTGTTTTTGAAGATGAAAACCAAAAATGTTTTTATGATAAAAATGTTTATTATGAAATGTATTTTAAATATAATTTAAAAGAAATAATTACTAAAATACTTAATGATTATGATTTACCTAATGTTGCACTTCAAATGGAAATATTTGGTTCAGGTATTCAAAAAAGAGATTATTCTTTAACAGATCATCAAATTAGAGTTTTTCATATTGTATCTGAAGGTAAAAAAATGCCAATGGATAAAGTTATTGAGATTTGTGAAAAATATAATCTTCCTCATGTACCTATCCTTGATGATAATTATATTTTACCAGATACTATTAAAGAACTTCAAACTTATGTTGAAAGTGAAGGTTCAAAAATAGATGGACTACCAAAAGAAGGAATAGTATTTTATGATAAAGAAACAGGGCAACAATATTTTAAATTTGTTTCACCTAGCTTTTTAATGAAATATCATTAATAACCCTGGGCAAAATTTGATTTTTTTGTTAATAATAAATATTTAATTGAATATGATGGAGAAACTCATTATATAAGTAATTTACATGGATGGCACACAGAAGAGCAATTACAAGCACAGTTAGAAAGAGACGCAATAAAAAATCAGTGGTGTAAAGAAAATAATATACCACTAATAAGAATTCCTTATACACATTTAAAAGATTTATGTATAGAAGATTTATTATTAGAAACAAGTAATTATGTCGTGGTGTAAACCACGACATTTTTGCAATTTTTTAAAAATTTTGGTATAATATCTTTAGAAAATATAGATAAAAATTAAATAGAAAGGTTGTGGTGCTTAATTGGGTAAAATGACATTAAGCAATATGTATTGTACACAGTGCGGAAAGAAGAATATTCCTGTTCAAAGAAAACAAGGTCAGGAGCGGGAATGTGGACATTTGAAAAAGATGTATTGTATATATTGCAAAAGAGAAACAAATATGGTAGAAGTTCGAGATTTTGGTACAGGTTATACATTAGAAGATTTTTATTGGGAATATGAAAATAATAATTTTAATGAAGATGGTACTAGAAAACTTGAATTTGGTCAATTTAGAAAAAGAATGAATGAATTAGAGAAAGAGGTTGATAATAATGAGTGAATTAATTATAATGTGCGGAATTCCAGGTTGTGGTAAGTCAACCTACGCTAAAAACTTACTTAAAATACATCCTGATTGGGAATATGTATCAAGAGATGAAGTTAGATATGAAAGTGTAACTGACCAAGAACATTATTTTGACCATGAAGCAGATGTATATAAAGAGTTTTGTAATAGAATAGATATGTATTTGTTAAACGGAAAAACTGTTATTGCAGATGCAACTCATTTAACTATTAATAGCAGAAAGAAATTATTAAGTAATTTATCTGCAAAAGGATTTAAGACTATTGTAATAATTATGGATACTCCTTTTGAGACTTGTCTGAAGAGAAATGCTCAAAGAGTTGGTATTACAAGAGTACCAGATAAAACAATGTATGCTATGAAAAATAGATTTAAATTACCTAATACTTATATTGAACATTTTGATAAGGTCATTATGATTAAAGGAAAATAATATGTATGTAGGTATAGTAGGCGGGGATGCAACAAATCCAGCACATTTTAAACTTGTTGATGACTGCTTAGAAAAATTAATTGAACATAGCGGATGCTACTTGTTTACCATGTTTTCTGCGGGAATCAAAGGTAGTATATACACGCACCCGCCGCTCGCGCAACAATATTCCGCTTTACGAGGTATACCTTGTCACCGCAAGGAATATACCTCTTTTGATAAATTAGTAAAAGGTATATGCAAAGAAGTAGATTATCTAATAATATTAAATGATAAAAGTCAACCAATAAAAAGATTATTTATGAGTTATAAACAAACTGGAAAACACGGGAGTATGATTGAATTATGAGAGAATTAATAGAAATTTATAACCAATTTCCTGAATGGTTTACTAAAATATATAAAAATGTTAGATATGTTAAGATATTAGATTTTAATAATATTATTGCAGATCCTTTCATATTTAGTTTTAACTTTAATGAATTAAAAATGCAAGTTAAATTAAACTTTGATAGGTTTGAAGATATTTATTGTCATGAAGGAAATTATAGAATTGAAGATACATATTTAATATTGTCTGATAAAATATATAATCAATTTTTAACAGAAGTACAAAAAGAGTTTCAGAAACGAATAAAAGGAGAAAATTATTATGAATAAAATATGGATTTGTTCAGATTTACATTTCTGCCATGATAAGCCTTTTATCTATGGACCAAGAGGCTTCTCTTCTGTGCATGAAATGAACGAACAAATAATTAAAAATTTTAATAAAGTAGTAGATTGGGATGATGATTTATATATCCTTGGAGATTGTTTTCTTAATAATAATGAAGAAGGTATGTCTTATATGAGACGCCTTCCTGGAAAGAAACATATAATCTGGGGTAATCACGACACGATAACCCGCCAGGAATTAATGGAGTTAGAAGGATTCGATTGTCTTGGATATGCTAATATGCTTAAATACAATGGTTATCATTTTTATCTTTCTCATTATCCAACATTAACTTCAAATTATGATAATGACAAACCTCTTAAAAGGAGAGTAATAAATTTATGTGGTCATACCCATACTAAAGATAAGTTTCAAGATATGAAAATGCATTTAGGACTTATTTATCATATAGAATTAGATGCGAATAACTGTTATCCTATTTTACTTGATGATATTATTAAAGATATACAATCTTTTTTAAATAAAAAAAATACATTTCAATTTTAAAGGAGAAACTATGAAGAAAAGAACTGAGTTCGATTATGACAAAGAAACTGGTCTAACAATAGCTAGATTAAAGACAAGTAAAGGAACATTTTTTGGATGTGCAAATATTCATCCAGACGATCCTCTCCCACCATCTTATAGCGTTGGCATGAGTATTGCGGAAGCCCGTGCAAATATTAATTTAATTAATCATCAAATGAAAGAAAAAAGATGTGAAATCAAAGCAATGGACAGATTACTTAAATCTATACCAGAAACCGCTGTAAATAGATTTTATGCAGAGAATTTGCGTGAAGCAATGGTTAAAGAACTTGATAATTTAAAAGCGGATAAACAGGCTATTAAAGAGGTTATCTTTACAACTATTGAAAGTCGTAAACTATATATTAAAAGTAGAACAATGGATAAAAAGGCTAGAGATGAAAGTCTTGCAAAACTTGGTGAAGCAATAAAACAGCTTGATCAGGTCAAAAATGATTAATTTTATAGCATAAAAAATTAAATATATTATCATATAGTAAAATGAGGTGACTAGATGTTTTTTTATGATACTTGCAGTTTATTAAATAATTATAGTATTATCTTTAAAAACATCTCTTCATCTCCTTTTGTAGTGAGTAATATCACTCTAATGGAGTTAGAAGAGATAAAGAATTCAAGTAAAAAAGATGATAATATAAAATTTAAAGCAAAAAAAGTAAGTCAATTACTAAACTTTTATTATGGTAAATACACAATAGTGAATTATGAGCGGGAATGGGATGAAACTTATTTAAAAACCATTCCATTTTTATTAGATAATAATGATTCGCGCATTGTGATTTCCGCCTATGTTTACAGTGAGAGACATCCTGATATATGCTTTGTAACAGACGATGTTAATTGTAACAATTTAGCAAAATGTCTTGGTTTAACTACAAATAGTTTAACAACAAAAGAAGATGCTGCATATACTGGATATAAAATTATAACTTGTTATGATGAAAATGAGCTTGCGGAGGTATATAATAAAGTTTATTCTGGCGAACATTTTGATTTATTACCAAATCAATATTTAGTAATAAGACAAGATGATAAAGATATTGACTGTTATGTATTAAGGGATAATAAATTAATACAAGTACAATTTAATACTTTTAAATCAAAAATGCTTGGTGAGATTAAGCCTATTGATTTATATCAGAAACTTGCTGTTGATAGTTTACAACATAATACTTTAACTATGTTAAGAGGTGCGGCAGGTACTGGTAAGAGTTATCTCGGACTTGGTTTTCTTTTTGATAGACTTGAAGCTGGGGTAATTGATAAAATTATTATCTTTTGTAATACAGTTGCAACCGCTGGCTCAGCTAAACTTGGTTACTATCCTGGTTCCCGCACTGAAAAATTATTAGATAGTCAAATAGGAAACTTTTTAGTGTCTAAGTTAGGAGATAGAGTTGCTGTTGAAAGACTTGTTGCAGAAGGAGAGTTAATCTTACTTCCAATGTCAGATATTAGAGGCTTTGATACTACAGGTATGAGAGCTGGTATATATATTACAGAAGCTCAAAATCTTAATATAGATTTAATTAAATTAGCTTTACAAAGAATTGGTGATGATGGTATATGTGTTCTTGATGGTGATAGTGATACCCAAGTTGACCTTGGTATATATTCAGGAGTCAATAATGGTATGAGAAGGGTATCTAAAGTTTTTAAAGGACAAGAATTTTATGGAGAAGTAACATTGCCTATTTGTCATCGTTCTAAGATAGCGCAGATTGCAGAAAGATTATAGAGAAAAGGAGAGATGTAAATGTCAGTAATTGATTTTATTCAAGAGTATTGGTTTTTAATTATAGCTGCTATTGCTATAGTTTCAGTAGTATCAATTAAAGCTTATGTTTGGTTCAAGAAACCTGGTAATGAACAACTTGAACAAGTAAGACAATGGCTTATTTATGCGGTAGCTAAGGCGGAAGCTGAACTTGGTTCTGGAACTGGACAACTTAAATTAAGATATGTATATGACTTATTTATTAAGAAGTTTCCAGCTATTGCAATTTTTATAAGTTTTGAAGATTTTTCAAAGATGGTAGATGGAGCTCTTGACGAGTTAGAAGAACTTATGAAAGAAAACAAAGAAATCGGTATGCTCATCAAGCCTAGTGATTACATGGTGTGTGAGAATAAGGAGGATGAAGAATAATGGGTTATGAACCTTATATTTGTTTACAGACTAATAGTAGATGTTATAAAGGCACAGAGAAATTTATTCCTGTTGGAATACTCTGGCACAGTACTGGAGCTAATAACACTGCTTTAAAAAGATATGTACAACCAACAGATGGAAGTACAAATTATTTAAAAGATATTGCCAAACTTGGTAAAAATCTTAATAAAAACGATTGGAATCATAGTCAAGTTAGCGCGGGAGTTAATGCTTTTATTGGTAAATTTGCAGATGGTACAATAGGAACAGTTCAGGCTTTACCATGGGATTATGCTCCTTGGGGTTGCGGAAGTGGCTCTAAAGGAAGTTGTAATAAATTTTCCAAAAATGGAAAGAAATATGGTTGGATTCAGTTTGAAATTTGTGAAGATAACTTGAAAGATAAAAAATATGCTAAACAAGTATATGACGAAGCTGTTGCTTTAACAGCTTATCTTTGCAAAGAATTTGAAATAGCTCCTGATGGATACGTTGAAGTAAATGGAGTTAAAATACCAACTATTACTTGTCATAACGATGCAAGTAAACTTGGATTTGGTACAAGTCATGCAGATATTAATCATTGGTTTCCTAAATTAATTGATAAAGATATGAAGGCGGTAAGACGCGATGTAGGCGCTGCACTGGGAGAAGAAGATGGTCCTAAAGAAGAACCTTCTAGTGGACTTCAAGATCAGACTATTTCTGAAACACCAGCTCCCGCACAAGAGAAATCAGAAAAGGAAGAAGCTGAAAAGCAAGTAAGAATTACAACATATGCTTTAAATGTTAGAAAAGGTCCAAGTACGGATTATAGTGTAACGACAGTAGTAAAGAGAACTGAGGTTTATACAATCATTGAAGAAAAGGATGGTTGGGGTAAACTTAAATCTGGTGCTGGATGGATTATGTTAAAATATACTGAAGAAGTTTAATATACTAGGAGAGGTTTGTATAAACCTCTCCTATTTTTTTGTCCTCTTGACATTCAGAAAATTTTTCGATATAATATTTAAAGAAAGAAAAAATTTAAGCTCTCTAAAGAACTAGAAAGCTAAAAATCTTGATTTTAAAGAAAAAATTTGATATAATTATAGTATAAGAAAAAAATCTAAGGAGATTTTATTGAATGAATAAAATGACACCAGTTATTTATTATGATTTGTCAACTACTGATTTTGATACAATTTCCTTTGATACGAATACCTTATACACATTATAATAATATAATAATTGATGATTTATTAATAGAAACAAGTGATTTTATAGTTAAGGAGAATAATAATGAATAATTATGATGCTTCAAGTATCGAATCATTAGATTATTTTGAACATATTAGAAAATATCCTGGTATGTATATAGGTTCAAAAGATATTAATGGTTTACATCATTGTATTAAAGAAATAATTTCAAATAGTATTGATGAATATTTAAATGGAGCTGGAAACAAAATTCTTGTTGAACTAAGAAAAGATGGTGGAATATTTATTCAAGATAATGGAAGAGGTATTCCACATGGAAAACATGAATCAGGTTGCAGTATACTTCAAGCTTGCTTTGGTATTCAAAACACTGGTGGTAAATTTAATAATGCAACTGGCGAAAGCGGTTATAATACTTCCGGTGGTGAACATGGTACTGGTGGTAAAGCAGTAAATGCTTTATCAACAAAAATGATTGTAACTACCGCAAGAGAAGGGATTAAAGAAATAGTAGAATTTAGTAAAGGTAAATTTATTAGTTCTAAAGAAATAAAATCAAATGAACGAGGTGTTAGTGTTTTATTTTATCCTGATGCAGAAATTTTTGAAACAATTAAGGTTGATGAAAATAAACTTAGAACTTTAATAAGAGAATTTAGTTTTTTATGTAAAGGATTGACTTTTGAATATATTGTAAATGGAAAATCTGAAACATTTTTATCTGAAAATGGATTATTTGATTATATTCAATTTTTAAGCAAAGATAAAGAAAAGTTATGTGATCCTATTTATTTCTATAAAGAAGAAGGTAGTTTCCAAGTTGAAGCAGCTATTGGTTATACTAATGGATATAGCGGTATAACAAAACTTTATACAAATAATATTCCTCAAGAAAAAGGAACTCACTTAACTGGATTCAAAACCGCTTGGACAATGACTCTTAATCAATTTGCAAGAGAAAAAAAGTGGCTAAAAGAAAAAGATGATAATTTAACAGGTTCAGATTTTGAAGAAGGGCAGATTTTAATTCTTAACTTTAAAATGATTGACCCAGTATTTAAAGGACAAAATAAAGAAGAATTAAGTTCTTCTGAAGGTAGAACATATGTTCAAAAATTAACAACAGAAGCTTTAAAAGAATATTTGCAATATAATGAAAAAAATATCAAAATATTATTTGACAAGGCTATTAATGCTAAGAAGGCGCGCGAAGCTGCTAAGAAAGCTAGAGAAGCTGCTCGTGGTGTTAATAAAAAGAAAGATAAAGCATTAAAGTTTGATAGTAAACTTGCAGATTGCAAGAGTAAAGATAGAACGAAATGCGAAATATATATAACTGAGGGTAACAGTGCTTCAGGTAATTTAAAGCTTGCCCGCAACAAAGATTTCCAGGCGGTTATACCTGTTCGAGGTAAGATATTAAATACGCAGAAAGCAACCCTTGAAAAAATAAGAAAAAATGCAGAGATTATGACAATGATTGAAGCATTTGGATTAAAAGTTGATCCAAAGACAATGAAACTTACTTATGATGAAGATGATTTAAGATATGGTAAAATAATCATTATGAGTGATGCGGACGTCAGTAACACGGCGTATGAAAGACTTTTCGCTTAATCAAGCGGGTACTCAACTTTTCTAGGACAAATGAGTTTTATGTGTCACACATAAAATTCATATATAATAGAAAAGAAAATGAGAGTGCTAACGGGGAATCCTAAGTCGAAAGATATGGAAATCCCGTGGGAAACAAATATTTATCCATTCTCTTTTAATAAGTATTAAAGGAGAATAAAAATGATAGGAATATATAAAATAACAGAAAAAGAAAACCCAAAAATGTTTTATGTTGGTAAAAGTAATGATATAGAAAGACGATTTAAAGAACATAAAACAAAGACTTATGAACAATCAAGAATACCTTTTGATGGTTATATTAAAGAAAAAGACATTGATGCTTTTACTTATGAAATTCTTGAAGAATGTAGAGTAGAAGAATTAAGTGAAAGAGAAAGATATTGGGTTAATAAATTAAACGCAAAAGCTTCTGGAAATAAATTTGATGGCGGTTTAAGAGATGTAATTGGTTCTCATAATCCAAATGCAAAACTTACTGAAGAAGATGTAAAAAAGATTAGAATAGCTTATAATAATCATAAAAGACAAAAAGATGTTTATGAAGAATATAAGAATATAATAACTTTCCAATCTTTTCAAAATGTGTGGCAAGGTCGTAGTTGGTCACATATAATGCCTGAAGTATTTACAGAAGAAAATAAACAGTATTATAAAACAGAACAGAGTAAAGGTGAGCAAGGTACTGGCGCTAAGTTTACAAATGAAGAAGTTATAAATATAAGAAAAAGATATGTAAACGAAAGTGCAAAAAATATTTATAATGATTATAAAGATAGAGTATCTTATCAAACTTTTCAACAAATATTATGGGGTAGATATTACTCAGAACTTCCTATTTATAAAAAGAAAGAAAAGAAATGAATAAATATTTGAACCTGTATCGACTATTCCTTTTGCCTTATGGGCGGGGAAGTAGGGCTGCTATTGATACGCAGTTCGAAATGGTCTCCTTATTACAATAGTAATAAGTAAAAGATAGTCAGTGCTTATGGAAACATAAGAATAACACGCGATGGAGCGCATATAAAGAATTTGTTTTATACATTTATTTGGAACTTCTGTCCACAGCTTATTATAGATGGTCATGTATATGCAGGAGTACCTCCACTTTATAAAATTACAGAAGGCAAAGATAAATATATTTATCTTAAAAACGATGAAGCTCTTGAACAGTATAGAGAAACACATAAAGGTAAAAAATATACTGTTAGGCGTATGAAGGGACTTGGTGAGATGAATGTCGAGGAAACTGAAGAAACTCTCACAAATCCTGATGAAAGAATTATAAAACAAATTACAGTAAGTGATATAAAAGCAGCAGATAGAATATTTGATGTATTAATGGGAACAGCAACAATTCCAAGAAAAGAATTTTTAAAACAACACAGTGAGGAGGCAACTTATGCAGACTAATGATATTGTTAATGAAATGGAGCAAAATGGTATAGAGTATGGAGTTGCTGTTAATACAGATAGATCAACCCCAGATGCTCTTTCAGGATTAAAGCCAGTTGCTCGTAGAATATTATATCAGGCTCTTGATGCTGGATACACTTCATCTAAAGGTCATGTTAAAGCAGCAAGACTTGTTGGAGATGTTATGGGACATCTTCATCCTCATGGTGATTCAAGTATATATGGAGCAATGGTAAGATTATCTCGGTCGTGGGTAATGCGTTATCCTTTAATAGACTTTCATGGGAATAATGGTAATGTAATTGGTGATGATGCGGCTAGTATGCGTTATACTGAGGTTAGATTATCTAAACTTGCAGAAGATGGATTACTTAGTGGATTAAAAAAAGGTAATGTTGATTTTATGCCAACCTATGATGATTCAGACGAAGAGCCGGTTACTCTTCCATCAATCTTCCCAAATCTTCTTTGTAATCCAAACGAAGGTATAGGATGGGCTATAGCTTGTAAGTGGGCGCCGCATAATTTAAATGAAGTCGCGGCAGCCATCGATCAATATCTCCGAGGAGAAGAACCGATGCTTCCAGGACCAGACTTCCCAACAGGAGGACAGGTTATTAATAAAAATGATATTCCTAGTATTATGAGAACTGGACATGGTTCTGTTAAAATTAGAGGAAGATATAAGGCAGAAAAAAATAGTATCATATTTTATGAAATTCCTTATGGACAAAATGTTGAAGGTCTTGTTTCTGAAATAGGTCAGGCTTGTGATGAAGGAAAAATAGATGGAATAGAAGATATAAATGATTACACTGATAAAAAAGGTGTAAAGATTGTGATTGAGTGTAAACGTGGAGCAAATCCAGATACAATAGCAAATAAGATTTATGCCCATACAAATATGCAGAGTTCATTCTCTTATAATATGGTTGGTCTTGTTGGTAAAACACCAACTGAATTAAATCTTAAAGATTGTATTAAAATTTATGTAGAACATAATTTAGATTGTATTGTGCGAGAAGCGCTTTTTGATAGAGATAAAGCGCTTGCTCGATTAGAAATAGTTAAAGGTTTACTTATAGCTTTAGCTGATGTTGATAATATTATAGCTATAATTAAGAAATCTGAAAGTAGTGCTACCGCTAAAATTGCCTTAATCGAGAAATATGGATTCACGGAGAATCAGGTTACCGCAATCTTAAATATGAAACTTTCTTCTCTTGCTAAATTGGAAGGTGTTAAACTTGAAAACGAAAAAGAAGATTTAAAGAAGAAGATTGCAGAACTTGAAGAATTAATAAGTGACCGCCCATGTCAAATTAAAGAACTTAAAACTAGATTAGATAATATAGTAAGCAAGTATGGTGACGCACGTAGGACAGAGCTCGCGCAGATCGAACTACCAAAAGAAGAAAAAGAAGTAGCATTAGTGGAACCTGAAGATGTAGTAGTTATATGCACTCAGTCCGGAGATATTAAAAGAGTTCCTAAAACTTCATTTAAGATACAAAAGAGAAATGGTAAAGGTATAAAGACACAAGATGATGCGATATTATCGTCTATATCAACTAATACTGTTGATACATTACTTATCTTTACTTCAGAAGGTAGAATGTTTAGAATGTTAGTAGATAATGTACCTGCGGGAACCAATGCTTCACGTGGTACTAACCTTGCTACTCTTTTAAAACTTAATCCGAATGAAAAAATTATGTATGTAACTTCTCAGTTTAGAGAAACAGATGCAAAGTATGTTGTATTCTTTACAAAGAATGGTTTAATTAAGAAAACTAAGCTTGATGAATTTAAGAACACAAAGAAAACAACTGGTATTCAGGCAATTAAGTTTAAAGAAGGTGACTCTCTTGCTAATGTAACTTTACTTAATGATGAAGATGTAATAGTTGTAACCAAGAAAGGCATGGGAATTAAATTTGTAACTAAAGATATTGCTCCTATTGGTAGAATTGCTGCGGGAGTTAAAGCGATTAAATTAAAGGAAGGTGACGAAGTTCTTGTTGGATTACCTATCTCTAAACGACATGATAATGATCTTGGCATTTTTACCACATCTGGACTTGGAAAACGAATTAAAACCTCTGAAATTCCAACCCAAAATAGAGGCGGAGTCGGAGTCATTGTTTCAGAAAGCGCGGTGGCTGGATCTGCCCTTATCGACAGCAGTGATCACCTTCTCATCATCGGAAGACCAAACTCCATCTGTATAGAAGCCAATGGTATAAGCGTCATGGGACGTACCGCCGCAGGTGTACAAATCGTAAATGGTAGTAAAATAGAAAGGGTTATTAAATTATGAGTTTAGTAGGAGATTTAGAATTTAAAACTAAAATTGATGATAAACCTGCAATTATCAAAATGCCAAATGCTTGTTTAGATATAGATGTGTTTTATCAGTAAATAATCATAGAGAAATTAGTTTTTCAATAGATAGTAATAATGATCAAATAAATCACTACAAAAAAATTATTTTTACAATAGAAATGCTGAATGATGATAAGGAAGAGGAGCATTAGCTCCTCTTTTTGCATTTTATTAAAATTTTTGATATAATTATTATAGATAAATAAAGAAAGTAAGAGAAGGGAAGTGTTTTAATTATGGATAAACCAAAAGTAGGTGACCATTATATTTTACATAGTGAAGATGGAAATGATTATGATATTAAAATTATTAATATAAGTGAAGATGGAAATGATTATGATATTAAAATTATTAATGTAAGTGAAGATGGAAATGATTATGATATTAAAATTATTGATGTAAATGAATGTAGACCTCCAGATATGTTATATGCAACGTACGTATTCTGTAATGGAAAAAATTGTTATGAGGATGTTGTATTTTTAGGTGATTACTTTTTTGAATCACGAAAAGATAGACTTGAAAAGATGAGGTGATAAATATGACCAAAAACGAATATTTAGATAAAGTACAATGGTTAAATGATAGAACTAAAGAATATGAAATAGGATGTCCTACTGTTTCTGATAAAACATGGGATGATGTTTATTTTGAAATTCAGAAATATGAATTTAACAATTCAGAAGATATTTCTCCATGGTCACCAACTCAAGTTATTCATTTTGAAGAAGTAAGTGAACTTAAAAAGGTTAAGCATAATCATCCAATGTTATCACTTAATAAAACAAAAGATATAGAAGAGGTTAAATCTTTTATTGGTGATAAAGATTATATTGTTATGGCTAAAATGGATGGTTTAACTTGTTCTTTAACTTATGAGGGCGGGAAGCTGGTTCGCGCAGAAACAAGAGGAAATGGTGAAGTAGGAGAAGATATACTTCATAATGTTCTTGTTATTCCTTCTATCCCAAATAAAATTAATTATAAAAATTCTATTACTATTGATGGAGAAATTATTTGTACTTATGTAGATTTCCATAATTGGTGTAAAGAATATAAAAATCCAAGAAACTTTGCTGCGGGAAGTATAAGGTTACTTGATTCAAAAGAGTGTAAAGAAAGAGATTTAACTTTTGTAGCTTGGGATATTATAAGTGGATTAGATACTGATTTTTTAGGTTCTAAATTTTGTTTTTTACAAAAATTAAATTTTTTAACTGTTCCTGCTTTAGAGAATGGTGACGAAGGAATAGAAAAAGAAATTGAATATATAAAAGAATTAAGTGCAAATCTTAGTTATCCTATTGACGGTATTGTATTTAAATATGACCTAATTAAAGATTATGAAGCTGCAGGACGCACTGATCATCATTTTAAAGGCGGACTTGCTTATAAATTTTATGATGAAGAGTATGAAACAAGATTAAAATATATTGATTATGATGTATCAAGAAATGGCATTTTAACACCTGTTGCTGTATTTGAGCCTATTGATATAGATGGTTCTACTGTTGAAAGAGCATCTCTTCATAATATGAGTGTCATGTATGATACTCTTGGATGCGACCCTTATCGTGGAGAGAGAATTAAAATTAGAAAAGCAAATCAAATAATTCCTCAAGTAGTTTGGGCAGATAAAAGACCTTATGGTGAAATAATTGCAGCAGGTGGTTCATGTTGTGATTCTAATGGAATAGACGGATATTTTGTATGTCCTGCTTGTGGTTCAATCTGTGATATATGGAAAGCTGAATCTGGAGTAGAAGAATTACGCTGTGATAATCCTCAATGCCCTGGTAAATTAGTACAAAGACTTGATCATTTCTGTGGAAAGAAAGGTCTTGATATTAAGGGGCTTTCAGAAAAGACTCTTGAAAAACTTGTAGACTGGGATTGGATTAATGACATATCAGATATTCCTAAACTTAGAAAACATGGTGAAGAATGGATGGATAAGCCTGGATTTAGTTTTGTATCAGTGTCAAAGATATTAAAAAGTATTGATGATGCATTTGCGGAAGCTCCTCTCCATGCCTTTATATCAGGTCTTGGTATTCCTCTTATCGGTTCCCGCGTATCAAAACAAATTTGTGAAAAAGTAGAAACATGGAAAGAATTTAGAGATTTAATACATGAAGATTTTGATTTTACACAATGGAGTGGGTTTGGACCAGAAACGAACTCTGCACTTCACGAGTTTGATTATGATGAAGCAGACGCTATAGTAGATTATATAACATTCAAGCCCGCAGAACATCAGGACAAAAGTGTTAAATTAGATAATTGCAATTTTGTAATAACAGGAAAGCTCCAAAATTTTAAGAATAGACAAGAGCTAGTTGATGTAATTGAAGCGGCAGGTGGTAAAGTTGCCAGCTCAGTTTCTTCAAAAACTAATTATCTAATTAATAATGATATTAATTCTACTTCATCAAAAAATAAAAAAGCTAAAGAATTAGGTATTCCTATTATAACAGAAAATGAATTAATGGAGATGTTATCATGACAAAAGTATGGAGAAAAGATATATTTAATTGTCCTGTAAATAAAAGAGTTCATTTTCTATGTGGACTTGGTAATAGTCTATTTGAGATAGTAGGAACTTTAACTTATAATCCATACAGAGGAACTATTGTTAGAGGACAATGTTTGGAAGGAAATGAAGATATATTTTATCGTGGTGAAATTGTTGCTTGGGCAACATATGCTACAGATGAAGAAGTGGAGTGTCTATATATATGAATAGAGCAGAAAAAAGAATATTTCGTAAGAAACTTGGTAAGAAACTCGGTCCAATTGCAGACCGTATCATAGAATATCATAACAAATATGAAGGGGTTGATGATAAACTCCTCGAAGAACTTGTCTTAGAAGAAACTAAGAAGTTGGATTTTGGTCAACTAATGCTGGTTATGGAATACTTGGAAAACTGTATAGGTGACAGCAAATAGTTGAAAATTATAAAAATTTTTTGTATAATATATATATAAAATAAAGGTGTTCAAAATACATACTTTATATTATAATAAATAAAATTATTTTAAGGAGAAAATGTTTAATGAAGGAAAACACAAAGACAGTATTTAATTATCTTAAGGAACACGATGGACAGGATATTATCGCAAAGGATATCGCTGAAGCTACAGGACTTCCAATCAAGTCAGTTAATGGTATCGTAACAGCAGCTCTTTGCCGCAAGGGTAAGGATTATGCAGTAAGAGTACCTGGTGAGATTGAGGAAACAGATGAGAATGGTAATGTTACTCATAAGGGAGTTAAGTTTATCCAGCTTACAGACAAGGGACGCGAGTCAACAATTGAGTCTATCGAAGCTGAGGAACTTGCAGCAGCACAGGCTAAGCTTGCAGCTAAGAACGCTGAATAATTAAAGTTTAAAATTTAAGAAAATATATGGGGTTAGGTTTTATATCTAACCCCAGTTTTCTATAAGGAGACAAAATTGACAGCCATAATAATTATTATTTTAATAATAGTTTGTATTATATTGGGTTATCAATTATCTAAAAAAGTACAAGTTGATAAAACAATATATCAACGAAATGAAGAATTAAAAAAGGCTAATGAATTAGAAGAACAATTTCGTCAAAAGCTAAAATATGATATAGCATCATTATCTTATGAATACAATCATCTTGATGAAGATAAAAATCGTTTAATTAATGAATTAAATGATTTACGCAGTAATATTTCTAATACATTAGATGAAAATAAAAAAATAAGTGATAACGCTTTTAGAGACTATGAAAAAACTTTAGAACAAGCTTATGTCGCTACAGAGTTATCATTCGATAAAAGAGTTGAATTACTAAACTCTGAAATGAAATCTATACAGCAGGATTTAAATAATTTAAAAGAAACACGGGCAGCCGCCCATGAAGCTCTTTTAAAAGAACAAGAGGTAAAAGACAATAAAGATAACTATAAGTTATCTCCTTCTGAATCAGATTTATCTGATGCACGCCGTCTTGAAACTGTTAAGAGACAACTTAATAAACCTAGAATTTTATCAATGCTTATATGGCAGACATATTGGCAACCTCTTGCTAAAAAACAATTTCCAATTATATTACAAGGGAAAACAAGATGCGGGATTTATAAAATAACAAATCTTATTACTAATGAATGTTATATTGGTCAAGCTGTTGATATATATAAGCGTTGGAACGAACATTGTAAATGCGGGCTTGGTATCGACACCCCGCCCGGAAATAAATTATATAAAGCAATTCAAGAATATGGATTAGAGAATTTTACTTTTGAATTATTGACAGAATGTTCTCAAACAGAATTAAATGAGAAAGAAAAATATTTTATAGAATTATATCAAGCAAATGTTTTTGGATATAATGGTAATAAAGGAGTTTCTAATAATGCCAGCAAAAATTAAATACACACCTGGAACTATTATAGGAAATAATAAAATTTTAAAAGAAGATATAGACCAGACTAAATTAAAAGGTCGAACTTTTTGGATTTGTGAATGTGTAAATTGTGGTAATATTAGAAGTATAAGAGTAGATAATTTAAATAGAAATAAATTATGCCAATTATGCCATAATAAAAATGG
>Ga0255341_1002832_pt1 | contig 20703 bp, 21 predicted proteins | sample wastewater_treat_8_FD_192418 | JGI IMG/M metagenome (GOLD analysis project Ga0255341, IMG submission 192418) | Wastewater microbial communities from Lulu Island WWTP, Vancouver, Canada - plant12 | ecosystem: Engineered > WWTP > Wastewater > Unclassified | place: Canada: Vancouver, British...
GTAATTTCTGACCCCAAATTAGTAAATATTAGCAAAACACCCTTGATATTTTCCTAATAATGGTTATTGCGTGAAGTTGTCAAGGTACATCTATTGTAAAAAAAGAGTTTATGCAGTGGAATCAAAAGTACATGAGTTTAGAAAAAGAATACTGTTATACAGAATTGTAGCTGTATTGGCTTCAATAGCTGTTCTTGTTCAAGTACAATTTACCTATTACAACAATAACAATTTTATTACTACTTTATTAAATGATAAGTTTAAAGGAGAGTCGCCAATAGTCCAGTGGTATGGAACTGTAGCAAATAATATAGCAAATATTTGGCTTAAAGGCAGTGAGGGCCAGTTTATAAAACAGTTTGCATATGGAAGCCAGATGAACAATGAGGAAGATTCTCTGGAAAATCCCAATTTTGTACTTATACAGGTTGAAGCTATGGATTCCATAATATTAAATACAAAGTATAAGAATCAATATATTATGCCATATCTTAACTCATTATCAAACAACAATGTCTATTACCCATATGTGATGAGTTATCACATGGGTGGAGGTACTTCAGATAGTGAGTTCTCAATAATTAATAGTATTGAACCTTTAGATGAGTATCCAGCCATCAAGCTGTCAAATTACAAGTACAATAATTCCATGCTGAAGAAGCTGGCCCAGGGATTCTATACCAATGTGGCTTTCCATGGTAATTCGGATGTGTTCTTTAACAGGGATTCAGCATTTCCCAAAATGGGGTTTCAACAGTTTTATGATATTGATAAGATGGGTTTAAATCAGAAAGGGTGGGGGGCACCTGATAAAGATGTATTTAATTTTGCTTCTGAAACTATAAAGAAACTTGAGGAGCCATATCTTGCTTATATAATAACAATGACAAGCCATACCCCGTTTTCAAACGTTAACCGTTATTTTAGCAAAAGCATTTACGATGATATAGAGCTTAAAGTAGTGAAAAACTATTTTAACTCAATGACATATGTGGATCAATGCATCAAAAATTTTGTTGAAGAGATCCAAAATGATGATACATATATATTTATATATGGGGACCACACTCCCAATATTTATTCGGATTTATTCTGGCAGGCATCTTATAAAGAAGATGATAAGCAATTTGAATTTGTGCCGTTGATAATAATAACTCCCGATAATAAAAAGTTTAAAAATGAGAATGAGGCAGCATCTTTTTTGGATTTTGCTCCTACAATACTTAACAATTCAGGTATTTCATTTTCTATAAAAACAGATGGCAGAGATTTGCTTGATCCTGACAGTGAGAGAAAAGATATTCCTTATAAGGGAAGCAAGTATGATAGAGAGGATTTTGTTGAGAAAATTTTAAAGCGGTAAATATATTAAATACGTTATTAATCTTACATTTAGCAGAAGATAAATGTAAAAGATTAATCGCATTTAATATAGAATTTTTGATACTATAAGACCTAAAATGTGTTATAATGATTTAGTTGTCTTTATATTGTTTTACTCGACGAAAGAAGGTATGGATTTATGAAGGTTTTAGGAAAGGCTGTGCAGGCTATAATGAGGCGGCCTTTTATATTAGTGTATTTTGGATTTATTGCTTTAGTATATAGCATAATTGATACATGGAATCCACTGACAGCTCTCTTGATGGGTTTTAATAGATTGGGCAAGGGCGATTTACTGGATATGATAATTTATTCCATTCAAATATTCTTAAATATTATGTCGAATCCCCAAACAGCATTAAAAGCATTGATTGTTTTTATTTTTATTTTATTGTTTGTGTCAATAGTGATAGGACTAATTTTTAGCGGCTATTTCAATATAGTCAATAATGCTGTTGCTAAAAAGGAAAAATATAAAGGTGAATTCTTTGAAGGAATAAAGAAATTTTTCCTAAGAATATCCTTCGTCTCATTAAGGGCAGTTTTGGCAAGTATTGCTATTCTCATTGTTACATTGGTTGCATCTGTTCCTGCTGTTATTGTAACGAAATCATGGCTTTCAGGAAGGGCGGATTTAACAGTAGTTGCAGCTTTTGTTGATGTGATTACCATAGGAATTATTTTCCTCATATTTATGTTTTACGTTACATATATAAGTTTTTGGTTTCCTGCATCGGTAAATAATAACAAGAGATGGTTTTTAACAGGAAAAGAAAATGCAGATAAGTTTTTCTGGAAAATTTCTTTTAGGTACATAGTCTTTATAGCTGTTTTTTTAGTTTGTCATTTTTTCCTTGCAAAAATTAATGTCAATTCTGCGGATGTTGATTTTACCATGAATATAAAGAAATTTGCAGGCTTTATAGCAAACTGGGTTTTCAATACATTGTTTTTTGGACTGTTTATAACATATGTGTTTTCTGTGTATAAGATTGCTGAAAAATATGTCCCCCAAGATGCGGAATAGGAATAATACAACAGATATTTAAAAGGACATTTCAAAAAGCTGAAATGCCCTTTTAATTTAATCGTCTCTATTTCTTTCAAGTCCCGCTAATAATAAGTATATCAGGATTATTAGAAGTATTTCATCTTCTATTGATTCTTCTATTAACAAGAAAATTGTACCTAGTAAAATTATTTCTTCAATACCTATACTGTTATGTAAAATTTGAAGAGGAGATGTGCTCTTATTCCATTTTCTGTTTGAACTTTGGCATGGACTCTCCGAGTTCAAATTGGGAAGAGGAATATCCTTTAGTTCTTGCGACAAGCTCTCTTCATGATATTCAGGAGCGTAGGTGCTATTTTGTGCAGCACCGGGATAGGTAAACCTTATATTGGTGGGAGGCCTTTTTCTGTATATCATTTTATTATCCTCCTCCTATAATAAGCTTTTGTCAGTGTCATCCACCAACTTTGACAAATTATACATTTGCAAAAGCTTAATGCAATTTGCAAGTTTTTTTTGCCTATTGTTGTTAAGAAAAGGTTTCATTGAGTAGAGGAGGTTAATTCTTGGATCATCCTTGGTGTTAAGCTTGTCAAATATTTTTTTTGCTCTGCTTAGCATTTCAATATTTTCCTGCATTTCATTGCTGCTTCTGTTTTCGTTTATAATTGGCTCGGGATGTGGATCTTTAGGGACTTCTTTTTCATTTTGCTTATTCTCACCGCCTAAAAGAGTAAGAAGTCCCTTGACATTATCAGGGAGATTTTCCTGGCCTAATATATCAGTAATTTGCTTAATTTTCTTGTTTAGGTCATCGCTCATTCAATGTTCCTCCTAAAGAGCTTTTGTATAAGTATATTCAGGATTTATTTAATAATTCCTTAATTTTACTTATAATTTCATCTCCTCGGTCACCAATAAGTGTTGAAAGTTTGGATAGATCTTCTTCATTAATTCTTTTGCTCAATGAATCTTTATTGATGTTGAGAGATTTCAGCTTGGAATCGTCAATTTCATTTAATTTGCCAAGGAGCTCTTCTTTATCAACCTTGTTTAGTTTTTTGGCCAACTCATCTGCATTTCCTTTCTGAAGCATTTCCATAGCGGCATTAAGCCTGGCTTGCAGCACCTTTTCGTCCATTTTTTCAAAGAGTTCGCTCAATTTTTTATTAAATGGATTGTTCATAATCATCAGCCCTTTCAAAATAACTATAAATAACTATATTTGTAATAAATGAATAAATATCCATTTATGTTACAATTTATTATATTAGAAATTAACAAATTATATTAGGAATGATTAAGGGCATTTGAAAAAACATTTTTAATTATTTAGTTTTAACTACGGCCTTAATAAAACAAAAGCAGAAATACCAGTATAAAGAATAATATTGTGCTATCCTTTTTTGTATGTTTTAAGGAGCCTCCTAATTTATGGGTTCTTAAGAAACTGTCATCATAAAAAAGCAGTAAAAAAATGATTATAAAAAACAGCAACTCTGTATTGGAATCTTTAGATTTATATGCAGTCATTAAAATCACTCCTTATAGAGACTAGTATATTTACATAATATTACCAAACTCAAAAAAATGTTACACTTTATTTGATATAGTGGTAAAATAACTATAATATATTTCTTTTTCTACATTAAATACGTTATTAATCTTACATTTAGCAGAAGATAAATGTAAAAGATTAATCGCATTTAATATACATATACAATGGAGGTTTATATAATGTATGATGTTATAATAATAGGTAAAGGGCCTGCAGGAATATCAGCTTCCCTTTATACTATAAGAGCAAATCTCAAAACTCTTATTATAGGCATGAATGACAGTGCTCTTGTAAAGACGGATAAGATTGAAAATTATTATGGTTTTGCGGAGCCCATAAGCGGACAATATTTATTAAAACAGGGAGAAGAACAAGCCGCAAGACTTGGAGGAGAAATTATAGAGGATGAAGTAGTTGAAATTAAAAAGGATGAAACATTTTTTATTTCAACTGTTAAAGGTAAGTTTGCTGCTAAAACAGTTTTAATGGCGACCGGACAAAAGCAAAAGAAAATAGATATAAAAAACTTAAAGGAGTTTGAAGGAAATGGAGTAAGTTATTGTTCAACATGTGACGGATTTTTCTATAACGATTTAAAGGTTGGAGTGTTGGGCTATAAGGATTATGCGGTCCATGAGGCATTGGAACTTTTGGCATATACAAAGGATATAACAATATATACTAATGGTCTTAAACCGGAGTTTTCAAAAGAATTCCATCAGGAAGCAAAAAGATTCAATATAAATGAAAAACCAATTTTAAGTCTTGAAGGCAAAGATTTTCTTCAGAAGATTGTGTTTCATGACGGTGCAAATGAAAGTATTGACGGTTTATTTGTAGCATATGAGAGTGCTTCAAGTACCGACTTTGCAAGGAAGCTTGGTGTACTTACCCAGGACGGTGCTATTCTGGTAAATTCCCAAATGCAGACAAATATTGACGGTTTGTTTGCTGCAGGCGACTGTACAGGTGGATTCAAGCAAATAGCCACAGCGGTGGGGCAGGGAGCTTTAGCCGGCAGAAAGATAATTGAATTTGTAAGGAATTCAATGATGACATAATATTGATATCACATTTAAATTAAAATAATAAAGGAGGGATGTTCCAGGTGTTGCATGAAGATTTACTATTGATTGATGACAAGACTGTTTTTAGGGGATTAAACAGTGACTATCTTAATTTTAATCAGGTATACGAGTGTATAATCAAATTCATCAAGTCGGATATCAACAGCTTGTATAAAATTTCTATCGGCACAGATTCCCAGGTTGGAGTTAATACCGTATTTGTTTCTTGTATTCATGTTCATAGAGTAGGAAAAGGGGCTACCGGCTTTCTTCATAGGAGTGAATATCCAAGAGCTATTACTAACTTGAGGGAGAAGATATACCTGGAAACATGCCTGTCCTTGCAATTGGCGTATATGTTTAATGAAGAAAAAATTTTAAATATCAAGAAGGCAGTTGGGAGTGATAATGTATCATTTGAATTTCACATAGATATAGGGACTCAGGGAAAGACCAAGGCATTGATAAATGAAATGGTGGGTATGGTTCAAGGGCTGGACTTTATACCTAAAATCAAGCCCGATAGTTATTGTGCAAGCAATTTTGCAGACAGATATACAAAAGCTATGTGAAATCCATAATAAACTATGCTGTTGGTAAATGTTATGGTATAATACTATTCGTTGGAATATAATTTCTAAACGGAGGTTAGTATTTTGGAAGATCTAAAGAAATACGAAATGAAAGCTGAAAAGTTGAAGGTTATTTCTCATCCCCAGCGGTTATGTATTGTTAAAGGGTTGATTGGCAACAATTGTAATGTTTCCAAGATACAGGAATGTCTTGGGTTGCCTCAATCAACGGTTTCCCAACATATTGCGAAATTAAGGACAGCAGGGATAATAGAGGGAAAAAGAAATGGGCTGGAAATTTGCTATAAGGTTGTAGATGATGAAATAGTTGAAATCATTAATGTTTTATTTAATTCATAAAGTTATTTTTGAAAATAGCTTTTTTGTTTAGATATGATTGGTTAAGCGGAGGTTGAATCTTGGATAAGAAAATGATTGCTAAAACAATTGATCATGCTGTACTAAAGCCTGATGCAACAGATTTGGATGTAGAGAGAGAGTGCTCTGTTGCGTTGAAATATGATATAGCATCGGTATGTGTTAAGCCCTGCCATGTAAAGCTTGCCGGTAAATTATTAAAAGATTCGGATGTAATGGTAAGTACTGTTATCGGTTTCCCCCATGGAGGAACGACAACTGCCGGTAAGGTAGCGGAGGCTTTAGATGCTATGGAAAATGGTGCTTCCGAGCTTGATATGGTGATAAATATTGGAAAGCTGCTATCAGGTGATTACAATTATGTAAAAAACGATATTGAAGCAGTAGCAAAGGTAGCACATTCAAAAAATGTAATTTTAAAAGTTATAATTGAAACAGCATTGCTTGACGATGAGAAAAAGAAGATTGCCTGCAGACTTACAGAGGAAGCGGGTGGTGGCTATGTAAAGACATCAACGGGTTTTAACGGCAGCGGAGCAGCACCAAGCGACATTGTTCTTATGAAAAACTCTGTAGGACCTAATGTTAAGATTAAAGCTTCGGGAGGCATTAAAACGCTGGAACAGGCTATTAAATTTATTGAATTGGGGTGTCATAGATTAGGGACAAGTTCCACGGAGAATATACTTACAGGTGGTAATTTCGCAGATGAAAGTTTGTATTAAGGCATGATAGAAATATAAGGAATATCACAGGAATGGACGGCATAGAAATATTCTATAAAGATTAATTTGCGAGGTGCCGGACAGTGCGAAAAACGTTAAGTATCATCATATGCTGTGTATTTCTTATATCAGTGCTTGCGGGGTGTGGTTTTTTACAGAAGCTTGGAATTGAAAAGGATGGATTTGATGAGCTGCAACCTGCAAGTAGTGTTGCTATAGGTGAGGAAGAGGCGAAAAAGCTTTCCGATAAAGTACCTATTCATCTGTATTTTGCAAATGAAGACAGCTCCAAGCTAAAACTTGAAGTAAGACATATTCCTGTTAGTGAAGCTAAAAAAAGTGTAAACAATCTGGCTGGTATTGTTGTTAATGAGCTTATCAAGGGACCTACCAAAAAAGGGTTAAAGCCTACCATACCTGAAGGTACAAAACTAATCAAAAGCAGTGTGCCTATAAAGGCAGGAGTAGCTACTGTTAATCTGTCAAAGGATTTTGTCGACAAACATCCGGGAGGAAAGGATGCAGAGAGGCTGACTATTTATTCAATAGTAAACTCGCTGACAGAGATAAAAGATATCCAGGAAGTTAAATTTTTGATAAACGGTAAGGTATTCGAGACATATAAAGGTAACTTTAAGTTTGATGCAGCCTTCCCGAGAAATGTATCAATTATAAGCAATGAAGTTTCTGCACCAAGTTCATCAACTGTGGAAAGTTCCGATAATTTGGGAGTATCCTCAGATATAGATAGCGTTGCTGGTAAAAATGATTCAAGCAAAGATACACAAAATAAATCTGATACCGGCAAAGATAATTTAAATAAGAATAGTTCAAATAAAGAAGATCAAGACAAAGATACATCAAATAAAGAAAATAATTCCAAGATGTCTGATTCAGGACTTGATATTGAGGAATCTGATGAAAGCTTTAGCAGCGATATGTCAAATATTACTGTGGATACAGACGGTACTATTTTAGAATAGGTACTATTTTAGAATAGGTACTATTTTAGAATGTTAGGTATGCAAAGAAAGGAATGCAGAACCCTCTGTATGCATTCCTTTCTTTGATTGTGTACCGTCATTATGTGTTTTATTCATTCAAATAGCTCCAGCTGCCTATTTTGGAAGGTTCTTTAATGCCTTGTGCAAGCAATTCCAAAAAATCTGTTCTCTTAATATTAATTGCCCCTAATGATTCTAAATGCTTGGAGTAAACCTGACAATCAATTAAAGAGAAACTGACTGTCTCAATTAACTTTATGAAAGCTGTTTTAGATGCATTATCCATTATAGAGAACATAGATTCACCAAAAAAGCAGCTGCCCATTGATAATCCATATAAACCCCCTACAAGCTCATTGTTGTACCAGGTTTCAACTGAATGGGCTATTCCAAGCTTGTGCAGGTTGCAGTAGCTTTCAATCATGTCATTATCAATCCAGGTGTCTTCCTTGCGTGTATAACCACAGCTTGTAATAACATCTGTAAAGCATGTATCGAAGGTTACTTTGTAACGGCCTTTTTTGAGAAATTTTCTCATGGTTTTTGATACCTTTAGATCCTTTGGGAAAAGCACAAAACGTGGGTCGGGAGACCACCACAACACCGGCTTTTCAGAATACCAAGGGAATATGCCGTTTTCATAAGCTAGACAAAGCCTTTCACATGACAAGTCACCTCCAACTGCTAGCAAGCCGTCTTCATTTGATAATGAAGGATGCGGGAAAACAAGTTTATTTGAAAGTCGATAAACTGGCATTATAAGTCTCCTCGATTTATTACTTCCTGCTCTTATAGCTCTTTTATAGTTATATAAATTTCATCATTCTTTACATCTATAGTAGCAGTTCCTCCGTTACTAAGCTTTCCGAAAAGTACTTCATCCACAAGTAGTGTTTTAACCTTATCTTGAACTACTCTTAGTATTTCCCTTGCACCAAAAATTGATGAAAGCCCTTTGTTGGAAAGCCATTTATAACACTCATCAGTTACATTTAGCTTAATATTCTTTGAAGTGAGTTTCTCTTCAAAATCGCGTATTGCTTTCCTTGCAATCAAAGAAGCCATTTCTTCATTAATATGATTAAACACAACTATTTCATCAAGCCTATTTCTGAATTCAGGTAAGAAGGTGCGTTCCACCTCTTTTGTAATAGAGCTCTTATCAACCTTTTTGTTCTCAAAGCCGATCAATGCTTTTCCAACTTCTCTTGCTCCTGCATTGGATGTCATTATTATGATAACATTTCTGAAGTCAGCTTTCTTTCCAGTGTTATCTGTTAGTGTTGCATAATCCATAATCTGCAAAAGTACGTTATAAATGTCAGGATGAGCTTTTTCTATTTCATCAAGGAGCAATACACAATATGGTGTTTTTCTTATGGAGTCAGTCAATAGGCCACCTTCTTCATATCCTACGTACCCGGGAGGTGCACCGATGAGCCTTGCAACTGTGTGTTTCTCTTGATATTCACTCATGTCAAAACGTATAAGAGGTATCCCCATTGAATAGGCCAGTTGCTTTGATATTTCCGTTTTGCCTACACCGGTAGGACCGACAAACAGGAGAGAAGCAACAGGTTTTTCACCCTCAAGGAATCCTGCTCTTGACATTTTAATAGCTCTGACAATGGTTTCAATAGCATGGTCCTGTCCATATATTTTAGATTTTAAATTTGACTCAAGATCTTTAAGCTTGGAGATTTCGTTACCCGATATACTTTGTTCGGGGATTTTGGCAATCAAGGAAAGTGTTCTCTCAATGTCCTTTCCCGTAATGGATATTTCTTCCTCTTCGCTGCCGGTTAATCTTGCATAAGCACCGGATTCGTCAATGAGGTCAATAGCTTTGTCGGGAAGATACCTGTCATTGATATATTTAGCAGACAATTCTGCAGCCAAGTCTATGGCTTCATCAGTGTATTTAACCCTGTGAAAGCCCTCGTATTTTTCCTTCAACCCATTTAATATAAGCTTTGTTTCTTCAATGGACGGTTCAGGTATCTCAATCTTCTGAAATCTTCTCGATAAAGCCCTGTCCTTGTCGAAGTACTTTTTATATTCTTCATAGGTGGTGGAACCGATAAACCGCATCTTTCCAGAGGTTAGAAAGGGCTTAAGTATGTTTGAGGCATCCATTGAACCTGAAACAGATCCTGCTCCAACCACATTATGAATTTCATCAATATATACAATGGCATTGCCTTGTTCTTCTATTTCATTTAAGACTTTCTTAATGCGTTCTTCAAAATCTCCTCTGTATTTAGTACCTGCAAGCAATGAACCCATATCAAGAGAGTAAATATTACTATCTTTAAGTGCTTTTGGAATATTACCGTTAAATATCATGCTGGCAAGGCCTTCGGTAACGGCAGTTTTACCTACACCAGGATCGCCCACATGTACAGGGTTGTTCTTAATTCTTCTTGACAGCACCTGAATAGTCCTCTGTATGATGCCATCTCTTCCAATAAGCGGATCTATTTCGCCCTTTTGAGCTTTTTCTATGAGGTTTACCGTATATTTTTCAAGAAATTTTTGTTTTTTTGATTTAATGTCTGTATCGGAATATTCCATTTCCTCTTCTGATTCCTCTTCCAGTTCTTCTTCCAATTCCTCAATAGATTCGTCAGAATAGGAATCCATATCTATATTGCCATGAGAAATATAACGCAGTACACTTAGTCTTGTCACTCCGTTTTTTTCCAAAATATAACGGGAGAAAGATTCCTCCATATCTAAAATAGAGGCATAAATATCACCTATTTTTATAAGATCCTTGCCGGATGATACCATATGAAATGCTGCATTATCTATAACTGAGCTTACTCCGTCAGAAGCTGCAGGCTCTGCATTGTCAATAGCATCCATATTATCCTTGAAGAATTTGTCCAGGTCCTTCTTTATTCCTTCAATGTCTCCTCCGCAATTTAATAAGATATCTTTTCCTTCATCAAAAAACAGAGAAGAGTATAATATATGTTCAGGAGTAAAGTACTCGTGATTTCTGAATTTTGCTTCATTATATGCCGCGTATATTATTTTATCGGCTACATTGTCCAGATTCATTCTAACCTCCTATTGTATAGGTTGCTAATATTAAAGTGTTAATAATCATAATATTTTATTTATTCTTTTTCCATGATGGACTTAAGAGGATATCCGGATTCGGCTGCCATACTTTCAACCTGCTTAATCTTGGTTAAGGCAATGTCATAGGTATACAAACCCACAATTCCTCTTCCCTTTTTATGGACATCCAACATTATCATTGTAGCTTCTGTTATGCTTTTATGAAAGACTACCATTAAAACATTAACAACAAATTCCATCGTAGTGTAGTCATCATTCAATAAAATGACTCGATACATATTGGGCTTTTTTATCAAGTTTTTAATATCTTCTTTAGATCCTACTTTATCAGACATAAAAACCTCACCTTTTACATTATGCTTTATATAATAATTATGTTGCTTTAACAGTTTAGTGCATTATTAACACTTGAAGGATTTATTTCTAATAATCCCCTCATTTATATTTTCGGGAATTTTATGCTCCTTGTTCATTGTGTATGGCTTAAATGATGACTTTAATATTGAATCTGCTTTATCCATTTCAAGTACTCCATGATGATAGAAATTATTTCTATGATAATACCTGAGGTCTGTAAATGTATAGCGGTTTATTTCGCCAATTGATTCAGCCGACACATGAAAAACAGGAGTAAAATCCATAAAAAACCTACCTAATGTCGAATTTAAAGCCTTCTCAATTTCATTATAATGAAGTTTAGAGAATTTTTCTATAATATTTATTTTTCCATTTAAAATATTCTTTTCGCCTACAAGCAATACTTCATCATCCTCTATGACAAAGTGCCATCTGAATATAGCCAGCATAGAAGGAATAATTGCAGCAATTTTCATAGATGGATAAGCTTTTTCAAGCTCATCTTTTATCAGCAGCTTATACATCAATCTCAGAAGTATATATAATCCCAATATCAGGATGGAAATTAAGCTGGTGCTGTTATTGCCGAATATATAACCTAAAAGGAAAAGTATCACTAGAGGATCAATAATTACTATAAGGTTCAAGGCCATTTTTCTTTTATAAAAAGGCCAGAGTAACTTGGCACCGTAAGAGTTTAATATGTCGGAAACGGTATGTGAAAGGCATCCTATCATGGAGCAAAGAAAAACACTTAGAAAGCTTGAAGTAGGATAAATTAACTTTAGTACAGCAGAAATGAATACCGAGGATATTATAAGGCCAATTAATGAATGTGTTGCGGCCCGGTGATTTTTCAAATATACATAATTACCCCATTTTTTCAAAATGATGTCTATATCGGGGAAGACAGAGCCTACTACCAACCCTATGTTTTCCGGTGTCGAAAAATTAATACCACAACCCGCTGCTTTTGATAAAGCGGTACCGATGACAGCGTGTGAAAATGGGTCCATTAAAATTACCTCCCAAAATGTTTTTAATCACCATCAAAAGATCGATTTTTAATCCTTAAATTATATCACCATAATAATTTAGTTTAAAGTACTAAATTGTGGTGAAGCATATATCCCAAACTATAAGACATAAATAAATATAACATACAAGTGACATAATCTTCAAGTTACTTGTATGTTATATCGGAACAAACATGCGATCAATATATACATTTATTTCTTCCCATGAGGAAGTTATATTTTCAATTTGGATTTGAACCTATCAATTGCTCTTTCAGTGTTTTCTCTGCTACCAAAGGCCGTAAGCCTGAAATAACCCTGCCCGCTGGGGCCAAAGCCTACTCCTGGGGTTCCTACAATATTTGTCTCAGTAAGGAGCTTGTCAAAAAATGACCATGAATCCATTCCGTTTGGAGTTTTAAGCCATATATATGGTGCGTTTATACCTCCATAAACTTCTAAACCTACTGATTTTATACCCTCTCTGATGATGGCAGCATTGGTCATGTAATAGTCAACCAGAGCTTTTATTTGCTTTTGACCTTCTTCAGTATAAACAGAGGCGGCTCCTTTTTGAATGATATATGGTGCACCGTTGAACTTTGTTGTTTGTCTCCGGTTCCAGAGTTTATTCAATTGTATTGCTTCACCGTCACTGGTGTATGCCATGACTTCTCTAGGAACAACTGTATATGCACATCTTGTACCGGTAAAACCTGCATTTTTTGAGAAACTGCGGAATTCAATTGCTACTTCTTTTGCACCTTCAATTTCATAAATGCTGTGAGGTATGTCAGGCTCCTGAATATAAGCTTCATATGCACCATCGTAAAGAATAATTGACTTGTTGGTCTTTGCATAATCAACCCATTTTTTTAGCTCGTCTTTAGAAATTGTCATACCTGTTGGGTTGTTGGGGAAGCACAGATATATAATATCTACCTTGTGTTTGGGAAGCTCAGGTATAAACTTGTTTTCTGCAGTGCATGGGATATATGTTATTTTGTCAAATTTTCCGTCTGGGCCAAGAAAACCCGCTCTACCAGCCATTACATTGCTGTCAACATAAACAGGATAAACGGGATCGGTAACAGCAATCATATTGTCCAAGCCGAATATTTCCTGGATATTACCGGTATCACATTTTGAACCGTCACTTATAAAAACTTCATCGTTGTCGAGCTTTATTCCCCTTGGAGCATAGTCATATTCTATTACCTTCTGTATTAGAAAATCGTAGCCCTGCTCAGGGCCATAGCCCTTAAAAGTTTTTTCATCAGCCATTTCGTCCACGGCTTTGTGCAGGCTTTCAATTATTACAGGTGGAAGTGCTTTTGTAACATCTCCTATACCTAAACGTATAATATCTGCTTGAGGATTTTCATTTTTGAATTTTGTTACTCTTCTGCTTATTTCTGCAAACAAATAACTCCCCGGTAATTTTAAATAATTCTCATTTACTAAAGCCATAATTTTCTCCTCTCATTTTAACTATATTTCTATTTCACCTTCAAAAACCTTTGTCGCAGGGCCAGTCATATATACATGGTTGTCACTTTCGTTCCATTCAATGATTAAGTCTCCGCCAAGAAGCTTTATAACGGCTTTTCTCTCGCATAAACCATTCAAATAGGACGCTACAAGAACAGCACAGGCACCAGTGCCGCATGCAAGTGTTTCACCTGCACCTCTTTCCCATACTCGCATTTTTAATGTATTTCTGTCTATAATCTCCACAAATTCTGCATTTACCTTTCTTGGGAAAATACTATGTGTTTCCATTTTTGGACCTATAACTTCCAATGGAAAGCCAACAACATCATCGACATAAGTAACAGCATGGGGATTTCCCATTGATACACAGGTTATTTTGTATGTTTCGGAGTCTATCTGAACAGGTTCAGATATTACCGTATCCTTACTGCTTATAACCGGTATCTTATCTGGAGATAAAATGGGTTCACCCATATCGACCTTTACAAATGTTACTTTATTATCTGTTGTATGCATATCAAGAATTTTTATTCCCGCCAGTGTTTCCACAGATATTGTGGTTTTGTCGGTTAACTTGTTATCGTATACGAATTTTCCTACACATCTTATTGCATTTCCGCACATTTCAGCCTCTGAGCCGTCTGAGTTAAACATTCTCATTAAAAAATCAGCCTTTCGGGAAGGCAATATCATTACCAGACCATCTGATCCTACGCCAAAGTGACGATCACTTACCTTTTTTGAAATTTCTGAAGGATTCTCTATAGTTTCTTCCAAACAATTGACATAAATATAGTCATTGCCTATTCCATGCATTTTTGTGAATTTCATACATACCTCCGGTATACAATATTTGCTTAAAATGTTGGCATCAGTGGAATTTCTATATGTGCTCCATAATAAATTCTGATGTCAACATTATGGTATAAAATAATAATATTAATAAATATGCATTTATATTATAGCATATTTAGTTTAAATATCAAAAGAATTTTGCAAGATTTGTGTTTGGAAATTGCAAAAAAATATTTTTGAGTTAAGGAAATTATGGGTATCGATGAGTATTGATATGTAGAAAGAATATGGTATACTACACTAAAGAATTCAGAATCCAGAATTCAGAAGCTTATTTGCTCAACAGGAGGAATTATAAATGCTTGAGAATTTAAAAAGTCAACTGATTGACGTTGCAAAGATAGCATACAATAAAGGAATGGTGAATACATATGAAGGTAATATATCAATAAAAGACGGTAAATATATTTGTATAACGCCCAGTGGTTTTCCGAAATGCAGCTTAAAAGAAGAAATGATTCCGGTAATCGATCTTGATGGAAAAATTATTGAGGGGGACTTGAAACCTTCATCAGAATGGAAACTGCATGCTTTGTCTTATATGAATAGACCTGATATCAATGGGATTATTCATTCCCATTCACCGTATACTACCGCCTATGCTGTTGCCAATAAAGCCATAGAGACGAGGGCATATGCTGAAATGATTGCACTTTTTGATAAAATACCCCTTGCTGCTTATGGAACTCAGTCAACTGACGGCATATTCAAAGGAGTAGAGGAATTTATATCTGATTATGATGTTATTCTGTTGGCAAACCATGGTGTTTTATCTCTTGGAAAGGATGTCTATACTGCATTTTACAAGCTGGAAGCAGCAGAAAGTATTGCAAAGGTTCTTATTCTTTCAGAAATGCTTGGAGGGGGTAAGGAATTGTCGGAAGAAAATTTAGAAGAGTTGTACAGAATTAGAAAGGGAAATTCTATTGCTAAATATTTGGAATATTAACTCTTTTACACAAATACCAGATTATGGCTGCAAATTACTCAAAATTAGATATAATTAATTATTCTTTTATGACGATATTACTTAAAGAAAAACATTCATAAATCACTTATTTGCTATAAAAAGGTCATAAAAAGATATTTGCACTTTTATCATTCCAGTAATTCCATATTAAGATAATTGAAATAAACCGATTAAAAGTTTATAATAGTAGCAATGTTCCTAATGCTCGAAAAAAGTTGTTTTAGAAAATATAAAAGCTCTATTTTTTTAATCAAGAAATTTGAAGTAGATATTGGAAATATGTACCGTTTAAATTTATGTAAGCGGAGGGGTGTCGAATGTACGAATCAAAAAAAATTATAAAGAAGCATATTTTGCCCTTATTGCCACTAAGAGGTCTTACGGTATTTCCGTATATGATTTTGCACTTTGATGTTGGCAGGGTGAAATCAATAAAAGCATTAGAAGAAGCAATGATTAATAATCAACTTATATTTTTGGTGACACAAAAAGAAGCAAAAAATGATTCTCCCGGTGAAGAGGATGTTTATAGTGTGGGAACAATATCCAAGGTAAAACAGCTCTTGAAGTTGCCTGGAGATACTATTAGGGTTCTTGTGGAGGGTGTTAGCAGAGCCGAAATTAATGAGTTTACTCAAACTGAACCGTTTTTTGCTGCTGAGGTAGTTGAACAAATATATATGAACGATGATCAGCAAAGCGTAGAAATTGAAGCTTTGAAAAGAAGGGTTTTATCAGCTTTTGAGGATTATGTAGGGCTTAGCAACAAGATATCTCCCGAAACAGTGCTGTCCATCACAACGATAGAAGATCCGGGACAATTGTCCGATATGGTGGCATCCAACATCTTTTTAAAGGTTGAACAGAAACAGGAAATATTGAATGAGTTTGATCCGAAAATAAGATTGGAAAAGATATTGGAAATTCTTTTGAAGGAAATGGAGATTCTTGAGATTGAGAAAAACATTAATAGCAAAGTTCGTAAGCAAATAGACAAAATGCAGAAGGAATATTATTTAAGAGAGCAATTGAAAGCTATTCAGAGCGAGCTTGGTGATAAGGAAGGCGTTACAGGTGAAGTTGAAGAATATAAGGAAAAGCTGAAAAAAGCAGAATTTCCTGAGGAAGTTGAGAAAAAGGTACTAAAAGAATTGGACCGCCTTTTGAAGATGCAGTCAGGATCTGCAGAAGGTTCTGTAATAAGAACATACCTTGATTGGATTTTTGATTTGCCATGGAATAAGGAAACAGAAGAGATTATAGACCTGAAAAAGGCTGAAGAAATACTTGATGAAGATCACTATGGCCTTGAAAAGGTTAAGGATAGAATAGTTGAGTATTTAGCGGTAAGAAAGCTTAAGAACAATCTCAAGGGGCCTATACTTTGCCTTGTTGGACCGCCTGGGGTAGGTAAAACGTCTATAGCTAAGTCAATAGCACGTGCGTTGAACAGGAATTATGTCAGGATGTCCCTTGGTGGAGTAAAGGATGAGTCGGAGATAAGAGGACACAGGCGTACTTATGTAGGTGCCATGCCTGGCAGAATTATAGCTTCATTGAAACAGGCAGGAACAAAGAATCCTCTTATATTACTTGACGAGATTGATAAGATGAGCTCTGATTTCAGAGGGGATCCGGCTTCTGCAATGCTTGAGGTTTTAGACGGTGAGCAGAACTTTGCTTTCCGTGACCATTATATGGAGTTGCCATTTGATCTTTCAAATGTTATGTTCCTAACTACGGCAAATAGCTTGGAGACCATACCCAGGCCGTTGTTGGACAGAATGGAAGTCATACAAATATCAAGCTATACCGAGGAAGAAAAGGTTAATATAGCCTTAAAATATCTGATACCAAAGCAGATTGAAACTCATGGACTTGATAAAAAGAGTATTGAAATTGATGAAAGAACTGCTAGAGATGTAATAAACTATTACACCAGGGAAGCAGGTGTAAGAAATCTTGAAAGAGAGTTTGCAAATCTATGCAGGAAAGCTGCAAGGACAATTGTTTCATCAAGGAGCAAGACCATAAAAATTACTTCAGAAAAGCTGGAAAAATATCTGGGAACTAAGAAATTCAGGTATGACAAGGCAAATGAGAAGGATGAAATAGGTATAGCTACAGGCTTGGCTTGGACCCCTGTTGGAGGAGATACCTTATCTATTGAAGTGTCTCTCATGGATGGAAATGGCAAGCTAGAACTCACAGGCCATTTGGGAGATATTATGAAGGAGTCTGCCAGAGCTGCAATGAGCTTTATAAGATCCAAAGCGGATCAGCTTCATATAGACAAGAATTTTTATAATAAATTTGATATCCACATTCATGTACCTGAGGGAGCTATTCCTAAAGATGGACCTTCAGCCGGAATTACTTTAGCTACTGCTATGATATCAGCCTTGACAGGACTTCCGGTAAGAAAGAATGTTGCGATGACTGGAGAAATAACACTTCGGGGCAGGGTGCTTCCAATTGGAGGCCTTAAGGAAAAGGTTCTTGCTGCTCATAGGGCTGGGATAAATACTGTTATTGTCCCAATGGACAACAAAAAAGATATTGATGATATCCCAGAAAATGTAAGAAAGAAAATTAAGTTTGTGCTTGCTTCTGAAATGGAGACTGTAATAAGTACAGCTTTAGCCAAGCCAAGCTACAAGAGATTGAAAAATAAGGTGCAGGATAAGTTGTCTGATGAGATAATAGCAAAGGACCAGGCTGCAGTTACCAGTCTGGAAAAGGGAATTATTAATATAGAGCAATAAACTTGATCATCAGAGTAATGCGAAGACACACAAAGATATAACAGCAATAATTAAGAACCCAGAATTCGGAATTAAGAATTCTGGGTTCGGGTATTTTTTACAGCCATTTTGTACCATAATAATGATACTGCAAAATTGCATGAGATTTTGTTGTTAGTATCTTTGGTTAATGTAGTCATCAACGAGAGACGTTCTAATTTCATCAATAAACACATTTTCTCTTTTTAATGTGTTTAGCAAGGTTTCGTTTTTTGAATGCAAAATAAGGTCATCATGGTCCTTTAACACTATTTCGAAAAGTTTTCTTTTCAAGTTATGCGACTTAACTCTGACAAAGTAAGCTTCAACGCCCTGATAATCAATTAGTTGCAATAGTTTTAGCGTTACATGGTCTTTTTTGGAGTAAAAATAATTAGCTTGTTCAAAAAAATCATCTCTTGCTCCATGTTTGGGATTGAGCTCATGGGCACGCTTTTGGTAGTACTTGGCAAGAACATTGTAGTATTGATAATTAAAAATGGCCTTTTTGACATTGTCCAGCTTTTTGAATGGAACAAGATCTGTAGAGTTAATATAGGAATAGTTGGCTTCAATAAATTCATCTTTAGTCATGTCACCTTTTGAGTACTGCTCAATGAGGCTTTGTCTGTGTATAAGGAATTTGTCAAATTTGCTTAATATCATATATAACCTGCTTTCAACAAAAAAATGTCTTATTTTGCTGTTGATTTTTCGAAAAATTTGTACGAAAATATAATTAATTTTAAAATTTTGCTTGTAAAAATATTAATATTATATTAATTTATATATATATAAATGTAAAGCATCAAGATATTATTATTTTAATAATAAATTTTTATTAAGCATTTCGGTATAATACTAAAAATCAATATTAGTTTTCATACATTATTTCTTTTCAGGGGAAAATAATTACTTGCTGGAATGTAATGCTTGGAAGTTTCTGCCGGTATTGCATAGGTGTCATAGGTAAAATGTGTCTTACTTAATCTGCATAGTGAATTATGGTAAAAATTAATTGTTATTAGTTTTTTGAATTACAAACTACAATAAAACCATAAGGGGGCCTTTATGTACCAGTATTTTGTAGTTACGATTACACTGGCTATAGTGTCATCTATTTTGTTTGCACATTTTCTTGATAAGAAAGGTATGACAAAAAAGCATAAGGTTATGGCTGTTGTATTTTGCTCTATGTCAGTTGCTGTTTTAAGCAGTCTTTTTCCTATAATTTCTGGAGTGATTTTAGATATAACTACCAGAATTAATGAAATACTACATATCAATTTGTGGACAGGATTTTCCTATACAGTTATTTTTATTGTGTATTTAGGCGGAATATTAATTCTTTCTGTGTATTTGTCCACAATAATTATTGGTGAAAATGATGGAAAACAAGCTGTTCCAATTTTTGTACTGATACAGAAGCTATTTATGTGGAAAGGGGTTCCGGCTTTGGAGCCTGTAACGAATGAGTCGATGAAACCAATAGAAAACAGTCGTACAAGTAATTACCATATGTCTGTTTCGCAAGGGACTGTAGTGGTTGAGCAAATTGTGTTACAAAAACCTGTTGACAGTGAAAAAAATATCGATACAATTGGTATAGGTGTTAATGATATTAGTGGAGAAAATCCTGGTATCAAAGGTGATAAATTTGAAGAAACAGATATTGGATTCCAGTACCTTATAGATGAAGATTATTACAATGAAGATGGAATAGAAGTATCTGAAGACTCAGAACAAACCGACATCATAGAGGAAGAGATAGAAATTCAGGAAACAAGCCTATTTACCCACATAAGTGACGAGATTAATGTAAATACTATTAATGAGACTGATAATTTTGATGAAACATTTGATGCAAAAGAGAACAGTATTGACAGTCTGATTGAGCAAGCATTCATGTTAAAATCTTCAGGTGATCTGGAGGGAGCTATCCTAAACTACATGAATGCACTTGAACACGATATTGAGGATCAGGTAGTATTTTGGTTAGTTTTGGATATATGTGTATTGTACAAGCAGTTAGGGAAGTCTGATTTGGCGAAAGATGTATTGGAGAGTTATGTTACCAATTATGGAAGTATTATGAATAAAGATGTTAAGGCACAGATTATCAATAATTTATGTTAAGGTATTAACAATAATTAACTAGCTGGGGCATAATAAAAGCTGCATTGATTTTAATTTACAAAAAATACTTGAATATGTATTTTTTGAAATGTCTAAATAAATACAGTTTCATAATAAGCATCTCTAGAAGGGGGATCCACGGTAATGAAAAAAACTCAGGAAGTATTAGGTTTGCCCATAATGTTGCGAGACAGGCATTTTGTCAGTAGGTTAGACAAGATAATTAGCAGAAGTAGAACAGGAAAATTGGTAAGATAAGAAAATCTGCAGGAAGTCATATCTGTCAGTACGACAATAAAATAA